>WNGO01003559.1_pt1 | contig 17227 bp, 15 predicted proteins | sample 5400511 | NCBI WGS metagenome assembly WNGO01 (sample SAMN13153380, study PRJNA577476) | soil metagenome | isolation source: 20 cm soil or saprolite under Garry oak tree replicate 2 | place: USA:California | collected 2016-06-15 | reverse complement strand
CGACTAGGAGAGAGGCAGCTGATGCAAGCACGCCACAGAGATGGGCTCGAGCCACGGGACCGTCCGGCAGAGGTGGTCGGGATGCGACGTTGCCGGGGCGCTGCAAAACACGTGCTGCTTGGAACGTGCCCAGCCTCGGGCGCGCCCGACTTCCACCCTCGCTGTTTCCGCGGCCGTGACCCGCAACACCGGTGGTGAGGACACCACATACGACGAGAGCCGGGCGGCGTCGTCACCACCCGGCTCTCGTTGCCGAAACGGCAGGCGCGTTAGCGGCGCGCGGTCGTCGGCCGGCGCCCGTCCTCGTGGAACTGCTCCTGCTCCGTCGACCCTGTCATCGCGGTCACCGAGGACTGTCCGCCCGTCGCGATCTGCGTGACCTCGTCGAAGTAGCCGACGCCCACGAACTCCTGGTGCCGCACGGCGGCGTAGCCGTCCCGCTCGGCGGCGAACTCGCGACCCTGCAGCTCCGCGTACGCTGCCATCCCCTGGTCGCGATACGCCCGCGCCAGCTCGAACATGGCATGGTTCAGCACGTGGAACGCGGAGAGCGTGACGAACTGGAACTTGTAGCCCAGGGCGCCCAGGTCTTTCTGAAACGAAGCGATCTGGGCTTCGCTCAGATGCTTGCGCCAGTTGAACGAGGGCGAGCAGTTGTACGCCAGCTGCTTGCCGGGGAACTTCTCGTGGATCGCGTGGGCGAAGCGCGTCGCCTCCTTCAAGTCCGGCTTCGACGTCTCGAACCACAACAGGTCGGCGTACGGCGCGTAGGCGAGCGCGCGGGCGATGGCCGCCTCGACGCCGTCGCGCACGCGGAAGAAGCCCTCGGCCGTGCGCTCCCCGGTGACGAAGCGGCGGTCGTATTCGTCGCAATCGCTCGTGAGCAGCGTAGCGCTGTTGGCGTCGGTGCGCGCGATCAGGATGGTGTCCACGCCGCACACGTCCGCCGCCAGCCGCGCCGCCACCAGCTTGGTGATGAACTCGCTGGTGGGCACCAGGACCTTGCCGCCCAGGTGGCCGCACTTCTTGACGGAGGCGAGCTGGTCCTCGAAGTGCACGCCCGCGGCGCCCGCGTCGATCATGTTCTTCATGATCTCGAACGCGTGCAGCGGGCCGCCGAACCCGGCTTCGGCGTCGGCTACGAGCGGGGCGAACCAGTAGATCGAGTCGTCGCTTTTCAGGTGCGCGATCTCGTCGGCACGTTTGAGGGCGTTGTTGATGCGGCGCAGCAGCGTGGGGACGGAGTCGGAGGGGTACAGGCTCTGATCGGGGTACATCTCGTTGGCGTTGTTCGCGTCGGCGGCCACCTGCCAGCCGCTGACGTAGATCGCCTTCAACCCCGCCTGTACCTCCTGGATTGCCTGATTCCCGGTGATCGCCGAGAGAACGTGGACGTAATCCTGCTCCTGCAACAGCTGCCACAGCCGGGCCGCGCCGTAGCGCGCCAGCGAGTACTCGATGTCGATCGAGCCGCGCAGGCGATGGACATCAGCGGCCGTGTACGGTCGGGTGACGCCATCCCAGCGACTATCCGTCTTCCAGGCGCGCTCGAGCGCGCTGGTGAACTCCTGCTTGTCCATGGCCGTCCTGTCCGTGTTGGGAGAGCGATCTTCAGTCGAGATACTCGTACGCAACCGTCGTCAGGAACTCCGCAAACTCCGGGCCGGTCGCCAGCTCGGACAGAATTCGCCCCGCAAGCGAAAAGTGAGTCGTGCCAAGGCCTTCCGCACCTACCCGTTCAGGTAGGGACTCCACCAATTCGGACAGGGTTTGTTGCACTAGTGCGGCGGACACGGGACGTCCGCTCTCCATGCGCGCCCCATGCCGCACCCACTGCCACACCTGCGCCCTCGAGATTTCGGCGGTGGCGGCGTCCTCCATGAGATCGTAGATCGGCACGCACCCGGTGCCGGCGAGCCAGGCGGCGAGATAGCGCAGCGCCACGTCGAGATTCTTGCGCAGCCCCTCTTCGGTGATCGCTCCGCCGGGCGCGGTGAGCAGGTCGCTCGCCGTGACGCGCACATCGTCGCGCTTCACGTGAATCTGATGCGGCCCGCGCATGTGGGCGTCGAATACCTCGCGGGCGAGGGCAACGAGCGCCGGGTGTGCGACCCAGGTGCCGTCGTGCCCCTGCCCGACTTCGCGCAGCTTGTCCTGGCGCACCTTGTCGAGGGCCTGGGCGTTCAGCGCCGGGTCGCGCTTGATGGGGATCTGGGCCGCCATGCCGCCCAGCGCATGGATGCCGCGCCGGTGACACGTGCGGATGACCAGCTCGGCGTAGGACTTGAGGAACGGCCGGTCCATGGTGACGAGCCCGCGGTCGGGGAGCAGGGACTCGGCGCGGCGCCGGAATTTCTTGATGTAGCTGAAGATGTAGTCCCAGCGCCCGCAGTTGAGCCCCGCCGAATGATTGCGCAGCTCCCACAGGATCTCGTCGGCCTCGAATGCCGCCAGGATGGTTTCGATCAGGACGGTTGCGCGAATGGTGCCGCGGCCGATGCCGAGCGAGTCCTGCGCGGCGTTGAACACGTCGTTCCAGAGGCGTGCCTCGAGGTGACTCTCGAGCTTCGGCAGATAGAAGTACGGGCCGCTGCCCTTCGCGATGAGCGCGGCGGCGGTGTGAAAGAACGCGAGACCGAAGTCGAACAGCGCGGCCGAGATCGGCCGCCCGTCCACCACCATGTGCTTCTCGACCAGGTGCCAGCCGCGCGGTCGCACGATCAGGGTCGCCGTGTGCGGGTTGAGCGCGTAGCGCTTGCCCTCCGGGCTCACGTAGCCGATCGTGCCGACCACAGCGTCGCGCAGGTTCTGCTGGCCGACCACGTTGTTCTCCCAGGTGGGCGCGTTCGAATCCTCGAAGTCGGCCATGAAGACGTTCGCGCCGGAATTGAACGCGTTGATCATCATCTTCCGGTCCACGGGACCGGTGATTTCGACGCGCCGGTCGAGCAGGTCGGGACGGATTGCGGCGACGGTCCAGTCGCGCTCGCGGATGTCGCGCGTCTCGGAGAGAAAGTCGGGGAGCCGGCCTGCGTCGATCTCCAGCTGGCGCTGACGGCGCCGCTCGAGCAGCTCCTGGCGCGTGGGCTCGAAGCGCCGCGCCAGCATGGTGAGGAAAGCGATCGCGTCGCCGCTCAAGACGCCCTCGCACCCCGGCGGAGGGGGCTTGAGGACGTGTACGGCGGGCTCGATCGCGGCCATGTTTAAGACTAACCAAACTGCATACCTTAGACGACCGATGCCCACGCCCTTGGTCATTGTCGCCCTCGGCTGCCTCGCCCTGGGAGTGTGGTGTGCGGCAGCCGGCCTCCAGGCTCTGCGCCAGCGCCGCGTGGTGGGCGGGGCGGGGCAGGGTCTGTTGGGGGCGCTGCTGCTGTCCCTCGCCGCCCTGGGGGCGACGATCGCCGCGGGAATCCGGGGCTACCGGGCCCTCACGTACGAGGAGGTCGCGGCGACCGTGAAGACCGAGCCCGTGGGGCCGCAGCGCTTCCGGGCCACGATCGTGCTCCCCGACCAGCGGCTCGCGATGTTCGACCTGGCGGGCGACGCGTTCTACGTCGATGCCCACATCCTGAAATGGCACCCCTGGGCGAACTTCATCGGCCTGCACACCGCCTATGAGCTCGATCGGGTGACCGGGCGCTACAACTCGGTGACGGACGAGCGAACCAAGCCCCATACCGTGTATTCGGTCGCGCGCACGCGGCCGGTCGACCTGTTTTTCCTGGCGCGACGCTTCAACCTGCTGCCGCTGGTGGACGCGGAGTACGGCTCCGCCGCCTTCGTGGCCGGGACGAGGCCGGCGGAATACGAAGTGCGCGTGTCCACAACCGGCCTGCTGATGCGGCCGGTGGTGCACTAGTAATTGGCAGTCCCGTCGTGTGTGATTAGGGACTGAGAGTCCCTGCTCGGCCCGGGGGGCGTCCCTAGGTTCGTGCGACCTCTCGACAGTTCGTGCGACCTCTCGACAGTTCGTGCGACTCTCGGTGTGTTATGAGGGACTGAAGTCCCTGCTCGGCCCGAGCGCGTCCTAAAGGACGCTGGCCGCCGGGGTGGGTTTGCGTCCTTCAGGACGCGCTGCCGCCGAGTAGGGACTTCAGTCCCTCATACCCGAAAGACGTCGGCGCACCCGAAAGACGTCGGCGCACCAAATCTGGTCGGAGGACCATCTCGTCGGAGGATCTCTCGTGGAAGGACGATCTGATTATGCCCGACCCCATCTCACGTCGCGAGTTCGCCGAGCGGCTCGCCCTGGCGGCCGCCGCGCCTTTTGTAACCGAGGGGCTCGGGGCTCGGGACTCGGGGCTCGGAATGACGAGCCCGAGCCCCAAGCCCCAAGTCCCGAGCCCCGATCCATCCGCCCTCGCGAAGGCCCTGGCCGAAGGCATCCGGCTGCGTTACGGCGATCGGCTCTCGGCCGATGACCTGAAGGCGATCACGCAGGGTATCGAAGCCCGGCTGCAGGGTGTGGAGCGACTATACCGCGTCGCGCTCACCAACGGCGACGAGCCTGACTTCGTGTTCTCCGTCTACCGCGGAGCGGAGTGATGGCGGGCGATCTCGCATTCACGCCGATCCCGGAGCTCGGCCGCCTGCTGCGCGCTCGCCGCGTTTCAGCGACCGAGCTGGCGGAACTGTCCCTCGAGCGGTTGGAGCGCTTCGGACCGCGCTACAACTGTCTCGTCACCGTGACGCCCGAGCGCGCGCTCGCCGAGGCCGCGCGAGCGGACCGCGAGCTCGCGGCGGGCCGGCTGCGCGGGCCGCTGCACGGCATCCCCTACGGTGTGAAGGACCTGCTCGCGGTGCGTGGCTACCCGACGACCTGGGGCGCTGAGCCGTATCGCGCGCAAACCTTCGAAGAGGACGCGACGGTCGTGACGCGACTCGGCGCTGCGGGCGCCGTCCTCGTGGGCAAGCTCGCCATGGTGGAGCTGGCGGGCGGGATGGGGTACAGCCAGGCCAACGCGTCGTTCACCGGACCCGGCAGAACGCCCTGGAATGTGGACTACTGGAGCGGCGGGTCGTCGTCTGGTCCGGGCGCGGCCGTGGCCGCCGGGCTCGTGCCGTTCGCCATCGGGTCGGAGACGTCGGGATCGATCCTCACACCCGCGGCCTACTGCGGGATCAGCGGCTTGCGGCCGACCTACGGTCGCGTGAGCCGGCACGGCGCGATGGCGCTGTCGTGGACGATGGACAAGCTCGGTCCCATGGCGCGGAGCGCCGAGGACTGCGCGCTGGTGCTCGCCGCGATGGCCGGCCGGGACCCGCTCGATGCCTCGTCAGTCGCGCGAGGGTTTCGGGCGCCGCCACCCGAGCCGCGGGGTCACCGCCGCTTCCGGATCGGCGTGCCGAGGGGCGTGATCGATGCGGTGCAGGGGGAAGTGGCGGAGAATTTCACCGTCACGCTCGACGTGCTGCGAGGGATTGCCGAGATCGTGCCAGACGTCGAGCTGCCGGACCTGCCGTTCGGTGTGGTGGGGGGCACGATCATCGCGGCCGAAGGCCTGAGCGCATTCGACGACCTGCTCGACGGCAACCGCCTCAAGGATCTCACCGCGCCCGAGGACCGCACCGGCGGCTATGGGGCGCTCGCCATTTCCGCACGGGACTACCTCCGGGCGCTGCGCGTCCGGCGCCTCATGGGGCGGGCCTACGACGAGCTGCTCAAGCCGTTCGACGCCATCGCTACGCCCACGCGGACCACCGTCGCGAGCCCGATCGACAGGCCGTTCCGCGACGCCTACCCCGACGTGCGGGGCGGCGTGTCGCTGATCGGCTCGAGCAACGTGGTGGGTGTCCCGGCGATCTCGGTGCCGAACGGCTTCGGCCTCGCCGGGCTGCCCACGGGCCTGAGCCTCGTCGCGCGGGCGTTCGACGAGGCAAGGCTGGTGCGCATCGCGCGCGCCTACCAGGCGCGCACCGACTGGCACACGCGGCGGCCGGAGGTCGCGTAGGCCCGCAGCGGCGACGCAGCTCTCAACCAATCCTCCCCCGGCGGCATCGTATCCACGTGTGACCGACCTCGTCCGGCAGGCGCAGCAGGGCGACCACGCCGCGTTCCAGTCGCTCTACCGCGAGCACGTGGGGCGCGTGTACGCGCTGTGCCTGCGGCTCACCGCGGACGCGCGCGAGGCCGAAGAGCTCACGCAGGATGCCTTCGTGCGCGCGTGGGAGCGGCTCGGGAGCTTTCGCGGCGAGAGCGCGTTCGGGTCATGGCTGTACCGCCTGACGGTGAACGTCGTGTTCATGAGCCGCCGCACCACGCGCCGCCGGACACGGCGGGTGTTCGCCACCGAGGACCCAGGCGCGCTGGAGCAGCCGGGGCGGGGGCGAGACGCGAACCCCGGGCTCGCCCTCGATCTCGAGCGGGCGGTCGCGGCGCTGCCGCCGGGGGCGCGTGAGGTGTTCGTGCTGTACGATGTGGAAGGATATGGGCACGCCGAAATCGCGGAGCTGACGGGGATCGCCGTGGGGACCTCGAAGGCCCAGCTGTTCCGGGCGCGCCGCCTGTTACGGGAGATGCTGGAGTCATGAGGGAGCGCGACGACCCACCGGAGTTCCGCGAGCTGCTCGAGCAAGCCGCCCGGCTCCCCAAGAGCATCGAGCCGCGGCGGGATCTATGGCCGGAGATAGAAACCAGAATTGCCGGGAAACTGCCGGGGAAGGGGGAAGAGGGAAGGGGAAAGCGCTGGGCCCCCTGGTTACTCATCCCTCTCGCTGCGGCGGCGATCGTCGCGGCGGTGCTGCTCGGCCGGCGGGACGGGATCGAGCGCGGCGCCTGGGAGGTCATGCGCCTCGCCGGACTGCCCGTGGTCGGGCGCTCGCCCCTCGGCGCGACCGGGACGCTCCAGGTCGGCGAGTGGCTCGAGACCGACGACTCGTCGCGCGCCCTGATTCTGGTGGGCGACATCGGGCACGTGGAGGTGAAGCCCGACACGCGCATCCGCCTGGTGCGCGCGCAGCGTAGTGATCACCGCCTGGCACTCGAGCGCGGCGAGATCTATGCCAAGGTGGACGCGCCACCGCGGCTGTTCTTCGTCGACACTCCCGCCGGCACGGCGGTGGACCTGGGGTGCGCCTACACGCTCGCGGTGGATTCGAGCGGCAACGGCACGATCCACGTGACCGGCGGCTACGTGGAGTTCGATTGGGGAGGCCGCCGCTCGATCGTGCCGCTGGGATTCCGGGCCGACACGCGGCGCAGCTTCGGGCCCGGCACGCCGTACGCGGAGGACGCACCCCCGGCCCTGCGCCAGGCGCTCGCCGTGTTCGACTTTTCGGACGGCGGTCCCGCCGCCGTGCGCCGGGCGCTCGCCGCCGCGCGGTCGGAAGACGCGGTGTCGCTGTGGCATCTGCTCGAGCGAGTGGATCCGCCGTTGCGCCGGGCAGTGTACGACCGCCTGGCGTCGCTCGTGCCCCCGCCCGCCGGCGTCACTGCCGAGGGCGCGTTGCGGCTCGACCGCACGATGCTCGAGACCTACTGGAACACGATTCGGCGGATCGCGTGGCGCAAGGCGATCCTCCAGGGGATTCGCGACATCGATCCGCGCACGGGAACGGCCCGGTGATCCGAAGCAGATCCTTCGCGCCTTCGGCGCTCAGGATGACAGGCTCGCTCACTCCGCGAAGAAGAAAAGAAGGAAGAGCGATTGTGCATGCCTTGCGCTCCCACCAAACCTCCTCGCCCCCACCGGCATCTCATCATCAACCAATTTCGAGGAGTCACCATGTTCTCCCGCATGCGTTCACTCGGCCTCGCAGCCGTCGTCTCCGCCCTTGTTGCGACGCCGGCCCTCGCCGGCCCCCCGTGGATCTCGATCGAGCTCCCGGCCAACCCGTATGACCAGGCGACGCGTGGCGCCTTCCTGCTCGTCCACGCGTTCCATCACGGCGAGCCGATCGGCTACCTCGTCACGGGCACGGCCGAGGGAATCGTGGGCGGCGAGCGTCGCTCGATCAAGCTCGAGTTCAGCGAGACGTCGCGCGACGGGGTGTACGCGCTCAAGCGGATGTGGCCCACCGACGGGGTGTGGACGCTCGTCATCAAGGCGAATCAGGGGCCGGATGATGCGGCCACGGCGGTGGTCGAGCTCGGCCCGCAAGGCGAAGTGGCGTCTGTGCGGGTGCCCACGATGCAGCGGGGCAGTTGGACGGTGCCCGCGCCGGTCGCGCTCGCGGACATCGACACGGCGCTGAAGGCGAGGGCCGAGCAGCTCGCGCGGCGCTGAGGACCAGCCCTTCTATTACTAATGGTGGCTTGACAACCGCCGTTCCGCGGGTATGCGTAAGAGCGACGCTCGTGCAGTCCTTCTTTCACCTCTAGGGGTTCGGGAGGCGCTCATGCGCAGACACGTCGTGTTGGGTGGATTGACCATCGCCGCGGTGATGGCCTTTGGGAACTGCAGTGACAACGACGCGGGGCCTGAGATTACGAACTTCACCGCGACCCTTGCGAAGGCTCCGATCGGGACCCCGGATACCAACTCGACCACCGCCACTGGCTCGGCGACACTCTCCGTCGTGGGTGGCACCATCGTGTACAGGATCGACGTCTCAGGTATCACCGGCGTGACCGTCGCCCATATTCACGGGCCGGCAGCCCCCGGCGGCAGCGCGGGTGTCATCGTGAACTTCTGCGGCACGACGCAGGCGGGCACCCCGACTACGCCTCCTTGCGCGTCCGGCGCGGTCACGGGAGTTCTGGTGTCGGGCGTCTCGTCGCTGACGCCGGGCGCGGGCATGACGTTCGATCGGCTGCTGACGCTGCTCCGTACCGACAGCGCCTATGTCAACGTTCACACGTCGGCGCATCCGGGAGGCGAGATCCGGGGTACGATCAAGGCGCAGTAGCTGAGATACAGCGCGGGGAGCAGGAAGCGGTACCTGCCGGTGCGAACCGGGACTGTTGTTCGCACGGGAAAGTACGCTTCCTCACTCCCCGCGCGTCGTTTCTTACTCACTCGAATTTCAGGGAGGCTGGCAATGCGGTTAGCGTGTGTGAATCGTCTGGCGGGGTTCGGCGCGGTGCTGGGGGCGCTCTCCTGCGGTGGTGGGGGCGGCGGCGGCACGTCACCCCCCGGGCCGCCCACCGACCTCACGAAGAGCGGCGGAGACGCGCAGAGCTGGTACTTCAATAATCCGCTCCCGACGCTCCTCAGCGTGACGGCGCAGGACGCAAGCGGACGCGCGGTCCCCGGCGTGGTGGTAACGTGGGCCGTGACGTCCGCGTCCGGGAGTGGTGCGGTGAGTCCGACGCAGAGCACCACCAACGCGAGCGGCGTCGCGACCACGACCGATTCGGTGGGCACCTCGACGATCCAGACCGTCAGTGCGACGTTCAACGGGTTGCCGGGCCCGGTCAGCTTCACCGAGAATGCCCAGGGGCCACCGACGTCGGGGGCGGTGGATGTGGGAGATCAGTTCTTCCGACCGTCCAGTCTTGTGGTTCAGGTTGGTGGGACCGTGACGTGGACCTGGATCGGCACCGAACCTCATAGCGTCACGTTCAACGGGGGGGCAGACTCGGGTACGAAGACAGCGGGAACGTTTCCGCAAACCTTTGCCAACCCCGGGACCTTCACCTACCACTGCGTGGTCCACGGGAACATGAGCGGCACGGTGACGGTGGTGCACTAAAAAAACGGGAGCGGGGAGCGGTACCCGACGGTGCGAACCGCGCACGCGTTTCCGCACCGCAACGTACCGCTCCCCGCTCCCCGCGTAGTTCCTAGCTAGACCAGCTTCCCGACCGGCAGTCTCCGCACCCGCTTCCCCGTCGCCGCGAAGATGGCGTTGCACACGGCAGGCGCGACCGGCCCCACGGAGGGCTCGCCGATCCCGCCCTGATGTGCATCATCGGGTAGTCGGTGAAGTTGCTCTGCTTCACCCGGCCGCGCTCGATGGTGATCTCGCCGTACAGCGCCGCGGTCAGGCCATACACGATCCCGCCCTGCAGCTGGGCTTCGATCTGACCCACGTTCACTGTAGGCCCGCAGTCGACAGCGCAGACCACGCGGTGCACCCGCACGGATCCATCCGCTCCCACCGACACTTCCGCCACTTGCGCGCACACCGTGGGCGCCCATTCGGCGATGGCGATGCCGCGACCGTGCCCGCTGGGCAGGGGCGAGCCCCAGCCAGCCTTTTCGGCCGCGAGCTCGAGCGTCCGCAGGTGCCGCGGCTTGTCGTGCAGCAGCTGGCGGCGCAGCTCGAAGGGATCCTGCTTCGCCGCCGCGGCCACCTCGTCGAAGAAACACTCGGTGACGAACGCGTTCTGCGATATCCCCACGGAGCGCCAGAAGCCGCGCGGCACGGGCAGCAAGTCCACCGCCACCTGGTCTACCAGGACGTTGGGAATCCCGTACGGCAGGTTCGCCGCGCCGTCGATCAAGGTGCGGTCGATCCCTTTGTCGAGCGGCCCGAACTTGAGCAGGATCGGCGGTGCCACGATCCGATGCGACCAGGCCACTGGCGCGCCCGCGGCGTCCAGACCCGCTGTGAACTTGTTGTACGTTGCCGGGCGATAAAAGCCGTGCTGCACGTCGTCTTCCCGTGACCAGATGACCTTCACCGGCGCCCCCACGGCCTGCGAGACGCGCACCGCCTCGGCGACGAAATCGGGCTCGAGCCGGCGCCCGAATCCGCCGCCCAGGAACGTCGTATGGACGCGCACCCGATCTTTGGAGAGTCCGGTGAGCTCGGCCGCCACCTCCTGCGCCCGCGTCTGGTTCTGCGTGGGGGCCCACACGTCGCAGCCGTTCGGGCGCACGTGCGCCGTGCAGTTCATCGGCTCCATGGTGGCGTGGTGCAGGAACGGCACCTCGTACACCGCCTCCACTCGCTGCGTCGCGCTGGCGAGCGCAGCCTCCGCGTCGCCGGTCTTGCGTGCCTCCACCCCCGCCTGCTCGGCGAGCCGGGCGAACTCGGCACGAATGCCGTCGGAGCCGAGCGTGGCGGCCTCGCCCTCGTCCCACTCGATGTCCAGGGCGCGCCGCCCCTGCACGGCGTGCCAGTAGGTATCGGCGACCACCGCGACGCCGGCGGCGCAACCCGCGGCCCACGCGCCGCCCCGCCCGGTCCAGGGGCTTGGCTCGAGCGCCACCACGGCGCGCACGCCTGGGAGCGCCTCCGCCTTGGCCCCGTCGTACCGCTTCAGCATGCCCCCGAACACCGGACACCGTTCGATCGACGCGATCAGCATCCCCGGCACGGTGACGTCGATTCCGAACACGGCGCTCCCGTCTACCTTGACCGGAGTGTCGAGCCGCGGCGTCCGGGTGCCGAGCAGGCGGAAGTCTTTCGGGTCCTTGAGCGGCGCGTCGGTGGGTACGGGGAGCTGGGCGGCGCGCGCCGCGAGCTTCCCGTAGGAGAGCTGGCGCTTGGTGGGGGTGTGGATGACGGCCCCCTGCTCGGCGTGGCATGTCGTGGGATCGACGTTCCACGTCGCGGCCGCCGCGCGGATCAGCATCTCGCGCGCCGTGGCGCCCGCCTTGCGGAGCGGGTCCCACGAGGTGCGGATCGCCGTGCTGCCGCCGGTGGACATGCGGCGCGACCAGCCCGCCGGGTTCTCGGGCACCGGCCCGAGCCGCACGTTCGCCCAGTCCGCCTCGAGCTCTTCGGCGAGAATCATCGCGAGCCCGGTCTGCGATCCCTGGCCCATCTCGGACTTGTCCACGATCAGGGTGACGCTGTCGTCCGCGCCGATGCGCACCCAGGCGTTGGGGGCGAAGTCGGCGTCCGCCGTAGGCGATGCCGCACCGCGGCGCGCGGGGAGATAGAAGGAGATGACGAGGCCGGCGCTCGTCTCGACGAATTCGCGGCGGGTGATCCGCGAGCTCATGACGTCCTCCGAGTGATGGTTACACCACCTTCCCAATCGGTAGCTTCCTGATTCGCTTGCCCGTCGCCGCGAAGATTGCGTTGCACACGGCCGGCGCGATCGGCGGCGTGCCCGGCTCGCCGACGCCGCCCTGCGCGTCGGTTGACGGCACGATGTGCACTTCGATCTGCGGCATCTCGGCGAGGCGCACCATCCGGTAGTCGTGGAAGTTGCTCTGCTTCACGCGGCCGGCTTCGATGGCGATCTCACCGTACAGCGCCGCCGTCAAGCCGAAGACGATCGCGCTCTCCATCTGGGCCTCGACGATGGACGGGTTCACGACGGGCCCGCAGTCCACGGCGCACACCACGCGGTGCACCTGCACCGCGCCGTCCGAGGCCACGGACACTTCCGCGACTTCCGCGACGTAGCTCTCGAACGCCTTGTAGACGGCGATGCCGCGGGAGCGGCCCGCCGGGGGCGGCGTGCCCCAGCCCGCCTTGCTCGCGGCGAGGTTCAACGCTCCCAGATGGCGCGGGGCCTTGCCGAGCAGGTCCCGCCGGTATTCGTACGGGTCCTTCTTGGCGGCGTGCGCCAGCTCGTCGATGAAGCTCTCCACGGCGAACGCGTTGTAAGAGTTGTTCACGGAGCGCCAGAACCCGACCGGGATCCCTGTGTCGGCGAGCTGGTAGTCCACGTGCACGTTGGGGATGGCGTACGGCATGCCGACCCCGCCCTCGACCGCCTCCTCATCGAGCCCGTTCTTGATGGTGTCGGGGAACACCCGCGCCATGATCGACGGGGCCACGATGCGGTGCGTCCAGGCGACCGGTTGGCCGTTCGCGTCCAGGGCCGCCTCGAAGCGGTGATGGTTGACGGGGCGATACTGCGCGTTCCGGATGTCGTCCTCGCGGGACCAGATCACCTTGACCGCTGCACCGGTGGCCTTGGAGGTCTCGAGCGCCTCCTGAATGAAGTCCAGCTCGAAGCGCCGGCCGAACCCGCCGCCCAGATAGGTCGTGTGGACCTTCACTTTGTCCGGGGTGACGCCGCCGATCTTGGCGCCGAGGCCTTGAGCCCCGGTCTGAAACTGGGTCGGCGCCCAGATATCCACGCCGTCGGAGCGGACGTGGGCGGTGCAGTTCATCGGCTCCATCGTGGCGTGCGCGAGGAAGGGGAGGTCGTATGCGGCCGCGACCTTCGACGCGCTCGACGCCAGCGTGCCGGCGGCATCGCCTTCGTGTCTCGCCACCGCGCCCGCCTGCTCCGCCCGCTGGGCGAAGAGCTGTGCGATGCTGGCACTCGAAACCTGCGCGTTGGGGCCCTCGTCCCAGGACACGTCGAGCGCATCCCGCCCCTTCTTGGCCGGCCAGTAGCCGTCGGCCACGACCGCGACGCCGCTCGAGATCTGCACCACGTGGCGGACCCCGGGCACGGCCTTCGCCTTGGCCGCATCGAAGCTCTTGACCTTGCCGCCGAACACCGGCGAGCGCGCGATCACGGCGACCAGCATCCCGGGCGCCTTCACGTCGATGCCGAACTGGGCGCTGCCGTCCACCTTGGGCGGCGTGTCGAGCCGCCGGACGCGGGTGCCGAGGATCTTCCAATCCTTCGGGTCTTTGAGCGGCACGTCCTGCGGCACGGGGACGGTCGCGGCCTTCTCCACCAGCTTCCCGTAGGTTAGGCGCCGCTTGCTCCGCGCGTGGATCACCGCGCCCGTTTCCGCGTGACACTCGGCCTTCTCGACACCCCACGTTTGTGCGGCCGCCGTGACGAGCATCTCACGGGCCGCCGCCCCCGCCTTGCGGAGCGGTGTGTAGGCGGCGCGCACGCTGGTGCTGCCACCGGTGCCCTGCATGCCGAACATCGGGTTGGTGTAGGCCTTGTCGGCCGGGGCGAACTCGATCTTGATCCTGGACCAGTCGGCATCGAGCTCCTCGGCGAGCAGCATCGGCAACGCGGTCGCCACGCCTTGGCCCATCTCCGAGCGGTCCACCATCACGAGCACGCTTTCGTCGGCGCCGATGCGCAGCCACGCGTTCGGAGCGAGCGGCGCCGCGGGGGCAGGGCCGAAGCGGGATCCGGACGGGAGCTGGAAGCCGATGACGAGCCCGGCGCCCGCGGCCCCCGCCGTCTCGAGAAACTCCCGTCGGGTGAGCGGAGTGTGCGCGCGCATGGTCAGGCCCGCTGCGCGGCGCGGTGGATGGCGGCCCGGATTCGCTGGTAGGTGCCGCAGCGGCAGATGTTCGTCATCGCGGCATCGATGTCGGCATCGCTCGGGTTGGGACTCTTGGCGAGCAGCGCGGCGGCCGCCATGATCTGACCCGACTGGCAGTAGCCGCATTGCGGCACGTCCTCCGCGATCCAGGCCTTCTGCACCGCGTGGGAGCGGTTGGGAGACAGGCCCTCGATCGTGGTGACCCGCTTGCCGGCCACCGCGGCGATCGGCGTCACGCACGAGCGCGTGGCCACCCCGTCCAGGTGCACGGTACACGCGCCACACTGCGCGATGCCACAGCCGAACTTCGTGCCGGTGAGGCCGAGCGTGTCGCGCAGCACCCAGAGCAGCGGGGTGTCGGCGCTGTCCGTGACCGAGCGGGACTTACCGTTGACGGTGAAAGTGATCGGCGGCATCGGGAGGCTCCTCGAGAAGTGCGTCCCGAAAACTGCAAGGGCAGCCGGGAAGGGGGAAGGGGGAAGGGTGTTAAGTTCTGCGCCATGTCGTACCCTTCCCCCTTCCCCCTTCCCGGTCCCCCGGCCTGACCACCTACGCGCGACGTCTCGGTCTCTTCTCCGGCACGATGGCGGTGATCGGCGGCATCATCGGCGGGGGCATCTTCCGCACGCCCGCGGCGGTCGCGGAGCGGGTGGGGTCGCCCGAGCTGGCGCTCGCGGCCTGGATCGTGGGTGGGGCGATCGCCCTGATCGGCGCCTTCTGCTTCGGCGAGCTGGGCCGGCGCTGCCCGCGCGCCGGTGGCGGCTACGTGTACCTGCGTGAAACGTGGGGACCGCTCCCGGCCTTCCTGTACGGGTGGGCCCTGTTGCTGGTGATCGCCACGGGCGCGATCGCCGCAGTGGCGGTCACGTTCGCCAACTATGCGCTGGCGCTGGCGGGGCTCTCCGCCCGACTCACGGTGCCGGTGGCGATCGGCGCGATCGCGCTGTTGTCGGGGATCAACTACGTAGGCGTCAAACCGGCGGCCGTCACGCAGAACGTCTTCACGCTGCTCAAGCTCGCCGCGCTCGCGGTGCTGATCGTGGCCGGTCTCGCCTTGGCCGTTCCCTCCACCGCCCTCCAGCAACCTCCACCGTCCTCCCCCGCCCCGGCCGGCGTGGTGGACGTGGCAGTGGCGCTCGGTGCCGCACTAGTGCCGATTCTCTTCACCTACGGGGGGTGGCAGCAGACCAACTTCATCGCCGAAGAGATCCTCGAGCCGGAGCGGAACCTGCCGCGCGCGCTGGTGCTCGGCGTCGCGGGCGTCGTGGTCGTTTATCTGCTCGCGAACGTCGCGTACCTGCGCGTGCTCGGGCTCGCCGGGCTCGCCCGCAGCACGGCGCCGGCGGCCGACGTGATGCGCGCGCTGCTCGGTCCCGCCGGCGGCACGCTCATCGCGGCCGGCATCACCGCCTCCACCTTCGGGTTTCTGAACCTGGTGATCCTGGTGACGCCGCGCGTGCTGCAGGCGATGGCGGCGGACGGTGTCTTCCTGCCGCGACTCGCCGTGCTGCACCCCCGCTACCGGACGCCCGCGCTGGCGATCCTGGTGCAGGCCGGTTGGGCGACCGTGCTCACGCTCTCGGGTACGTTCGCTCAGCTGGTGGACTATGTGGCCTTCGGGGACTGGATCTTCTTCGGTCTGACCGTGGCGGGGCTCTTCATCTATAGGGCGCGAGACCGGATCACCCGTGCCGGTCCGGTACCGCCGCTGCCGGTCGAGAGGGCGTTCCGTGTGCCGGGGTATCCCTGGACCCCGGGGCTGTTCGTGCTGGCGGCGTTGTACGTGGTAGCGAGCGCGATCCTTGCCAACCCGCGCAATGCGCTGATCGGCGCCGGTCTGCTGGCGCTCGGTGTGCCGGTGTACCTCCTCTCTGCAAGGTCCTCCGGCCGCGGCGTGGTCTAGCTCCGACAGGGCGTGGTGCGCCGGCACTGCTGGATCGGGGCGACGCCGACCTCACGCAACAGAAAAGACGTTGCGCGACGCGGCGTGTGACTGCGCTCACACGGTCGCATGGTTGCGCTCGAAACTGCCGCGGGAGGTACAGAACTTGCCGCCCCACGGTCCCATCATGGCCCCGAAGATCGCCTTCATAGTCGAAGGGCGGTACCTGCGCCAGGAGATGCCGCGCGCGGTGATTCGCGAGCTGGAGGCGCGGGGCCTCGAGCCCGACGTGCTGTGTCCTCAGGGCGCGCGGTTCGACCCGCAGTCCGGGATCTTCTCCCCCGACTCGAGCCCGCCGCTCGACCTGAACCGGTCCGACGTCGTCGTGGCGCGCTGCCGCGACGCGCTGGGGCTCGCGATGCTGGCGTACGCCGAGACCGCTCACATGCTCACCATCAACACGCGGTCGGCGACGGAGCGGGTGCGCAGCAAGGCCGAGATGGCGGTCGCGCTGGAGCGCGCCGGCGTGCCCTGCGCCCCCCAGGGGTTGCGGCTGATCCGCCGCCGGGATGACCTGTGGGACGTCCACTGGCCGGAGCAGCTCGTGCTGGCGCAGCGCTACCTGCCGAATGACGGCTTCGATTTGAAGTTCTACGTGTGCGGGGACCGCGTGTTCGCCACGCGCAAGCCGTCGCCGTTCAACGGCGAGCCGTCCGCCGTGGCGCAACCGGTCAAGCCCGAGGCGGCGCAGGTGGACCTGGCGTTGCGCTGCGGACGGGTGTTCGGTCTGGACATCTACGGGGTCGATACGGTCGAAACGGCGGACGGAGTGGCGGTACTCGAGGTCAACGAGTTCCCCAACTTCACCGCCGTCGCCGGCGCCGCCGGCGTCATCGCGAACTACATTCTTGCCCGGGCCGAAGCCTGGGAGGTCATGCCGGTGGAAGTCGGGCCCCGACCCAACGCCCATCCCACCGCGCTCGCGGTCTGATCCGAGGGCAGCTCAACTGCGACGCGCCGTGGTATTCGGGGCCGGCAAGATGGCGTGAGGACCCTGTGACGGACCGGAGTCGATGCCATGCGCCCGATTCGTGAATCGCTCGTTGTGAGCCTGCTGCTCGCGCCTGCCGCCGGCGAGGTCGCCGGCCAGGAGCCCGAGCGTACGCTGCAGATCGCCCGCGCCGCCCGGCCGCCCGAGCTCGATGACTTCGTGCGCGGCGACAGCGCCCGACCAGGTGAGACGGTGGTGAGCGACTTTCGCCAGCGCGACCCCGGCGACGGCAACCCGGCGGGCGCCCCGACGATGGCC
>WNGO01001103.1_pt1 | contig 17236 bp, 10 predicted proteins | sample 5400511 | NCBI WGS metagenome assembly WNGO01 (sample SAMN13153380, study PRJNA577476) | soil metagenome | isolation source: 20 cm soil or saprolite under Garry oak tree replicate 2 | place: USA:California | collected 2016-06-15 | reverse complement strand
CGATGTAGGCGGTTTCCTTCAGTGCGTCCTGACCGATTGCGCCCACGTCCACGTATTCGACCGAGGTGTGCGTGAGTTTCTTCGGGTTGTAGAGCGCGGCCAGGCGATCGAGGCGGTCATCTGGAACCTTCGCGACGCCGATATGGGCCTCACGAGGATTGGCCTGGGCAGAGAGATGAGCCTTGGTGAGAATTTGAAACAGAGATGTCTTGCCTACCTGAGGCAGGCCGATGATTCCAGTTTTCATAAAGGGTCTTGGTTATTCGCTGTATTTTGTTGCTTCGCCGAATGAGGACAGCGTGATCGGCTGCTTCGGCGAGCATCAATCAACCCTTCAGATTAAATCATTCAGGCAGGTGGGGAAAGAACTGCTGTGCGGGTGCCTGCCGGCAAACAGAAAAAGCTTACCGTGCGGCAGCCACCGCCGCGGCTGTGGGGGTAGCAATCTTCACAGAATCAGGCTGGGTCCAGACGGCCTTGCCGCTCGTCAGGTCCACCCGGTTCATTGTGACCGTAAGCTGCTGATGATCGACCTGAACCAGCAGGTAGTGATAATTCACTTGCTTGCTTTGAAAGGGATCGTCTGCAGCTCTCGCGATCGGGTAAGCGTGCGCCGCCCCGCCTCCGGAGACAAAGTACGTGACACCGCCATGCTCGTGGCGCTCGTAGTTGTGGACGTGCCCGCTGAACACCACCATGCGGAAATGTGCGTGAGGCTGTCGTTCCTCCAGGATTCTTGCTAGTGCCTGTTCCGGGACGCGTGCCGAGTGTCCTCCACCGAATTTCTTTCCATCGGACGAACTGGTGTAGGGCGGATGATGGAACATCAGAAAAACGAAATCCACATCGGCAGGAATGTGATCCAGTTTGTCTGCGAGCCACTGGCCCTGAGGACCGGCGAGTTCGTCCTGGGAACTGTCGAGCACCAGGATAAGAGTATTGGCGGCGCGCACCGAGTAGTAGCGGCTTTTCTTCAGCTCGGGGAAGCGCTGGAAGTAGTTGCCCAAGGCGACCTTTGGATCTCCATGTAAATCGTGATTGCCCAGCGCAGGATAGACGTTGATCTTCTTCTCGCGTAAAACGCTGGTTTCGTGGTCCCACACCTTCCAGTCATTTTCGTCGTAACCGTTGTAGACGATATCCCCGGTGAAGCAGAGGAACGCGGGATTCGCTTCGGCAATCGCATTTACCAGGGCCAGCCGCACCGGCGGGTTAGCGGCTTCCGTGTCTTTGGGATCGTGAAAGCGGGTATCACCGTAGGCAACGAAGCGGAACGGCGTCTTTATGTCCTGATGCAAATCAACGGGAGCAGAAGTCTTGACGGTCGAATTCTTCGTGCAGGAGGGGAGAAGGACCACAGTCACGGTCGCCACAAGAGCGACCACGACGAATGGCACAGGCTTAAGTCTGAAGTTCATAGGAAGGTTTTTCCAGAAGGACCTATTGTCCCACGACCAGCACTTCGAACTGGCTGCCGTTTCTCGGCGGTGGAGAGAAACGACTCAGAACTTGACGCGAACCATGAACTGAATTTGCCGCGGCAGGCCTGTCCCGGTATTCGGAGAGGCTGCGTTGTCGTTATTGTTGTTGAAATTCACAGTGGAGCTGATCACCCCGAAGGTTGAGTCAGCCGATAAGTTGCTCGGGGTTTGTCCAGGTGTATAGACGAGGGTGAAGTTGCCCGGGTCGCCCAGTTGCACGTGATTGAAGATGTTGAAAGCCTGCACGCCAAACTCCATCTCGACCCGCTCGGTCAGTTTCGTTTGCTTGCTGAGCGCCATATCGAACTGCCAGTAATTCAAAGCCCGAATCAGCCCGTTTCCGGCATTTCCATAGCGAGTAAAATTTCCGTTCGCATCCAGCGGCGGAGCCTGGAAAGCAGCGGCGTTGATCAGGGGAGCGCCTGGCGCGAAGGGAGTGGCCGGCCGCGGATTGGGCAAGGTCAGCGGTACTCCCGGAATGACATCGGGTCGCTGGTCGGTCTGATCGTTGCCATCGGGAAGGAGATAGCTGTAAGGAAGTCCGTCAAAGGGACCTCCGCTTATGTTGCCGCTGAGGTCCATCTTCACCGTTAGCGGATGGCCGGTGTGCCAAAGGCCGACGCTGCTCAGGCTCCAGCCGCCGACGATTTTTCCAATCACGCCAGGACTGCTCAAATAAGGCTGGCCCGGGCCGAAGGGGAGCTCGTAGACCGCATTTACGGCCACATTGTTGCGCACATCGAAGACACTCGGGCCTTTGTCGCAGGGCAGGCAATTCACGTTCTCCGGTCCGTTGGACTCACCCCCTCCGACGGAACCATCGTTGATGGAATGCGACCAAGTGTAGCGTGACTGAAACGCGAGGCCTTTGCTGAAGCGGCGCTCCAAGGATAGACCAAGGGCGTTGTAGGTGCTGGAGCCTGCATCATGCTTGAAGTCCACGGAACCAAATGGATCGGGATTGTTGGCGTCAGGATAATACTGATCCAGTGGCCGGACGCAATCGCCATCGACCGCGTTGAAGGTAACGGGAGTCGTGCACAGATTCACCGCGCCGCGAGAGAACAGCCGCACACCACGGCTCCCAAGATACTGGGCGGAGGCCAAGAAATTGGAGGGTAACTCGTGTTCGACGGTCAGTCCCCAAGTCTCGGCATACAAGTCCCGACGGTCTTGCCGCTGGAGCGCACGTGGGTGTGAGGCCTGCTTTTGAATGGTCACTCCGGAAAGATCCGGAGTCGTTTGTTCGAACGCAGGATCTAAGGGGATCTGCTGGTTGACTTTTACGCGAAACGTGTCGCTCTCCAATCCCGCGTTCAAATCGTCATTCTGCGCTGCGCCGTGGTAGATGCCAAAGCCTGCGCGAACCACCGTTTTTCCGTGAAGTGCGCCCGGTGCCCAGGCCACGGCAATCCTAGGATCGATGTTCTTGTAATTCGGGTTGTACAGGGCGGGGTTAGTAGGGCAGGGCGGAGTGTTGATCGGACCCGAACCTGTTGGCACTGGGGAGGTGTTGAATGACCCTGACCCCAGGCAGACTCCGTGAAACTGATTAAGGTCAAACACCGTAGTGCGGTTCGTCGCTTCGTGCGCAACTCCGTAATATTCCCAGCGCAGACCTGCCGTAAGGGTGAGAGTCGGAGTTACTTTCCATTCATCCTGGAAGTAAGGCATGTAGAACATACGGCGCAGGCCATGGCAACACCACGGCGCAACGTAGGTAATGTTGGAAAGGAGTGCATTCGCCATATCATCAGGGCTGGAGAAACTGAGTACGTTATCTTCGGTTTGCCCTTGATTAAGCCGGACACGGCGGATCTCTATGCCGGTTTTGAAGGCATGCCGGCCATGGGTCCAGATCACGTTATCGACCAGTCCGAAGGTTGTGCCGACTTCAATGTCGGCCGTGTTGTCGTTGAGCCCGACGAAGTTAGCGGTGCTTACCGCGAAAGTCAGCGCGCTTGCCTGCGGGTTATGATAGGGCGCGCGATTGATGTACCCCTTAGTCTCATTGAAGAGTTGCGCAGTAAACGTGTGCTGCAGCGCCACCAAGTAATTTGCTGGGTGATTGATGGTCTGCAGTTTGTCTTCCGGCAGGCTGCTGCCATTGGGCGCATCCACCAGACTGATGTCGCGTTGCGCCCGACCGTAAAGGGAAGTACTCAGGTTGATCTTATAGTCGGCCCGTACGAGCCATGTGTCTTCATGAATGGTAGTGGGCGTGGCGGCAGTGACCAGGTCGGCATTCGGATCGGAAGTCGCCGCGAACGCGGTGTCGGGATAAGTAAAACGAGGCGCACAAGTCCCGATTGGTTTCACCGAGGCGCGCCATGGGTACGCTTGCATGATGGTGCACATTTGCGGCGAGTTCGTCAGTACGTATTGCTGGTAAGGAACGGTGAGGTTGCCCGACGACAGTTGGCCACAACAAATACCGGAAGGAACGGCAAATTGCTGTGTGGTCGACTGTAACTGGCGGAGTCCCTCGTAGTTGATGAAGAAGAAGAGCTTATCCTTCTTGATCGGCCCACCGAAGGTCATGCCATACTGCCCCATGCGAAACGGAGGTACAGCAGGGTTGCCCGCGAGGTTGTAGTCATTGAAGTTTCGAGCGTCGAATACGGAGTTTCTGAGATAGCCGAACGCTGTGCCGTGCCAGTCGTTGGTCCCGGACTTGGTAACGACATCGATCTGTCCACCCGCCTGGGTGCCGTACTCTGCGTCGTACAGACCGCTGTTGACGCGATACTCTTCGATCGCATCCTGAGAAATCTGCAGACGGGTTTGTGATTTCTGCGCTTGCTCCTGAATGCCACCCGCATCCACGCCATCGAAGGAGAAGTTATTGTCGTCGCGGGCTCGGCCAGCGAAACGGATGGTGCGCTGATCGCCGCCTCCGTCGTCCTGGGCAAAAGGGGCAAGGAGGGTAAAGCTGGCCCAGTCGCGTCCGTTGTTGGGAAGTTCGGAGATTTGAGTTGTATCAACGACCGTCGCAGCTTCGGCCGATACGCGGTCCGCGGGTGCTGTGGTGGTCCTGACCTCGATTTTCTCGTTAATCGCACCGACTGCCAGCTGTACATCCAGCGTGCGAGTCTGGCCCACGCGGACAATTACATCCTCGACGATCTTGGTCTTAAAGCCGTTGGCCGTAGTCGTTACGGTGTAGTTTCCGACTGCCAGTCCCGGAAAACGGTAATATCCCTTCGAGTTCGTGTGCTGATCTTCGCTGATGCCAGTGTCAATCGCGAGCACCTTCACTGTGGCTGCGACAATCACGCTTCCTGAAGCATCGCTGACCGTGCCTTCGAGGACGGCTCGATCCACCTGGGCAGAGGCTGTGGGCGCGCCAATGAATAATGGAACGGCGACCAGGAGTGCTAGTGAGAGTCGGACGGCAAGGGTGGCGTTTTCGAGTGGGCGAGAGTGCATGGCTTGAGCTCCTTCAGGTATCGGAGACGTCGAATCGAGAAGCGTTCTCGTAACGATGAGGCGGCGCCGTTCGAGATTTGCATCTCTTGGCACATCAGCTGAGGTTTGCTAGAAGAAGGATCCTAGAGTCGGAGTGTGACGCGAGTATGAACGTCAAGTTAATATTTCTTCAGATTCAGAAGCGCCATTTTTGCCCCCGAACTACACTAGGGGAAGAAAAATCTGATCTTTTTTCGGTCAGGCGTAAGCGAGTGCGATGAAACTGCTCATTGTGGAAGACGAAGTGCGCATGGCCGATCTTCTTCGGAAAGGATTGACCGAGGAGGGCCATACGGTGACGTGCGCCGCCGATGGAGCGGAAGGGCTTGCGTTGGGCAGGGACTACGAGTTCGACGTGATCATTTTGGATGTCATGATGCCGAAACTCAGCGGATATGATCTGGCCAAGCGCTTGCGGTCGCAGCGAGTTCAGACTCCGATCTTGATGCTGACCGCGAAGGATTCGGTGCCTGACATCATCCACGGCCTGGATCTGGGTGCCGACGATTACATGACGAAGCCGTTTTCCTTTGCCGAACTCGTGGCGCGGCTTCGGGCGGTGAAACGCCGGGCCGTGGCGGTGCACGATCCGCAGTTGAGGATTGCGGACTTGGTCCTGAATCCCGCCAGCAGGGAAGTGTTTCGCGGGGAAGAACGCGTCTCGTTAACCCGCACCGAGTACAGCCTCCTCGAGCGGCTGATGTATCGTTCGGGAAAGATCGTGTCGCGGCGATCGCTCATTGAGGCGGTCTGGGGTTTCGAAAAGGAGATTGAGGGGAATACTCTTGACGCATTTATGCATCTGCTGCGCAACAAGGTGGATGGGCCCGGCCGGTCAAAACTGATACACACAGTGCGCGGCGTTGGTTACATGATTCGCTCGGATGAGAAGGCATGAGAAAACTCTCCATTGGAATGCGGCTCACGCTCTGGTACGTGGCCATCTTTGCCGTTGGAGAGTTGGTCTTCGGCGCAAGCATGTTCCTCATCCTGCGACACAATCTCTACGATCTGGTAGATGACGGCCTGGAGAGCCAAATCGAAGACTTACGAAACTTTCTCGGAGCACAGCAAAAAGATGCCAGCACCGCAAAGCTCCGGGACGACATGGCTGCAATCTACGAACATGAACACGCGGGCGATTTTCTTGCGGTCCTCGACCAGAACGGCGAACTGATTTACCGTTCCATGTTCCTGCAGACCCATGAGTTGGCACCCTCGCAGCCCGGTCAGGTGAACCGTCCCCTGATCCGAACTCGGCGCATTAATGGAGAACATTTCCGCTTTGCTTTCGAGAAGCTCAATGTCGACGGACGCGTGTACACCCTCGAAATGGGCGCTCCGGCCGATGATGCCTTCGAGACTCTTCAGCTGTTTCGTTCGTACCTGCTGATCTTCGCTCCACTCTTGCTCGTGGTGTCCTCCGGGGTAGGTTACTGGATGAGCCGCAAAGCCCTGGCGCCCATGGATGCGCTGGTGCGAACGGCGCGGGATATCAGCGGAACCAATCTCAATCGCCGGTTGCAAACTCTGAAGACCGGAGATGAATTGCAGCGGCTTACGGACACGTTGAACGAAATGCTCGATCGTATCGAGTCGGCGTTTCAGAAAATTACCCAGTTCACCGCCGACGCTTCCCATGAGCTGCGCACGCCCGTGTCTCTCATTCGCACCGAAGCGGAACTGGCGCTGAGACGGGCGCGCACGGAAACTGAGTATGAGGAATCGCTGCGCCAGATTCTGAAGGAGGCCGAACGAACCACACTGTTGATCGAGCAATTGCTGGAGTTGGCTCGCGCCGATTCCGGCCGCGGATCTTTGATCATGCAGGCGGTCGATCTACCGGAAGTCTTGCGCAGTGTCGTCAGCAGTTGGCAGCAGGTTGCCGAAGTGCGCAATCTCCAATTTTCAACCGACATACACAAACTGGACGCTTCCGTCATGGGTGACGCGACCCTTCTTCGTCGGCTGGCAGACATCCTTCTCGACAACGCCTTCAAGTACACGCCGTCGCCGGGCTCGGTGCGCCTGGTGCTCGAAGTTCGACAGGAAACGGCTGTCATCACGGTGCAAGATTCCGGAGCGGGCATCGCCCAAGAGGACCAGGAGAAAATCTTCGAACGCTTCTACCGCGTCGACAAAGCTCGCAGCCGAGGCCAAGGAGGAGTTGGACTTGGCCTGGCTATTGCGGAGTGGATCGTGTTGCAACATCGCGGAGCAATCGCCGTCGAAAGCCGGCCGGGCGAGGGCGCCACTTTTCGCGCAGAACTTCCGTTAATTGCCGTCGAGGTGCCGAGTCCGTTGCTGACGAAGTAAAACTCCAAACGGAGATTCCTTCGGCGCATCCACTCCGTGTTCAAGTCCGCATGTGCTGCCGGAGAAGGCTTCTTCATTGCAAGTACCGGCGGATTTGTTCTGCGCCGCTGGTGTCCCAGGGCAGGATGAAGTCACTGTAGTCGTGGTTGAAGGGGTTACTAATGTCGACGAGCAGTTTCCCGCGCAAAGTGAGACGTTACGGTTCCAATTGATCAAACAGGCCATCGCGGATGAACATCGCCGGCAGTACGATCGGAGCGTTCGAAGCCTGTTCATAGCTGCCTGCGGTGATATTTGTCCGGCGCAAGCCCGAAGCGATTCGCTCTGCTCGTGACAGATCCCGTGAACCACTACGGGTAAGAATCCCGTGCCGGAGAGGAAACGTCAGTGGGGCTATCGTTACGAATCGGACAAATTCGGCATCGCAGGGCTCACTCCAGTAGGGTCACAATCGGTACGTTGGCGTTCACATTCTTCCCGAAAGGCCGGAAATCATGCACGATGCCCTCCATGTGTACTGGACACTCGAGCACCCGCGGTGGAGCTGCGGCCGGCGAAGTTTGCATCACCACCGTAAGCAGCCGTGATTGAGTGAGAGCCCAACGACAATCCACCAGCGCTGCGGGGACGAACCCCGTGTAGAAACGCCACCCCGTGGCGGGGCGGTTCATGTTCTTGCGGAGTTTGCGTTTGAGGCTGGAAAAAACCCTCTCCCCATAAATTGGGGAGAGGGCGGTTGCAGTCGGAACATGTTTCAGTCGTCCGCGTCTTCACCAGCGGGTGCTGGGTTGTTGAAGTCGCTCGGAGGGCGAACCTTGCTCTCGCCGGGATAGGGCCGCTTAAACCCGGTGGAGAGGTACCAGTTCAGATGGTTGACGGTGTCGGGGTCCTCGGAGTCGGGCCTGGTGAGTTTGCCGGCGAAGATCTCCGTCTTCTTCTGGAGCCAAGCCTTCCTCAAGGCCTGGACTGCAGGGCTGCCCGTTGGGTCGGCTGCGCTTGCTGTGACACCCTGGTCCAGCGGAACCTGGTTTTTCACGTGCGCCCACGGCTTGAAGTTATCCTCAGACGGCTGTCCCGTGACGAAAGCAGTCCTCATCGGGCTAGCCACTAGGTCGAACTGGTTCATGGGCGGCAGCCCGAGGATTTGCTCGATCGTCCGAGTCATGTTGACCTGCGTGTAGTAGGTGTGGTCGGTGGGTCCGTGCTGCACCGCGTATGGGCTGACGATGTAGCCTGGGCTGCGATGACCATCGACGTGGTCGACGCCGTTCTGCGCGTCGTCTTCCTCAATGAAGATCGCTGACGTCGACCACACTTTGCTGTGGCTGATGTAGTCGATAATGCGGCCAATGGCCAAGTCGTTATCGGCCTGTTCAGCGTCCGGGGTCGGCGGGCCGCCGGTGTGGTCGTCGATTACCCACAGGATGCTCAACGCGGGAACCGTACCCGCCTTGACGTCATTCTTGAAGTCCTGCACCCACAGATCGACGCGGAACTGGTCGGGAATGCCGAGATCGAACTGTGGAAAGTTCTTGACGAGGTGGTTAGACACGGCCGGGACAGAGGCCTCTGCCTGAACCGTGTTCTGATAGTACAGCGTCGGCTCGAGCCCAGCCTCGAACTTCTTCGCATCGGCGTAGAAGTCGCTCCAACTCGGCTCGCTGGTCGCCCCGTTCGGTTGCAGGAACGTGTCGTTCTCGACGTATTCGCCGTAGATCTTCACTGGCAGACCGGCGGCCGCCGCTTCGGAGAACAGGAAGCCCTTCTTCTGATAGGCAAGTGCATCGCCGGCGTTCCCGCCTGGATAGCTGCGGTTCCAGTCTGGGGACTGGATATCGTCGGCGTAGGGCGCCATGGCTTCGGCGATCCACTGGTGACCGTCAGCCGACTGCCGGCTCGGGTTGTAGAAATTGTCGAGGAGAGGGAAGCGCTTCACCAGCTTGTGTGCGTTGGGCGTGTCCTTGCCGCCGAACACTGCCAAAGAGGGGTCGCCGTTGCCGGCGGCCACGTCACCCAGGATCTGATCGTACGTCCGGTTTTCACGAATGATCAGGAACACGTGCTTGATCAGCGACGGATCGCCGATCTTCGCCGGGATCGGAACTGGCTTGGTATGCGGGCTGCCACCGGAGGCAGACTGGATATTTTGCGTCAGATCCCAGTGGTTGTTCTCGAAAACCTGCTTCGTCATCACCTGCAAGGTCCCGCGATCCGGCACGGGGACAATGCTGACGGTGCCATTGTCTTGATGAGTGTTGTAGCTGGAGACGCCGTAGTCGGTCTCGAACGAATAGCGCGTGCCGATGCCCTTGTCGTTGGCAACGATGAGCACGTTTGCGTCCTCGTCGAGAACGACGGAACTCGGGGCATAGGCAACCGGGATCATGCCGAGGACGGCATGCCTCGCGCGTCTGCTGAGGTCGACGACCCCAATCGCGTTGGCGTTGTAAAGCGCGACGTAAGCGATTCCTCTCTTGCCATCGACGGCGATCGAGTTCGGTGCCGCGCCATAAGCTGGTTGGTTTTCGCCGGGCACTCCAATCGGCAACCCGAGGTCGATCGTCCGCAACACCTCATTGGTGCCCATGTCGATGACCGAGATGCTGTCGCTATAGGTATTGGCGACCAACAGCGATCGTCCGTAGACCGCCATCCCGGTAGGATGCAGACCGGTGGAGATAGTATCGGTGACTTTCATCGACGGCAGATCAACCACAGAGACGGTGCCTGTGATCGCGGCGCCAACCACCGGGTCTGCGACGATTTCAGTGCCGGCGGAGTAGATCTGGAAGTCCGCCTCTGTTGCGGCGCGGCCACCCTCGTTGCTGACGTAGGCGGTCGTGCCGTCGATTACGATGCTGTGCGGCGCGTTGCCGACGCGGATCTCCTCAACCATCTTCGGCGGCTTCGCGGTCAGGTCAATCCTGGCGAGCGTATTGTTCTGGTTCAGCAGGGCGTAGGCGCTCTTCCCATCCGCTGAGATCGCGACACCGCCGGGATAAGAAGTCCACGGAGAATAGAATGTGGCGCAGGGTCTGGCATAAGGGCCGATCGGGCTGTTCGGAAAGCAGTTGATGAAGGAACTGTTAGGCGGCACGCTGACCTGCGCGTCGTCTTCCAGCAATCCCTCATCAGAGACTTTGGCGATGGCGACATTGCTACTGTCCTGGCTGAACACCAGGTACTTGCCATCCGCCGAATAGGCGATGCCGCTATAGCTGCCGCTCGAATCCCGTCCGAGTGCGGTGTAGTTCTGCAGGACAACGCCGGTGTTGGTGTCGAACACCTCGACGGCCTCCGACGCGCCCAAGGTGAGGACGGCGGCGGTGTGACTGCGGAGGTTGGGGTTCAGCGCGATAGCCTTCGCGCGGACCCGGATGCCGAGGTCGACTTGCGTGCCGGCCGGGTTGATGACCTGGCCATCGCCGACCACCCACGAGCCGTTCGGCTGTGGGCCGGTGACGTAGGTCGGATACGGCACGGACTGAGCACCGGCGAGCGCCGGAAGGCCCAGCCCCGCCGCCAGCAGGCCAGTGAGCGGCCGCAGACGATTGATGCGAGATTTATTTCGAGACCTATTTCGAAACGTTTTTTTCGACGCTTTTCTAGACATGTACCGTTTCTCCTCCTTGGAATTTCTTCATCACGCAACCGGGATCGGCCGTGCGACGGGTGAGCAAGATACGACCGGCGCCCTCGGGACTTCGCAGTCGTGGTACCGATCGTCGTTGTGATTGTGGAGGCGGATCTTAACAGCCGACTGTAACGGGTTGATGACGATTAGGTGAACCTTCTGTTACAGGCGCCTGAACGTTCTTTGGCCGGTGTGACGGCTTTACCTCAAGCTGGGACAGCCGCCTCGGCTGTCCAGCGGCCCAGATGTTTTGGGCCGCTGGATTTGACCGGAAAAGCTATGTCACCCTTAAATACGTCGAATACGGCTCATTCTCGGGAATAGCCGTCCACGAAACCATCTTCAAGACCCGATCGCCACCGGGCGAGACGTGCCACACTCCCGGCGCCATTCTCTTCGCCGCCAACAACTCTGATCGCGAAAGTCCCGGTGCCTGATTCCCAAACAGCACGAGCGGCCCCACCAACACCGCAACTGTGTCAGGATGCTGCGCATCAACCGCTTCAAGCCGCGTTTTCATCGGAAGTTCCAAGTCAATCCGATCTTCGGACTTCCACTCCTGCTGTACGCGCGCACAGGTTCCGGCGGCTACGGTCTCCCGCTTCCCATTCACCGAAACGCTCGCCCCCTCCGCCCAAGAAGGAATCCTCAGATTCACTGCGAAGGACGCCGTCTTCGATGTCTTCACTTCAAGCGCTACATGCGAGTCGTACGGATATTCACTCCTTTGGGTCAACGAAACCTGTGCGCTATCCTGCGTCCACCGCGCGGTCGAAGGTATATACAAATTCACGAAAACATCCCGCCCATCTCGGAAATACGCATTGATCCGATAATCCGCCGCGACCTGGGGCATGGTCCCCGAGCAGCAAGGCCAGCGATGGTCCGAATAGATTTTCTTGCCTTGTAAGTTGTAATCCGAGTAATAAAATGTTCGCCCGTCGGATTGAAGCGGGAGAGCACCAAGAATCGTGTTGTACATCATCCTCTCCATGCTGTCGCCATAGCGCGGGTCGCGCGTCACCCGTAGCAGATATCGAGTCAGCTTGAAATGCGCATACGATCCGCACGGGGTTTCAAAACTGCTGTGCGTCTTCGTCAGGCTGTCGAAGACATCGGCGCTGTCGGTCTTTCGCAATTGCTCATCCGGTCCCCAAGCGCCGGTCGCGTAACTCTGCGCCAGCACCATATCGAATCCATTCTTCGCGGCGCGTAGATATTTCTCGTTGCCTAGAGTCAAGTACGCCTGCATCGCCGAGCACAGACAATTGACGTGGCTGTAAGCATGGCGGCCGGCAAGATCGTTCTGTCCCTGAGCCAGTCGCTCGTAAAACGGCTCATTCAAGTACTGAACAGCCACCTGGCGATACCGTTCGCCTGCGCCGCGCTGATAAGCGAGGAAGAGATTCTCCGGCATCGTGTATGGCTCGTCCCATGTCCACGATTCGTCCTTGCCTGGACGCCAGCTTGTCCCGTGCTCCACCGCGTGATCAGGCAAATGCGGCAAGGCCGCATCGGTGGTCTTCGCCAGAATCTCCCACGCCAAGGGATCACCCACATACTTATGCGAATCAATCAGCCCGCATACCAGCTTGTCGTAGCAATAAGCAGGAAAGCGGTTATTCTCATAGAACTTCCCGTTGATTTCCTGGGCATAAAGCCGATTCAGTCGCAGGACTTTCTCCCGCGCTGTCTGTGAGCCTGTGACTGCATATACCCGCGACAATGCTGACACCCATTGTCCGAACGTGGCCGAAGGTGCGAAGCCCGCATCAAAGGTGTGCCAGTCATAATTCGGATCGTAGCGATACCATCCTCCAAGATCCTGACCAGGCGCCGGTTTCCCGATCATCGCGCGAAACGGTTTCATCAATGCGTCATCATCGAGCCCCATCAGCACCGCATGTGTCTGCCGCAACTGTTCTTCATGGAGTGGGCTATCGAGCGAGACATCCCCATAGCCGAACTCTTCAAGCACACCGGAGGCAGTCGTTGCAGAAGAAGACGCGAGCGAATATCGGGGAGTCGGGAGAAAACTCGCAGCCGAAGCTACGGCCATCGATTGAAGAAATCTTCGGCGAGAGATCGAAGACAGTGAAACCACGTGTCCCTCCGGGCGTTCTGCGAGATAGTCTACGCCGTGGGACCCAGAAAGTTGAGGGAATGGAAAGCCATACTGAAGAGGGGAACAAAGAGGGAATTACCTGCTTGAAACTTCTTACTTTTGATTCTCCCCTTCTTTAAACATGTACTTAATGGCCGGCTTGTAAATCATCAAGTTCGGTTCGCCGTCTTCTCGATTGACCTTGATGCAATTCCGGTCGTACCACTCAATGATCCCGTGTACTTCCTCACCATCGCGAAGCACGATCACCATAGGCGTTCGTGACTGCATCTGCTTCTGATAGTAAAAATTCTCCGCGTTGGTTTGCTCCGGAGGAGTCAGCCTCTTGCCGCCTTGCGCTCCCATAGGACGCTCGCTACGCTCCATCCGCTCAGGCCGGTCATGCCGCTCCGGGCGTTCGCGCCGTTCCTGCGGAGGCATCGGCGAAGCATTGTGATTGCCGTGATTTTCAACTCGGGGCAGGGTCGGCCGAATCAGCTTACGATTCGCGAAGTTTTCCCTTTCCGCGGATTCGCCGGGCGGTACGGGACTCATAACAGTATCCTTCATCGTGGCGCTAACCTCGGGTACACGCTATCGTGCAAGCTTCTTGGGACCCTGATTGATCAACGAAGGCGTGAGCTTTTGATTACCGTACCATAGGAACCGGTCTGTGACAATCCTCCGTTGGTGCCATATCGTCGCTGCGCATATTTCTTGAAGTACCTAAGAATATCGATTCTTTTGCTTACGATGTATTCGACAAGTCCGCTCCTCGCCGCTCCGGGCCGCTCATTGTGGTGATCGCTACCAGGCTGGCCACGATCACCGCAGTCCAGGCCAAGACGGGCGTGAAACTCCCCCCATAGCGGACTTCCGCAAGCTTCGCCTGCAACACCGCATTTCGTGACGCGACAAAGTTTCCCAGTTGGTATGCAAATCCGGGCAGCGTCCCCCGCACTGCCGGGGGTGAAAGTTCGTTCAGGTGTGCGGGGATCACTCCCCAGGCTCCCTGTACCATGAACTGCATCAGAAACCCGCCCAGGGCTAACACAGGCACAGTATGCGAATATGCCCACAGCGGGACGATCGGAATCGCAAGGAGAGCCGCAATTACAATCGCACGTCGCCGCCCGATCCTCTCTGACAGCGTGCCGAACAGGATTCCACCGACCAATGCGCCCACGTTATAGACGATCGCAATCAGGCTCACCGTCTTTGGCGACAGCAGCAGATTCTTTTGCAGGAATGTCGGATACAGGTCCTGTGTCCCGTGGCTGAAGGAATTGAAGGCGAACATCAGAATCACGAGGAAGACAAAGATCCCCGCGTGTGACGCAATGTCTTTTCCCAGCCGGCGCTCCGCTTTGCGTTCCGCCTGGCCTTGCAGCCACGCGGGAGATTCATCCACCTTGCTGCGAATGTAGATCACCAGGAACGCCGGCAGCGCGCCGATCACAAACATTCCCCGCCAGCCAAGGATCGGAAACAGCGTCCCGTAAACGATAGCCGCCATCAAGTACCCAACCACGTAACCCTCTTGCAGCAGTCCGGAAAAAAAGCCGCGTCCTTCCGCGGGAAGCGTCTCGAAAGCCAGCGCCGCGCCCACTCCCCACTCTCCGCCCATCGCGATTCCAAACAGTGCCCGCGTAATCAGAAAAATTTTCAACGTCGGCGCGAATGCTGATGCCAGTTCAAACAGGGAATAGGCGATGATGTCGACCATCAACGTGGGCCGCCTACCAAATCGATCGGCCATCATGCCAAACAGAAACGCACCCACCGGCCGCATCGCGAGCGTCCAGAAGATTCCTTCCGAGACATCCGAAACCTTGGCATGAAACTGCGTAGCCAGCGCGCTCACGCAGAACACAAGAATAAAAAAATCAAACGCGTCCAGCGACCATCCCAGAAAGCACGCAATAAACGTATTCCGCTGCGCCGCCGTCAACCGCCGAAAGCGTCCAATGATCTCCATGCCAGTTTGCCTCTGCGCTCCTCTGTGGTGAAGTCTTTTCTTCGCTCACGCCAAGTCCAGCGGATGCTAGCATAAGCTTTTCAACTAACCATCAATTTTCACCCATGCCCGAACTCGACCTACCGCAGCGCCAGGCCACCGACACGTTGATGCTCACCGGTTTCTGGTACCGCGCCTTGCCAGCCGACCGCGTGCATCGCAACCAACTCCACAAAGCCACGCTGTTGGAAATTCCACTGGTGATCGGCCGCGATCGCGAGGGACGTCCCTTTGCTGTTCGCGATACCTGCCCTCACCGTGGCATGCCCCTTAACTCCGGACGCTTCGACGGCGAGAATCTCGAATGTCCCTATCATGGCTGGCAATTCGACGTTCACAACGGCCAATGCCAACTGATTCCCTCGCTGACCTCAGACCAAACGATGAAGGTGGATCGCATTTACGCCGGAAGTTATCCGTGCGAAGAGCAGGATCATTTCATATGGGTCTACGTCTCCGATCCCGGCCCGCAGGGCGCCGGGTTCGCGAAGCCAGCCGAAGCACCTGAGCTCGCCCCGCAAATCGAAAAGTTCAGTGACAAGTACAAACTGGCTTACCTGCAAGCCGAAATGCCGGTTAGCATCGACCACGGCATCATCGGCCTGATGGACCCCGCGCACGGTCCATTCGTCCACCAAGCGTGGTGGTGGCGTACCCGTCACAGCATTCACGAAAAGAAGAAGCACTTTGAGCCGATTCCCAATGGATTCCGGATGGCGGCCCACACTCCCAGCTCAAACTCCGCGCCCTACAAGCTGTTGCGCCTCTACGCCGATGCCGATTCGATCTCAACCACCATTGATTTCGTATTGCCCAACTTGCGCACCGAGACGATTCGTGCCGGCAAATATTGGTTCTCAAGTCTCACGACAGTTACTCCGATCACGCGCACTCAGTGTCGCATCGACGTCGTTGCCGCCTGGAATTTGTTTCGCTGGGTTCCATTCGTACCTGGTCTGTTGAAATTCGTCTTCGCAAAGTTTGTCGAACAAGACCGCCGCACGATGGAAATGCAAGCGGAAGGATTGAAGCACAATCCACACCTGATGCTGATCGACGACGCCGACCGTCCCGCGAAGTGGTATTTCCAACTGAAAGCCGCGCACCTCGAATCCAAGCGCACCGGCAGGGAAATGAAGCATCCGATGGATGGCCCGGTGACCTTGAAGTGGAGAAGTTGAGATTACATTGCGGAGCCGAAGCTACTTTGGACCGATGGATTAACGCCTGAGACTTCCTATTCACTGAGCCGCAACAGCTCCACAGTGCGCGTCGTTGTTTCCTCAAAGATCAATTTTCTCTCGAGATCAATCGTGTTCTTCCCTAGATAGTGAGGAATGTACCAAGCCACTCCAGCAACCGGCAGGAGGAAAAGCATCCGAATCGGCTGTGAAAGGGCCGACGATTCGAACTCTGCGGTCGAGCCCGCATAAATCAGAAAGCCGAAACAAAGCGAAATCAAAATCACAATCGAATGCTGTTTGAACACGGGCAAGCTGCAAGTGAATGGCAACTTGCGAAAACGAACAAGTACGACGTTCGTGAGCAAGCACGACCACGCCGCAACCACCAGTGTATGGAGCACAGCCACCACAGGGCCTTTGAGATAGAGATACGCTGCGAACGTAATGACGAGAAGCCAGGGCAGAATCGACACAAAGATGACTTTTCTGGCCAGAGGCTCGCATTCCTGGTCCGGGTCGAGCATGAGTTGAAAGGTCCAGTTGGCGCGTAAGTCCGAAGGAATCTCGAACACAACCCTCAATCCTATGATCAGCAGAAACGAGACAACGAAGGGGATCGAGAGAGCCTCTGAGGTCATGGCCGCTTGTTGCGGCGATTTTATGCCTTCAAAGGCACGCATCAAGGCTTGCGAAGCGAGGACCAGCGCCAATCCTGCCACGCCAGTCAGTACAAGACGGTGCGCCTCACTGCGCAGCAATGTTTTTCCTACGAAACGGAAACATCCACTCTGGAACGGCGTGCGTAGAATTAATCGCTCAAGAGCTCTCCAGTACCATGGCAACGGAACATGTTGAACGCTGGTGCCTTCCGCAATTTCCGAGATCTGCACGAAGTGCCGACGGTAACCGATCGCATATACGCAAAACGCAAAGAGCGCCAGCAGCGTGATCCCCGGCACGCAGAGCTTGGCCAGTTCCGCCATTGCGGGATTCGCACGCTGTCTTAGCAGTTGGCATAAACTCACAAACCAA
>WNGO01001102.1_pt1 | contig 17237 bp, 17 predicted proteins | sample 5400511 | NCBI WGS metagenome assembly WNGO01 (sample SAMN13153380, study PRJNA577476) | soil metagenome | isolation source: 20 cm soil or saprolite under Garry oak tree replicate 2 | place: USA:California | collected 2016-06-15 | reverse complement strand
GTCGGGTGCGCCAGCTTTTTCTTTATTTTACAACGCGATATGCGCGCCCGAACCGAAACTCCAGTTCTGTCTCGTTCGAACGAGTAAGCAATCTGGAGAAAATCGTCGCCGAGTGCAGATAGCTTGGCAACTGACGATGTCGGTCAGAAGCTCGAACAACAATTGCTTCGATAAGTGGTAGGATTGGCACTCGCAGGCCGCCGCGATACTCGGCGACAGCGCCCGCCATTTCGACGCCAGTCGCGCCGATGGGATCGTCGATTGCCGACAAAGACTCCGCGTGCCTGCGAGGGTTCGTCACGATTGAGCATGTTAAATCTGCCCCTGACCCATACCCCAGTTATTTTCGACATTGACGCAACTCGTTGTTCTTGAATATGAGTTTCCTTTGAGTTTGCTGGTGCACAACCAGCCCTCCGGCGATCCGACGCCCTCGCAGGCTGACATCGCAATGACCAAAGCCATTGTCGACATCGCCACACCGCTCGGGATATCGGTCCACGATCACATCATCGTCGGCAAGGACGGGCATGCCAGTTTGTAGGGGGATGCGGCTGATTTGAGTCCACTGCGGGAATGCGTCCGACTTTAGAGGACTAGCCACCAGGCTCGCTATCGACAGAAACTTCGCGCCCGGCCCTGTCCTTGCCGCGCAGATGGAGCTTGTCGCAGTTAAACGACAGGCGCGGCTCCCGAAACGGCAGATCATATCTGGCGACGATGGCGGACAAGAGATGCGTACTGCCGCTATTGTAGTTGAAGACGTCCCCCGGGGTTCGCAAGCTCGTTTGCCGTCGATGACTAAGTCGCTCGGGCTCCGATCGACGCTTACGACAAGCGTTACATTCGCTCACTGTACGGAAATCTGTCTGCTTGAGATGATGCCCTTGTAGAGGTCCGCCTCCTGCGCGATGCGCTCGGCCATTTTAGCGGGGCAACCGCCGACGGGTCCGATGCCGAGATGCGCCAGCAAGTCCTTCATCTTGTCCGACTGCAGCACGACGTTCGCCTCCTTGCTCAGAAGTTCGACGATCGGAGCGGGAGTCCCCGCGGGCTGCTGCAAGCCCGGTCCACGATGTGAGGTTCAGGCCTGGATAGCCAAGCTCTGAGGTTGTCGGTACGTCCGGCAGCAGAGAGGATCGGGCGTTTCCGGTCGCGAGCAGTGCGAAGGCGCATTTGGACTGCACTTGCGGCGCGGCCGTCGAGATCACTGCTTTCGGCGGAAGCGCTTGAATCGCTCGCATCTGATGCTTGTGGAGATCAAATTCGTTCTCGACCGCATTTCTTGCTCTGGGCTCGGCAGTTCGCCGCCTGAGAGCTCGCGTCATCGGGCAGGCGCTGGCGAACGCCGGTCTTGAAATTGCGTCCGCTAGCAAGGACAGGGCGCAACATCAAGCTCGCTCCGACGCATCACCTCCCGCGGTTTCCTCCCTTGGAGGTTTGCGTACGCCGGCCCCGGCGTGCGTGGCGCCGTCATCATGGGGCCGGCATCCGAAAACCTTCACAGGACCGGACATGCGGTCCCGATGTGCCTCCGCACCGGGACCCGCTGATGGCTGCTTCTTAGGCGTTAGGCGGGGAGCGCGCGACCTCAGGGATGACGTGGCAAAGCTAAGAGGACTGGGGACGTGTGTCTTGACGCCGGAAAAAGCAGCGCGGGGCAGGAGCCGTGCAAGCCCAAATCCACTGCTCTGAGGGGTCAGGGCGCGCATCACTCCCCGTCCATCTTGTCAACTAAGCGCCAAAGGAGCATCTTGATGTTCACAAACCAAGTCATCTGGGGAACGTCGGCCAACATCGGCCTTTAGTAACGCCCCGACAACGTTGCCGGCTGCATTTGCACGTGAGTCGGCCGATTCGTCGCCCGTTGGTCTCTGGTCCGAATTGGGGCGGTCCCGATGGTCGTTACCGGAACACACGATCCGTATCTCGTCGCTCTGTCCATTCTGGTCGCTTCCTTCGCGTCTTACACCGCCCTCGATCTCAGTGGGCATGTGGGAGCCGCCAGGGGATTTGCGCGTAGCGTGTGGCTGGTGGCTGCCGCGATCACAATGGGAGGCGGAATATGGTCGATGCACTTCGTCGCCATGCTCGCCTTCATCATGCCGATACCGATGTCCTACGACATCGGATTGACCACCCTTTCGCTCGTGGTGGCGATGGTCGTAACCGGCGGCGGCTTTTACGTCATTAGTCGCCACAGCGGACCGCCGCTTCGCCTCGTTCTCAGCGGCATCTTCATGGGACTTGGCATTGCCGCCATGCACTACACCGGCATGGCGGCAATGCGGGGGCACGCCGAACTCAGCTACGACCTGCTATTTGTTGCGCTCTCTCTGGTCATCGCGATCGGCGCATCGACGGTGGCACTATGGCTGGCATTCCGAACCACGGATCTTGGGCAAAAGCTCGTTGCCGCGGTCGTCATGGGCCTGGCCATTTCCGGTATGCACTACACGGCGATGAGAGCGGCCATTTTTACCGCTCACGACCCGGTTCACGAGGTCCTAGTAAACGCAAGTCTGGATCAGACCAGTCTGGCGCTGGCGGTTGCCTGCATTACGTTCATCATTCTGGCTCTCGCGTCGGTCGCCTCCCTGTTCGAGCGGAAGCGCGCCGAAGAAGCGCTTCGGCAGGCGCAAGCGGATCTCGCACGCGTCAACCGGGTGAACATCATGGCAGAACTGACCGCCTCTCTGGCGCATGAAGTGAATCAACCGATCTCCGCCGCCGTCACCGCCGCCGACGCCTGCTTGAGCTGGCTCGCACGCGACCCCCCAAATCTCGACGAGGCGCGCGCAGCTGCGATGGGAATCGTGAAAGAGGGAAAGCGTGCGGCGGAAATCATCACGCGGATCCGCCTGCTCTTCAAGAAGTGTACTCCGCAACGGGAGTTGGTGGATGTAAACGAAGTTATTCGAGAGATGATCGTCCTCCTGCGGAGTGAGGTAGCGCGATACTCGATATCAGTTCGGACGGAACTGGCGGCAGATCTTCCCCAGCTCATGGGAGATCGCGTGCAATTGCAGCAGGTCATGATGAACCTCATCAGTAACAGCATTGATGCGATGAAGGATGTGGATGGGATGCGCGAGCTTGCCATCAAGTCGCGGCGAGCGAAAAACGAGCAACTTATGGTCTCCGTCAGCGATACCGGCCTAGGGCTGCCCCCGCAGCAGGCGAACCGGATCTTCGATGCGTTTTTTACCACGAAGGCTCACGGGACCGGTATGGGATTGTCCATCAGTCGTTCCATCGTTGCATCGCATAACGGCCACTTGTGGGCCGCCGACAACTCTCCGCGCGGCGCAAGTTTTCACCTCATTTTACCCACCAGAGTCGAAGCACATGAATGACGCCCACAGGGCGCTTCCCCGATGTTCGTCATTGATGACGATGACGCTATGCGTGCGTCCGGTGCCGCCACGTACGATGAGTGCCATGATGGGACGGTAGACGGCGGACCAAGCTCAAATATTCTACGAGTTTTGCCTTGAAGACCGCGTTCCGCCGAACCACTTGCTGCGGCGGATCAAGGTGTTCGCCAACATGGCGCTCACTCTCGAACGACGAGGAGTTGAAAATGTCCCAACTGGAACACTTTGAAATGCTCGTCCTCGGTAGTGGCGAAGGCGGCAAATATCTGGCCTGGCACATGGCCAAATCAGGGCACCACACCGCCGTCGTCGAACGCAAGTTGATCGGCGGTTCTTGCCCGAACACCAACTGCCTGCCCAGTAAGAACGAGATTTGGAGCGCGAAAGTTGCCGATCTCGTTCACCACGCCGATCGCTTTGGGATCGTGACGGGTTCCACCGCCACCGACATGAAGCGAGTGCTGGCACGAAAGCGCGAGATGGTCGACGGCCTGATCGCCATGCACCTCGACCGCTTCAAGGCCAGCGGCGCCGAGCTGATCATGGGTACGGGCCGCTTCATTGCGGCGAAAACCATCGAGGTTAAATTGAACGACGGCGGTACCCGCGTGCTGACCGGCGATCGCGTGGCTCTCAATCTCGGGACGCATGCGACGATCCCGGATATTCCGGGCCTCGCGGCGGCAGAGCCGCTCACCAATGTCGAGACGCTCGAGCTCGATCGACTGCCCGACCACTTGATCGTGCTTGGCGGCGGATATGTCGGCCTGGAGCTGGCACAAGCCTATCGCCGTTTCGGCAGCCGCGTCAGTATCGTGGAGGTCGGACTACAGCTCGCCGGCCGGGAAGATCCCGACGTCGCGGATGCAGTTCTGGAGATGCTGCACGACGACGGCATAGAGGTGCATCTTGGAATTAAGGTTCTCCGTGTGCATGGCCGGTCCGGACAGACCGTCAGCCTCCAAATGCGCACGCCGGCAGGCGATCAGACCGTCGAAGGCAGCGATCTCCTGGTCGCGGCCGGACGCACCCCCAACACTGACGGGATCGGGCTCGACCTCGCCGGTGTCGTGCTCGACGACCGCGGATATATTGCGGTCAATGACCGGCTCGAGACGAGCGCGCCCGATGTCTTGGCGATTGGCGAGGCCGCCGGCAGCCCACAGTTCACCCACGTCTCGTTCGACGATTTCCGTATCATCTCGGCCAATCTGAGCGGCGGGAATCGCACCAAGCGTGATCGGCTCGTCCCGTACTGCATGTTCACCGACCCGCCGCTCGCGCGCGTTGGCTTGAGCGAAGGCGAAGCCCAGCGCCAGGGCATCGCCGTTCGCGTGGCGAAGCTGCCAATCGCCGCCGTGTTGCGATCACGGACGATATCGGAGACGCGCGGCTTCATGAAGACGCTGGTCGAGGCGGGCGGCGACCGCATTCTCGGTTTCACCATGATCGGCGCCGAGGCCGGTGAAGTCATGGCCGTGGTCCAGACCGCAATGTTGGCGGGCATGCCTTACGCGGGCTTGCGCGATGCGATAATCGCGCACCCGACAATGGCGGAGGGCCTCGGCGCGCTCTTCTCGAATGTGCCGGCGCGATAAGGCTCGCGCAGGACACCAGAATGCTTATCCTGTTCGAGGCCGGCGGCCTTCATCCTAGAATGGCGTATATCCTTGACGGCGAACCGGCGTCCACTTCGCCGGAGCATGCGCTAGTGCTAGTGGGTTCACCTTGCGCAAGAGTCCGCTCAGGGTCATTGGACTAAACCGCTCGCGCGGTAGGGCGCTGCGGCATGGCCGTGCCAGCAATGGATGGAACGATGAGAGCGTCTTACCTGATGACGATGAGGGGCCAGAAGCATGACCCCAGAACCGATGATCGTTCAGCATGATGATCGCGCGATCTACCATCGACGCGGGCATCCGAAAACCTTCACAACAACCGACATCGCCATAGCGCCCGTCTGACTTGGTGCCCCACGTCTCCGGCATGGGCAGTGTCACTGTGATGACGCTTTTAAGGCTTCGCCCTATTGCAACGGGACCAGCCATTTTTCTCTAAGAAGCCTCGGGGCGCCCGTTTGTACGGCGCGATCGTCGCGGCCGACCCGCTCGTGAGTTTCTGGAACGAGTGTCTAACCACCTTGTCTCACACTGTCGAGAAATTGCTCCTTTTCGCCAGGCGCGTAACCCTGGGAAGCTCCAAAATACGGTTCATTGTAATCATTGTACGGTGCCGGCCGGTAGTGGATCGGCGGCCCAGGTGGCGCGTAGGCAAAACCCGAAGCGGGGTCTGAGGCGATCATGCCCTGATTGGGACGAACAATAGCGTGCCGCCGGTGTGCGTGATGCACCATAGCCGCGTTCGCAGAGCCACACAGGGTGATCAAAAGGCTCAAGGCCAAAATAGAACGCATCGTTTTTTCTCCAATCGACCTCTACCGATGTTTTTTCGAATGTTTCGTTCCAGTTAGGAACATTCCCCAATGCGAATAGCTAATCCATTGATCACGATCACTCATGTCATCGCTCCTTGCATTTCAGCCCAACACTGCGGGTGTGAAGCTGATGTAGGTTAGCAATCCGCCGGCACCATTAAATTCGGTTTTAGATTTCGGTGCCGCGCTGTGAATGAAGCTACCCTTTCTCTGACGCGCATCTAGCTGAAGTCGTACGGGCTTCGGGGCTTTGGCTTGTAGGTACCCTTCTTCCACATCGACCATCGTTTGCCCTTGCCTCTTTCTGAGGGATGCATCCGCTCGCCGCCAAACTCTTTCATGAAAATTTCGGCATGTTGCTCGTCAGCAAAACGGAAAACTTGGTACCACTCCTTTTGCCAAACCACGGAATGTCCGTTCCGCGAAAGCGTCAGGCCGTTTGCTCGGCAGAATTCCTGGACTTTCTCGTAGTTCGGGCCGGTGCACTTCTCTTCAATGAGGCAGACCCAGTACGGGAAACTGCCTTCCGCCGACCTTTCAAAGCGCGTTTGACGATGTTGTGGACACAGCATCGCCCGCGAGTTTCCCAGTACCAGCGCCTGCTGAATTGAAAACGATCTGTCGAGGGTTCGGTGTTCCGTCGAGAGCCATGTTCTCAACGTATGATGAGGCTGCGGTACCGGCTACGTTCAGAAATACACCTTTAATGAAATGGGGTCAGGCACCACTGCAATCTATCGTGTAAAATTGTCTATCAGCTATCATTGCGGTAACTGACCTCATTTCTCCAACACCACCCACCCTCACCCGTATTGGGACTCTTGCATGGCACCGCAGAAGCGTTTGGCGGTATCGGCCAACACCACTCAAGTCTTTTCTCCGGAACACATACGGCTCTTCGTTGTGAGGCAAATACCAGCGCCTTCCTTCCCAAAGGAAAACATCCTTCCCCGCCCAGTCTTTGGCACAAAGAAACGGTCTCGGATAAGGACGCGGATACCCTGGCGAGAGCCAGCCGCCCGCACAGGCGAATGCCCCGGCCACGCTCAGCATCACCGTAGCGATCGCGCCCAGTCGGATGGGCACTCCGACCTTAGTTACTAGGGCCGCTCTGAACCAGAATGGCTCCATATTCCACTCGTGGATCCAGGTTCACTGGGTTGCGCTTATGGTCATCGGAACGGGGCGCCGCTTGCCAAGGATTGCTGCTCTTGCGCTTGGCGAGCATTCCTTGTTCGCCGTCGCCTTTTGCGAACGCGTGAAGCCCGGCGTCGGGAAGCAGCGGACTTTTTCGCCATCATGGATGTGGTTTGCGGACGGGGAACAATTCCGAGGGTCGGGAATTATTGCGGTCGCGCTCAGTCCTTTTGGTCGGGATCGTCGACATTTGCCACCTATAATCAGCTCTTCCAGATTGCAGCGAACTAAAACGATTGAGATTGATGGCTCAATTGCACGTAGGGATCGGATGAGTTATACGGAGTTAGTAGTGTTTCACTCGCCATCTTTCTGGGGTAGCTGCCTGCAGGCGACGCACCGATTTGGCATCGCCCTGTGTAAGATCGGCCTTACATCCGGAACGAAGCAGACAGGGCTCTTTCCGCCTGGCTCGCATAACGCTCCTTGTGCCGCAAAGCGAAAAACGAGCGCTTAGGCAGATCAATCTGGACGCGGTGAAGCGTTCCCGCAGCCAGTGACCGCACCACTACCAGATCCGAAATCGCAGTGGCGCAGTCACCGGATTCCACAGCAGCGCGCACGGCTTCATTCGATGGTAACTCAAGCCGGATATCAAGATCCGATAACTTGATGCCAAACTTCTTGAGTGCAGCCTCGAAGATAGACCTGGTGCCGGAGCCTGGCTCTCGCAGAATCCAGCATGTCTCTGTCAGTAGCTTTGGTGTGATGCGCGTCTTGCCGATCCACGGGTGGCTCGCTCCGACCACGATGGCCAGCGAATCGCCTTCCATTTTTCGAATGGCCAGCGACGGATCGTCAACCTCGCCTTCAACGAAGCCGAGGTCTGCATTTCCTCGATTGACAGCTTGGGCGACTTGCTCGGTGTTTGCGATCGTCACTTGCAGATCGATGCCTGGATAGGCCTTCCGAAACGCCTGGATGCGTGGCGGCAGCCAATAATTTGCGACGGTCTGGCTGGCTGCCAGCGTCAACGAGCCGCGCTTGAGACCAGCCGAAATCATCCAAGACCTGCGCCGCGGCCTTGGCGCGCGCCACGACCTCGCGTGCCTCACTCAGGAAGTCGCGGCCGGTCTGCGTCAGCACGATGCCGCGGCCGACGCGGTCAAACAGCTTGATCCCGTAACGCGTTTCGAGCGCCGCGATCGCGGCGCTGGTTGCTGATTGCGTCAAATTGAGTTGGCTTGCGGCCTGCGTAACATGCTGCTTTTCGGCCACTGCGATGAAGATGCGAAGCTGCTCCAGAGTCATAGAGTGTTACTCCGTCAGTTTGATCAATCCCGCGATGGAAGGGAAGGCGAGTCCATGGAGCAAAGCGGGCCGAAAGCCCTTCGCGTCAGTCTGCCGATGTTAGTTTCCAGGCTCATCGCGGCCAATGCAATCGCCTGGAGGAATGTCGTCACGGCGACGATCCATGCCTTGGCGTCGGCGGGGATCGGATGGGCGAACATTGCGACCGATCCGAAGACGGTTACACACGCAATTGCGTAGGCAACGTCTTCGTCATGGGTATTGGTGGCAATGACTGCCGACGCGCCGCAGATCGACGTTCCGGCCGCGATGAGCTGGGCGAGATTGGGCTCGAAGCCCAGTTCCCCAATCCAGATGGTAACGGCGAAGGAGGCGCGCACTGCCGCCGCGACAATGACGAGACCTCCGCCGCCGATCTCGATGACCTGGCTTGAAGTCAATTGAAGCCCGAATGGGAAAATGCCGATCCGAGGCAGCCAGCGGAGACTGGATGTCACGCCCTGTTTGACCCAGGCCGCCGTACCGACGATGCGGTGGAACGCAATTCCGATCATCATGGACAGGATCATGGGACTGAACGTCGCCATGCCCGGCAGCTGTTTGATGGTGAGCGCCGCTCCCGCGATAACCCAATTCAGGAACAGGCCCGGCAGAAATTCGGGGGTGTTCCCGCCGGGCCCTCGTTGGATGGCGGAAGGGGGCGGGCGTCGGCTCCGTCATTGAGCGATTCGGCAAATTTGGTGCTTGAGATAACCGTCATGAGTTGGTTCCATCGGCCTTCCAACCCAATATCGTTATCTCTATCGATCAATCTAATAGATAATAACGGTAAAACCAATCGATTCTATAGCTTGATCAAAGCTTGGCTCGCCCGGTTGAAAAAGCGATGGCGCAGGTTTCTGCGCCGATCCCGCGACGCCATCGTCAACAGTGCCTCATCAACTCGTCAAGTTTCGAAGCGAAACAGGATACTGCATGCGCTGTCTCATGATCGTATCCGGTCTTCCGGACAAGATCGGCACTGCCGTGCAAGCTCGAACGCCCTGAAGATTACAGCGCCGCGTCATGCTTCGAACAACCCGGCTCAGCCACTCTCTGGTGGCCTAATCAATCGATCCCGCCGATTGGAAAGATGAAAACAATGAATTGGATTGCTGAAACGGGCACTCCTACATTGATCAACATCACCAACGCTCAACAATATACGAATGGAGAGACGAAATGCGACGATTTCTTATGGTCCTAGCACCCCTTCTTACCTCGGCGTGTATTCTTGGCGAGCCAACACAAGGAGCTGCGCAGACATATCCGGTCTGCCTCGCCGGCGGCTCTACCGATGCAGTCCAGTGCGATTACGTGAACCTTAAACAATGCCGCGCCACCGCGTCCGGTGGCCTGGGCTATTGCGTCATGAACCCTGCCTACACCTCCAATGCGTATGCGAGCTATCGCGGCGCCGGTAAGCGCATTCACTGATCGACAGGGATCTGGAGCCCCGCGCCCGTCGCGAATTGATTGCGCGAGGAGTCGCCACGATCAGGTCGGCGCGGAGCTTCATGCTTGTGGTGCGAGGAGAGATTCAAATGATCGCCAACTATACAAACCACGCAGCCAACGAGCGAACCTTTCTGGCGTGGATACGCACCGGCCTGGCCGTGGCGGCATTTGGATTTTTTCTCATCAAGCTGAACGTCCTTGTCGAGGCGGTCGGTGGCGGAAGCGCACCCCATCTTCCTCCGGAAGACGCCGGCGCGTTCGTCGCGGGCGCTACCCGCTATGCCGGACTGGCAACGGTTACGATTGGAATCGCCATCATTGCACGAAGCAGCTTCGCCTTTGAACGCACGCGACGCGCGATCGATCGCGATGAGGTTATTCAGATCCCGCAGTCACGTTCGGAGTCGCTACTTTCGGCGGCGCTCGCGATCGCCGTGCTGATTTTCTGCATCAATCTCGCGCGGATTTGACGTTCGCGGCGCGATTCCATGAAACCCGACAGGAGAAGTCTGCGATGGATATGAAAACCGACAACTGGTCCGGCACGGCTACGTGCCCCGTTGGACTGATCATCCGGCAAAGAGGCCCTAATAATCTGGAAATGCCATTCGATCAGCTCGGCGACTTCATCACGCCGTCTGAGCTGTTTTACATACGCAGTCATTTCCCCACGCCGGAGCTGGATCCGCTCGCCTATCGGCTATCGATAAGCGGCGGCGTGCGGAACAAACTAAGCCTGAGCTACGCCGATATCCGTGCCATGCCTTCACGGACCTGCGTCGCCACACTGGAATGTGCCGGGAACAGCCGCGTATTCATGGTGCCGCCGGTGCCCGGCGCACAATGGCAACTCGGCGCGGTCGGCAATGCCGAATGGACAGGTGTTCCCCTGTCCGTGCTGTTGGAGCGCGCCGGACTCGCGGACGAGGTTTGCGAATTGGTGCTCGAAGGCGCCGATCGCGGCGTGCCGAAGGAAGAGCCCAGGCCCCCGGTTCCGATCTCCTACGCCCGCAGTATCCCGAGGACGAAGGGGATGGATTCCGATGTGCTGATCGCCTACCAGATGAACGGGCAGGATCTGACGCCGGATCACGGATATCCAATGCGCGCCATAGTGCCGGGGCATTACGGCATGGCGTCGGTCAAGTGGCTGACCGACATTGTTGCGGCCACGCAGCCGTTTCAGGGCTACTGGCAGACGTCCGACTACGCCTATTGGGATGATTCCGAGGGAACACCTGTGCGCCGGCCGCTCGCGGAGATGAAACTGAAATCGCAGATCGCACGCCCGCGTGTGTACGAGAGGCTCGAACCCGGTCGCCCCTATACCATCTTCGGTGCCGCTTGGGCCGGCGACACTGATGTTACCGAGATCTGGATCAGTCTTGATGGAGGCGCCTCGTGGGTTCAGGGCGAATTCCTCGACCCGATAAATCGGCACGCATGGCGACGCTGGAAATACGATTGGATTACGCCGGCACAACCCGGCCGCCATATGCTGTTAGCGCGTGCCAGGGGAGCCGACCAACGTGCCCAGCCGGACGGTCACAATCCAAATTTCGGCAGCTATGTGATCGACCATCCGTTGCCAATTGAGATCTTTGTAGGTGCGCTTTGAACTGCGGCGTACGCCGCTCGGCAAACGGACGATGCTTCTTTCAGCAAAATCCGCACATCGCGTCCGGCGTCGGGAGGCGACAAATGCAGGAGAACATCGCGATAGCATCCATTAGTGACCGTTCAGCACCACTTGACGTAGCCACCGATGCTGTTCCCGTAGCGGAGCATGTATGCGGTGCTTCATCTCTTCTCGGATTGCCTTCAGCTTTCGAGCAGGGCGCTTGGCTTGCGTCTTCCTCTTGACCATGAACTTGTTCTTCCTGGTTTTGGCGCAATAGTGCGTGAAGCCCAGGAAGTCGAAGGTCTCCGGGCGTCGCTGCGCAGCGGCGGTTCGCGCGTGGGCGGCGAACCGCCCGAACTCGATCAACCGGGTCTTGCCCTCAGGGAGCGACAGGCCGAACTGCAGCAGCCTGTCTTTGAGATCCACGAGGAGCTGCTTCCCATCTGCCTCGAACTGACTACCGAACACCATATCATCTGCGTACCTACAGACGATCACCGTCCCGGCTGCCTGCCGTCTTCTCCACTGGTGGACCCAGAGATCGACGACGTAGTGAAGAAAGACATTCGCAAGGATGGGGCTGACCCCCGACCCCTGCGGAGTGCCCGACTCCACCGGTCTCCATTGGCCGCTCTCAAGGACGCCGGCCTCGAGCCACCGCTCAATCAAGCGGAGCACCCGGGGGTGGGCGATCCTGTGCGCCAGCAACCATCCTGGTCAACGGAATCGAAGAAGGTGCGGATGTAGACATCGAGCACAAAGTTCACACGCTGCGTCATCAGGGCCCTGTCCAGGGCAGTCAGGCCGAACGCGGGCTTCGCTCCGCCCGGAAGCCGTGGCTGAACCCCAGAAAGTCGGCCTCGTAGACGGCATTTAGCACTTCGGCCACCGCGCCCTGGACGATCTTGTCTTCCAGTGTCGGAATGCCGAGCGGGCGGAGACTGCCGTCAGCTTTCGGGATGTAGGTGCGGCACACTGGCTTGGGCCAGTACTGCCCGCTGTGGATCCTGGCGTGCAGACGCTGGAGATTGACGTCCAGAATCCGCTCGTAGTCCTCCACCTTCACCCGATCGATCCCTGGACTGGCCGCGCGTCTCTGCCGCCGAAACGCCTTTTCGAGCGCAGCAACGTCGACGTGATGCAGCAGTGCCGTGAACCGTGTCTGGCCAGAACATCTGGCCGCCTCATTCACACGCTCGAGGTTTGGCTGCAAGGATTGCCAGCGCTGTGTCTAGCCCTTCGCCTGCCCCGGCGTGATCCCTTCCTGCCGCTCCCTTTTCTCCATCACCTCGTTTCCTTCGGTCGATAATATGGAGCGGTCCGACTCCCATCCGCGATGCGGCGAACTGTGGTTGTCCCTCGTTCGTCGCCCCCATCGGAGACCAACCGATGGACGCTGATGGGCCTCATGGGTTCCGGAATGGGCCTTTTGGTCGTGACGTAGTCAAAGCCCCCGGCGGAGCATCCGATCTCTCGCATGGCGTGACCCGATGGGCTGCTTTCCCGGGGCAGAACACCTCACCGGGTAACTATTTGTCCGATGGTCTGATGGTTCAACCGGCCGCGGTCACCGCGTCCTCCGCTCGATGGCGATCTTCGGTGTTTTCCCAGTCCATTAGAGAACTCACAAGTCAGCGGCACGATTGCCACTGTGGAAAGGGGCGACGGCCGATGCTCTTCGATCGCCTGATCGTCAGTTGTTGGACGCAGAACGGGGATTATTCGATGACACTCGCCACACAGTGTTTCCAACATCGTCTGCGATCAGCAATCCACCGGTCCGATCGACTGCCAAACCGACCGGCCTTCCACGCGCTTGGTTGTTCGCATCGAGGAAGCCTGTGACAACATCCTGCGCCGGGCCGCTGGGTTTTCCGCCGCTAAACGGCACGAAAACCACCTTGTAGCCGTTAAGAGGCGTTCGATTCCAACTTCCGTGTTCGCCAACGAACGCACCGCCGTGGTAGTTTGCGGGAAGATCGGTGCCTGTGTACATGGCGAGCCCCAAGGGCGCCACGTGAGAGCTTAGCGCGTAGTCCGGCTTAATCGCTGTGGCCACCAGATCGGGCCGCTGTGGTACGATGCGCGGGTCCAGGTGCTGGCCGTAATAGCTGTAGGGCCAACCATAGAAGCCTCCGTCCTGCACCGAGGTCAGATAATCCGGAACCAGGTCGGGCCCGATCTCATCGCGTTCGTTGGCGATGGCCCAGAGTTTGCCGGTCTCGGGTTCCCACTGCAGCCCGGTGGGATTACGGACACCGCTGGCGAAGATGCGATGTGCGCCCGATGCAACGTCGACCTCCCAGATCGCGGCACGCTCATATTCGGCGCCGATTCCGTTTTCGCCGATGTTGCTGTTCGATCCGACTCCGACATAGAGCTTGGAGCCATCCGGACTGGCCAACAGAGCCTTGGTCCAGTGATGATCGATGGGTCCACCAGGAAGATCGGCGAGTTTGGTACCTGCCGCCGTGATGCTGGTCTGTCCATCCTGATACGGATAGCGGATAATGGCATCGGTGTTCGCGACATAGAGATCGTGGCCAACCAGGGCGACGCCAAATGGCGAATTGAGGTGGTCCAGGAAGACGGTTCGTACTTCAGGAATGCCGTCGCTATTCGTATCGCGCAGCAGCGTGATGCGGTTTGCGTCCTTTGCCTTGGCGCCGGCGAACGACTGTACCCAACCGGTGATGATGTCCTTGGGCCGGTAGATCGGCGCTTTCGGCCCATTGCTCTCGATCACCAGCACGTCGCCATTGCGGAGAACGTAGAGCGACCGCGGATGCTCAAAGCCGGTAGCCAATGCATGGACCTGTAATCCCTGCGCCACCGTGGGAGTTTCATCCTTTCCCCATCCGACAACTTTCGCGACCGCCATCGGCGGCATCAAATACTGCTGCAGCGCTGGCAGCACTGGATTGGCTCCGATCTGCATTTTCGGGTCGCCGGCATGATCGTCACAGCCGGCGAGTCCCAAGCCGGCGACGGCGACAAGGAGAGCGGCGAGACGCGATAGCTGCGCCGAGCTTGCAATTTTGAGGGCGTGCATCATGATTATCCTCCAACACGATCGCGATTTGCCAACGAGGCCCTGCCAACCCAGGCCGTCAACAAGAGAACGACGACGACGAGCCCGGAGAGCATCAGGCCCGTCGGTACTACTGCGGTATAACCGTCGCGGCTGTGAACGAAGGCATTGACCAGCGAGAGCAACACAGCGAGCGTGTAGCCAACGGCGCGGGGCCAAGCCGGCCTATCGATTCGTCTGCCGCCTGCAAGGTCGATCACGTAAGCGATGGCGGCAAAGCCCGCCATGATCAGACCGGCGGTGATTAGCCAGATGGAGAACCTCTCCCACAGCACATCAGGGATCTGCCAATAGACAAGATCGGTGACCAGAGCGCCCGCGAAATAGGCGGCGGAAAACGACACCAGTATTTTGTGGATCGGTCGTCCACGAGGCCGCGTCGTTAGCCTCAGATTGGCATCGCCTATCAAAGTCGTCTCCGTAATCGTAGCGTGCTTCATACTTCAATCCTCATAGCGATCCCGCGCATCAGCGTTTCCAAAGACACCGGGGTTAATCTCCGAACCCGAATGGGCGACGTGAAAACTTCGAGTTGATCATCTAACATTGGTACGGCTTCGTTCATTGTCTTCTAAATTCGAGTTTATTGTTCTGAGATCAACTTTAACGATTCGCGCGGGCGCCAAGCAGAAATTGCGCCGCCAGAGATTTGCTCTCCGATCTGGAGCTGCCGTAGATAGCCCCGCGAGGTCGCTCTTACTTGTTTACTCAACAACCGGTCATGCATGCGGGGTTTTTCACATCGGGACGCGGATCGTCGACGAACATGCTCCGGTTCGGCATCTTGATCGCGCCAAGCGTCCTGGCATCGAGCGTCGCATCCGCGGGAAGCAGTCCGTTTAGATTGAGGATGTAACCCGAGACCGCATAGACGTCGTCATTGCTGAGCGATTGCGGCGCGTTTTGCGGCATGGCGCGGCGGATGTAATCGAACAATGTCGGGGCGTAGGGCCAGTAGCTGCCGACGGTTCTCACCGGCTTTGGCGTCGCAAGCGTGCCCTGCCCGCCGACCAGTTGATCTCCGATGCCGCCCTCGCCCTTGGCGCCGTGACAGGCCGCGCATTGTTGATCGAAGACCTCGCGGCCGTGACTGACGCTGCCGCTCCCCGGCGGAAGGTTGTCGCCGTAGCGGTCGATATCGATGTTCCAGCCCGCGATCTCCGCCGGCGTCGCTGATCGACCGATGCCGTAAGGGCCTTGCGCACGCGCGGGTGTCACGCATGCCAGCGCAACCACGGCGAACGCTGCGATGTGAAGTTCACGCGTTGGCATTGGTCACCTCGCCGCCGGCTGCGATGCGCCAGGGCCAGATCGCGTTGTTATGGTAAAAATAGTTTTCGCCGCGAACCGCGAGAAGCTCTGCCAATGTCGGCTGGACGTAACCGGTTTCATCGATTGCGCGGCTTTGAATAACGGCAGGCTGGCCGTCCCAGTGCCACCGAAGCCTGAAGCGGGTCAGCGCCCGCGTCAGCACCGGTTCCTGCAATGGCGCCTCTTGCCAGCTCTTGCCGTCATCGACCGAGACATCGACGCGCCTGATCTTGCCGCGGCCGCTCCAGGCGATGCCGCTGATCTCGTGGAACCCGGGGACGCTCAGCCGCTGGCCGCCCGAGGGCCGCGTGATGATGGATTTCGCTTCCATGTAGAATGTGAACTCGCGCGCCGAGCCGTCCGGCATCAGGTCGCTGTATTTCGATGTCTCCTCGCGCGAATAGGTGGGCTCGGCGGCGACGCGCAGGCGGCGCAGCCACTTCACGCTCATGTTGCCTTCGAATCCAGGCAGCAAAAGCCGCAGCGGATAGCCTTGCTGCGGGCGCAGCCGCTCGCCGTTCTGGCTGTACACCAGCATCGCATCATCAAGGCATTTTTCGATCGGAATGCTGCGCGTCAATGCTGCCGCGTCGGCGCCTTCGGCAACCACCCATTTCGCGCCGGTCTGCAATCCGGCTTCCTGCAGCACGAGTTTCAAGCTGACCCCGGTCCATTCGGCACAGCCCACAAGACCAACGAGGTCGGAAGCCGTCTTGCCATAGGGCTTCTTGTAGCCCGGGTTGCCCGAGCATTCGAGAAAGTAGATCTGCGATTGCGAAGGAAAGCGCCGGATGTCATCCATGGTAAAGATCAGCGGCTTGTCGACGAGGCCATGGAGCATCAGCCTGTGCTGCGCCGGATCAATCGTGGGGACGCCGGCATGATGGCGCTCATAGAACAATCCGTTCGGCGTGATGATGCCGTCGAGATCCTGCAGCGGCGTCCGTCCGGACGCGGATAGATATTGCGACAGATCCTTTGGGATATTCTTGATAACTCCCTTCTCGAACGGCGAAGGCGTTCCGTAAAGCTGGCTTCCCATGGGATCGCCAGGTGTCTTCATCCATTCCGGGACATTGGGCGGCAAGTTGTCGGCATTTTCCGTCGCCGCCGATGCTTCGCTGCCGGAGAGACCGCCCGCAACGACGATCCCACCCACCAGCGCACCACCTTTACGCAGAAACCGCCGTCGCGATGTCACGACGAGACCCTCGCCCATGTCGGTTGGCTCGCTCATCGTAGGTCCTCCGCTCGATATCGGTAGGCCTGGAATAATACAATGAGGTTCAGCCCTGTTCCAGCACGAAGGTCGCTCTATTGTAATTCATCGAGTCAGGCGCGGCTTGTCGAGGCTTGCTGCGCCTGTCTCAATCTTGCCAATTCGGTACCGCTGACGCCGCCCGCCCCCGCCCTCACCTGGACATAGCTCATGGAAAAGGCCGCATCGTTGCCGATCCG
>WNGO01001101.1_pt1 | contig 17238 bp, 18 predicted proteins | sample 5400511 | NCBI WGS metagenome assembly WNGO01 (sample SAMN13153380, study PRJNA577476) | soil metagenome | isolation source: 20 cm soil or saprolite under Garry oak tree replicate 2 | place: USA:California | collected 2016-06-15 | reverse complement strand
CGTGCCCCCGAGCCATTAAATGCGGGACAAGGAAATTCAAAAAGGTGTCGTAGCGAAGGTGGGGTTCCCTTGCCCCAGCGACGCTATGCTTGAGCACGTACCGTGCCCTAATTCTCGATGGAACTTTGGAGAGATCGGGGCAATCTCTGGGTTGAACTCTCGTAATGCGTGCGGCAACTTTGCCTGATCAAATTCTTCACATATGAATCAGGCGAACTGTGGACTCGATGGAAGGTCTTGATGTTGGTAGGTGGCGACTCTTGCGTGCAGGCCCACCATAGCGCTGGCGGGAACCTCAGACCCGCTCTCGGCAGCGCTAGGCAAACAAATTCTGACACAATCAAAGGAAGCCATTGCTCGCTCTAAATCGTGTCGAAGAAAATTAAGGCGGCAGAGCGCGGCGGCGCAAAGCGGCGGCCTGAAGCCTATAAAGACGCCACCTGCGCAGACTCCATACCCCATTAGGCTTCAGCAATAGACTCATCAAGAAAGCGAGTTAGGCCAACCCTTCACGTTCATAGTCTTCATTCATTGATCAATTTTCGTTGAAATCGATCACGTTTGAATCTTCGTTTCATTCTTACCTTCTCTTAAACACCACAAAGTTTGTTAGTTGTTTCTGGTCTTTTTTTTGCTCGCTTACCGTAATTTCCATGCCACGGAAACAAAGTCACGCAACGGCCTATTTTGTTTTAGCCGCAATGAGAATTTTTGCGGGCTGCCGGCGAGTATGAAATCGCATTCAGGGAAGGGAAGCTATGAATCATCGAATGGCATATCTATTCTTCATTGTCATACTGCTGGGTGTTGCGCCCATTAGGAGCATTGCCCAAGGGCAACCAGCGGAGATTGTAACGCCGAGCGGAAACATTATCACTCCACCTACCAGCACGGAGAATCCAGGAGATCGCGGCCAGAGAGCGCACACCAACCACTTGATTCTAGAACCCCAGCAGGGGCGGCTCACTAGAAGCAGCATTCCCGTTGGCGAAACGCCCGGTTCGCTCGCGTGCGTCTACGGCACTACCAGCGCGACCCAAGGCTGCCCCATCACTGGTAAGATCAGTAGCGGCAATAATGGTCTGCCGAACGCAAGCGGCGGTAGCCGGATCATCGCAATCGTGGATGCCTATGACTATCCCACTGCCGAGAGCGATCTCAATGTCTTTTCCGCTCAATTTGGCCTGCCACAATGCACGACGAGCAACGGATGTTTTCAGAAGGTTTTTGCGTCTGGGACGCAGCCGAGCGCAAATTGTGGCTGGGCGCAGGAAGCCGCGCTTGACATTGAGTGGGCTCACGCCATGGCGCCGAATGCTAAGATCGTCCTCGTAGAAGCTGCTTCCAATAGTTTCGCGGATTTGATCTCCGCAGCGGATGTGGCAAGCAACATCGTAAGCGCAAACGGGGGCGGCCAGGTGTCGATGAGCTGGGGCGGCAGCGAGTTCTCCTCCGAAGGCAATAACGACTTTCACTTCACCACTAACGGAGTTGTGTACTTTGCCGCGAGCGGCGATTCGGGAGGCAAAACCATTTGGCCCGGCGTCTCTCCAAATGTGGTCTCAGCCGGTGGCACCACAATCAACCGTAATAGCTCCGGCAACTATGTCAACGAAACCGCTTGGAGCGGAAGCGGCGGCGGCGCAAGTCAATACGAGTCCAGACCTTCCTATCAAAATCCGATTATCGACGTGGTGGGAAATCGGCGCGGCGCTCCTGATATCTCCTTCGATGCCAACCCAAATTCTGGCGTATGGATCTACGACAGCACGTCGTGCCATGGACGGAGCGGCTGGATGGTGTTTGGAGGGACCAGCGCTTCCTCCCCTGCGTTGGCAGGTATCGTCAATCTAGCGGGATCCTCCGCCCCTAGCAGTGTTGCTGAACTGAGCACGATTTATGGCATCTGCGGCACCAGCGGCGCGAGCAGTTGTGTTAACGGTGACTTCAATGACATCGCATCGGGTACGGCGGGGAGCTTCACGACGAAGACGGGCTGGGATTTTGTAACCGGAGTCGGTAGTAGCCTAGGCCTAGCCGGCAAGTAGCTCTCGCCAAGGTAACAAATTGATTCGGCACCAAAATGGGCATCGCTTTCAACCGTTTCTTCCTTCATCTCGTAAAAGAAGAAATCCGGCAGGTTTGAACTGAAAGACGCGACGATAAAAGCTGGCTTCGATTCAGCGAAGGGAGAAAACAATCTAAGCGCAACAGACCGAAACTCACGGTCTGAATGAATGTGGCATCATTCTGTAGGTCGACTTGCAGGTCGACGACTAGATCTTCGCTGGTACATGCCCACCCCGAGGTCATGTAGATCTTGTAACGTGAAATTTGCCTCCTTGTGACGATCGGCAGGGCTTTGGTATTTAACCGTTACCGACTGCCTAGCCCATGAAATATGAAAGGCCACGGCTCTAATTGAATTGAATTCTTGTTCGCCGAGGTTTTATTGAGTTCCATTCTAACGCCTCGGCGATCGCCCAACAAAGACCAGTGCCTCGGTATAAGTTTTTTCTGTCAGTCTGGCACGAGATGGAAGCATAATCTTGCCGAGAACGAATTTTCGACAGCATAAGCTTGCCTAAAGTACTCGATAAATACGATTTCGGACTCAACGGGATGTTTTCACAGTTGAACAGTTCCGTAAGAAGAAACGATTTCAAGCACTTCTAAAGTTTAGTGCGAAATGGCAAGACTATGGGTAAAGTTACACTGGCTCGGAAATTCGCAACGTGATTCGACCCGTCATTCCGGGCAACCCCGGCGATGGCCGGGGGGACCCGGAATCCAGGAATTTTGAACCAGTTTGGCTATTATTGAGTTGAACCGGCGTTAGTCTGAAACGTTTTGAACGAAGCGAAGCGGTTGAACGTTTGGAACCACTGAAACGGGCTTCGTTTGCATGGGAGCCCGTGTTTCAGCGACACAATCAAAGCCTCCTGCGTTGTCTTACGGACGAAAACACAATCAAATACTGGCAGCGTCTTCGCCCACGACGACCGAACAGCCAACTTGCATCCTCAACAAGCCGAATGACGGTATGGCTTACTTCTCGAAGAGTCTCGGTTACGCGAATACTTCCATTTTCTCCAGTGTAATCGAAATCAATCTAGATCCAGATACAAGAGCCCGCTCGATGTCAGCCCATTCATGAGCCAGCACCTCGAACAGCCGAGCATTGCTACAATTACCAACGGCGACGTGGACGACCTGCGGTGGTGCGCCAAACAGTAGCGCTCGATCGTAAAAATCAACGTCCTTACTCAAGATGACGAGATTTCTCTATGCTACAGCGCTCCCAAATTTGCGTATCAGTCGCCGTTAAGAAGTTGCGGTCAAAAAGATGTTCGGCTTCGTGCCGATGCGATCTCAGCCAAGCACACAGGCGCGGCGGAAGATTCGCGTCGACAAGAAACTTCACTTGTTCAGCAGGATTTCACGATGGGCGGCGTGACGGGCCGCATACTCAAGAGACGCCTCGATGTCGGCTTTTTCAAGGTAGGGGAAGTCTTGCAGGACTTGTTCCGGCGTCATGCCGCCGGCAAGCATTTCAAGCACATGGCTCACCGTGATTCGCATACCGCGAATCGTCGGTTCACCACCGCACACATCTGGTTTGATCGTGATACGATCGATATGCATAGACTTATTCTATAAGAACCTCCGAATAACGCAATCTGATTTTGCGACCAAGACTCGGTGCTAAATTATTGCCGGTAAAGTGTCGCAGGAGTGATAGTTCCAGCTTCTCGGAATTACAAAGATATGCGCTCCGCCTCCCCCACTGAATCGCCCGCAGCTTTCAGAGAACCTCCCGTCGTTTCGAGAATTCCCGAAACATGGAAGCTCCCCGTTTTCTTAAATCCGTTAGACGACTTGAACGGAGCAACGCGGTTGAACGTTTTGAACGACTTGTACGGGCTTCGGTAGTTGGTGAGCGAAGCGATTGTGCGGCTTGACGGATTGAACGTGTTTTTTGTATATGGAATTCGTGGCAGGGGGATCGAATAACGCTTATCTATACAAGCGCCATTTCAAAAACGTTATACTTACAGGCGTGCATAACAAATCCGGAAAGGGGCGCACATGAAAACTATGATTCTTCGTCGACTAGCGTTAGTTTGTTTTATTTTAATAGCCGCCTCCGTGACTGGCGCTGCTCAGGGTCGTTGGGAGAGTCTAGGTCAGCAGGAGGTGGATTTCTAAAACGATCACGACAAGATCGACGTGGGTCGAAGAGAGGGCCGATTTAAACAATTGCAGGTTAGGGTTAAAGATGCCCCGATCGAAATCCATCACATGGTCGTAACATTTGACAATAAATAATAAAACCTTCAAACCCCAATTGCGAGTTCGATTCGCGAAAGGATCGGGCAGCCAGATCATCGACCTCCCCGGCGAACGTCGAACCATCAAGCGGATCGATTTCAATTACAAGAGCATCAACCGCCGCCAAGGCAAAGGAACTGTCGAAGTGCTTGGGCGTTAGGAGTCATTGGGCCTTGATTGGCGAGGGAGGATCCGACTCGACAAAACGTAAAAACGCATCCGCACGCCGCACCTACCGCCGTCCGATACAGGAGTCGCGCCATCACGCACCTTGTTGCGTTGGCCAGTGAATCAGAGAAAGGACTCCTCAATGAAATCGACGAAATTAATTCGCTCACCCGTCATATTATTCGCCTCGTTCGTGGGATGCACCGCAGCTCCCGACCGTATCCTCTTGAAAGAACAAGGCGATGATAATCGCTGTCACATGAAAATCGAGACCTATGGCGATCCCAACAGGCCAACCGAACGCGAGGTTGTCGATTATTACGGGCCGTGTGATGAACGGCCTTCGAAAAGATGAGACCAAACCGAACGGTTAGCGCAAGCCTTGTGGTTCGTCCGCAGCCAATGCTTGACTCGATGCAGTTTGGTGACCGGCTTCGACAACCTGAAAGTGATTTGGCATCAGGCAAAACCCGAAAAACTCAACCCGATTTCGCTTTAGAGTCGAAATGCGTCGCTTCGAGAATTCCCGAAACGTAGAAGTTCCCCTCCGACTTGTATTTGTCTTTAACGTTTTGAACCGAGCGCAGCGGTTGAACGGCTTGAACGGTTGGAACGGGGCGATCCCCATGAGTTGTATTTTTCCTGCGTCCATGGAGGCAAAACACCGACAAACGTCTTTAAGCGAAATCACTACGCTCCTAAATTGCTTGAAGTAAAGCAAATGGCCGGAGCAACGGTTTTGGCACGTCGTTTGTTTCTATTTAATCTCAGGGCCAAGGTCCTTAGGAAGCTAAATCATTCGAGGTATGCAAAGAAATTTATGAAACTCTATGCGTATCGTCGAAAAAAAACAGAAGGAGGAATCGATGAAACCCACCATTCTTAAACCGCTCCTGTTTTCCTTGATGCTGGTGTCGCCTATTTTTTCTGTCGGCACGAGGATCTCCATGGCGGCTGAAAGCGTCGGAGAATATGTCGATGACGCCACGGTTACTGCGTCGGTAAAAGCGAAGCTGACCGCTGAGAAGGCCGCTAACTTTACCAAGATAAGCGTTAAAACCAGCAATAACGTGGTTTCACTCACCGGCCAAGTCGACTCGAAAGATCAAAAAGAGAAAGCCGAGAAGATCGCGAAGCAAGTTAATGGGGTCAAGCGGGTAGACAACAAACTGCAGGTCAAAAGCCGCGGATGATTTTGATTGAACCGCCGGCGCTAAATCATTGCCGCTGAGGCATTGCAGGGATGATCGTCGTGGAGTCACGAAGTCATGCCCTCGGTGCCTCGGCGGCGAATCATTCGTAACTTGCAGAGAACATTTCGCCGTTTCGAGAATTCCCGAAACATGGAAGTTTCCCCCTCCGAATTGTATTTGTCTTCAACGATTTGAACGGAGCGGAGCGATTGAACGTTTTGAACGGCTTGAACGGGCCACAGTGTTAGTGGGTGCGCCGTGGCGCTGCCTCCTGGCTGGCTGCGCCGGCGCGCTCATATTCGGAGATGACCTGGGCGCCCAGCAACAGCAACGTCGCCGCAAGATCCAAGCTCAGCAGTACCGCGATTGCCGTCGTCAGTGATCCGTAGACTAGACCGACCTGTGACAGAGTGGCGAAGTACCAGACGAGCACATGGCGGGTGAGCTCCCAAAGCAGCGCCGCCGTGACGCCGCCGATCAGCGCATGGCGCAGCGATAGCCGTCCGACCGGCATGACCAGGTAGACGGACGTGACAACGAAGATTTCGCCGCCGAATCCGAGCAGATAAAGCAGCACGCCGGAAACGCCGCCAAGGGACCAGTGGTACCCCAAAAAATCAACGCTCTCCTGCCCCATCGCCTGCAGGCTGCCGGAAACCAGCGTCACCAACAACACGCCGAGTCCCAAGAACAAGATGTAGCAGTAAGGAATTAGCACGGAGACGAGAAAATGGCGCGGGCGGACGGCGACCCGGTGAATAAAAATAACCGACATCGCATTCTCCAGAACCGTGAAGGCGAGGGAGCTGAAAAATATCATGGTCGCCAAGAGCACCCAGCCGATGACCTCGCGATGATCGAGAAAGTTCGTCAGCTCAGCGACGATCGATTGGGATTGTCCCGGAACCAGCCACTCCAGATAGCGGCCGAGCGTAACGAGCAACTCCGCCTGATCGATCACGTAGGAGAGCGCGATGACGGTAAGAATGAGCAGCGGAACGATCGATAAGAGCGCGTAGTAAGCGACCGCGCCCGCCAAAAGAAGTCCCTGATTGGCACGAAAGCTTTTCAGCGTCTGCACCGCAAAAGCACCCGGATGCTTCAATACGCCGCCGCGATCAAACATGACGATCCATGCGCAGTAACGGGCGGTCGAGCGCAACCTTCATTAGAAATTTCTCTTGAGGGTACCGTCCGGAGCGGTAATTAAACATTTCACGTTTTGAGAATCTCCGAACCGTGTAAGTTCCCCGTCCTGATCTGTCTTTGAACGAACGTCTTGAACGGAGCGAAGCGATTGAACGGCTTGAACGGGCTTCGGTGCTTTTTGGCGCGCGCCATCGCTTGTCTCTTCCACTAAGCGTTTCACCGACTGAGTACATCCTCGAACGCTTGGCTATTTCGGAAATTTCCGAAACTTTGAACTCTTGAACCTTTGAACTTTGAACAAGCTGAGCCAGTCTGTAAACCGCGCCTAATTGTGCACACATATATTGGCGAATCAATATCTGGCTGAGCCCACCCACCGAGTCAGCCGCGATTTGTGAATTTCTGAAACGTAGAAGTTCCTCCGAATCCTGATTGTGTGTCAAACGATTTGAACGGAGCAAAGCGGTTGAACGGCTTGAACGCCCAGCTTTAAACTGTTGCCTCTCGCCTCCCGCCTGACTTCATGCTTCAATGCTTCCAGTCTTCGCAGTGCTCCTCCCGCTTGCCAATCGTCACCACTTATGGAGCCCGGCACAGTTGAAGCGCACACTGCGCGTTGACGAACATTTTGAATGACTAGACCAAGGAAAAACTTCTCAGCCCTCCTGGTGCTCGCTTCTCTTGCCTGTGGGTTTACGGCCGCGAACGTCGCGGGGCAGCCGCCGGAAACGGCGCAGCCTCAAACCGTCTCTTTAGGAATCATCTCCGAGACCAATCGGGCGCAAATCATCCAGCATTTTAACAGTTTTGTGCGCTACCTCGCATCAAAGCTTGCGTCTCAGTCGGATATCGAAGGCAAGGTTGTGATCGCGCCCACTCCGTTTCAGCTCGCAAAGCTCATCGAACAGAAGAAGGTTGATTTTTACTTAGAGAGTCCTTATCCGACCTATCTCATCAATGACGTTTACGACGTTGCGAAGCTAATGCTGAGGCGCTGGAAGGGAGGCATGGCGGAATATCGGAGCCTGATTTTTACCAAGAGAAATGGCGGAATAAACCGCCTGGAAGACCTCAGGGGCAAACTCTTCGTTTTCGAAGATCCCGACTCGACTTCAGGACACTTTTTGCCGAAGTCTTTCCTACGTCAGAAGGGATTCAAGTTTACCGACAAGAGCCGATTTAACCCCGATGCTTCGCCGACGGACATCGGTTATCGCTTTGCCTATTCCCAAAAAGAGCTGGTCGATTGGGTGCTCAGCAAGAAGGCGGCGGCCGGCGCCTTCAGTGACGACGACTTTGCCAGACTTGAAGAGAGCAAAAGAGCCGACATCACTGTCTTGGCACTAACTCAGCCGCTTCCACGTCATTTCATCTCGGTGCGGAAGGATTTTGCCCCGGCACTGCGCGAGCACCTTGAAAAGGTGTTGCTCACCATGCACGAAAACGACCAAGGACGGCAAATCCTAAAAAAGACCGATGACACGACAAAGTTCGACCGCCTGCCCGAGGGAGAATCAGGTCTTCGCCGCAGGCTCGCGGAAATCTTTCATCAATAATAGCTCGATCGACGTTTCGAGAATTCTCGAAACGTGGAAGTTCTCGACGTGGTTTCAAATGCGTTAAAGCGTTTGGCCGTTGCCTATCCGTAAACGATTTGAACGGAGCGATAGCGGTTGAACGATTTGAACGTCTTGAACGATTGGATTTCACTATTGTATTGCCTATCGCCTATTTGTGAAGGAGGCGACGCTCGTCTAGGATGAAGGTTATGCTAGACAACTTCCTGCAGATTCTTCCCGAGGTCATTTTCGACGCCGCCGAGACATTGGGCGGCCGTTGCACCGGCCGCTTCTACGCGCTCCATGCGCTGGAAAACCGTGTGTACGACATCGAGATGGAAGAAGGCCCTCACGTCGTCATCAAATTTTACCGCCCCGGCCGCTGGTGCCGCGCCACGATTCAGGCCGAACACGATTTTCTGAAGGCCCTCGACGAAAGCGAAATTCCCGTCGTCTGCCCGCTCGCCGACGACCAGGGACAAAGCATTTTCGAAATTAACAAAGTGATGTTCACCGTCTTCCCGAAGCGTCCGGGGCGACTCGAGCCGGAGCTGACCACGGAGCAGCTCACGCGCCTGGGCAGGTTCATGGCTCGCCTGCATAACGTCGGGGCGACGGTAAAAGCCGCCCCCCGGTTACGGCTTGATCCGCAAACTTATGGCCGAGACCCTTTGAAGTTCTTAAAAGACGGAAACTTCGTGCCGATGGAACTCGCCAGTCGCTTCGAAACGATCGTCACGCAAATTTGCGACGCCATGACGCCTCGTTTCGAGGACGTCAAGTACGTGCTGCTGCACGGCGATTGCCACTCCGGAAATATTTTGTGGAATCGAGACGATCCGTACTTCATCGATTTCGACGACATGCTCTACGCGCCTCCCGTGCAAGACATCTGGATGCTCACGGGCGGAGACGACGACTACGGCAAAGAGCAAAGGCGTATCTTGCTCGAGGCCTACGAACAGATCCGGACTTTCGACATGACGACGCTGCAGCTCATCGAGCCGTTGCGGGCGCTGCGCATGATTCACTTTTCCGCATGGATCGCGCGCCGCTGGGAAGACAGCGCTTTCAAAGCGTCATTTCCCGACTTCGGCACCGAGCACTATTGGCAGGAGCAAATCGAAGCGCTCGCGCTGCAATTGGAAAAAGTGCAATATTCCACGACTGAGCTTTACCATTGAACCGCGGCCAATGCTTAAGCGCTGGTCCGACCCGGCACCGGCTACATCGAGTTCCTGCTTTGAACGTTTTGAACGGAACACAGTGATGGAACAGCTTGAACGATTTGAACGGACCGATCCCCATGACGAACTAAGCAGAGCGGTTGAACGCGTTCCATCTTACTGCAGTGTTAGATAGCGGTTGAAGGCTGGAACGAATTGAACGCGCTCTGTTTGAACCCTGAACGGCTCGCTGAGTAAAGGCTACGGCGAGTCGTCGCCGTTGAAGTAGCGCGAGCAATCGGAATTTTGGAAAGAGTCAATAAACGCAGGAACGAAAGAGTCGACCCGCTGCTGCGGAATGATCACACGCAGAACCTAACCTGCGATGGATCACGCATCTGGCGTACGTTGTGAGTAAAGCCGGCGTCCCTGGTAAAGCAAATGTCATAAGGGCTCCGAGTAGAGACTCAGGGATGTTCTCGTCGAGAAGGATTTTCGCTTGGTGCCAGCAACTCAGAATGGGCTAATTCTTCCAGCACTCCGCGAATCGATTCTTCCGTGAGGCTCGGATATTCTTTTGCGATGTCACCGATGGTCATTCCCGCAGCCAGCCATTCTAAAAGCAGTGCGACCGAGATGCGAGTATCCCGCACGCGGGGCTTGCCGCCAAGGTGGTCGGCGTCTGATACGATCCAGGGCATAAAATTTTCTCCGTCAGAAGTGAATCTCCCATACAGTGATCCGGCATCGCTACCGAACTATTTTTCACGCACTCTCAATCGCCAGGAATGCTTCTCGTTTAATTCGATCCTCATCCTGTCGCCAAGTTCCCCAATTTCCGAACATTTTGACTTTTCGAGAATTCCCAAAACGTGGAAGTTCCCCCTCCGAATCTGGCCTTGAACGTTTGAACATTGAACGTTGAACCGGCGTAAGCCTTTGAACGGAGCGGAGCGATTGAACGTTTTGAACGGCTTGAACTCCCCGGAGCACTTCCCCTTGAATCGTTTCTATGAACTTGAGAGGATTAGATATTATTCTATTAATTCCCAACCCGATGGAGGTAAATCTATGACTCATGTACTCGGGACGTTCAGACGATTGCTGACGGTTGGTGTTGCCGCCGCGTTCCTCGTTGCCGCAGGCTGCTCTTCGACGGAAAGGAGCGAAGGGATGGCGGCGGGAAAGAACCAGACGGTCAAAGTCACTCTGTCCGGCGATAACGAAGTTCCCGCCGTGAAGACCAACGCAACGGGCAACGGCACGATCACCATCGGCGCGGATAAGGCGGTGAGCGGCAAAATCACCACCACGGGAGTGGACGGAACCGCAGCGCACATTCACGACGGCGCTCCCGGAAGGAACGGACCGGTCATCATTCCGCTGACCAAAAGCGGCAATGACTGGACCGTGCCCGCCGGAGCGAAGCTCACCGACGAGCAATACAAAGATTTCCAGGCCGGGAATCTTTACGTCAACGTTCATAGCGCGCAGAATAAGGGTGGAGAGATTCGCGCGAATTTGAGCCCAAAATAGTCGCCGCCACCGTAACGACGAAACGGCCTGGGGCGACGAGCCGCCGGGCCGTGCTTTTTGACGCGATCGGGCGCCGACGGGAATCTTCTTACGTTTGTATTGGCGTCATCGCGAAAACGGGAACGTGGTCGCCTTGACGTTTTGAGAATTGTCAAAACGTGCAAGTCCTCCCGATTGAATCCAATGAACGGACCGCAGCGGTGGAACGTTTTGAACGCGCCGCAGTACTGAGTTGAACCTTAGAACCGCCGTTGGAACCACTGGAACGTTTGGAACCGCGTTCGGTCCTAACGGCTTGAACGATTTGAACGCTCTTCCGTACCGCTCCCGAGATCAGCGATCTGAGACCGACCGCTCGACCTTTTGCACGAGCCCCGCGACATCAAGTGTCCGCAGTGCGCCGACCGCTACTTCCCAACGTCCCTCGGCACAGAGGCCCTGTACACCTGCGTCCTCGTAGGCTTCAAGGACTGCTTCCAGGCAAGCGTCTCGAACGCGTTTGGCGAGATCTTCCAGGTCCATATAGCTCCCACAGAACGACAACGTTAACGGATAACGTTGGTACTTATCGGCTGGACGCAATCAAAGCCAGAGAGATCGTCGAAAAAGCGCGGGGAATGACGCCCTAGACGACACGACCGATTCCGGACCGCTTGGTCTGCCGTTTTGACCGAGACCAATTCGATTCAGCGGCGTCGCGATACCAAGATCGTAACGATTGCTACGTCTGAACCAAGCATCCTTACCGGCTCCGGTCTTTTGCGACAATCGATATCGGCCCCAAATAAGTCAATTACTCTATGCCTAAGCCGCCGTCAGGCTGTAACGGTTTGAACGTCTTGAACTGAGCAGAGCGGTTGAACGACTTGAACGAGCCGCTTTTTACCTTGAACATTGAACCTTGAACTTTGAACCGCGCTTGAAGCGCTCAGGCCTCCGTGTACCAGGTGGTATGGCGCTCCACGGGCAGGCGCTTGGCCATGGTCTTCTGCTCGGAATACCCCAGGAAAATGCACGCTACCGGCCGCTCTTTCTCCGTGAGTCCAAGGATTGGGCCAACGAAGTTCTGGTCGATCCAGTCGCCGGTGCTGGGATAGCTGCCCAGGCCCCGTGCGGTCGCAGCGACCAGCAGATTTTCGATCGCGCACCAGCAGGCCGCGTAGTTCTCCTGGTCAGTGATTTTCTTCTCATCGCCCACCATGGAAACGATGATCACGACCGGGGATGAAAAACACTTCGCCCGAGCGAAGTTGAGGGCCTCTTCGCTCACCGGCTCACCCTTTTTCTCCGCGGCCCAACGCACCGCCGCCTGTCGGGCTCCGACCAAGCGCTCGCGCCCCTCGCCGGAGAACACGTGGAAACGCCAGGGATGGGTCAATTTGTGGTTGGGCGCCCAGTGGGCGGCGTCGAGCAGCTCTTCGATCCACTCCCGAGGAATCTCGGTGGAAACGTACTCCTTCACCGAGCGGCGCGTCTTGATCGCGGTGAGCGCATCAGTGAGAGGGCGCTCCGTTGTGGTTGTCATGATCCTACCTCCTAAACTTGTGCCGATTATATCTATACACATCTATAGAAAATTTAAACCACGAGCAACATCGCCGGACCGGGATCTGTCAATTCCCTTGCTGTTTGATGAACATCCCAGCGTGACTTCGGCTGGCTCGGGTGGCGCCGCGGTCGTTGGCGCGCAAAGTGTTCCAGATCGCACCGCTCGCTCCGATTGCGTTGAAATATTCGGAACGATTGCTGTGTAGACCATTCGTCGGATTTGGCGCTGTCAATTGAGCTCCAACGCGTTTTCTATGCCTTAAGGCGGTCCGGAGCGTCATCGGGCGGCGTGATATCAAACGCGTTGGCGGTGCAACAGGTCATCGAGAACGAGCCGACCCGGGCAACCAGAGCGACCAGCTCTTCAGTGCTAAAGGCTGCTTCGGCGGATGCATAGGTGGCATCGCTTAGTCCCTTGTCGGCGAGCAGCTCGTTGGCGACCTGATGCGCGAGCAATTCGCGCTTGTCATCAGTCGGCAGCGCGCTGCGGGCGTTGATGGCGTCGATCTCTTTCTGCGTGAGTCCAACTTTAAGAGCGTTGCGGCACTGAGCAGCCCACGGGTAGTTGGCGCCCCAGAACCGCGCCACGGTCAACGTGACGATCTGCTGTTCGCGGGCGGACAGGGTGCTGTCGGCGATACAGGCTCCTGTGTTCTGGACGTTTTGCATCAGTTTGGGATTGCGGATATAGGCCCAGAATGGCCCGCCATGCGGCTTGCCGTTGGCCTTGGATGCGTCGATCACGGCGCGCTGTTCATCGTTCATTTCGTCGGGCGTCAGAATGGCAATGCGTGTCATTGAATATCTCCCTGTTTCTATACCGCTTGCTCATACGCGAGACTGAGCAGCTTCGTCGGCTTGCGTTGGCAGCCGGTCAGGTCCTTGGGGTCACCCTGAGTTGGCCCTGCCCTAATCTTCTGGCGCGTTCCCGGTGTAGCAACTTTGTACCCAGGATCCATGTCTTCAGCCTCTTGGATTTCGGCCCGTCCTAACACGTCCCGGTTGGACGACTGTAAAAGTTCCGATAAGCCGTTCTCCTCGTTGTCTCACGAGCTCGAGCACGGCTACCGCAAGATTGCGTCGCGCACGCGCCGGAAACCGAATGAAAATTACCCCGCCCGTTCTTCTCGTACTCGCATAAACCAACTGACCTTGTCCTCCGTAATTAAGATCCGCTCATCGCTAACGGCTGTTTCTCTAACGTCGTCGTCATCCCCACGCGGCGACACTTCCGCAATTGCGACAACGTCGTACTTCGCGGCACGAAGCGCGCGTACCACCGAGAAGTCGCAACTTTCATCGGCCAGAAAGCGCATCGATTATCGTTTCGCGCGCTTTTTCGGCGGCGTCACAATAATGGTCTCTTCGTGCGCCAAAGTGTCGGCAGCATAGCCGATGGCTGCGTGAATATCCTCGGCCTTGAGACGAGGATAGGCGTCTAGCAAATCGTCTTTGGTAGCACCTTCACTGAGCTTCCGCAGAATCAACTCGATGGGGATGCGAGTCCCCTTGATCACGGGCTTTCCCATCATCACTTTTGGATTGATTTCTATACGGTCCGTAATTGTCATACTGTCAATCTCCTGCTTCTTGCATGTGACGACATTTTCTTTTCGCTAGACTCATTTTCGAGGAACTGTTAGGAGCATTGCGGCAGCAGCCGCTTCTCTTCACTCTCCTTAGGGTACAATGCCGATAGCGCGTTTGCCAAACGAAGGAAATCCGGCCCGCGACCCTGCTCAGCGTTGAGTAAAGCTCTCAATCCATTCGTCCGACCACTGGCTTGCAGGGGCATCGCAGCGTTCACGTTAAAATTTTAATTCCGTCTCGAGATTGTCAGAAATAAACAGTGTATTGAAAAATCTTGACACCAGGCTGTTCAAAAAGGTTCAGACGCGAGGCGCGCGAGAAATCGATGAGCGGAGGCGTATTTACTGATACGTTGGAGCAAGGCGATCGAGCGCAACGAAGCAGGTGGGCCTTTTTCAACAGCCTGACCTCGCCTTTCCTTGTCCGACAGGTTTCGTGCTAGTGTCTTGTCGAACAGTGAGTTATTTTTCCACGGTCAGCATCGACGTAATGCGAAGGAGGTTTTCATGGCAACGTTCAAGATCGAAGGCGTCACTCACTGGTCGATCCCGGTCAACAACTTAAAAGATTCCGAAGATTTCTACGGTGGACTGCTCGGGCTCAAACCGCTCGGGCGCCTCAACAACAACGTGATGTCCTGCTTTAATGTCGGCGATCATAACATCCTTTTGTGCGAGCGGGAGAAACCGCAGGATAGAACTACCGTCGAAGATCGCGTGCATCATTCCTTCACGGTCAGCCCCGAAGGATTCGTGCAGGCTTGCAAGACGTTTCACGAAAAAAAGATTCCCATCGTCGAGCTGGAATATCGCGCCAAGGGGCATTTCACCGGGCGAGAGCTGTATTTTTACGATCCCAGCGGCAACCGCCTCGAGATCCGCGACCCAACCTGGAAAAAGGGCATGCCGGAACCGCCCTATGAAGAGATCGTAAAGTCGTAGGTCTACGATGCCACGCTCCGCTGAGACGAAGCCTGCTCAACAACGGAGAAAGCAGGGCTAATTCAAAGCCGGCTCAAGACTGTAGAGAAGTGAAAGTCTGACCCCGCGATCTTCCTGGGGAGCTGTCAATTCCCTTTCTGTTCGATGAAAATCCCAGTGTTAGTTCGGCTGGCTTGCGTGGCGCAGGGAACATAACCGGGTCGGACGGATGCGCGTTTATCAATCGTGGCGCTCGTCCACCTTTCGCCAAAATCCAAACCGTTCGTATTTGAGGATTTCGTCCATCTGGCGTCGCAAGCGGCCATCAACGCTGTGACGAGTCCCATGTGCTGATTCTACGGAAACACTCACGACATTCTCTCTTCCGTGTTTCCTAAGGGCGCGGGCAAGAACTTCCCACTCATCCAAGCGAAACCCAAACCTTGAAAAGAACTCTGCCTTGCTGTCTCCGTCAGGATGCGAGAACGATAGCAAATACTCCGGCTTTTTTACTCCGGGCAGGATACAACGTCTACGGCGCTTTCGCCAAACGCCCGAGAGTTTCACTGAGCAAGGATCATTTCCACGTTTCGAGAATTCCCGAAACATGGAAGTTTCCCCGGGTTGTATTTGCCGTTAACGATTTGAACGGAGCGAATTCTTCGACCACACTCAGGATGAGCGGAAGACCGGGCCAGTCATGGTGAGCCAGCCGAACCATTGAACGTTTTGAGCGGGGCGATCCCCTACAGAAAGTAAAAAAGGCTAGATTGCTGTAAGGCTTTCCGGATGTGGAGGGTCCGCCGTTCATGGCGGACCCTCCACCGCAACATCAAGTCAGAAATCAGTCATAGTAATGATCGCGGCGATCACGGTCACGACGCCACCCTCCGTTGTCATGGCCACGGCCCCACCAGCCGTTGTTATCCCCGTAAATCTCTCTGCGGTCTCTGTAAAGCTCCCGTTGCTTATCACGGATCTTCTCATTGTACTCACGGGCTTCGCGCCTATCGCCCTCGCGGAGCTCGCGGTTACGTTGCTGTCTCAACGCTTGGAGGTCTCGCTGATCACGGCGCAGTTCTTCACGTTGCCTATGATTGCCCGGAGGATTGTCCCCGGCATAGGCGGTTCCGAGCGGGCCCATCAGAGAAACCGTCAGTAAACTCATACAGACTATTGATAGTGATTTTCGCATGGCGTATTCCTCCTTCCTGGAAGATTAAGAAACAGCAAGCCTCATACCAAGTCGCTAAGGGTTGAATTATTCTAGATTTGCGTGAATGCGAAAAGAAATCGAGGGGGAAAATTTACTGCAGAGCGGGGAGAAATTTCGCACATTCCATCAAACAACCAAATTTCGAAATTAACGATCGTAAAAAAGATAACCGAAAGAGTTTGTTGATGCCCAAACCCAACCCATCACCGGTCTTCACGTGTTCGCGATGCACGACTTTTCATCAGCCAAGGGAGACATCAGACTACGCGCAGTTTTTTGATTCCGATAAACGGGTTGAACGTAGCGCATCCTTCGACCGTTCGAGAAGCCTCACGGCAGCCTTCCTCGACAGTCTTTAGTCCGAGCCCGTCGAGGAATCAGGACGAGCGGAAGACCGAGCCGGTCGAACTATTGAACGGCTTGAACGATTTGAACAGAGCGAAGCGGTTGAACGGGCTTCGGTAAATCATTGGCGAATCAATATCTTGCGCTGGTCTGACGCAAGATTCATGAACGGTCGTTGCCGATTCAAGCACTCGTGTATAGCCGCCACCTGCAATTCACCTAGCCGCCCTCGACTTATTCCTTCTAGCCAACAACGTCCTGTTACGGGACTCTCCCGCCTTTACTTTCCTCCACCCCACGCCCTATTTCCCCGCAAGATGCCGCCCCCTATGAGCGCGCGCTCAATCTTTGCCTGATACAGCTTCATCAATTGCGCCCCCACCACGTCACCTTCAATAACCGCAAGGCCATGAGCTATGGCCTGTAAGGTGGCCATGCCTTCCGGTCTACTTTGAGCGCGCAGCTGAAATGTCGAGTGATTCGGCGTGCTGATCTTCACCCTCGGTAAGTCTTTTA
>WNGO01001098.1_pt1 | contig 17241 bp, 19 predicted proteins | sample 5400511 | NCBI WGS metagenome assembly WNGO01 (sample SAMN13153380, study PRJNA577476) | soil metagenome | isolation source: 20 cm soil or saprolite under Garry oak tree replicate 2 | place: USA:California | collected 2016-06-15 | reverse complement strand
CATCACCTTCTGCGTGATCTATTCGCTGCCTCTGAATCAGATATTTCAGGTCCTCGATCTCAATCTAGATGAGGCTGGTCATGAACCAATTCCAGATTTGCTGACAGGTAGACCTCTATCAGAGACCATAGCCTTTACCAATGCCGATCGGATCGAACCGCCCGGGCTCCTTCCAGAGTTGGCTGGTCAACTCGGTGGCGTGCCGTTTTTCTTGAGGTCGTCGCTGGGCGTGCTCTGCGGGTTATCGAGGCTGTCCCTGAAAGACTTTTACTGGATCGGCGGATCCGCCAAGACGGTTCATCCATACCTGAAGGGAGCAGTTCTTGCAGTAGTGAACCGGCAGAAGAAGAAGCCCAACGACTGCGCCTCGAAACCACTATGGCAGCAACCGCTGTGCATCATCATGAAGCGAGACGGAACCTACCTATGCGGATGCTGCAGCAGGGAGAACGACACCCTGGTCATTCACACGTATCGCGGAGGAATTCACAAGCGGGAGGAACTTCGAAGCCGGGACGCCGAGATCATTGGGAAGATTGTGTCAGTCGCCCGGAGGCTCTGAGATCAAGCCTCTTTTTCTTCTCTACGAGCAGATCAGAACAGGCGATTCTGCGCTTCGACAATCTCCGTTGGTAATGCGCAAGCCGGGTCGTCATTTGAAACCTGACTGATCCTGTTGCTGACCGGGTAACAACGCATGCCGCTCGCATCATATGGTTTCAGCATATGCGAGAGCGCAGCTACGTCGGTGAATCCCGGATCGAGCCACAACTCGTAATCAGCCTTGTCGAGAATCACAGGCATGCGATCATGAACGTGTGAGGTCACCGCGTTCGGCGTGGTCGTAAGTATTGAGCAAGATCTGATCCAGTCACCTGTGGGATTTCGCCAGCGCTCCCACAGTCCTGCGAACGCGAACAACTCGCCGTCACGCACCTCGAAGCAAAACGGTTGCTTGACTTTCCCTGTTCGCGACCACTCGTAGAATCCGTCGGCCGGAATCAGACATCTGCGGGACTTCATCGCATCTCGAAATGCTGGCAGCAGGTGCGCCGTTTCTGATCTCGCATTGATCATCTTTGCCGCGCCGGACGTATCTTTTGACCACGAAGGGATCAAACCCCAGCGCATCAAAGAGAACACGCGACGAGGCTCTTTGGGATGCTGGCGAACAACCGGAACAGGCTGAGTCGGGGCGATGTTGTAGCGGGGATTCCAGTCCTCTTCGCCGGAAGCATCGAAGTGCTCTTCAATAATTTGCTTCCTCCGGGAAGCTCGGTACCTTCCGCACATAGAGGGTTTCATTATCGCAGGGCGCGACGGAATGGCGCCAGCTTACCGTTCTTATTGGTATGTCAGGCCATCGTCAGAGGCTCGCGACCTTTTCCTGAGTGAATGAGGCCGCGCTCTCCAGCGCGTTGATTGTGCTCCGATTCGCGGAGAGAGGTCGAATTACTTCATCATCCTTCAGGCGGCGCAGGATTGGATTGCCACCGAGAGAATCAGTTTCAAGCTGGTAGCCCTGATCCATGTGCGCGAGCAGATCCTGTTCGGCTTCTGTCAGCTTGGGAGGGATGCTGCTGGCTTTCTTCTTCGGCATCAGTCCGGTACCAGCTCTTTTCGGTTCCAGCGAGTCTACCATCGCCAACGGATCTGAGGCGGTCGGAATCGCGAACAGGTTGATCGAGCCTGATGCCCAAGCAATATTCTTTGTTTTCAGAGGAAGTGGCCAGGAATTGACCAAAAGCCGAACGCGAACTGTTTTCACTGGACGCTGTTAATGCTGAATGCATAACCTCCAGTCTTAAGTGCGCAGTCCACGCTAGTTATGAGCACATGAGGTTCATCTGTCTCTGAAGATTCCCAGTGAATTGCGTTGGCTGGCAAAACAGATTCGACCCTTTGTGCCTTGGCACGTTTCCAGTTTCCTCTGTATGACGGCGGCCAGCCTTCTGGCGCTTCTGACCCCGCTGGTTCTCAAGTGGCTCATCGACCAAGTGTTGCCCAGAAGAGAGGCCGGATTGCTTTTCGCCGCTGCCGGCCTGATCTTCCTTAGCTACCAAGGCAGAACAGCACTGACAAGCGTGGGCAGCTATCTCACTCTGAATGCTGTACAGAAAATGGCGCTCCGGTTGCGCATGGATGTGTTGCGGCACCTCGGTCGACTCTCAGCGGACTACTACGAGAATACCCAGCCCGGAGCCGTCATGTATCCGCTCAAAGAACCCATCGAAGAGGTTGCGTACTTTGGCTCTGATCTTCTGCCCTCGATCCTGCGCATGTGCCTGACAACCGGATTCACGATCGTGACCATGTTCATACTGAGCCCGATGCTGACGCTGGCGGTCCTGCCGCTGATTCCACTGTTCCTCGTCGCTCGGCAGCACTTCCGTACGAAGCTCTCGGCAGACTCCGATACCGTGCAGCAGAATCTAGTTGCGTGGAACAGTTTTCTTGAGGAACACATCTCTTCCGTTCTTCCCATCCAATTGCTTGGCCGTGAAAAGCACCAGGAAAGAAAGGCGTTCCACCGACTCGCGCACACAACTCGTTCACATCTCGCGCTCTTCAAAACCGGGGTGTGGTTCACCGTGTGGACCTCAGTTGCAGTTGTGCTCGCGATGTCCGCAGTGATTGGGTACGGCGGTTGGAGCGTGGTCGCAGGAACTTTGAGCCTCGGTAGCCTGGTGGCCTTCTACAGCTTTGTCACCCAACTCTTTGATCCGTTAAGCGGGGCGGCAGAGCTTTACGCGCGAGCGCAGAGAACGTTCGCCAGTATCCGGCTGTTGCAGGGGATGTTCGCGTTGCGCCCGAGCATAACGGAAAGCCCCGCAGCCGTTGACTTTCCAGAGGAGCGCCGGGAATTGGAGTTCGATGCCGTTGAGTTTGGATACGGACAAGAGACCACGCTGACCGTTCCGTCTTTGCGGATTACCGCGGGGGAGAAGGTAGCGATCACCGGGGAGAACGGGGCCGGCAAGAGCTCGCTGGCTAGGCTCATTCCGCGCGTGTATGACGTGAGACAAGGAGCGATCTATGTCGGCGGTCAGGATATTCGAAAAATTGGGCTCAAGAGTTTGCGCGAGGCGATTTGCTATCTTCCGCGAGATCCAGTTTTGTTCGATGGCACGATCTTGTCCAACCTGCTCTTTGTCAGGTCCGGGGCATCAGATCGGGAAGTGCAGAGGGCATTACATCTTGCTGATCTCGACAACCTAGCCTCGTCCCTTCTGCGGGGCATTCATCAGCGCATTGGACCTGATGGCTGCCAACTCTCGGGAGGTCAGCGACAACGGTTGGCGATCGCCCGCGCTCTCTTGCAACGGCCGCAGATCTTGATCTTGGACGAGGCCACATCCTGCCTTGATCCCGCCTCCGAAGAGGTGATCCTCAGAAACATCTGTTCGTTCCTGGGCGAGTCTACGATACTCATTATTTCTCACCGACACTCGACTCTGTCCTTTTTTGAAAGAACGATTTTCATGTCGCACGGTGAAATTATTCGCGACCAGCACGCTAATTCCTCTCCGCCAAATCACGATGTAACGAAGTGTCACGAAAAAGTTGCGCTCCGTTACACTTCGTGACTCATTGAGAAAGCATCGCCCCTTATCTCGTGATGTGATGACAAAACCAGGTCAGGAATACTCCGAACATCGCCGCATCATGATCGCGATTTATGTGTCTCGCCCTGGTTGGAGACGGTGTTGCGAAGATTTCTCAGATACCTTTTGTCGGCTTTGTTGGCTTGCGCTTCCCCAATGTGTGCGCAAATCGCTCTCCGCCCGGCGGAAGTTCAGAACGCCGCCCGGGCGGAGAAGCTGGCGGAGACTGGCGACAATTTGCCGGATGCCCCATCTACTGCCGACAGCAATCAATCTCAAGAATCAGGTTCAGCCAGCGTATCCGGGACCGTGCTCGACACAAGCAGCGCGGCCATATCGGGCGCTGAAATCACCTTGACGGAGAATCGAAGATCGCAAGTGCGCTCAACCTCAACTGGGACCGACGGTAGCTTCGTTTTCGGCAGCCTTGCTCCAGGTTCGTACACCGTCATCGTCAAAGCAAACGGTTTTCAGCAATCCGCTGCGCCTGAGTTTACGCTGACACAGGATCAGGCCTTTCAGCTCCCTACCATTGTGCTGTCGGTCGCAACCGCACCCACGTCCCTTGTTGTTCGCCCCACGGAAGTGATCGCAGCTCAGCAGGTGAAAGCGGAAGAAAAGCAGCGTGTGATCGGCGTCATCCCCAACTTTTATACCAGCTACATCTGGGATGCCGCTCCGCTCAACACAAAGCAAAAATTCTCCTTGGCTCTACGAGATACTTTCGACCCGGTCTCTGTTATAGGAGTAAGCCTCGGAGCCGGGATCGAACAGGCAAGAAACACCTTTCCGGGCTACGGACAAGGCGCCGCCGGGTATGGCAAACGATGGGGTGCGCTATTTGCGAACGGCCGAACCAGCGACATTTTGAGCAGGGCGGTATTCCCCTCACTTCTGCATCAAGATCCGCGTTACTTCTACCAGGGTTCCGGATCCACCTGGTCTCGGATAAACCATGCCGTCGGAAATGCGTTTGTCGCCCGGAGCGACAGCGGACATCTTATGCCGAACTATTCCTACTTCCTAGGTGACCTCTGTTCGGCAGCAATCTCCAACCTGTATTACCCCGCGTCAAGTCGCGGATCAGGACTGGTATTCACCAATGCGGCTCTCGGGCTGGCGGGGCGCGCTGGGCAAGGACTTATACGCGAGTTCGTCCTCAAACACATCACCAAGAACGTGCCTGGGCAAGGAAAGCCGGTGTCCAACGGACAAAACCCGTGACAACCAAAAAGCGGCGCGGCAGCAAGAAGAGATGTTCGTAATAGGAATTCGAGACGGAGTTTTTGAATGGCGACTGTGGTCGACATTGCGGAGGATATATGAGAGTGAGCTTACGTCAGCTTTGGGTGCTGATCATCGTTTTCACCTTCACCGTGCTTGTGAGCGCGGCGCAAGACTCGACGAAGGAGACGGTGAGAGTTGCCGGTAAGTGGTCAGTCTCAATACAAGGTCAACGTGGGTCGAGAACACAGAAGATGACCATCCAGCAGGACGGGAACAACATCTCCGGCAATATCCAAGGAGATCGGGGTGACCAGAAAATTCATGGCAATGTGGAGGGCAACGACATTCATTTCACGGTCACCATGAACACACCTCGAGGTGCCATGACGCTGGAATATCGCGGGACAATTCAGGGCGATTCGATCAAAGGAACGATTCAGGGTCCTATCGGTCAGGGCTCCTGGTCTGCCAAACGAGAAGGCGAGTGAAGCACTCGTGCCGCAGTGATTCGAGTGTTTCGATGCACGACCAAACTATGACGGATTGCGTAATAAACACCTCTCGTCTGACGCGCCGATTTGGCGACGTGCTGGCGGTCGACGACCTAAGCCTATCGGTTCCAAGAAGCAGTATCTACGCCTTCCTTGGCCCCAATGGCTGTGGCAAGACTACGACCATTCGGATGATCCTCGGCCTCATCCGCGCCGAGCAGGGTGAGGTTCGCCTGCTGGGGCGCCCACTCGATTCGAGCAGCCGTCGCGAACTTTTGAACCGTGTAGGAGCGATGGTTGAAACTCCCTCACTCTACCCACATCTGACCGGATTTGAGAACCTTCGAGCCACGCAGCAGCTGCTTGGTTTACCCCGCAGCTTCATTGAGAGATCGCTCCGCATCGTCGGCTTACAAAAGGACGCGGCCCGTCTCGTCAAACAATATTCGTCAGGTATGCGCCAACGGCTTGGTTTAGGCCTGTCACTGCTTAGCCTACCCGAACTGCTGATCCTCGATGAGCCCACAAACGGCCTCGATCCTGGCGGCATGCTCGAAATGCGCGAACTCATTCGCCGTCTTCCATCTGAACACGGCGTCACCGTTTTTCTTTCAAGTCATTTGCTTGCTGAGGTCGAGCAGCTGGCCACCCATATTGGCATCATCGGTCAAGGCAAACTACTGTTCGAAGGCACACTGGAAGCTCTCCGCGGTCGCCAACGTCAATGGTTGCGCATTGAAGTCGATAAGCCTGCGACCGCGAACGCTCTGTTGAGGGAAGCGGGCTGCGCGCTTGTGCGGCTTGAAGGCAAGGCGGTCCTGGCAGATGTCGGAGAGCGTGAAAATGTGCCGCGCCTGGCTGCCACGTTGGTTCGAGCCGGACTCAATCTATACGAGATCAGTGCAGTCCAGGTATCGCTTGAAGACATGTTCCTGGAACTGACCAAGGACCACAAGATGGCTCCCGTCTCGCTGCCGGTGGAGGCTGCGCGATGAAGTACCTATCGCGAGCCGTCGGCGTGGAACTGCTCAAGCTGCGGCGGACGCTCGCATTGTGGATTACCTGGGTCGTCCCCGTTGCAGTGCTTGCGATGACGACTGCGATCAATCTTTCGCGCGCCCCTGGAACCAGTTTTGTTCTCGATGAGCCGAACGACTGGGACAGTTTGATGCTTGACCTGACGCTTGTGCTCTGGTGCTTTGTAGTGTTGCCGCTCTTCGTGGCTCTCGAGGCTGCACTGCTCGCGGGAGTCGATCATCGTGAAAATACCTGGAAACATCTGTTCGCCCTGCCCATTCAACGCTGGACCATTTATGTCGCCAAGCTTCTGGTCGGATTCGGCTTGGTGTGCGTCACTTCTGCCGTGTTGGCGGCAGGAACTGGCCTGCAAGGATGGATCATCCTGACGTTTCGTCCGGATATGGGTCTTTCAGCTCCCATTCCATGGGCGCTGATTCTCTGGAGAAGTTTCTCTTTCGTTCCTCCAGTCTTGCTGATGCTTGCCGTCGAAACCTGGGTGGCGGTCAGTTGGCGCAGCTTCACCGTGCCGATGACGCTCGGAGTCAGCTGCACGGCAGTAACGATCATGCTGCTGCGAACGATCAAGAACCAGGTGAGCACACCGTATGGCCCTCACTTGGCAAGTTATTTCCCGTGGTCGCTTCCGTACGTGGTGATTGCGCCCGGCGCAACACCCTATCTGCGGGAGACGGCATTTCTGGTCGGGGTCTTGGGCGGCTTGATGGTTTCGGTATTGGGTTGTTGGGAGATCGTTCGACGCGATGTTGCGTGATTCCCTGAATTCAGCGCTAGAGGCACGATGGACAAAGCCGCTCATTTTCGCACTCTGTCTAGCTCCAGGGCTCGTCATGGCTTGGAGTTGGGTGCGTTTCGGACTCGGCACAGACATCATCCAAGTGGCAGTCCGGCGCACAGGAGAGTGGACACTTAAGCTTCAGCTCCTGACGTTGGCGGTGACCCCTCTTCGCCGGTTCGCCGGTCTTTCCAATCTGATTCAATTCCGCCGAATGCTCGGCCTGTTTGCCTTCTTCTATAGCTGCCTGCACTTGTTTGCCTGGAAGGTTATGCATCATATGCCGCACATCGGACAATTCAGCGCATGGAATCTCCGCCTCGCGTTCGTGGCATTCGTTCTCATGATTCCGTTGGCTGTTACCTCGACCGCCGGTTGTATCCAATGGCTTGGCGGCAAACTCTGGCGCATGCTTCACAGTTTGATCTACGCGAGCGCCATTTTGGGTTACGTCCATTACTGCGCGATTACAGAATCAAGCGCTAGGCCGGTTGCTCTCGGCGGGGTTTTGGCTTCGTTGCTGATTCTTCGCTTACTGCCTATCAAGAACTCGTAGGGGTCATGTTTTCGTGACATTTTGTTACATTCCGCACATCTGGTTTCAGTCACAATGAACAACGTGGACCGCCTGCTCCTGATTGATGACGACGCCGAACTAGGAGGAATGCTGAAGGAATACCTCCGGCGACAGGGCCTTGCACTCGATGTGGCGCTCACAGGTGACAAAGGGCTGGAGCAATTTGGGAAGCAAACCTACGCACTCGTTCTCCTCGATGTAATGCTGCCCGGGCGCGACGGATTTGACGTCCTTCGCGAATTGCGCGCGATATCTCAGGTGGATGTGATGATGCTCACGGCCCGAGGTGAAGATGTGGATCGAATCGTCGGCCTCGAAATGGGCGCGGATGACTACCTTCCCAAGCCTTTTAATCCCCGTGAACTGCTGGCACGCATTCGCGCTGTGCAACGAAGGAAAGAAAAAAGAACACCGTCAAGCCGTCTCGAAGCAAGCGGAATCACCCTGGACATCGCGCAGAGATCCGCTTGTCATCACGGACACGACCTGGAACTCACCACTGTCGAGTTCGACTTATTGAAGATCCTTCTGGAATCCGCTGGGCGCGTGGTCAGCCGCGAAGTCCTGGTGCAGTCGGCTCTCGGCCGAGGGTTACAGCCATATGACCGTCTTGACATGCACGTCAGCAGACTACGGAGAAAGCTCGAAGCTGCCGGTGCGGAAGAATGTATCAAGACGGTTCGTTCGATCGGCTATCAACTCGCCCTTGTTTCCCCAACCGGAATCACTGAGGTTCGGAGTCGCTAATTATGCGCAGTTTTTGGATAAGGATTTTTGCCACGTTCTGGGTGATCGAGATTCTCACGATTGCGGCAGTTGTAACCTTACGAGGATCTTTCGAAGACTTCACCTTACGGCCGATGTCGGAGAAGGCTCTCCGTGCGATGGCGTTTTCGGCAGAGGAGGCCTATCAGGCCGGTCAGTGCAACGAACTCAATCCTTTGTTCGACCGTTTCGAACGCGTTTATAAGGTGAGACCTTATCTTTTCGACGAAAGGGGCCACGCGGTTTGTCGTGAGACAGTTTCGCCTGCGGTGCAGAGCGCCGCGATGGAACCTCAACTTTTCGGCCCGATACACGGTATTCCGATCATGCGCGATGAGCCTCAGGTAAGGAATGGATACCGCATGGCCGCGATACGCCTGAACCTCCGTCAGCTGGCGCCCTACACTTTTGTCGCGGAAACGGATCAAGCGCTATCTTTGTTTTCGTGGCTTAACCGCTTCCGAATTGAGATTGTCATCCTTACCGCCATTGCGGTTTCGGGAATCATTACCGCGATATTGGCAAAGATCCTCGTTCGTCCCATCGGACGGCTGCGAAGCACTGCGCTTGACTTGGCCTCAGGAAACCTGAAGGCACGTGCCAGTGGCGCAAGAGGAGAACCGTCCAAAGGCGACGAGGTTGCCGGGCTGGTGCGCGATTTTGATCGCATGGCGGATCAGATCGAAACCTTGGTCGGCAACCAGAAGCAATTGATTCGAGACGTCTCCCATGAACTCCGGTCTCCGCTTTCCCGACTCAGCGTTGCTTTGGAGTTGCTTCGCGAAGACACCAATGAGCAAAGCATAGTTCATGTTGAGCGAATCGAACGCGAGGCGGACCGATTAAATCGTCTGATCGGCCAATTACTCGAATTGTCGCGAATGGAAGTGATGGACGGACCTGCAATCAGCAAGCAACTGGTTCATCTCGAGGACATCGTCAAAGAGGTTGTCGAGAACGCAGAGTACGAAGCAACGACGCGGAACTGCCGCGTCCGCGCCGTGATTACTGAGGGCGCCACTGTTTACGCCAGTGGGGAATTGATTTCGAGCGCATTGGAGAATGTAGTGAGAAACGCCATCCGCTACACGGATCGAGGGACGGATGTCCTCGTAACGCTCGATCGGCAGGGCGACGATGAACACGTCGCTAAGTTAACCGTTCGGGACTTCGGCTGCGGTGTGCCTGACGACAAGATTCCGTCTCTTTGCATGCCCTTTTACCGCGTCGATCCGGCGCGGTCGAGTGAAACCGGAGGTTCTGGTGTCGGTTTGGCGATTGCAGACCGCGCAGTTCGGCTGCATCACGGACGCCTCGCGCTGAGAAACCACCCTCAGGGAGGATTTGAAGTGATATTGCTGCTGCCAACAGCGCATCAAATCGCCGAAGACAAGGTAGAAACTGCTCTTGCGACCGCTGGGCACGTGTCGTAACCCTGGGCGATACCGCGCAATCGCGCTTCTAGCTCTGCCGTACTTTGTTGTCGCTTCATGCTATGTTGGCCTTGTGAAGCGCCAGCTTCAATTTCGATCGTCATTACGAATCCTCGGTCGATCCCGACTGAGTTACTGAACCTCTATCCAATTTCAATCTAGCTAACCAGTCCCGTGGCGGAACTGGCATACGCAGCTGCCTCAAGAGCAGCCCTTTTGTGGGTTCGATACCAACTTCTTCCGAGCTTGCAGAGCCGCGTCGCGAAAGGCTGCATGCAGCGGATCAAACGCCGGGTGCGACATCTTTTCTACAGCAGGCGTGGCTTTCTCCGGCACTCCCCTCCCGAACGGCGGCTGCGGGTCATATTCCAGCGCCAGGGTAAGGAACCGCGCATAATCCTCTCCCCGCAATTCCGCGGCGACGCGAAGGCCAAAATCAATTCCCGCTGTAATGCCGCCGGCGGTGATGCGATTACGGCCTTGCACCACACGGTTAACGACAAGCTCCGCTCCAAGTTGCGGCAGGAGGTCGCGTACTGACCAGTGTGACGTCGCTTTGTAGCCGCGAAGAAGGCCGGCTGCACCAAGGACCATGGATCCCGTGCACACGCTCGTTACGAGTTTGGCAGTCTTTCCACGTCTCGTCAGAAAATCAAGGGTTTCGCTGTCCGTCATGAGCGCCACAGTGCCATCGCTGCCGCCCCCTACAAACAGGACGTCCACAGGATCGACACAATCCGCGAAGGTCTTGGACGGCTGGATACTAATGCCAGTATCGCTTCTCACCGGGTTCGTCGTCTTTGCGACAAGCTCTACGTTGACGCCAGGGAGATAGCCAAATACCTGTTGCAGACCGATCAGATCGAGCGCTGTCATGCCTGGATAAATAAACATCGCGATTTCTGTCGGCTTCTCCGATGCGGACTGTTGCTTGCCACTCATGTCACGGGTTTGCTGCTGTGCAATGGCCAGCTTTGCAAAGGCTCCGATTAAAGCCGCACCGCATAACTGCTGACTGAATTCCCGTCGGTTCATCTTCGATGTCTTCCTTTGACTTTCCTCCGGCACGCACATCTCTAGCAGCCGCACACTCCTTCAATGCCCGCCGGTCATCTTTGGCGATGGCGTTCCGTCCGACCAATTGCTCACCGGAACGTCGATTGTGGTGTAGCGACCGATTTTTTCTTCGCGCGCGCCCAACGGGACGTCATCCCCCAAGTCGGATCCCAAGGCTTTAGGGTCGATTTCGGGAACAAAAAACATAACGTGGGGAAGCCAGGGTCCTTTGATGCTGGCATTCAGATAGCCTTGCTTTGACATCATGTAGGACACCGAGCCGGGTTCGGGTGTGGGCAACTCACCCTTCGCAATGCCTTTTATGATAACGTCCTCTATCTGATCGTTCGAACGTCCGGCAATCGCCAGTTCGGTCTTCTTGAGGTAGATGGGAAGAAAAGACCGCACAGCCGGAGCGCTAAGGCAGATCGGACCGTGTATCTTTGGGTCCCAAAAAGCCGGATTGTTTTTGGGTAAATCCCATGATCGTCCCACCAGGCATGCGAAACCGTTCTTCCCCTCCACTGCCGTTTCATAGCCATGCCGTCCAAGGGCCATAACCGTGGCGTCCTTGGCAATGGATTGCGGGGCCGCGCTGCGGGCCATCGCAATTTCCGAATCTCGGTCCATTAGATATGGATCGATTGATGCCATGTTGGCCGGCGCTGAATTGTCTTGCGCCTGGAGCCGTCGGACTGTCGAAAAAGCGAACATCACCGCAAAGGGTAAGCACGCAAACACAACTCTGGTGTCGGACCTCATTTTTTCCTTACCTCGATACGGCGAATCGAATATTCTCGCGTTCTTTCTCATTGAGACATTCCTACATAGCCGGTGCAACCGTTCCATCCGACCATTTGCCAACCGAAATCACAAATTCGGTAATGGGCTCTGGACCGCCCTGAAATTGCGGATTCAGCGTAACCGGCGAGTCGGGCAGATCCGCACCCCAAGAGGATTTGTCTGTCAGTGGAAAGTAAAACATCAAATGAGGTACGTAGTGCCCGAGCGTGTCATTCAGGTAGCCTGCCCGCGACATCATGTAACACATCGCACCTGGCTCTGGCGCCGGTAGCTCTTTGTTGTCGTATGCGGCCTTGATGCTGTCAATCATCTGAGCCTTGGACAACCCAGCTAAGACCATTTCTGTCCGCTTAATCGTGAGAGGCAGAATGGATTGCGCGGCTGCTGGATTGAAGCAGACCGGCACTCGCACCTTGGGATTCCAAAACTGAGCAGAGTTCAATGGGGACATCCATGATCTTTCCACCATACAAACAAAACCATTCTTCCCTTCCACGGCGGTCTCATAGCCCCGCCACTCAAGGACCAGGACTTTTGCATCATTGGATATCGACTCCGGAGCAGCGCTTCGGGCCAAAGCGATCTCGGCGTCGCGATCTGGCATCAGGTATTGCTCGATCGAAGCCATGCTCGGATATGTTGTCGAGCGATCCTCATTCCGATTGCGGCCCGTAAACAGGAACGCCAGTCCCACTGCCACGCAGATGATAGCCAGGGCTCCGGCCCAGAGCCAACGGCTCGTGATCACTCCGTTTTTCAGTCTCGGCCAGCTGACCTTCACCGCTTCGTGCGGCTGGAAGCGCTCTGCAAACGCATTCTTGATCTCTAGGGAGATGTCTGCTTCTGGTACTTCAACTTCCCATGCCATTAGATCTTGGGAAATATCGCGGAAATCGGCAGCTAGGGCCTGGCACTCCGGACACAGTTCCAGGTGCGACAAAGCCTCCGTGGCTTGGTCCGCTGGCAGTTCGCCGTCGAGATAAGCCATGAGTTCTTCTTGTTCGATCGGATGTCGGTTCGTGCTCATTGCATGCCTCGTCTTCCCGGTCGCAGTTGCGCGGCGCTCGCTCTCAGGCCAGGATTGGTTCTTGCCTCCGACTCCAGATAACTCTTCAATGCGAGACGCGATCGAAAGAGCCTGGAACGGACCGTATTTACGGGGATTCGCAACAGCTCCGCAATGTCGGAGTAACTCAACTGCTCGTATTCACGCAGCATCAGGATTTCGCGGTCCGCAGCATCCAACCTTTCCAGTGCTTGCCGAACCCAAAGCACGCTGTCGGGAGTATCGTGACTTCTAGGTTCCGGAGCGGATTGCCCTGATATGCCACTCGCCAAGAACTTGCGCCGTTCCGCAGCCACCAGCTTCAAAGCAATGCCATACAGATACGTTCGAACCAACGCTCGCGGCTCATAACGGGAGGCCGCGCGGATCACCGCGAGGAAAGTTTCCTGTGCGAGATCCTCCGCCCGCTCTGGGTTGTTCAACCTGCGCCCGAAGAAGCCGTACAGTGGCTTGTGATAACGGGCAAACAGCTCCTCAAATGCTGCCCGTGATCCGGCCTGGAATTCCAGCATTAAAGCTTCGTCACTAATCATCGTCGGTACGCCAGTTTCGTCCGCCCAACTTTTCCGCGGCATTTGTCATATCTCTTTTATGTCACAACCAGGCTAAAAAGTTCCCGCTCCGTTCCATTTCTTCCATATTCTTTATTGATCTCATCAACCTGATCTGCACCGGTCGGACCTGGGGGCAAAGAAACTGAATCGCCGTCTGCGTCGAGCCTCCCCAAATTTCGGACCGTGAGACGGCGAGTTCTACTGACATGCGTACGAATTGATCCCCGAGCTTGTTTTGCTTGGGTTTCTCTAATCGGTCAATTCATCACTTTCCTGATACTCGGAAACAGACACCCGAGCAGTGGAACTTCACGTATTTCTGTCCAAACCCAACACAAACGACAGACGTTAATTACATCGGAGGCTTGGAGATGAAGTCTGATTTTTTTCGTGGGTGCTTTCTAGAATTAGCACTCCTGTTATTCGGCTCGGCCTCAGCGTCTGCCCAAGGAGACAACTTTCGCCAGGGCCATTGGCATCGCCTTTACCGGCTATTCCGCGAGGAACGCACCGTTACCAATGCGAAATTCTGTCAGGGGTTTGAGGTTCTTCTTGTAAGCACTAGTCACTGCGTATTCCTTTCCACCTTTAACGCGGAGACCACACTTTCCGGTCGAGTATGGCTTGATCTCTACCACAAACGTGCTATTCACGAGCGCAGATCGATGGATCCGAATGAATCCGTACGGCTTCAGCTTTTCTGCCACTCTCGAGATTGATTCGCGCAGGAGATAGGAGTCCGATTCCCGCTGCAGCGACACATAATTGCCCTCAGCTTGAACTGCGACGACATCGCCAGGATTGATAAACACGATCTTGCCTTTAGCCTTGATTGCGATCATGGGGTGATCCGCACGAGACAGCCTTTGTAATTGAGGCAAAGCTTCTATCAATTTTGCGGCTCGCTCGCCCTTGGCTCTGCGACAAGCCCGGTCCAAGGCATCGTTCATGCTTTCATTCGAGAAAGGCTTTAGCACGTAGTCCACGGTGTGTCTCTGGAAAGCTGCGACCGCGTGTTCAACGTGTCCGGTTACAAACACGATAGACGGCAACGAAAGGTTTCGTTTCCGAAGCTGGTCTATGAGTTGAGAGCCCGACACCTCTAGATCGATGTCCAGAAGCAAAACATCGTAAGAGTCCGTGGCCAATTTTTCGAGCGCATTGATCGCATCGCTGAACGAATCGAAGTGCTCCACGTCGCTCCTTGTCGACAGGACATTTGCCAAAGCCGTTTGTCTCAGGGGCTGATCTTCCACGATCAAGACGCGCATGGTTTCTACTCACCATCCATCTCTATTCCATCAGACGTAAGCATCTGGGCGAGACCGGAGTCTTACGATGTCGCTGATCTTCTTCGCACAAGTCATGGCGTGAATTCGTGTTAAGGGCGAATTTCGTCGCTAGTCATAGTCGGCGCGCCAGCTCAGCCGCGCAATTCTTCTGAGCGCTTTCACATCTGCTTCATGCTTTCTTTAATGTCACAAGAAGGCGAAAAGTTCCCGCCGAGTTCCATTTCTTTGTGTTTTTGTGAACATGATCAACATGAGTGTCGATCGGGTCGGGATTGGAAACTCTTCCAGCCATCTGAATCGCGAACCCAGTTTCCACTTCCGACCTCCCAGATCACGGAGCATTGGCGGCGATTTCTACTGATATCCGTATGAATTGAATTGCGGAGCTTGGGTTACTTGGTCTCTGCAATTGGTCAATTCGTCACTCTCTGATACCGGCAAACACATACCTGAGGAGTGGAACCTGGCGTATTTTCCCCGAAGACGGACCCCAGCTTGCATTACTGCACAGCAACACTCTACGCGAGTGCACCCGCAACTTTCGTCAGCCAGTGACAGTCGGGCCGCAGGAACAGTGGGAAATCACATTAACCGTTAGACGCCGAGTCGTACCTGGCGTAAATCGCCAGTCATCTCGGCACCACAACTTTACCGGAGGAAAACAGAGAATATGAGCTCGCTAAATCTAAGACACTTGCGGAATTTCTGGATACTGTCGGTTGCGACGATTGTTCTGGCTGGCTTCAGCGACGCGGTCGCGCAAGCCAGCTACCAAGTTACCGATTTGGGCACTCTGCACGATGGGTATTTCGGCTGCACCATGGGCCTCAATAATCATGGATGGACGGAGACCCAGTACGGGCTCTTGGAGTCGGGGAAGCTGGTAAAAGGGCGGCTGGCGATAAATGTCGATGGATTCACCTTCCCCCTCCCCACGCTCGGAGGAGCGAATAATTGGGACAACCCCTTTGGCGGTGAGATCAATGATCGAGGGGAATTAGTCGGTTATTCCGAAACATCTGTTCCTGACCCGAATGGCGAAGACGTTTGCGGCTTCGGCACAGGGCTTACCTGTCGTCCGTTTCTTTGGAAAAACGGCCACATGAGCGCTCTCCCGACGCTGGGGGGAAATAACGGACAGGCCAGCGCCATAAATAACCACGGGCAAATCGCAGGGTTTGCGGAAAACGGTATCGTGGACTCCACATGCCCGCCTAACAAAACTAATAATCGGATTCAGCTGCCGGTGTTATGGAAAAAGGGCAAAGCCCAAGCTCTTCCTACGCTGATCGGCGATACAGACGGGGAAGCCAACGCCATCAACGATCTAGGTCAAGCCGTAGGCAACACCGGAACATGCGGTGGAGCAACCAATCACGCTGTATCGTGGGAAAGTGGTGCGGCCTCGCAGCTTTTTGACTATGGAACTTTCGCCCTCGCCTTTGGCATTAACAACCATGGTCAAATTGTGGGGATGGTCGGCAGCCCCGACGCCCCAACCTTCTATGCGGCTCTTTGGCAGAACGGCGCAATCACAAACCTCCACACTCTGCCGGGAGATTTTGCCGCCATAGCCAGCGGCATCAACAACCACGGCCAAGTGGTAGGAAGCACCCTGGACTCCAGCTTCAACTGGTCGCACGCTTTCATCTGGCAAGACGGCGTGATGACCGACCTTGGTACAATGTTTCCCTCAACTTCCAACCTCTTGCCAACCATGGCTAACCAGGTCAACGAGCGCGGACAAATCGTAGGGATGGGAACGGTGCTCAGCGGGCCGCATATGGGCGAGACCCATGCCTTTCTGGCAACCCCGGTAAACGCAAGCATAGGCAAGTCCATTGCAGACGTCGTACAGGGACGTCCGAAATCCAATGTGTCTACAAATGGCAATCAGTTTCTGCAGAGATTCACACTCGGCCGATCTGGGCAATGAAGGAATTCGCTCGCCAGGTATGTGCCTGCTGTTCGGTTTGAATGCGCAGACGCGACGGCACGCACGGCTGGGATCACGAACCCCGTGTGGCGTGATAAGCGGCACGCCACACGGGTTCCTTTTCGACACGAAGAAGTTCTTGCAAGCCGTGAGCAAGATTCTGCTCTAGATCGGACACTAGTCGTTAGGGTCGAGCAACGCTGAGATCCCCTGCACTTTTCAGAGTGTCTCGGTGTGCCCGGTGTAACCAGGTCAAGACGATGAGATCGTCGCCTACCGCCACTCCATCCAAGGCTGGCGTGGCAAGCGGATAGATCTCCAGCCAGACGTCAGGAGCGCCTTCTGAACCCTGCTTGGGTGCCTTGTTGCGCTCCTTGACTTTCGAGCGGATCACGCCGATCGGGCGAAGCTCAAGTGAATTTCGTTTCTGTGCTTTCATGCTGCGCGTGTAAGCCAACTCTCCATTGTGGCTGCGTCTACCAAGCCTGCCTGCTGGAACTGAAGCTGACCTCCGGAAAACACCGCGAAATTGGGAATGCTGCGGACGTTGTATTGTGACGCGAGCGCCGGGAACCGTTCCGTATCCACCTTCAGCACGACTGCGCGTCCTGCGAGGTCTCGA
>WNGO01001097.1_pt1 | contig 17250 bp, 7 predicted proteins | sample 5400511 | NCBI WGS metagenome assembly WNGO01 (sample SAMN13153380, study PRJNA577476) | soil metagenome | isolation source: 20 cm soil or saprolite under Garry oak tree replicate 2 | place: USA:California | collected 2016-06-15 | reverse complement strand
CAGCGGCGCATCCCAGTGAGACCTTATCCTCGCGGTAAAATTCGAGCGCCAGCAGTCCAGCGACTTCCTGGGAGAGGCCGCTCTCCTCCAAATTTGCGACTCTCATAAGTTCGGATGGCAACTTTACGTCCACGGTTTCGATACTGGAAAATTACCGCACCCACAGCACTTTGTCATGCCTTGTCGTTTGCCCTTCGCTCACGCCGCCCTCAAGGGGCTGACCCGAACCTGCCAAACAAGCGATCATCATGTGGCAGTAACCAGGTGGTTTGATTTAGCAGATATAGCTCGACTGCGCCCGTCAATCGTGTTGTGATTTCGGGGAAGCCGAGGAAAGCATTTCTTATCCATGTTCTCCGCAACCGTTATCGTCAACTTCCTCGCGTGCCGTCACCTGGGCGTACTTGAGCAAGACGCAGCGGCTGGAAGGCGAGAAAAGCCATTTTTCCGCGATCCAAGTCAGGAGCTCCTGCGAGAGCTCGGAATCCGGCACGAGCAAAACTATTTGCACAAGCTAGACGCTGGCAAAAGTTTGAACGTGGTGCAAATCCCAGCGGCGCTTTCCTGGCAGGACGCCGTGGCGGAGACAACAAAAGCCCTCCGTTCTGGGGCGGATGTGGTCTATCAGGGGACGCTGGAAGATGGGACTTGGGGAGGGCGGTCGGATTTCTTGGTCAAGGTCGAGAAACCGAGCCCTTTGGGTTCCTGGTCCTACGAAGTGGCAGAAACGAAACTCGCGCGGTCCGCTAGAGCCAACGCTGTACTCCAACTCTGCTTCTATTCCGAGGTTCTGGCCAAAACTCAAGGTGTCGTACCAGAGCGAATGCACGTGGTGTTGGGCAACTCCAAAGTGGAGTCGTTCGCGGTCGCTCGTTATATTGCCTATTACCGGAAGGTCAGAAATGATTTTCTGAGGGCGGGCCCGGCGCCCCCGGGTACCTACCCCGAACCAGCAGAACTCTGCGGGGTTTGCACATGGTTTCCCGTCTGCGACAAACAACGGCACGCCGATGATCATTTGTCGCTGGTAGCAGGGATTACGCGAAACCAACGGAAGCAGTTAGTTGCGCGTGATATCCAAACGTTAGAGGCATTGGGAACTCTAAAGCTTCCCGTCTTGCCTAAGATCGATCGAATCGGAGATGCCGCGCTAGCTCGGATCCATGGACAAGCACATCTCCAGCGAAACGGCCGTAATGAAGGCAAGATGATCTATGAGATCCTCGAGCCCATCGAAGAGGAAAAGGGGTTCGCGGCCCTACCAACTCCCTCCGCTGGAGATGTCTTTCTCGATTTCGAAGGAGATCAGTATGCCTTTGGGACAGGTGTCGAGTATCTCCTAGGTAGCCTAATGGATGATTCTGGCAAGGATCCCGTGTATGAGCCTCAATGGTCTTTTGATCCTTTCGCGGAAAAGCAAGCCTTTGGAGGATTCATCACGAAAATGTTGGAAAGGTGGTCAAAATTCCCCGACTTTCACATCTATCATTATGCTCCGTACGAACAAACAGCAATCAAGCGGCTGGCCGGACGACATGGCGTCTGTGTCGACGCAGTAGACCGCTTGTTACGGGCAGGAATTTTCGTCGATCTGTACCGAGTAACGCGTCAAGCGTTGCGTGCTTCGGTTGAAAGTTATTCCATCAAGAAATTAGAACCTCTGTACGGTTTTGAGCGTGCCATGCCACTGCGAGAAGCCAGGCTCGCCCTAGACGCTTTCGCATCTATTTTTGCTTTGGGAGCTGGACAGGAAGCGACAGTCGAACTTCTCAAGACCGTCGAGGCCTACAACAAAGAGGACTGCTTGTCGGCTCGACACCTGAGGAATTGGCTCGAAGAGCGAAGAAGGGAAACGGAACTAAAACTGGGACGAGCCATATCGCGGCCCGCACCCAGATCTGGCGAAGCACAGGAAAACCTGGCTGAGCAACTCGAGCGAGTCGAAGTGATTAAGAAACTGCTTCTTGAGGGCTTGCCGCTGGACCCCAGCGAGTGGACCGCGGAACACGATTCCCGCTGGCTGCTCGCACAGATGCTCGAATGGCACCGGCGGGAAGAAAAATCGATGTGGTGGGAATACTTTAGATTGTGTGACCTCTCGGATGCGGAGCTTATCGAGGACCAGAGTGCGATAGGTGGTCTCCATTATGCGGGCGAAGCAGGACGGGTCAAGAGATCCGCCCTTCATCGTTATGATTTCCCTCCGCAGGACCATGCTATCGACCGCGCTCTCGCCGTCCACGACCCGAAGACGAAAAAAGGAGCTGGAGAACTGGTGGCGATTGATGAAGTGGCAAGAACCATTGATCTGAAACGAGGCCTCAGTTCGGCAATTCCGCACCCAGGTGCATTGGTTCCCTACGATTTCGTTGGCTCCGAAGTGAAACGAGAAAGCCTTCTACGGCTTGCTACTTGGGTTGGCCAAAACGGTATAGCCGCGGAAGGCCCCTTCCAAGCACCAAGGGATCTGCTTTTACGCCAGAAACCCAGAGCGCTGAAGGTACCAATCGAGAGCACAGTAAAGGACGGGCAACTGACAAAGGAGAGCAAGGACTTGGTAGCATCGTTGTGCAGAGAACCGTCGATTTTGCCGATCCAAGGCCCTCCAGGCTCAGGTAAGACGTTCAGTGGCGCCCGCATGATCGTAGAACTCGTAAGAGCTGGGCGGCGGGTGGGAATTACAGCGATCAGCCACAAAGTGATTAGCCATTTGCTCGCTAAAGCGTGCAAGGTGGCGCGTCAGGCCGGTGTTCCTCTGAGAGCAGTCCAGAAAGCAAATGAAACCGATGGTTGCCCGGACGGACTCGTGGAACAGCTCGATGACAACGCGACCGTCCTCAATGCCTTGAGGGAAGGTAGAGCTCAAGTTGCGGCCGGAACGAGTTGGTTATGGGCGCGGACCGAGATGTACCAGGCCGTCGACATTCTGTTCATTGATGAAGCCGCGCAGATGTGTCTTGCGGATGTGCTTGCGGTATCACAGGCAGCCACGAGCTGCGTGCTTCTCGGTGACCCTCAGCAGCTCGATCAACCGCAGCGGGGCGTTCATCCACCTGGGGCAGATGGATCGGCCTTTCGCCATCTACTCGGCGATCGAGCCACGATCCTCCCAGAGCAAGGTCTATTTCTGAGCGAGACACAACGACTGCATCCCGACGTTTGCGGCTTCACTTCGGAATTATTCTACGAAGGCCGACTTCTCCCCGCTGCAGGAAACGAAGAACAAAGCGTAAACGCAAAAGGTCGGTTGTCCGGGACCGGCTTGAGGTTCGTTGCGGTGAACCACAGCGGAAATCAGAATGAGTCAAGCGAAGAGGTAGAGGAGATCGCGAAGTTGGTGAGCGAACTTCTAGACGGGGAGAGCACCTGGACAAACCGTGAAGGCAAAGTCTTGAAACTGACACTCGATGACGTGCTGGTTGTGACGCCCTACAACGCCCAAGTCTCGGCCTTGCGCGACGCACTCCCCGAGGGAGCCCATGTAGGGACCGTCGACAAATTCCAGGGACAAGAAGCAGCGGTCATTTTTTATTCCATGGCAACCTCTACGCCTTCGGATGCTCCTCGTGGCATGGAGTTTCTCTACAGTTCCAATCGGCTGAATGTGGCGATCTCCCGCGCACGTTGTGTTGCGGTGCTTGTAGCTAGTCCAGCCCTGTTCGAAGCGGAGTGCAAGAGTCCTCGGCAGATGATGCTTGCCAATGCATTTTGTCGTTATCTCGAGAAGGCCCAGCCACTCTAAACGCTGCTGGCAATGCCAAGGTCGTAACATAATATGTGGAGTGCCATTTGGCTAGCTCATGGATAACCGATTCTTTCTCTGAACTCCTGGTGCCGTACCGGGCTCTTTCTAGGTAATGCAGTGGTGAGAGCACGCCCGAATTGCTCACTCTTTGGTTAAAAGTAACCCGCATTTCCAAATAGAGCGAGGGAAGTCCGTTGACTGCTCGGGAGATTCCGGAGATTCCGGAGTGTGTTGACACGCGTACGCAGGCTCGCTAGACCTTCAGCTAGCCCGAGTTTACCGCGCTGGCCTGATTTGACGTAATCCCCGCAACAGACCTAGGTGCTTGCACGCCCCATCTGGAGTGGTCCGCAGGCCCAGCTTGCCTCAGCTCACGTAGTCCGGTTTATGTATGACCTAATTCATTTATGACAGTATTCCTTGGCTCGGCCGGGAATTTTGAAGTGAGCTGGGAGTATTTCATGACGCTGGACAAGGACGCTTCATCCATCTCGACGGACCCCTGGGAGAACGCTTCATCTCAACCTGCAACGGATCTTCCCTACGAGTACAGACCGTGCCAGAATTTCCGGAACCCACATTAGTTTGTCTGCAATCTTTTTGCAATTAGCGACCAACTAGCGTCCAAAATCCCACGTTTTGGGCGTGGTTTTGGGGGTCAACGAACCGTAAGGGCAATTGTGAGAACTCGATTCTATCCGGGAGAAGCCAGTGTGTTCAGTGGGGAGTTGGCGGCAGGAGCTTGACTGTACTTTTGACGCCTTGGCCTTCGACAATCGTGTAGATGGTGTCGGCGGGAATATTTCGCAGCGTCTCGACGCCACCATTGGGCCAGCGGATTTCCACTTTGTCCATCACGGAGTCGCCTGCCAACCCGAAATGCAAGCGCGGATCGTTGGTTGAAAGATAGCTGGAACCGGCTTTGACTTCTTCGATTTGCGAGCGCGAGGCGGAAGTGACGGTGATTCGAGCACCCACGGCTCCGCGATTGCTTTTCGTTCCTATTAATTTGAAAAAGACGCGATGGTTGGAATTCTTGGTGTCGTTCAGGAAGAGAGAAGGCCACGCTCCCACATTGAAAATCACCATATCGATGTTGCCGTCATTGTTGACATCACCGAAGGCCACGCCGCGGCGTGATTGTATGGTTCCGTCGTTCAACCCCGCGGGCCCAGAAATCTCATCGAACGTGCGGTCGCCCTTGTTGCAGTAGAGCAGAAGCGGTTCACGATACTTGACGTTTTTGGGGACGCTGTCGACATCCGGATAAACGTGGCCGCTGGCGATGAGCAGGTCGGGCAGGCCGTCATTATCAAAATCGGCGAAACCCGTTCCCCAGGAAACATACGGGAGCGAACTTTGCGCGATCTTGGCGGAATAAGTGAGGTCGATGAAGCCTCGATCGCCTTGATTTAGATAGAGGCCTTTCGGCTGGTCCGCGTAATCGGTGATAGCGAAATCAAGTTTTCCATCGCGGTCGAAATCGCCCATGTCTACGCCCATGTTTCCCACCTCGTGGCCCTCGGGACTCAAAGCCACGCCGGAAAGCATCGCCAGCTCTTCAAATGTCCCGTCGTGCTTGTTGTGGTAGAGAAAATTGGGGCCGGTGTCGTTGGCCACCAGGAGGTCTGGCCATCCTTGATTGTCATAGTCGCCCCACACGACGCCCAAACCAAAGCGCCCGGCGGGGTCGTCCACGCCCGCTTTTTTCGAGACTTCTTCAAAGGTACCGTCACCGCGGTTGTGAAACAAAAAATCACTCTCGCCATCCATGGTCCAGGGATTTTCGACGGGAAGGCCTTTATGAAAAAAATTTTTCGACGGATTTTCCGCCGTCGGCAAATGATTAAAGTCCGTGTGTGCGTAGCGCGAAACAAATAGATCCAGGCGGCCGTCGCGATCATAGTCAGCCCACGCCGCCCCCGCGCTGAACCCTCCGCCTGCAACACCGGCCTTCTCTGTCACGTCTTCAAACTTGCAGTTTCCCAGGCTGTGATACAGGACATTGCCGCCGTACCCCGTAACATACATATCGGGCAAGCCATCGTTGTCATAATCCGCGACCGCGATTCCCATGCCCCAGCCTTTATGAGTGAGCCCGGCTTCTTTGGTGATGTCCGTAAATTTTAGATTTTCTCCCTGATGGTAGAGCGTAATCATGGGCACCCCGCCACCTCTCGCTTGTTCAATCGTGGCATCGTTTACAACTAGGATGTCGAGTTTCCCATCATTGTCGCAATCAAATAGGGCGACCCCACCGGAAATCGTTTCTACTACGTAATGCTGCTTCATCGAACTGAAGGGCACTTTCGTGAGGCCTGCTTCCATGCCCACTTCGCGAAAGTGTATAGGTGGAGTTTGGGCGCCGATGAATGCCGGGAAGAAAAAGAGTATGAGTGAAGTGGCGAACAGTTGCATGAATGAAAATTTATAGACCCTAGAAGATTCTAGGGGAAACTGGTCTGCGGAGAAAGGGCTACGAGTTCCTGGTTTGTTTTGCCCCTGTGGGCTAAGATTTCTGGGAGAGAATTACCTTGAGCGCTTGCCAGAGCCGGCATGTTGCAGGAGACGGATCGCGCATCCGCGTGTGGAGGAATATTTTCACGTGCGCCTGCATCGCACTGGCATTTTTCGGTCAGACCAGAATCGTGCGCGCCCAGAGCGCCGAACTCGCTGGCGCCTCAAAGCTAATTCAGCAGGGAAAGCTGGAGGAAGCCGAGAAGCGGCTGCATCGATATCTGTTAAAGCTGCCGCACTCGGCCAAAGCCAATAATCTTTTGGGAGCAGTCTATCTCCGCCAAGGACACTTTGAGCAAGCAGAGGACGCGTTGCAAAAAGCCATCGCTGCCGCGCCCGCTCTGGTTGAGCCTCGCCTTAGTCTTGGAGACGCCTATCTTGCGGAAGGGAAATTCGAATCAGCCCTGACCGCCTACCAAGGCGCAGCCAAGATCGCCGCGCATGACGTTCGCGCCAATCTCGCGCTGGCGAAGCTATATCTGGGAACGGGAGAATTCGCGAAGTCCATTGAAGCTGCCGGAAATATTCCTCCGGAAAAGCGCACCGAGAAGCTTTTGCCCACGCTTGCCGCGGACTATTTTGGACTGCAGCAGCCGGAAAAAGCCGGCGTGGAAATTCAGGGCATGCTGCAGGTAGCGGAAAAACAGCCGGATCTCGTTCCTGAATTGGCGGAGTTTTTCCTGGCTCACGGAGATTTCAAGAGCTCCCAGCAGTTGCTGGCGCTTTCGCAAGGGAAGCAGCTGGCCACGGATCGTTTTCAGGTGGATCTCGCGCGTACCCAGGCCGGATTGGGGCAACTCGACAAAGCGCAGAAAACGCTGGAGGGAGTTCTGGAACGCGCGCCGGAATCTCTGGATGCATTAGTTGCTGCCGGGCAGGTGGCCAGCCAACAATCGGATTGGACGGCGTCGGCGGAGGCGTTCTCTCGTGCCGCCAAACTTGCCCCGGAGCGCCCGGAGATTTTATATGGGCTGGTGTCGGCGCAGTTGTATGGGAATCACACTAACGGTGCTTTGGCAAACGCCCAAAAATTGCACACGCTGGTTCCCGATGACCTGCGCGCAACGTACCTGCTTGCGCTGGCTGAGTTCGGAATTAAGGAGTGGGAAGCGGCCAAGTCCTACGCCGAGCAGGTGCTATCTGCGCACCCGAACGATCGCGAGATGAACCTCATCCTTGCCGACATTGCGTTCAACGACGGGCACAACTTGCCGCTTGCCCGTAAGCACGTGGAGATTTGCCTGAAGCAAAACCCGGAAGATCCCGGAGCATTCTATTATTTGGGAGTGATTCAAAAAATGGAGGGCGATGTGAGCGGCGCGATCCAGAGCCTCTCAAAGAGTGTGACCGGCAACCCCAAGAATGCCGACGCGCAAGGCGCTCTTGGCGCTTTGTGCCTACAGGCGGGTGACGTGACGCGGGCGGAGCTTGCGCTTGAGCAAGCCGTGCTTCTGGCGCCTGAAGAAGCGCAGAATCATTATCAGCTGGCCCTCGCCTATTCGCGTTCCAGGGCACCAGACAAAGCGAAAGCCCAATTGGAAATCTATCAGCAGATAAAGGCCAAGGAAGCCAAAGAAGCTAAAGACTTTAAGGGTCGGTCCACCAGTGCAGTCCCGCCAATGGCAATTGCTTCCCGGCCATAATCGCGCGAGATAGACGCCTTGGGCACACGAAAAGCCGGTTCGAGAAATGCCCGGATCGAGCCAATCGCGGAAATGTCATTGTAAGCAAAAAGAGCGGTAAAGGGTTTGCGGGTATGCGCCGCCCTAGTGATTCTTTTCCAATCAGGTAGCCGATGTTCGGCGACGAATCCGTGCCTTGGATTTGCACTGGGAATTCCGGCCGCATGCGTTCCGGAGGCTAAATCTGTCATTCTCCCAAAAATCATATTACACGACGCCTCGTAGAATATCATTATTTTTATTAAGAAAATCAATATTCTTGCTTGACAAGCGATAGCGTGAAAGTGATATATAGCCCCTAGTAGAAAGCACTACATGGGGTTTCGGTCCTTACTTAATATTGATTTTCGAATGGGGTGGCATCGCAATTGAGTTCCTTGCGGGCCGTTTCGGCATGCGGGATTCAGGATGAGATGCCCGGTGAAACTACTTCCTCGAGGTGTACTGGAATGATGCAAAACTCCAAAACAAACCACGCGAGCGGAATGCTGACTGTCCTTGCGGGAATGCTTATGGCTTTGTTACTCCTACTCTCACCACTTGCAGCTCATGCTCAGAACTATGCGGGATCGGTTCGCGGCACTGTAATGGATCCTTCTGGCGCGGCGGTTGTCGGCGCCATGGTCAGTCTCCGCGATGTCGGCACCAACGCGAGCTCCCAGGCCACGACGACCGAGCTGGGAGCGTTTTCGTTTCCAGCCGTTAACGTCGGTGTTTACGAGGTGACCGTCAAGGCGGGCAGCTTCAAAGAGTTCCTGGCCAGGAACGTGGAAGTTCACGTTTCGACCGCCACCGAAGTGACCGCGAAACTCGAATTGGGCGCCTCCAATGAGGTAGTTACGGTCGAAGCGAGCGACATTCAAGTACAAACGACTACCGCTGATGTCGGCGCGGTTATCGAAGGCACACAGGTTCGCGAGCTTCCCTTGAACGGGCGCAATTTCATGGAATTGACGCAACTGCAGCCCGGTGTTTCCGCCAACAACGGATTCCAGTCGAGGGGTAAGGGTTTGGAGGGCGGGTCGGACTTCTCGGTCAACGGCAATCCGAGTACGAACAACTTGTTCCTGGTGGACGGCGTCAACAACAACGACGTCGGTTCCAACCGTACCATCCTTATCTTTCCCTCGGTTGACGCCATCGCCGAATTCAAGATGCTCACCAACTCTTATGGCCCCGAGTACGGCCAAGCCTCCGGCGCCATCATCAGCATCACCACGCGGTCTGGAGAAAACCAGTTCCACGGCGGTATGTTCTATGAAGGACGCAACGATAAGCTGGACGCTTCGGGCTTTTTCAACAACAAGTACGGCGTCACCAAGTCTCCACTCCGCCGCAATGACTGGGGATATTACCTCGCCGGACCGATCAAGAAGGATAAGCTCTTCTTCTGGTGGAACCAGGAATGGAATCGCGATATTCGTGGCAACCTCATCACCACTTGCGCGCCCACTGCTGCGGAGCGCGCTGGCGATTTCAGCGCCGACGTGACGACCGCCCTTAATGCCCTAAACGCAGGTGGATCTGCCACGCAGAACACGCCCTGCACCGCCCCGCCACCGGCCACCTTTACGAATACGCCCACGATGACCAATCCGAATGTCTGGACTGCGACTTCCAATATTCCTGCCGGTTTTCAGGCAGCTGGCAACCAATATGCCATCGCCAATCCCGATGCAGCCGGCCAGCTTCTGGCTGCTTTTTTTCCATTGCCGAATCGGAATGCACCCAACTACACAACAGCGGGTGCTTCAGATATCAATTTCGCTCAAAACCAGAGCAGCAGGGTTCCTTGGCGAGAAGAAAACGCCCGTATTGATTACGACCTGACAAAGAAGAACCGCATCAGCTTCCGCTACACGCAGGAACACTGGAGTTTCCCCGCGCCCAACAACGCTTTCGGCTGGGGCGACGATAACTTCGCCACCTACCAGGGAAGCTGGCAGCAGCCCTCCAAGAGCATCATGGGCAAGATCACTTCTCAACTTAGCAACTCGCTGATTAACGATTTCGAGTTCGGCTACTCCCACAACGCCATCATCACGGCCCCGGGCGGTACCGACCCCACACTTGGTACGCAGTTTGATAAGGCTATGCCTCCCATCTGGCCATCCGCCGGCAAATCTGCCGGGGGCATCCCGACGGTTTGGGGCGGCTTGCAAAACTACGGCAACTTCGCATCCATCTGGGCCATCGTTGGCTATGACAACCATATGGATCTGTTTACATTTCAGGACAATGTCTCCAAAGTCCAGGGCAACCATCTTTGGAAGTTTGGCACCCTCGCTAGTCATAACATCAAGCAAGAAAACCAATTCGGAGGCTCCGACCGTCCCACCTTCAGCATCGGCAACCAAGGCTGGGGACAAACCATTGCCACGGGGAATGCGCTGGCCAACGTTTTGCTCCCCGGCTCGGGAACTCCCTTGGCTTACAATGACCCACTGTGCCTCGCCACTGCCAATAATGGTGCCGCGTATACTGCTGGCTGCCCACAGTTCATTCGGAACATAGGCGAAACCAACGTTAACCCCGTCGACCAAGGACGTTGGCACGACGTCGAGTTTTACGTCGGCGACACTTGGAAGTTCACGCGCCGCGTCACTGTAAACTATGGCGTTCGCTGGTCGCTCCTGCGTGAACCCTACGATGCCAACAACCAGATGGCCTCTTTTAGCATGGCCGCTTACAACCCGAAAGGCAATCCTGGCGATGCCTGCAACGGCGTCGTCCTAGTGCCCGGAACAAATTTCTGCAGTGCTGCGGCATCCGCCGTCGGACTGCCGTTGAGCGCGGGAACCCCAGGCGTCAACAGCGCGCTAGTCGCCAATAACAACCACAACATCGGCCCGCGTCTCGGCATAGCTTGGGACATCTTCGGCACCGGCAAAACCGCCCTGCGCATCGGCGGCGGTCAGTTCTTTCAGCGCGAGCGCGTCAGCCCGCAGGTAGGGCTCTCCAATACCGCGCCATTCTCCATCAACGCAGGAGGCGTCAGTCGGCCTCTGGACACCGCTGTTCCATTGTCGGGCGCATCCACTTCCCCCAGCGGTGGCAGATCGCCGCGCGGAATCGCTCCCAATACCTGGCAGTGGAACGCATCCATCGAGCAGCAAGTCGCCCGCAATACCGCAATCTCGGTGGGTTACGTCGGCAATGTGGGTATCCACCAGACCAGCACGTACGACATCAATCAGGTGCCCAATAGCGCCTTCCTGCTTGGTTCGTTCCTGTCGGGGGGATCTTCCACCACATCGTACACCACAGGTCCCGCAGGTCCCTTAGGCACTGCTTGCCAGCCCGGCGGCGTATACAATGCGGGAAACAAGAACTGCACTTACACCACTCCCAGCATTAACACATTGCGCCCTGCCGGCAACTTCGGAACGATCAACTATTTTACCCGCGACGGCCACTCCACCTATCATTCACTCCAGGTGATGTTCCGCTCGAAGCTGAGTAATTTCTCTACCTTCAATGCTGCATACACTTGGTCGCACACCATTGCGGACATCGAAGAAGATGCCGCCAACGGCGGAGCAAGCCAAGGTAGCTTTACGGATGTGGGGAACCTCCGCTTGGATCGTGGCAACGCCACCATCAACCGGCCGAACATCTTTGTTTTTAACGAAGTGTTCTTCCTCCCCAAGCTTGCGCACCGTGGAGCTTTCCTCCGCGAAACTGCTGGCGGCTGGGAGTTCAACACCATCTTCACCGCTGAAAATGGAAATTCCATATCCATTTACCAGTCGGGTATCAATCCTGCAGGTAATACGGCGACCACCCAGATCAATCCAAACGCCAGCCCGCTGCAGTGCACTCACAACGGCGCTGAATTCCCCTGCGCACTGAACTCGCTTACGGGAACGGGATACACTAACACCCAGCGTCCGAACCGTGTTTCGGGCGTCTCCTGCAACTCCGGTGTATCCGGGCTACAGATCTACAACCCAGCGGCGTTTACTCTCACGGGCTTCCAGATCGGGACTGTTGGCAACGCTCCTCGCGGCGCATGCCAAGGTCCTCATTACGTCAATGGAGACCTGGAGCTATCCAAAAACTGGCAGTTCAAGGAGAGGTTCCGGTTGCGTTTCAGCATGGACTTCTTCAATGCCTTCAACCACCCGAACTTCGACGCCGGTTCGATCCAAGGAGTGAACTACTGGAACAACGGCGCCGGCGTGTATTGCGGTGCGGCCACTACTGTGACCGTCGGCAGCGCCACGAAGCAACAATATGAGCCCTGCAGCCCGACCAATGGCGTCGTCAGCGCCTACGGGGCGACTAACTCCAAAATCGGCGGCGCCGCCCCGCTTTTCGGTCAAGCTCAAGCAACCAAGCCGGCTCGTGAACTGCAGTACGGCCTGAAGTTAACCTTCTAACGAGCACAGCATTCAGGCGTTCGAGCAGCCTTCTAGTGGGGGGCTACTAAAGTAGGCCCCACCGCTTTTTTATAGAGGGCATCCTGATTTTTCGCAACGTCCTTCTTTGGCACGAATGGTATACGGTCTTACTCCGCTCCCGGAATTTTCTCTCGGTCGCGCCAAACTCCACGCAACTTCTGTTCGGTTTATTGCTACAATTTCAAGGGAGACTCTCACTCGTGCCGTTTGTATCTGTCAAGCTTTTTCCGGCGCTGCGGACTCCTCGGGCTTCTCTTATTCGTGCTTTTGACTTCTTCCTCCTTTCTTTTTGCATGCCTGTTCTGGTTGTTTCTCAATCGAAATCGCCGAGTGGGACCCCACCGCCTGTGGCCGACGAACTGCAAAGCCTTCTCAAAGCTGCGGCGGCGGCGCGTGACTCAGGAGGTCCCGGCGACGTCGCTCGCGCCAATTTCCTCGTCCTGGCACTCGCATTCCGGAAATTGGGAAACGTCCGCGTCGCCGAAAGTGCCTTTTCGCAGGCCGCCGAGCTCTACCAACGCTCGCTCGCCTGGGAGGACGCTGCAGAGACTCACGTAAGCCTTGCCATCGCCGACCTCTACGCCAATCGGCCCGATGATTCGCTCGTCGAAGCTGCCAAGGCCCTGCTTCTAGACCCCAAAAGCGCTCGCGCTTTCAATATCCAGGGCAAAGCCTGGATGAAAAAGCGTGATTATCACAAAGCTGTTGACTCCCTGGAACGTTCTGTCGAGCTTCACTCGGAGTTTGAATCTGCCTATGCCCTCGGTGTTTCTCTGCTTTCTCTCAAGGATCCAGAAAGCAAAAACAAAGCCGCGCAGGTTTTCGACACGATCGTGTCCGCCATGGGAGATTCCGGATCGCTTCACGTACTTTTCGGCCACGCGTATCGGGAAGCGGAAATGCAAGACGACGCCATCCGCGAACTCCGCAAGGCTATCGCTTTGGATACCCGGACGCCTCACGCACACTACTTCCTCGGCTTGGCGCTGCTCTGGAAAAATGAATGGACGGACACGCCGGAAATCCGCCAGGAATTCGTGACCGAACTCAGCAATTATCCGCGCGATTTCCTCGCCAACTATTTTCTCGGCTACCTCGATTCGAATGACCGCCGCTACGACGTAGCCAATGTCCACCTCAAGGCCGCCGCCGAGATTGACGCATCCTGGCCCGAGCCTTGGCTGTTTCTCGGACTGAATGCTTACGCCCAGGGTGATCTGCCGCGCTCTGAAGCGTATCTCCGGAAATGCATTGAGCTGACCGGCAAGGACGAATCCCGCGGCAACTATCAGGTTCGCAGGGCTTATGTCACTCTTGGCCGCATCCTCACTACCAGCGGGCGCGCCGATGAAGCCGCTCCTTACCTTGAACGCGCCCGCGAATTCCAGAGGCAGTCGCTTGCCGAAGCGCAGCAGGTCGTCGCCGGCAAAGCCTCCGAGGAAGGCTCTGTCTCCCCCGCCGCTGTCGTTGCTCTTCTGAACCGCCAAGAAGATCAACCACTTCCCCTGCCAACTCAGCCCGTGGATCCCACTCTGCCGCTGGATTCCGCAGTTCTCGCGCGCTCCGGCCTCTCCGAAGAAACCAAGAAAGCCGCCGCCGCCGAAGAAAATCAGCTCCGCTCAATCCTGGGTACAAGTTTCAACGACCTTGCCACCTCCGAAGCCATCCGCCACGACTATTCTTCCGCGCTCGCTCATTATCAGGAGGCCGAGCGCTGGAATTCCACCGTCCCCGGATTACTCCGCAATCTCGGCGTCTCCGCTTTTCGCGTGCAAAATTATCAGGAATGCGTCCGAGCTCTTTCGCAAGTGCTGGCGGACAATTCCTCCGACGCCGTGGCGCGCGCCATGCTGGGCTCCGCCTATTTTGGCCTCGACAATTACCGCGAAGCTGCAAGAACTATCGCGACCCTCGGCGAACGCGCCATGCACGATACCACCCTCGGCTACACCTGGGCTGCTTCACTCTCCCGCCTCGGCGAACTCACGCAAGCAACGCAAATTCTTCAGGAATACGAGAAATCCGATCTTTCTCCCGAGGCCATCCTTCTTGTCGGGCAGCTTTGGACCGACATGTCCGACTACGCCCGCGCCGTTGAATCGTTCCACCGTGCGCTCCATCGCGATCCTTCGCTCGCCAGAGCACACTATTTTGCGGGCCTCGCGCAGCTCCGCTGGGATCATACGAACGAAGCACTCGAGGAATTCAACGCTGCTCTGAAGCTCACTCCCGACGATCCGGACGCGACAATTGGCCTCGCCTATGTCTATCTGCAGCAAGCCAAGCAAGCCGAAGCGATCGGCCTTTTTCGTTCCGTCATCGCCACTCATCCCGAAAACGGAAACGCGCACTACCAATTGGGCAAGCTCTTGCTCGACGCCGGCAACGTTCAGGAAGCGGTGGGGCATCTCGAGGCCGCTGCCCGCGCGCTCCCGCAGACCGACTACGTCCACTACCAGCTGCAAGCCGCTTATCGCAAGCAATCACGCATTGCGGAAGCCGATCGCGAATTGCAAACTTACAGAGAACTGAAAGCCAAGAATCGCGCGTTGACCGTGCCGCGTCCAATGGAACGTCCGTGATGACCACACCCCGGGAATTCCTTTGAGAAGAACTTCCTTTCGCAAGTTTCTGCGCCTCGGCTTGCTGCTCCATTTCTCCGTGAGCCTGGTTTGCGCTCAGGGCGGCCACCCTCAGGCGCCTCCCCCGCCTCCCAACGCCAAGACCGTCAAATGCACCGCACGCCCCGTGCCACAGCTCGAAGACATCACCGCCAAAACGGGCATCGCTTTTCAACACACCGCCGACCCTTCGAAGAAATACATCGTGGAATCCATGAGCGGCGGCGTGATTCTTTTTGACTACGATCGCGATGGCTGGCTCGACATTTATTTCACCAACGCCCCCACTGTCGCTATGGCCGTTAAAGGACAAACGAGCAAGGGTGCTCTGTACCACAACAATCACGACGGCACGTTCAGCGATGTCACCGCCAAAGCCGGCCTCTCGACTCCGTGCTTTGCCATGGGCGGCGCGGTGGGAGATTACAACAACGACGGCTGGCCCGATCTCTACGTCACCTGCCTCGGCGGCAACGTCCTTTACAAAAATAATGGCGACGGCACCTTCACTGATGCCACTGCCAAAGCCGGCGTTGCCGACGGCCGCTGGTCTGCCGGCGCTGCTTTTGGCGACTACGACGGTGACGGTTTTCTCGACCTCATGGTTTCCAACTACGTCGATTTTCATCTCGACGATTTGCCCGGCTTTGGCACCGCGCCCAACTGCAAATACCGCGGCATCGACGTGCAGTGCGGGCCTCGCGGCCTCAAAGGTGCGGGTGACTCTCTGTTCCACAATAATGGCGATGGAACCTTCACCGATGTTTCGAAATCCGCGGGCGTAAGCGACCCCAACGGTTATTACGGTATGGGCGTTGTCTGGGCCGATTTCAATAATTCCGGCCGCCCGGATATTTACATCGCCAACGATTCCACTCCCAGCTTTCTCTACAAGAATCTTGGCAATGGAAAATTCAAGGAGATTGGACTCGAGTCCGGCACGGCGGTCAGTCAAGACGGTTCCGAACAAGCCTCCATGGGCATCGCCATTGGCGATTACAATCACACTGGCCGGCCTTCGATTTACACCACAAATTTCTCCGACGAGTACGACGACCTCTACCGCAACGACGGTAACTGGAATTTCACCGATGTCTCCTACCAATCCGGAATCGCGTTGCCCTCACTGCCCCATGTAAAGTGGGGCACAGCCTTCGCGGACTTCGATAACGATGGCTGGCTCGACCTCATCGCGGTCAGCGGTCACGTCTACCCTCAGGTGGACTCGCTGCCATCCGGCGGCGGCTATCGCGAGCCCAAACTCCTCCACCTCAATCAAGCTGACGGTACTTTTTGTGATGCCAGCGATCTGGCCGGGCTCGCGCTTCAGGAACGCCATGTTTCACGAGGTTTGGCCGTCGGCGATCTCTTCAATGATGGCAATGTGGACATAGTCGTCGGTGACCTCGACGGCGCTCCCATGATTTTGAAAAATCAGGGCGTGTCAGGCCGTCATTGGGCCAGCTTCGAACTGGCGGGCACTAAGAGCAATCGCATGGCGATTGGTGCCAGAGTAAAAGTGGTTGCGGGCGGCATCACACAGACCGATGAGGTGCACAGCGGCGGAAGCTATCTCTCCCAGAATGATACGCGCTTGCACTTCGGCCTTGGCTCCGCCAAAACAATCGATCGCATCGAGATTCGCTGGCCTTCTGGAGCGGTCGAGACGCTCACCGCTTTGGCCGCCGACCAATTCTATTCCGTGCTCGAAGGTTCGGGAGTTGTGCCTGCTAACCGCATTCGGCCAGCTGTCCCGAAAGGTTCTCGAGAACCCGATAGGCGCTAATATGTGCTTCGGCACGGCGTCGACGATCATGGAATCCGAAGATGCTGCGTTGCTGCGACTCGGCGAGACTTATCTTATCGAATGGGAACAAGGCAAGAAACGGATTGGTATCTGTAAGGGAAGGCTTGCCGCTTGTCCTCGAACAATCACAGGAGCAGCTGGAAGCTGATGCACGTCGCACGGGGCCGGGGCACATCCGCAACAACAGGTACGCTGCGGGTACTCCTGGCGATTTTCGGCCCTCGCTCAGCACCTGTACGGAAAGCCAGCTGCCTCTTACGGCAATCCAGAACACACACGCCTGGGTGTTCCGCGCTGAGGTTCCATACAATGGATTCAGACGCACTGCGACGTTCGCGGAGTGGAGAGACACCATGGCTGAAGGTCCCTATACAGCAAAGCGCGCCAATCCGCGCTTCTCGTTTTTCGCAGATGCCGAAATTACCCTTCGCGACGGAACGTGGGTTCGCGCACAGCTTTCCGAATTGAGCTCGCG
>WNGO01001093.1_pt1 | contig 17262 bp, 13 predicted proteins | sample 5400511 | NCBI WGS metagenome assembly WNGO01 (sample SAMN13153380, study PRJNA577476) | soil metagenome | isolation source: 20 cm soil or saprolite under Garry oak tree replicate 2 | place: USA:California | collected 2016-06-15 | reverse complement strand
AGAGTTAGACCATCCAGCGGATCGGCGCCCATGAGCAATAGCGTTGGACCGAGACTGAGAGGACGAAGCCGGGCCTGCAAGGGCGGCGTGGCGCATGGGCATCGTCGGCTCAAGAGACGGACAGCCTTCCACTCGCATGCCGTGCAACCGGTCACATCATGAAAGCTGGATCGTCATCCGACTCTACCGCTGCATCGCTGTTCTGCTCTGACCTCCGGGCGGGACTGGGTACGTTGAGGCGCAGGTCGAACGCAACTTCATCGATAATGTCCGGCGGCACCTTGGTTAGCTGTCTTAAGAAAGCAGTGGTCAAGGCGTTTTCGCAGACTGTATTGATCAGTCGTGCGATGCCCCGGGAGTGACAATAGATTCTTTCGATCGCTTCATCGGCGAAAAGCTCGCGCCCATCCGCGTTGGCGCCCGCAAGATGCAGCCGGTGCCGTATATAGCCGCTTGTCTCTTCCAAGTCCAATGGTTCAAGGTGTGAGCGCATTGCTATTCTTTGTTTCAATTGCCTCAGCTCAAGCGAATCCAGCTTCTCGTCCAGTTCCGAATGCCCCACAAGCAATATCTGGAGCAATTTCTCTTCTGCCGTCTCCAGATTTGTCAGGAGTCTGGTCTCTTCGAGAGCTTCTGTCGATAGATCGTGGGCCTCGTCCACTACAATCACAGTCGTTAGTCGTTGTTGATGACGGGCCACAATGTATTTGCTGAGTTCATGGAGAACTTGCCCCTTGGTTTTGCTCCACGCGTCTAGGCCGAAATCGGCAGCAACGTACTGCAGGAACTCCAGCGACGACAAGCGGCTGTTGAACACATATGCGTAACCGATGTCACTATGTTTGAGTAATCGCAAAAGGCAACAGATTAGTAAAGTCTTGCCTGTACCAGCTTCGCCTGTCAGGACGCCAATTCCCCTCCGCCGGCGTACACAACAGCAAAGTGCAGCAAGAGCCTCCCTGTGTCCCTTTGTAGAAAACAGAAAAGAAGGATCGGGAGTAATCTCGAAGGGATTACGCCAACATTTGTAAACGCCGTTATACATGCCTAGCTAACTCAGTGCACATCGCGCGAAAACTATCCCCAGGATCCGCTCGCACACTACAGAGAGTCCTCATTGGGCTGGAAGCCATCTGGTCAGCGGGAAATGCCTCCCAGACCGCACGCTTGGACACCCGCTGGTCTCGACGGACCGGGTGGGCATGGTGTCCGGCTTTGCATAGCTCTCACTGTCATCTCTTGGAGTCTGAAGTCCATTGTTGGTGTACGTGGTAGATGCGGAGATCCTCGTTCTCAACAAATACATCGGCGTCCGGGTGGGATTGCCGGTAATTCTCGCACAGTCGCAGCGCTGCTGCCTCCAAGCTGGCCCGCCCTCCAGGCGAACGATAATTCCGGTACGTAGGATCCGTCAGCACTGAAAAAGAGACTATCTCAGGCTCGTGGGCAAAAATCTGAAATGGTCTTTTCTCCACGTAGATGAACAAATCCTCCTGCTTCTCCTCAAAGTGGAAGTCCGGGCTCGGGGCCCGGCCCTGATATTTCTCGACAAATCCCGCCAGATCTTCGTATGCTCCTAAGCCTAGCGTTTCGGCCAACTGTTCCACCGGTGCGACCACAACCCACGTTTGGCGAGAAAATCTGGATGCGATTTCTTGGGTTGCGCGTGCTGCGGCTTCATACTCAACGTATCGACCAACCAACCCTTGCGGCCGTAACCAAATCATCGCAACGCACACACAAGCACCGAGAAGTAGTGTTTGTCCTGTTCTGCCGGCGCGGGCGAGTAGTTTGTCTTCTATCAGCGCCAGAAAGCAACCGACGACGATAGCAGCAGCAACCGGCAAGATTGCGCGCACTTCATCGCCGACGGTGACGCTGGTCGACAAAGTCAAGTAAGCCACTAAGCTGTAGCACACGAACCCAAAAGCTACCAGGCCCACCATGGGACGTAGCAGCACAACCCCGCCCACCGTCACCAGTATTAGCAGTAACAATTGCGAAACAATGCCTGTCAACACCAGGCAACAAGCGAAATCCAGCAGCGAACCCCAACCCCTCTCGTTCCGGTACCAATCCGCCAGAAACGCTAGAGCCAAAAGAAGGAACAGCAAGCCAAGTCCAAATTCGGTACTGGCTCGCATCGCCGCGGGAGAGCCGCTGAGGAGGCTTTTGACGTTTTGTATCGCGGAAATTGCCATGGCTGCGTGATTTCCCACCGGCGGGAACGCAGCTGCTCCCAAGCAATACACTGCGGCGACAGACGAAACACCAGCTCGGGCACATACATGAATAAGCAAGCCGGTGGCCGCGACAACTGACAGCTCAATCACAGGCGATAGTACACGCGTGACCTGGATCGGATCCGCACCGCTGAGAAAAGATATGGTCGCAATCACCGCAGGAAATACGAACGGCCGGTTGGCGGGGTGGAGATTGAGCATCAATTCTCGCGCACGCAGGAGAAGAGAGTATTGGTCGGACTGATCAAACCGCAACTCGCGAACGGCATGCTCGCCGCGCAGAATAACAGTTGTTATCAGAACGACTGCAAGGGACACGACCAGCAGTTCTCCGCCATCTAAGCATTTCAGCCCCCGATTAACGCATAACCGCCAGGATGAGCGAGCAGGTGCCAGCGGTGCTTTGCGGGCGATGAGGTGCAGCCCAAACGACCGAGCTTCAATCTTGCGCATTATCTCGATCGTGGCTGCTTCCAAGTTCATTAGCAAACCGCCATGCATTTTGGCACGCCTTCGAAGCCAATCGATGGCGAACGCTCCCACAAAGACAAAAATAACTGTGAGTGCGTTAAGTAAACGCAAACTCGCCAAGAGAAGAGTCGCAATCGTCACGCAGAGCACTGTGCGGGCCCAGTTGCCGGCAATCTGCATGACCGTGACGGACTTCGATCTTCCCGAAAAGAGATGTGCCGGAAACCAGAAAAACACCATAATGAAGACGACTAAAATCCAACACGCTCTAAGGGCGTCCACAGCAGGCACCAGGAAAGCTCACGAAATTGAATAATGATAGGCTGGGTTGACCAGGACTTCTCTCACCGCCGCATTACATTTCCAGAGAACGACAGCCGACCCTACGAGCAGCCCGGCGGCGGCAAACTGTACTCCCCACAAATGGCTGAGTCCGTACCCAGTCAGCAGATTTACTCCGACTCCAAGTCCCAGGGCGGGCAGCGCCTTCGAAATGGCATTCATGCTGGCGAGAATGATGGTCTCTAGCAGAGCAATACTTAACATGGAATAACCAAGGCCGCCCAGTACGGCTGTTTGCAATATTCTCAGGGTGGGGGCAACACTGGTCGAACGAGAGAAGGTGACCCATGCGCCTAAGGCAGTCACTATGAACACAGTAAAAATGACAAATATCATTCGCGAGTGGCGTCTACGTAGATTTACGACTAGTGTTTCGCTTGCGGCTTGTGGCAATTCCATAGCCAGCCTTTGCCAGAACCGCAGGAATGAGTCCCCGAGATATTCCACCAGTGCTGCCGTAATCAGGAAGGCTAGGAGGACCAAATCCATACCCTTCTTGTATTCGGGGTCGATTCCGAAACTTAGACCAGAGACCCATGGGATCGCACTTCCGGCGGTCAACCGGTCGGCAAAGAGGAAGCTGAAATACGCGGTTCCGTAGACATAGAAGGGAATCAGCGAGATGAACATGACACTCACGCGTGGGCGAGCGCTCTCTGGTTCGTCTGTGTGCCTCTTTTCCTTGCAATGGAACCCGGTCTGCACACAACCGAGAGCGCATAAGGTAGCCGTCCACGGCCAGAGCATCGCTAGAGTGGAGCCACTCCAATCAGCAAGAGAATTTATCACGGTGCTAATGAGAGCACTGAATGCAAAGACGCATGGGATACACCAGCCGATTCCCTGGACGGAGAGCACTGCGCAGAACATCCAAAGAAGACTTAAGGCCACGTAGTTGGTGGCCGCCAGCACAACGTAGTTGCCGGCGAATAAGTGAAAGTAAGACCCTAGGGCCATCGCTAGTAAGGTCAGAAAAAGACTGCTAGTCAATCCCACGTTCAGGAGTGACATGCAACTGCGACGCGCCAAAAGGGGCTGTTTCAGCCCGTAATAGAAGTTTCCACTGCGGGAGATCATCTGGATCAACCCGCCTGTCGTTATAAGACTGGCAATGAGAGAAAGACTCAGTGCGCCACCCAATTCCGGGGAAACGCGCAGGACGTCCGGCCGCAAATACTCTAAGGCCAGCAGCGCCATCCAAGGAATAGAGTAGCCGACATTGAGTGACAACTTTTGCATTGCGCATCTTGTTTCCGCCCAGACAGCAGATCGTTTATGATTTTGGGAAGCATCCTGCTCCGACGCCATATCTTGCTGAAGGCGTCCAAAGAGATTCTCTGCTAGAGAAAAGATGTTCGGAAAATCCTTCTCTCTGGCGAACCGGTCGTTACACCCAAAGGACTCAAGTAAGGCGGCAACTTCACGGGCATGGACAACTGGCGCCCTCTGCTTTCTGATGCCAGTTAGCAGATCCTGGATTTCTTCATCGCTCATGGATTTCCACGCAGGTCATCAGAGGTATTGCTTGAGGAGAATTGAACAACGCCTCAACCTCTGTCAATTTCAGGCGGCCAGTGGAGGGGACTCGACGGACAGAATGATTGCGGCTATCTACGACAATGAAAGAATTACCTGCCCTCCTCCAGAATAGGGTGTTATTCGAACCCACTGCATCAGAACCCACTGAATGAGAATTTTGTATAGCGCCGAGCACCGCACTCTCTAAACTGCAGCGACGATCCGGTAATTCGTTACTCAAAGCAGCGAAGTCGGGTTCTCCCCAGCCAAAACCATCGAGACCGAACAGAAGAGCTGTCCACCACGCATAATTGAACTTTTCGGTATCGAAGGGCTTCAGCGCCGTTGTCGTGGTGGTGGCCAAAATGCGGGTTCCATAGCGTCGCCGAAACTCGAGTCCTTGGTTCAAGCGTGCCCGCCACGCGGAAACGCTCTCGTAGGTTCCATTGTTCACCTGGAATGATTCGAGCAGGAACATGTCGCGCTCATCTAAGAGCGATGGCAAACGTTTAGGATTCTTTCCTGTGCCATTCGCCTGTGCGACTTTGTCTTCTCGGCTGAACAAATGGTCTAGGAAGTACGCATTCATGAACGCTCTGAGGCCGAGCTCATGGATAATCCTGACGGCCAGATTTTGTCGCTCGCGCGTGACTACTGGAAAGTCGTAGCCAGCTTCATCCAGAAAAATGCCCGCCACGCCCATATCCTTCCAGAGATGAATACGCTCTTCTATTTGTTTGGGCGTGAGAGATTTTCGTTCTCGCTCCGCTGATGGGATCTCACCCAAGCAGACATAGCCATAAAAGTGGGTTCCGGGGCTACGGTCCCGGACGGCCGCGATTATCCTCAGGGCTTTCTGGTGCTCCTCGGGATCGCCCGGTGGGAAACGCCCGGGCTCTCGGTCTGGGAACTCAATGCCATCGCCCCATACCACCACGTCGTACGCGCTGAAGATACTGGCCGCCTTCTCCATGTCTCCATTGGATCCATTTACTAAGCTGGGATACCCGTAATAGATGGCCAAGCGCGCTGGAATTCGGGCAGGAGCGGGAGCCGTGCCACGCGTGAAAAGGAAACTTGTGTCGGTGAGCGTCATGCCTACCGCCCCCAACCAGAACACCACCACACACACGCTCATCATGAGTAGGCTCCCAAGAGCTTCGGCGGCCGGAATGACAGCAATTTGCGGTAAACGTTCCCGTATGAACTCAGGAATTGCTCCTCCGTAAAATGTTTCAGGGCCCGCGCTCGGGCCATCTGGCCTAGTCGTAGTCGCTCAGCTTCATTCCTTAGCAAGAACGAAATCGCCTCCGCCATCGCATGCGGCTTTCTTGCAGGCACGAGCAGCCCACAATCCCCGAGAGCTTCCCTCACTCCCCCTACGTCCGTAGCAACAACAACAGCGCCGCATGACATTGCCTCCACCACCGCGTACGGAAAGGCCTCTGAAATACTGGAGAAAGCCATGACATCCGCATCGTTGTACACCTTCCATGGTTCCTTTGTTGACCCCGCAAAGTTAACGCAGTTCTCCAGTTTCAACTCAGCAACCTTGCGAATACAGCCATCATAATATTTACGGTCGGTCGGCGCCCCGTAGAAGCGCACTTCTAGGTTGCCGAACTTGGGTTTGAGCGCGGCCGCCGCCTCAATCAGATCGAGCTGGCCTTTCAAGGGATAAATAACGCCGACAGTCGACACCAGCGCTCGGCCACCATGTTGCCGCTTGCTGGGGTAAAATTTTCCAGGATCAACTCCATTGAAAATGACTTTGATCCGGTTCGCCAACACGCCCAGATGTTTCTCCCATTGCGAATTGTAGGCACACACCGGGCAAACCAGGTCGGCAAAGTAATAATTCAACCCGACCACGTTTTCAACCAGCCGATAAAGGAACCAGCGAACAAAAAACGACTTCACCTGACCACGTAGGTTCAAATACTGCTCGCGAAGATAGATCCCATGCTCACTCAATAGATACGGTGTGCCCCTCGCAAGCTTAGCCAAGACGCAAGGCAACCCACAGAAAGATGCCGCCGACGAATGTGTAATGTCTGCATAAGGAATGGGAAAGTGCAGGACCATCAGCAGGTGGTATAGCAGGCGGTACGCTTCTTTCACCTCTGCAAGACTTGGATTTCCTGTGGCCGCAGGACGACATTCCCATGTCGCGCGCACCACGTGTTGGAGGACATCCCACGCCTCCACAGAATTCATGCTCTTCTGATAGTCGTAGTGCTGAAAGTAGCTTTGCAATTCAAGCAACACCTTGCCAAGTTCCTCCTTGTCGCAACAAGAGGAAAACACAAGAGCAAGAAATCGCTCGAAGAGCGGTTGGAAACGCGCAGCAATAACCTGTGGTGTTGTATTCCAGAAGCTGCGTAACACGACAGAAGTCGGCTGATGACTCGAATATTCTGCTGGCTGTAGTAGTCCCCATTGGGGCACCTTGATCACTGACTGCACATTGGGTGCGAGGTTGTATTTTGGCTGTGGATACGGGTTAGTAACCACCGCTAGTATGCTGAAGTCGATGTCCGGCAAGCCGTGTGTGAGCTGGTGGCACCACGTGCTCACACCTCCGCCGTAGAAAGGATATGTTCCTTCCGTTGTCAGGAGAACAGAAATTGGTTCTTGCTGGCTTATGGCGTCAGAAACCTGACCTCTGCCGGCTGTCCCGCTAGCAGCAACAGGGTTGGATTATCGAATTCAACTTCGACCAAATGAGTCATGTTGGCGGAAGGAAGCGGATTGATGGCGCGAATGTGCCCATCCACCTCGCGCGGGGGCAAGGACGATAACCGTACGCGAGCCGGTTGGCCAGCTTTCATCTTTGAAATGATCTGCGCCGCTACAGGAACTTCCGCGATCATGCGATGCAGTTCCGCTAACCGCACCAGGGCCGTACCCCCTGGAACACGGTCCCCGAGGTGGACGGGGATTTCGGAAACCACACCGACTGCTGTAGCACGCACAACCGTTGCGTCGAGCTGGTGTCTGGCGCGCTCATATCCTAATTCCGCTTCGTGTAATTGCTCTTGTAATTCTGCATGCGTGACTTTCGCCTCCAGGTTGACCTGGTCAGTCTGATCGTGCGCCAGCGTGGTAGATACGCGGGCTAGTTTTTTGGCGTTCTCCAGGTCATCCCGGGCCACCCGCAATTCAGTGCTTCGAGCGTCCAGTTCTTGTTGGGCAACGACACCGGCGTCGTACAGTTTCTTCGCACGGTTGTAGTTGGTCAGGGCTAGGTCGTAAGCGGCTGCAGCCCTTTCTGGAGAATCCCGCCATTGGCGGCTGGGCACCAACTGTTCTTGCCGTTGCGATATCGCCACACGGGCGTTCGCCTCAGCCAACTCTAGGCGAGATTTGTCAAGTTTCGCTTTAGCCGTCTCGAGCTCTACTGCTGCCTGTTTGGCGCCCAATTCCGCTTCGCGATCGTCCATACGAAGCAGTTCCTGCCCCTTTTGAACATTATCGCCGACTTTGACTAAGATGTTGGACACCGTACCGGGGAACTCGGCCGTGATCCGGATCTCATTGGCCGGGTGCACCGTTCCTTCAAACGCCACCCCGTAGATCGGCTGGCCTGTCGCAAATGCGTTTCCACGCGGGTGTAACGCATAGTTCGTTCCCCCCAGCACGAGCGCCACTGCAAAGAATGTGAGGATGAGGTAGTACCTGACCTTCTTATGTGATAGGGCGACCTTGCCTGGAAGTTGAGCAATACGGTTTTTCAACCGGCCAAAGCCATCAACATCGGTGGGAGCGACGGGCCTCTGCCAAACATCGTGGGCGCCATCTGGAGGCTCCACCTGTGTGGGTGGCAGAGTCCTTACTCTTTCTACGGCCTGATCTTCCCCAACGACTAACTTGTCAAATATCTCGCTCACACTAATCCCTTTCTATTTGCGAACAGCTCCGGCAGTAGTGCTTTTGGCCCATGCTTACCTGTACATGTGCGGATGTGTTGCTCCCAACAGGTCTCTGCTCCAAGGGCTTCAGCCGACAACTGTTAACGTTTCCGGGTTGCTATGGTTGCTATAGCAATACTGCAAGACTTGCTGTTTTAGTCGTGTTGTTATAAGAAGCCGAGATCGTGGCAGTGGTTGATACGACAACAATCGACGTGTTCACAGTGAAGCTTGCGCTGGTGCTGCCAGCCGGAACGGTTACGCTGGAAGGCACGCTGGCTGCCCCGTTACTTCTAGAAAGCGTAACTGACGCGCCGCCTGTGGGAGCCGGCCCACTCAGCGTCACCGTGCCCGTGGAGGTTTGCACGCCGCCCACGACACTGCCAGGGTTCAAGGTCAGCGAAGAGACGGTCGGAGGAGTCACGATCAGCGACGCCGATGTGCTCCCGCGACCATAGGACGCGGAGATAGTGACCACGGTCGATGTGGCCACCGGGCTGGTGCTGATCGTGAAGGTTGCGCCGGTGCTTCCTGCCGGAACCGTCCCGGTCGCCGGAACGCTAGCTGAAGCGCTGCTGCTGGAAAGCGTAACTTGCCCACCTCCCGCGGGAGCGGGTCCGCTCAGAGTCACCGTACCGGTAGAGGATTGCACGCCGCCAAGGACACTGGTGGGGTTCAATGCCAGCGAAGAAACTGTTGGAAGTAGTGGAGGTGTCACGGTGAGCGAAGCTGACGTGCTCAGGCCACCATAGGACGCTGCGATAGTGACTACGGTCGACGTGGCCACCGCACTGGTGCTGATCGTGAAGGTTGCAGTGGTGCTTCCGGCCGGAACCGTCACGCTGGCAGGAACGCTTGCTGACGCGCTGCTGCTCGAAAGGGTAACTTGCGTACCGCCTGCCGGAGCTAACCCGCTCAGCATCACTGTGCCGATGGAGGGTTGCGGGCCGCCTCCTGTGACGCTGGTTGGGTTCAAGGTCAGCGAATAGACACTTATAGGAGGTGGAGGTGTCACAGGCAGTATGATCGTATGCCCCCGACTTACTTGCACGTGCGAGATTTGTTGTCCCCCATAGCTTTCCGCTCCAACTGTGTACAGGCCGGTGACCGGAATGATCGCGCTCGGAACGGTAGCTGTCGCGGGCACAGTGATACTGATGGTCAGATTCGATCCCTGTGCGCCCGTGAGACTTGCCGTGGCGGTCGACAGGTTGTAGGCGTTCCGGTTTTGCATGTTCTGCCCCAACTGGTCGAGCGTGGGGCTGACGACCGGCAGATTGTAGACGTGTTCGTATTTGCTGATAGTCTGGTCGTAGGCATCACTCAGCAACGAGTGACCTTGTCCGTCATAGTCGTGCAGGTTGTTCTGGTGGAACATCTCCGGGTCCATATCTCCCATCAACATGTTCGAGACGAAGCCTGAACTCACGTAATCGAGAATCTGTGGCGCGGTGAAGCTGTTGAAAGGCGGTTGCACGGGATTGTTGTAGATGCAGGAAAACTCCGCCTGATCGTCGGCCCAGTTCACTGCGTTGAAGAAGATGTCGTTGGGATGCCGTGGCACCTCGTAAAGACTGGGCGCATAGCTGTTAACAATGCCCACGTTCGGGGATGGATTGGGTCCGTTATTCGCCTGTCCGAGGACCGAGGTGTCGGTCACCACGTAGCTGATGCCATCCTGAACCAAATAAGACGGAACCAAAGTATCGTTCAGGCCTGTGACGCCCGGAGTTATGAGGTTCGCCGGATTGAAGTCTGTCAAATGAATCGGGTTGACGCTGTCGCTCGGATCCGGATCCAGGTTCTGGCCGGTGCCGTTTGCCACATACTTGTTTGTCAAGACCTCCAGATCGATGGAGTCCACTTGTGGAGTGTCAGGGTCACCTCCAGGGTCAGATTTATGCAAGCCGTTCAGGGTGTTTGGGTGATCGTAGGTGTGACTAATCCAGTGGAAGTATTGTTGGTAGTTTTGAACGTTAGTGGTTAAGTCGTCATTAGCAACGCCCGGGGTAGGGAGGCCGGTCCAGTCAGTGTTGCCCGTCGTGCCGACGCCGTTGAAGGCCAGGGTCAGTTTGAAATTTGAGAGTAAGGGGTCGCTTCGAAACTTGTTCTGCCAAGCCACCAACGAAGTCATGTCCGCCGCATTGATCCTGAAGAACGGCAGCGTTGTGGAATCCGGCGGGGTGCGGTCGTGAGTTTTGGGATCGGTGCACGGCGTGCCGGGTATCCATTCCGAGCCATTGATGAAAAGGTCATCCACCTGCGCGGCGGCGTACACGTGGTATTCCCCAAGGTGGATGCCCCTGGTCAGCCAGTTGATCAGACCTTTCGCCAAGACTAGATCGTGCGTCAGATACGGACTGCTGTCGAACGTCTGGGTCAGATATTCCCGCCCATCCCCAATGGTGTAGATGAGGGAGAGGACATTGCCGGAGGTGTCCGTCAGCAATGTCGTTACAGAAGCTCCGGGTGGCAACGCTGAAGCGCTACGGGGTGTGCCCAGGTAGGTGTAAGCGTTTGAGATGGTCACCGGGTTAGCGGTGTTCGCGTACCAGAAAACCGAAGCCCCGGCAGAGGTAAAGCTAGCGCTGTCGGTACCGGTGGAGTTAATTGTTCCGTTATACGGATAGTTGAACCCGAAGTCGTTGTTCGGATACATGTACCAGTTCAATTGGCGTATGCCAAATGCTTGTTCGTAGGCGGTCAAAGTCGACATCCCGGGCAGTGTGTAGATGTAGCCGCCAAACGCGAAGATCACGCCCTGGTAGTAGCCATGGCAACTGCCATCGGACAACATCGCGGAAGTGATCCCTGCCGTGTTGACCGTCATGTCCAGCACGTCGTATGGCGTGCCCAGATAGTCGAGGATCTGCTTGATGGCTGGGAAATCCGCCTCAGTCTTTCCATTGCTGACCACCAGCAGCTTCATGTCGATCGTCGGCGTCGAGCAGGTTTGGGCTTGCGCCGTTTGCATCGCGACCGACAAGACAAAGAAGGAGACGGCAAGAACTACAGTGGAAATAGAGGAATGGTGGAACGACCGCTTCGTCATGGCAAGACCTCCTAACCTCAGGAGATGTCGAATCTCCAGCCTGGGAAAAGTTGTCATAGCTCCGGCTGCTGAGTCACATTCTGTGGGTGCGAGTTCAAGCACCCGGAACTTGGAGTTGCAAGCCTAGGCCGAATTGGCCGCCTGAGAGTGGCTCGCAACGCAACGCGAGCAGAGTTCGAAAGCTCTGTGCAGCCGAGTTCGGGAACAATCCGTTCTAGACTCCTTGGGGGTACAGGTCTGGGTTGCGTTGTATTAGCGATAGGTCCGAGGCGGCCGGTTGGGGATCGGGCCACTCATTTCCGGCAAACCCTGCAGGTGTTCCGGCCGTCGATTGACGCAGAGCGCTGAATGAAATCGATCGAAACGATGATTCGCGTCTGACTGTTTTGGCGAAGCACCACTCCTTCGAGACCCTGCAGTGGGCCGGAGTGTATGCCTACGCGCCTCCCGGCTGCAAGCTACGGGCATGGCTCGGACCGGCAAAGTTGAAGAGCGGTATGCAGACTTTCAATTTCCTCTTCCGGCATCGCCACCAGGACGCCGTGGGAGGTCATGATGTGGACGACACCGGGAACCTCCAGCACGCGCAGGCGCTCAGCGGCAGGGATACGAACAAACAGATAGCTGGGGAAAACGGGCACCTCTACTTCTGCCTGGCGTTTCTTCCAGTAGTGAACCGTGTGATAGCGGGGCAGAAACGACTCCATCGACCTGCGGACCAGTTGCCCGGTGACAGCTTTCTCGTGCCTGGCAACCACGTAGGCCGCGTACCAGTGGGCTTTGAACGGCTGCTCGAGCAGCGTGCCTTGGCCCCGAGAGAGGGGCGTAGGTACGTGCATAATCGTCTCTTCTATTTCAGGGGGAGTTTGTTCTACGAGGCTCGAACTCCGACAGCTTCGCCACCTTAACTGCAAAATCCCAGTCGAAGAGGGAGCGCTTCACTTGCTCTGTTCAGGGCAGCGGAGGCTGCTGGACTTGAGCGGGCAATGTAGCGTTTTCGGACCCGCAGCCTGGAACGCCTTGAGCCTACCAACCTACACGCCTCGCCGCCAATACCGTGATTTCCGCAATCTGAGTACAGGAAATTCCGCAAAGGTAACCGAGATTCCCCCGGAATTTGTGGCGGGGCCGACTGGCAGGGTCGTGACTGTGGCTGGTGCGCGATAAATCGCTGCGGCGCAACGGAAGTCGATTCGTGGGTGTGCGGCTACGATGCGGTCTAAGAACTTGCCAGTACTCTGGTGCACCAAGCTTGCAAGGCCGAATTTAGAGACTTCAAGAAGGTGATTAGGCTCCTAGACTAGCGAGTCGTAGAGAAACTCTCCCCAACTCAGGGGTAGTTCACTTCTGCCTCTCCAACCCGAGGAATGTACTTGGCCCTGATCCCCAGTTGGGCTCGGTCTCCGGAATGCTAATGACTCGCCACTTGAGCAGTTGATAGCCTTGAGAGTCAACAAATATTGAAGTCCAATTTGAGAGATTGAGCCATCGAGGAGAGCGGCACTACTTGTTCGCCGACAGACTTCGAGGGCAATCTCGGGTGTAAGGTTCGCATCTAGGGCTGATCCATCATGCGTCAGCGTGGGCAGAAAATAGGGAAAAAAGTGACGTTCAACGAACTCGCGAAACATCACATCGGAGAGCGGAGAAACATCCCACCGATTGAGCGGGAGCAAGTGGTCTCGAGCGAGCTTCCACGCCTGCTTGCGGGTAAACTCTGACCTAGAATCATGGATTCCCGCTTGCGTCCGAATGTCCGATCTAGGTTGATAACGTCCGCCCACCGCACCCAATCGAGAAGACGCCTGCTGTCAGGTGGTTAGCTCAACGGAGAAACTTTCGTCGGACTTTCACGCACTTCTGCAATACGCATCGCCACTCCTGTGACTCGCCCGACGATGGTGACGTCGCCAGGATAATGGATACGCCGGGCATGTCCATGGGAATGCGCAGTAGGAACCAGAATCAAGTGGCTGCCATACAATTCACACCAACTGCAGACGTAGCGATCGCGCAGTTCGAAGAAAAAGATCGGGCGGTCAAAATCGTCATGCCAATTTACGGGCGGGATTGTTCTTTGCCGGGAATCGATCTGAACGAAGGAAAGCGTGCCGAGCCTTTGGAACCGTCGAAGGTTCCACAGAAGAGATGGACCAGTAAGAAGATGTCCTGGAGGAGGTCGTCTGCCTCGCATCCATCGCGCAAAACTCGGTTGGCAACTCCACGGACGCCGCGTGCATATCGGCGAAAAAGTTGGGCGAGTGCTTCCCTGCTCCCCAGGCAAACTTCTGCCATCAAGGTTTCGTCAGAAAGGTGGATCTCGGTTCAAAATAGGGGTTCAGTTCAACCAGATATTTTCTTCTACTCCCACTCCAGTAGCGTGGATTCCTACACTGTCCTGATAGGACCCGGGTATTGCGACACCAAAGAATCGATGGTCAGCAGCGTAACACCCTCAACAGTCGCCTGTGCCACTAAGACCCTGTCGAAAGGATCTTTATGAATCAGCGGCAAACTCTCGGTGGCGACGACGTGATCGCTGATGATTGGCAGCTCGCTGTACCCGTTGTCCAATAGACCGCGGCGCAGCAGCCGCGCATCCACCCTAAAATCTTCCCGGCCCAACCCTCGTTTAATTGCCACTTCCCATAGACTAGCCGCACTGAAGAGAAGCTCGTTGTCCGGATCGTTGATCAGGGCTCGAGCTTGTTTTGAGAGTCGCCGCGGTTCACCGGCAGCCCAAAGCAGAAGATGTGTATCCAGCAGAAGTTTCACGCACCACCACCGAAGATACGCTCGATCTCCTCCTTGCCCATTCGGTCAAAGTCGTCTGGCACTGAGATCTGCCCCGCCATGAAACCGAGCCGCCGTACTTGAGCACCGGTTGGAGCGCTAAGGGCAGTGACCTTTACGACTGGTTTACCAGCCTTGGCAATAACGAACGCCTCACCTTTTGAGGCCTCTTCTATGAGTTTCGAAAGCTGAGTTTTCGCCTCGTGAATATTCACTGTTTTCATATTGTCTACTGAACTTAGTTTGACTAGCTTAGTCTATCATGAGTCTCGCAGGATTGTCTTTAAAAGGTTCGGCGGGCAATGTATTTCACCCGTGCAAATAGCTAATCCTCCTTCGATTATCATCGATTGTGAAAATAACGAGGAACGGGATTTTCGATTCCAGATAAAAGCGGATGCCCCGGTAGTGAGCACTTTCGTCGCTGCGATAGCGTGCGACTAGCGTTCCAAGGAAGTCCTGAATCGTCTCGAGACTTTCGCGGGTTCGGGAAGCAAGAGACTCGGAAGGGGACGCAAACCCCGAACTTGCATTGACAGCAACGCTTACGGGTCTATCGTTCACAGCCCAAGCGCAGGGCATGGTGCTGATTTACGACGACGCGGCGCACACGATTCTGAGTGACGTTGTAACTTTCACGAATGTCGGGGGAATCGCCACCGTAGCTTTTTTCTCCGATACGGACGGTATCCCCCTTACAGCGCAGGGATTGCCCATTCTTGGACAATTTACCGAGAGCAATAAGCCCGTCTCCCTTTCCGTGGCCCTATTGAACGGTCAATTTGTAAATGCCAAAATATGCAGCGACCTCGCGGAGAGCCCGAAGTGTTCCGGTTCGAGTGATTCCATTACCCTCTCGGCCAGCAAGACCACCGTGCCTGAGCCCGGAACGTTCATCCTGCTCGGTTCCGGTTTACTTGGTTCAGGAATGTTGAGGTATTATCCGGGAGCGCTCCGGCGACGCCTGCGTAACCACAGGAGGTCAGCCTCCTAACGGACATTGATCGGTGTCGATCTGGTGCTCTAGGTCATCGAGATCGGCTTTGCCGATCTCTTTCACTCGTCAGGTGGTGGGACGACCTTTCCACTCGTGGGCGCTTCAGATACAGCACTAGGACTTCTGGGGAGTCAGCGAGATTCATTTGTCCGATTACAGACTTGTGGCCAGGCACAACGTCCGGGTTGATCGTCATTGGCTCTCAGGCAACGCCCAGCACAGGAGCGAGCTTCAATTTCCCACGATGCCCGATTTCAAGACAACTTGCCAATCCCAAGGGTATCTGCCGCTATAATCCCGGCAGTGGCTTCGCACCCATTGCCATCGCCGGATCAAATCCTTCGTATTCACTGCGTTAAGGTCTTCGTCCGTGATCAGGACCAAAGCTTACGATTCTACGTCGACCAACTGGGCTTTCGCCTGGTCGCGGATACCGTGCTTCAGTCCGGCGAACGCTGGCTGGCCATTGCTCCTCCGGATGGGGACACAGTGCTCGCGCTCATCGCTCCTAAGCCCGACTCAAAGCTGTCTCAGTTGATCGGCCGACCCACCGATGTCGTCCTCGTAACTGACGATGTTCTCGCCCGTTACCGAGAATGGTCGCGCCGCGGAGTTAAGTTCTTGTCCACGCCAAAACTGAGGCGAGTGAAGTCTGTCAGCGGGACCTCGATTCCGCCGGGGATTGAGACGCCGGTTTGGGGTGGAGTATTCACCCACTTCAAGGATCTCGACGGCAATTCATTTTCACTTGTCAGCTTAGACGAGGTAACACAGTCGATCGAGGCTCAGCGGCGCGCCGCGGCAGAACGAGATGAAGCCGAGCGACGTGTTGCCCAGGAGCTCGACATCGCAAAGCAAGTGCAAGCTCGACTCTTTCCTCAAGATCTGCCCGTTCTGAAGACCCTGGAATATGCCGGGATATGTCAGCAAGCTCGTCAAGTGGGCGGAGACTACTACGATTTTCTTGCCACGGGTCGAGAACGACTTTGCCTGGTAATCGGGGATGTCGCCGGTAAGGGAATCGGCGCGGCTCTGCTGATGGCGAATCTTCAGGCGAACCTCCGCAGCCAGTGCGCCATGGGATTCGACGAACCGGCCCAGCTCATGCGAAGCGTTAATCGGCTGTTCTGCGAAAACACTCCCGAGAACGCCTATGCTACGTTTTTCTTTTCAGAATACAACGATCAGACCGGCCGCTTGCGCTATGCCAACTGTGGACACCTGCCGCCGCTCATTGTCCGTGCTGGCGGAGAGTTAGAACGTTTGGAGTCTACCGCCACTGTACTAGGACGCTTCCCGTGCTGGGAATGTTCAATTGGCGAAACGAGTCTCTTCGCAGGTGACACTCTGGCTCTTTATACAGACGGTGTTACTGAGCCTGCCAGTGCGGACGGTGAGGAGTTCGGTGAGCAACGCCTGCTGAACTGTCTCGAGCTCCATCGAGACCTTTCGTCCAGCGACATGGTTTCCGCAGTGATCGACGAAGTGCGTCGCTACACTCGTCACGAACAGCTGGACGACATCACTCTCATCGTCGCTAAGTGCCGTTTCGACCCAAGCGGTGATCAAATGGGATTGCCCTATGAACGGTCCACTTAAACCGCACCAAGCTCCGCAAAGTCAGACATAAAGGAGAAACGCCTTCGCGGAAACCAGGCTACCTTTGTCTGAATCGCATGCTTCTGACTCTGATCGTGCTGCATCGTGAAGGTCCGCGACAAGAGTGGTGAGAGGAAGCGACTGCGAACAATCTTAGTCAGTGCGCAGCCTACGACACTTGGTCAAACCTGGCTACCCAACATGCGGTCCAGATTGAATGCGGCGCTGATCAACGCAAGATGAGTAAACGCTTGGGGGAAATTGCCCAGCGCCTCGCCTTGCGGCCCGGTCTGCTCTGCATAAAGCCCAAGATGATTCGCATAGCCCAGCACTCGT
>WNGO01004555.1_pt1 | contig 17263 bp, 14 predicted proteins | sample 5400511 | NCBI WGS metagenome assembly WNGO01 (sample SAMN13153380, study PRJNA577476) | soil metagenome | isolation source: 20 cm soil or saprolite under Garry oak tree replicate 2 | place: USA:California | collected 2016-06-15 | reverse complement strand
CAACGTCACCATTCGCCGTCGCGATCATGCTGGCGTGGAAAAAAAGGTGCGAGTCTTTGGTCCCCAAGGCCAAAGCTTTCTTCATCTCGTCCGCAGCCTCGACAAACTGACCATCGCGATACAGTGCCCATGCCATGGCGTCGTGCGCGAAAATGCTGTGACGGTTTTTCAAATCCAGTCGCGCCCATTTTAGAGCATCGTCCGGCTTCTCGACCGAATCGGAATAAAAGCCAGCGAGATGATGATAATAAAGCGCCTCGCCCTGCTCCGCTGCCTTAAGATAAATCGTGGCTGCCCGGTCGTGCCAGGTTTTAGCTTCGGACGACTTGCCCATGAAGATGTAAAGATCGCCAAGGGCCTGACACAATTCGGGACGAGCGATTCGGCCGATCACTTTTTCGTAAAGCGTGATTGCCTCCAGATATTTTTGTTGTGCCGCGCGCAATTCGGCGAGGTGTTCCAGCGCCGACCAATAATCGGGCACCGCAGCAAGCGCAGCCTGATATTGTTTGTTAGCGTTTTCCCAATCACCGCGGTTGAAATAAAGCTGGCCTAACTGAACGCAGCACCATGCCAGGACTTGCGGCATCGGCAGCGTCAAATCTTTCGTCGACCTAAGCGCGTTGCTAAAATGCTGGCGTGCCCGATCCAGTTGACCGCGCACAAGGGCAAGCCGCGCCAAGCGCGTCTCGCTATCGATGCTGCCCGGTTCAACCTTCGCCAATTGGTCGAACGCGGCGGCGGCTTCGTCGTAATCGCCAAGCTCAAGCAGCGCATCCCCCAAGATTCCGAATGAAACACTTTTTCTGGGGGCAAGCCTGCGGAGTTCTCTCGCGGTATTGCACGCGAGCGCGAACTGATGCGAGGCAAGCTGGACACGCGCAAGTGCTGCGAGTCCGGCGTTATTCAACTCCGGAACACCGGAAGCGACGGAAGCTTCCGCGGCACGACGCGCCTTGGCGAGATAAGCGTCATCGCCCGTGCTGCGCAGCAAATCGAGATATCGTGCCGCCAGTTGGTTTTGCGCGACGAAGTCGTCGGGGTCGCTCCTAACTCGGTTCTCGAGAAAGGAAAGCGCGGCGTCGGAACATTGCGCCCGCGGAACCAGGACCAGCGCGAAGAGAAGTATCCAAAATAATCGCACGCTACAAACCGGCCGCATCGATCTCAAGGCGGCGCGGCGTACGCCACAGCTCAAAGATCAATTGCGCGTCTTGTCATCAATAACTCCCGTCGCAAGCGGTTGGTGCGGCGGCGCAAGGAATGGGAACGCGTTGCCCAAAGGAACGTCGTTAGCATTCACGTTATCGCCGCTAACAATGGCGCCGTTGCTAATGATGTTGAGCAGAATATCGATCACATCATCCCGCAACCGGCGGCCATTGGGAAAGCTGGCCGCCTGATTGCCCCCGCCGCCTGGGCCACTGTTTGGGATTGAGACATCCAGGCGTAGGAAGTCGCCGTGGAGAACGGCTACCTCGGCCAGGATATTAATATTGCTCGTACTTGTGCCAAGCGCCCGAAGAGTCGCGACGATGCCACTGGCGAATTGCCCATCCGCGTCGTCCTCTGTGCTCGCGGCGTTATATTGATCCTTACGATTAAACGGAACCAGGGCGACATTGACGGCTGGATTGCCCATGCGATCAAGGGTGTGAAACGGGCCGCTTCTCACAATCCTACCGCCCTCTTGAATCTCCTGCGTGGCGCGCTGCGCCAGAAAATCAGCACCTATGATGTTGCTGGTTCCTCTGAGCATGGAAACAGGGAAGCGCAGGGCGATCGATAAAATGTTGTACCCGGCGAAAGTGTCGCGGCCACGCATTAGCAAACTAGGATCCGGACTGCCGTTGCGGATCGACGCGATGAAACGGCCGAATGCTGGGATGTCGAAAAAGAACGGATCATCGACCTCGCCCGCAAAAAAGTCGACGCCCGTGCCGCCCGCGTTGAATGTTACCATTTGGGGAGGCGGGCTGCTCCCAAGCGACGGATTGAAAACTGGCGCGGTAAATGTTTCTCCGTTAGGCAATCTCACTCTGGCAGTCTGGGCCCTTGGGACTTGAAGGATTTGCCTCGGAGTGGGACCAGGATCTGCGGCACGCTTGTCGAAACTGATGTCGATGTACGCGTCTCGTCTAGCGTCGCCAGTATTCTCGATTTCGAACCGGTACCTTACATTTGGATCAAAAATACCGAAGTTAACCGCCTCACCCGGGACCATGAACCCACGAAGAGTTCCAATCAGGACCACTTTGTTGTTGTTGTTTGGGTCAAGGAAAAAGTAGACGTCGGCGAGATCGCATGCTTGATCGCCGGCCACGTTGGGAGCATCACCATGATCTGCGGCCCGCGCGATCGCAGGACTTAGGTAAAGCGCCGCTGCGGACAACGCCAAAGTCATGAGCATTCTTGTTCGGCAAACACAAATTTTCATAGAGTCCTCCTTTAGAAATTCTTAGAAATATGGTTACGCGCTGAGCCGACAAATGGTCAAGATAATTCGGCAAGCAGATCAGGATCAGTAGTGTTGGCGAATTGTAGCATTTGCTTTCACCAACTAAGCGCCTCGCAGAGGAGAACCGGGCGACAAAAAACTCGCCCGCATGCGTTCACCCTCTCACGCAGTTGATGCGGTGAGCCGCGAGGGAAATCACGACTCGCAAAGAATATTCTACGTTTGTGATTCCGGGCGAAGTCACCTGCCAAGCCGTAGCTTTATGCGAAGGTCTGGAGGAAATCTCTGGTTCACATGCAGAAAATGTTCGAACTTTTGGCGACTGATCAGCATTCGAAAGCACGCCGCGGCCGCCTTAGAACCACGCACGGCGTGATCGATACGCCGGCGTTCATGCCGATAGGTACGCAGGGTTCGGTGAAGGGTGTCAGCCCACGCGAACTGCGCGAGTTGAATGCGCAAATCATTCTGGGCAACACCTATCATTTATTCGTCAGGCCGGGACTCGATGTGATCAAACATTTTGGTGGCCTGCACAAATTCATGAGTTGGGATGGACCGATTCTGACCGACAGTGGCGGTTACCAGATTTTTTCCCTGGCAAAACTGCGCAAAATCACGGAGGAAGGCGTCGAATTTCAAAACCACATCGATGGGGCGCGGGCGTTCATTTCGCCGGAGATCGCGATGGAAACTCAATTCGCGCTCGGCAGCGACATCGCGATGGCACTCGATGAGTGCGTTCCTTACCCGTGCGAATACGATTACGCAGCACAAAGCGCGGAGATGACAGCGCGCTGGGCGAAGCGATGCAAAAAGTGGAAAGAAGAAAACGCGGAACGCTCAACGTCCAACGTCCAACGTCCAACGGGCGAATCTATCAACTATCAACCATCAACTATAGACTCTCTTCTCTTCGGCATCGTGCAGGGCTCGACATTCGACGATCTGCGCAAACAAAGCGCACAAGCCATTGTTGATATTGGTTTCGATGGGTACGCGATTGGCGGGGTCAGCGTGGGTGAACCCGAAGAGGAAATGATGCGAGCGGTGGAATGGACCGAGCCATTCTTGCCACGGGACAGACCGCGTTACGCCATGGGACTGGGCACTCCACCGCAATTACTGGAAATGATTGCTCGCGGCATGGACATGTTCGATTGCGTGCTGCCAACGCGCCTGGCGCGAAATGGAACGGCGTTCACTGCGACAGGCACGCTCAATTTGAAAAATGCAGAGTTCACCCGGGACAAGCGACCGGTAGAGGAAAGCTGCACATGCCCCGCGTGCCGGGAATTTTCGCGCGGCTACATTCGGCACCTCATCAAAGCGGAAGAAATTCTCGGGCTGCGCCTGATCACGCTGCACAACTTACATTCTTATTTGAATTTAATGAACCGAGCGCGCGCTGAAATAGAACGCGGAACGTTCGATAATTACCGCAAGGCATTCGTCGCAGATTACAAAACGCGGGACGTAATCGCTGCCGAGAGTTAGGGACGCCGCGGCTGTCCCGCAGGCGCGGGAGACGGCGCAGCGCGCCGTCCCTATCATCATTCTTCCTCAGCCGCGCGCAATGCAGCACGAAGATCGCTGACGAAGTGCTTGTATTCGCGCTCGCGCGATGCCTGATCGGGCTGTCGAAGGAGAGACGATGGATGAACAGTCGCCAGGACCCTCGGCGCGAGTTTGGACGACAATACTTTACCGCGCTCGCGGGTGACGCGAAATGACGGGCCGAAAATCGTCTGCGCTGCCGTCGCCCCCATGGCCACCACCAGCTTTGGCTTAACGATTCGCAACTCCGCTTCCAGCCACGGACGGCAGGCGGCGATTTCACGCGAATTAGGCTTCTGATGAATCCGGCGTTTCCCGCGAGGCTCCCACTTAAAATGCTTTACGGCGTTTGTGACATAAACCTGGGACCGATCGATTCCGGCTTCTTCCAGTGCTCGATCCATGATTTTCCCAGCCGGTCCCACGAACGGTTTGCCAGCGACATCCTCGTAATCTCCCGGCTGCTCCCCGACCAGCATCATCGTTGCGCCTTTCGGGCCTTCGCCGAACACGGTCTGCGTCGCGCGCTTGAAAAGATGACACGCCTCGCAATCTTTCGCCGCTTCGCGCACGGTCGACCAGCTCGTCGAATCGGGCGGCTGTGCCGGCCTAGCAAACTCTTCAGCATCCGTTCGCATGTTCCGATTATGAATCGCAACTCGCCCGCGATTCGTGTTCATTGCTTCCGGTGCCAACTCTCGAAACTGAGCGACTGATTCTGCGCTCCTTCCGTGAGGAAGATGTCGATCGAATGGCGCAGTTGTTCGCCAAGCCGGATTTCATGCGCTTCTCACTCGGTGTTTTCACGGAACGCAAACAGACTGTCGCTTTCATTGAGAAAGTCATGGGCTGGGATCGCGCCGGCATCCCATCGCAGTTTGCAATCGTACCTCGCGGCGAGGGCACAATCATCGGTTACTGCGGTTTCTTTTATCATCCCGAGCATGGCATCGAAGACATCGAGATCGGCTACCGCCTAGATCCCGATTACTGGAACCGCGGCCTCATTACTGAAGCCGCGCGCGCGGTGCGTGATCAGGGCTTTCGCGATTTCAAGCTCTCGCGTGTCACCTCACTCATTCACCCGGAAAATATCCCGTCGCGTCGGGTAGCGGAGAAAAATGGGATGAAGGTCGAGAAGGAAATTACGTTTCGAGGGTTTCCGACGCTGGTGTACGCGATGACTCAGGAGGAGTGGCTTGCGAAGCATGGCGCTGGATGAACTCGAGCGCGAGAGCGCGATATGCCTGGGCGGCAGCTCCAGTTGGCGCGTATTCCAGAATCGATTTCCCAAAGCTCGGCGCTTCGCTCAAGCGCACGCTCCGCGGGATCACAGTCTCGTAAACACGCTCGCCGAAATGTTCGCGCACGTCCGCCACAACCTGCGCGCTCAGATTGGTCCGGCCATCGAACATCGTCATAACAATACCGGTGATTTCAAGACGCTTGTTCGCGCCTGAATCGCGCACTTGCTCGACGACCCGCACAATTTTTACCAATCCTTCCAGGGCGAAATACTCGCATTGGATTGGAGTCAACAGTTCATCGGCGGCGGCCAGCGCGTTGCTCATCAGAATTCCAAGCGACGGCGGACAATCCAGGAGAACGAAATCGAACGTTTCGTCGGCATGCAGAGGTTTGAGCGTCTCCGCCAGACGGGTGAGATGATTCGGCATGCGCGCGATTTCCACTTCGGCGCCGGCCAAATCGAGATCGGCCGGCACGATAAACAGACCATCGCGCCGCGTGGGAAAAATCTTTTCAGTAATGGAAGCCTCGCCGAGCAGCGGCTCGTAGAGACTGATTTGCTCGACCCCTTCCAAGCCAAACGAGCTGGTCGCGTTCGCCTGGGGATCAAGATCCACAAGCAAAATGCGATGCCCCAGTTCCGCGAGCGCAGCGCCAAGGTTTACGGCCGTGGTCGTTTTGCCGACGCCGCCTTTTTGGTTAGCAATCGCGACGATTTTCATTTTCGGGGCTGCGTTTTGTGCCAGGTCTGCGGCATTTGCCAGATGATGTTGCCGCTCGCAATAAACGAAAACTAAATTTTTCGAATTTCGGATTTGGAATTTCAGCAGTAGCATTCACCGTCGCAATTTGTGAATGCTTCTCCAGTAACGATTAAGGCCGCAGCGCCTCCGAAAGCGCCTGACGCCGAAGAGCCAGTGCTCCTGCGCAGCCAGGAAGCGCGCGGCGTGGTCACCTTAACGCTCAACCGGCCCCACGCCTTCAATGCTCTGTCCGAAGCGATGCTAACAACGTTGCAGCGCGAGCTGGAGGCGATCGGTAAGGATGAATCGGTTCGCGTGGTGATTCTTGCTGCCGCGGGCAAAGCTTTCTGCGCTGGCCACGATCTGAAGGAAATGCGCGCAGCACCATCGCTCGAGTACTATGAACAGCTCTTTGCGCAATGCTCTGAAATGATGCTTGCGATCCAACGACTACCGGTGCCCGTGATTGCGCGCGTTCAGGGCATCGCCACCGCGGCAGGTTGCCAACTGGTAGCGATGTGCGACCTGGCTGTCGCAGCGACCACAGCAAAATTCGCTGTCAGCGGTGTGAATCTCGGTCTCTTTTGCTCCGCACCGGGCGTGGCACTGTCCCGCAACGTTCTGCGCAAAGTAGCGTTCGAAATGCTGGTTACCGGCGAATTTGTTAACGCTGATGAGGCGAAGGCGCGCGGCCTGATCAATCGGATTGCGGAACCCGAGCAGCTCGACGCCGAAATCAAAAAGCTGATCGATACGATCGTGGCCAAACCACGCATCGCAGTCGCAATGGGGAAGGAATTTTTTTACAGGCAAGCCGAACTCGATATCGCAGCCGCGTACGAAGCAGCGAGTCAAACCATGGCCTGCAACATGATGAATGAAGCAGCGCTCGAGGGCGTGCAGGCCTTTATCGAAAAACGTTCGCCGGTCTGGGGTCAACCTGGTAAGCGCTGACATTTTCACGTTCCATCCGTTTAACGCATTTCCGCCGTGACTTTGACTCTGGAACAACTGGTGAAAACGTCCGGTCATCGCTGCAAATTACAGGCGCGGCATCACTGGGGGAAGCGACTCCGGGAGAAATCAGCTTCTTCGCAAACCGAAAATACGTTGGGCTGCTGCGCAAAACACGCGCATCGGCAGTCTTTGTTCCAGCCGACTTCGCTGAGGCGATCACTCCTGCTCAGATTCGCGTCGCAAATCCAACCAAGGCTTTCGAGCAAGTTGTGCTCAAATTTGCGCCCAAGGCGATTGCATTTACGCCTGGGATTCACCCGACCGCCGTCGTTGATGCCAGCGCTCAACTCGGAGAGCGTGTGTCAATCCAACCGCACGCGGTCATCGAGGCCGGCGCTAGAATTGCCGATGACACAGTTATCGGCGCTGGGAGTTACATCGGCCACGAGACGGTGATCGGACCCGCCTGTCTGATTTATCCGCGAGTGACCATTCGGGAGCGAAGCCGCGTTGGTTCACGGGTCATCATCCACAGCGGTGCAGTCATCGGTGCGGATGGTTTCGGTTTTGAAATGGTTGATGGCCGACAGCAAAAAATTCAACAACTCGGGATCGTTCAGATCGATGATGATGTTGAGATCGGTGCAAATACCACCGTTGACCGCGCCCGGTTTGGCCGGACATGGATCCAGGAAGGCGTAAAGATCGATAATCTCGTTCAGATCGCGCACAATGTGGTTGTAGGAAGAAATTCCGTAATCGTGGCGCAGACCGGTATATCAGGAAGTACGCGTGTGGGGGAGCGCGTCATGATGGGAGGGCAGGTTGGCATTGCAGGCCACCTGGAAATTGCTGAGGGAACAATGATTGCCGGGCAAAGCGGTGTTTCCAAGAGCCTTCCCGGCGGAGTCTGGTTCGGCTATCCTGCGGTTCCGATCGCAGAAGCAAGACAACAGATTGCCTGGGTCCACCGACTCGGAAAACTTTTGGCGCGCGTAAAAGCAATTGAGAAGAAACTCGGGCTCTAGGCTGGCCGCGCACCGGAAAGAAGCCCGTGCAGTCCTTCGGCAGAAATCCATTCTGCGCCACAAGCCTGCACGGTTTCGGCTTCCAACAAATCAGAAGTTGCAACCATCAGTTCGAAGCGTTTTGCGTATTTGCTCGCTAACCGCTCAATGATCGCGTCGGCTGATTGTCCGGTGCGCGAATAGAAAATCTGCACATCGCCCGGCTCGGAACTCGCGTCGATTTTTTTACCTTTTCCATCGAAAACGATCACCACTCGCACGGCCGTCCAATCCTGGTAATGGCGCAACTGTTTAAGTAACGCTTCGCGTGCCAGCGTGGAACGGCGCGCCTGAAGTTTGCGCAGCTCTGGCCAGGCAAAAATAATACTGTGACCGTCGACGATCAGATAACGAGTGCGTTCGACCATCGAAAGAGTCTAGGACTTCCGCAACGACACAATCTGTGAATCAGCACTACTCCGCCGCTGCGGACTCTTTTTTTGCCGGCTGCTTACTCGGCGTCGGCCGCGTCGCGCTGGTTCGTAGCGCTGCCTTCTTGCGCTGCAAGTAAGCTCGTCGTCGCTTGCGCTTGGCTAGTACACGATGCTGTTGTCCCACGCAGTGTCTATCGATTGAAACATCGAAAAACGCAATTCGGATTCAGGTTGAATCGTTCTTCCCGCCGCCAGGCCAAGATTGCAATTGCATTTGCATATGATTCGCTGTTAAAAGGCAGCCTTTATGACGCCCAGGGAGTCGGGGAGTTTTGCGCTCACGTCAAAAAGTGTGGCCGGACTGGCCATTGTCTTTCTGGTCCTCGCGGCATTTTTTGGGTTTTTGAATATCCAAAAAGTGAAAGCGCTCCGCACCAACGCTGCAAATGCGCAGGTCGGCCGCAATGAAGCCGTGCGCAGTCACGCGCAAGCTCAGAAAGAGAAATTTGATCTGCAATCCAAATTAGATGCAAGTCAGCAAGAGATTGCTTCTCTGCAAAAGGGCGCGGAAGAAGCGAAGAACGCGAATGCTCCCGTCACCGCCGGTTCGCCCGCCGAAGGTGCACAGACCGGCGATTTGCAGTCGCAAGTCGATGATCTCCGCCGTCAGCTCGACAGCGCAGAAAAGGAAAAAGCTTTTCTCGCCGAAAGAATCCAAGTCGCCCAGGAGCGGAGTCCGCAGCCGAAGGAAGGGAAAAAGCGACGCGAAACTGTGGGTGTTCAGCGAGAAAGCGTCACCCCTTCCCGCACCGGCGTGCGCGGAACAGTGCTGGCATACAATCAGGCTTACAATTTCGTGGTCTTGAATCTTGGCGCTCGTAATGGAGTCGAGACCAACTCCGAAATGATCGTTCTGCGGGAGGGAACGCTGATTGGAAAAATTCGCATTTCTTCAGTTGAACCGGCGACAGCCATCGGCGATATCATCACCAACAGTTTGGCGCGCGGCGTCCAAGTACAACCTGGAGACACTGTGATTTATGCTGGCACAAGTCCATAATCTTCGAACAATCGTCGTCCCCGTTCTGCTGTGCGCGGTAGTGGTAACCATGACCTCGTGCGCGTCGCAACACGACACTGCGCTCGTCAAGGACCCAGACGCTCATTACGATTCAGCTATTCCGTGGAACAAGCAGGAGGCGTGGGAAACGGGCGGGCAGTTCCAGGCGATGACCGATAGGCGCTAAGGGGCAACGCGCCAGTTGCGCTGCGCCGACTCCGCTGAGGACAGCTCAAATCCAAAAACCGGCCGGAATCACTGCGTTTTTCGGAATTACGACAATGCCGTCGCGGATGAAGTAATTGTCTCCATCGAAGTTCGGCGGTTTGCCTTCAGGCGTGATCAAAACGCCATCCGCGATGCGGGCATTCTTGTCGATGATCGCGCGATCGATCACGCAGTTGCGGCCTACGCCCATCGGCGTCTGTGAGGGGTCGGTTCGTTCCAATTCAAAATAATCCGCACCCATCACGATGCTGTTGCGGATCGTGGCGCCGCTTTGAATTACACTGCGTATCCCAACGACGCATCGCTCCAGATGTGCATCCGAGATGATGCAGCCGTCGGAAATAATCGCCTGTCGCAGCGTGGCGCCGTTGATTTTGCTTCCCGGCAAAAAACGCGGATGTGTGTAGATCGGAGACTCGGGCTCGAAGAAGCTGTACTCGGGCACGACATCGGTGAGATCGAGATTCGCCTCATAAAACGCGCGAATCGTTCCAATATCCTCCCAGTAGCCCTGAAAGATGAAGGCGCTGACATGCCGATCTTTGATCGACAGTGGAATAATGTGGTTTCCGAAATCGAACAGATCGTTCTTCAGAGATTCTATGAGCACGTTCCGGTTGAAAACGTAAATGCCCATCGACGCCTGAAATAATTCCTCTTCTTCGTTGGAACCGATGGTGCGGAGCAGTTCGCGGCTCATTTTCATTTCCTGCAACGCAGATTCATCCGACGGCTTCTCGATGAACCCCGTGATTCGCCGATCGACGCCGCTCTGCATGATGCCGAATTCAGAAACATAACGCCGCGCTACCGGTTTGGTCGCCAGTGTAATGTCCGCGCCCAGCCGAATGTGCTGATGGAGTAGCGCCCGAAAGTCCATCCGGTAAAGTTGGTCGCCGCTCAGGACGAGATAATAATCATACGGCCGCTCCAGGAAGTAGCGCATGTTCTGCCGGACGGCGTCGGCCGTTCCCTGATACCATTGCGAGCCGGCGGGCGTTTGTTGAGCGGCCAGAATGTCGACAAAGCTAACCGAAAAATTATCGAACTTGTAACTCGCCTGGATATGCCTGTGTAACGACATGCTGTTAAACTGTGTCAGCACATAGATCGAGCGCAGCCCGGAGTTCAGACAATTGCTAATCGGAATATCGACGATGCGATATTTTCCGCCGAGCGGCACGGCGGGTTTGGCGCGGTCTTTCGTCAACGGAAACAAACGCGTGCCGGCGCCACCGCCCATGATGATTGCAAGCGTTTGCTGCAGCGTGCCCGGTGGCAGTGCCCCGTCCGCCTTCGGAGCTGCATTTTTCGGAACTGAATCGCGCTGCGGCTGGCTTTGCATTTCTATCCATGAATAATCTCGCCGCTGCCATTTGCGGCAACTCTTTTTGCGTCGCATTACACGAATTGAGACCAGGATTGCTTTTTTGAATTCGTTGCGGGCGGAACGGCCTCCGCTACAATGCAAAAGGATGTGTGGAATTGTTGGATATGTTGGGCGCGCCGAGGCGACACCGATTTTGCTCGATGGACTGCGGCGCCTTGAATATCGAGGCTACGATTCAGCGGGCATCGCTGTCGTGGAAAGAGGACGTCTGGAGACACGCAAATGTGCGGGACGCATCGCGGCTCTCACAAAATTGGTGAGGAAAGGACCGGTATCTGGTTCGCTGGGTGTCAGTCATACGCGTTGGGCCACGCATGGCAAAGTAACGGACGAGAATGCGCACCCGCATTTCGATGCCAGTGGCAAGCTAGCGCTGGTGCACAACGGTGTGATCGAAAACTATCAGGCACTGAAAGATGGGCTCATTCGTGAGGGCGATACGAAGTTTCGCTCGGAGACCGACACCGAAGTCCTCGCGCATCTGATTGGGAAACTATATGACGACTCGTGCGACGGCACGGTGGAGGCGGCAGGAAAGCGAGCCCTGCTGTTCGATGCGGTTCGCAGCGCGCTTCGACAAGTGATCGGCACATACGGCATCGCGCTGGTGCATGCCGACGTCCCCAATTTCATGATCGGCGCACGTCGTGGTAGTCCCCTCGTCCTTGGAGTCGGCAACGGCGAAAATTTTCTGGCCAGCGATGTGAGCGCCATTGTCGCTTACACACGGGACGCCGTTTACTTAAACGACTTCGATGTAGTCGCGGCAGAGCCGGACAAGTTCGAGATCGCTTCGCTTGCCGGAGATAGCACGGAGCATCCCGTCAGCAAAGTAGAGTTCACGGCCGAGGACATTAAGAAGGGTGATTATCCCCACTACATGCTCAAGGAAATCTTTGAGCAACCAAACACCGTGCGCGACGCAATGCGTGGGCGGCTGAGCCAGGAAGAAAGCACAGCGCGATTGGGCGGCTTGAACATGACATCTCCCGAATTACGCGAGGTGGTCCGGATCGTTCTCACCGGTTGCGGCACGGCGTTGCATGCCGGCAGGGTCGGCGAGTATTTGATCGAGCGATTGGCAAATATCCCGACCGAAGTCGATTACGCCAGCGAGTTTCGGCATCGCAACACGCCAATGATGGATGAGACGCTGGTGTTCGCCATCAGCCAGAGCGGCGAAACGGCGGATACGCTTGGCGCATTGCGTGAAAGCCGGCGCAAAGGATTCCGGACCCTCGGAATTTGTAACAACGTGGCGAGCACGATCGCACGCGAGAGCGATGGCGGAGTGTACATGCACGCGGGGCCGGAGATCGGCGTGGCAGCGACCAAGTCATTTACGTCGCAGCTGGCGATTCTGACACTGCTCGGGCTTCTCTTCGGCAGAATGCACAATCTGTCCGCAGCCGAAGGAACCCGCGTCATTGAATCGTTGGAAGCATTGCCCGACCAGATCGATGAAGTTTTGAGCCTGAACGACGAAATCAAGGCGATTGCCAGAAAATACGCGAATGTGAACGGCTTTCTTTTCTTTGGCCGGCAATTCAATTATCCGATCGCTCTCGAAGGCGCTCTGAAAATGAAAGAGATCACTTATCTCTTTGCCGAGGGTCATCCGAGCGCTGAACTGAAGCACGGGATTATCGCACTGATTCGTCCCGATTTGCCTTCGGTCTTTATATCACCTGATGACTCGGTGTTTTCAAAAAACGTAAACAACATCGAGCAAGTCAAAGCTCGTAAGGGTCCGATCATCGCGTTGACAAGTGGCAATTGCGCAAAGCATCTCAAAGGAATCGCCGATGAAATTATCGAGCTGCCCGACGCGCCCGACTACGTCATGCCGATCCTGACCGTCATCCCGCTTCAACTTCTCGCATATCATCTAGCCGTCGAACTCGGCCGCGATGTCGATAAACCACGCAACCTCGCCAAGAGTGTAACCGTGGAATAATTAGTCGCTTGGTAGGGACCTCGCGGCCGCTATGCTCACCACCGCTGGAAAATTAGGCCGTTTACTGTAAACTGACCGCTCAGCAGTTTCTATCCCCCGTGCAACACAACGAAGACTACGTGCTCAGGGTCCTCGAGGACGGAGGCCTCATCACGCACCAGCACATCGATAGTGCGCGCTCGCGTCTAAACGGCGAGCCGGGCGTAGTCGACGTTTTGATCGACGACGGGGTCGTGTCCGATGCAGACATCTCGCGCACGCTAGCCGCGCAGGCGCACATGGATTGGATTGACATCTCCTCCATGGTGATCCCACCGCAAGTCATTAATCAGATCCGGGGAGAGGATGCGCGCCGCTTCAAAGTGATTCCGGTCGCCTTCGGCGAAACCGGCCTCGTGGTCGCAGTGGGCAACCCGCTCGACATCGACACGATGGACAGCCTGAGTTTTCTCCTGCAACGCGAGCTGGAACTGGTTTGCACGAGCCCCAGGAAAATTCGCGAAGCGTTGATCAAATACTACGGAACGGCCGACGAAGCAGCGGACGTCATTCAGAAAAAAATTGGAGAAGACATCGATCTCGGTCTGGAGTTTGGCGATGGCGCGGAAGCGGCGGCGCTTGATGAAGCAGATGCGCCGATTGTCCGGCTCGTATCCATGTTGCTGATCGAGGCGCACCGTGCCGGCGCGAGCGATATTCATCTGGAACCACTCGATAAAAAATTTCGCGTACGGTTTCGGATTGACGGGGTGCTGCAGGAAATGCAAGCGCCGCCGAAGCGTCTGCAGTCAGCCATTCTCAGCCGTCTGAAGATCATGACTGGTTCCATGAGCATCGCAGAGAAACGCTTGCCCCAGGATGGGCGCATCCAGGTAAAGATCAAAAAGAAGCCGCTCGACCTTCGCGTCTCGACCATTCCTACCAATCATGGCGAAACCATGGTCATGCGTCTCCTCGATAAATCCAGTCTGAAGCTCGGTTTGCCGGAGCTTGGATTTTTTTCTGAGGAACAGGAAAGCCTCGAACGCCTGATCAAGCTGCCGGATGGCATTCTCCTCGTCACGGGACCTACCGGGTCCGGCAAGACGACTACGCTTTACGCGTGTCTCAATTACATCAACAAACCGGACCGCAAGATCATTACCATAGAGGAACCGATCGAATATCAGATGACCGGGATCAACCAGGTGCAGGTAAACACGGACGTCGGAATGACGTTTCCTGCGGCCTTGCGTTCCATGCTGCGCCAGGCGCCGAACATCATCATGATTGGCGAAATCCGGGATCTTGAGACTGCAAGCATTGCCACCAACGCCAGCCTGACGGGACACCTTGTTTTTAGCACACTGCACACGAATGACGCGCCCTCTGCCGTCGCGCGTTTAATTGATCTGGGCGTGCAGCCCTTTCTCGTCGCGTCCTCGGTTCGCGCAGTCTTGGCGCAAAGGCTCATCCGGCGATTGTGCAGCAACTGCAAACAACCGGGCGAACTCACCGACACCGAATTGCGTGCGCTGGGAATCGAACCTGGCCAGATCTCGGAGGCGCAGGTAATGAAGCCGGTCGGATGCGAGGAGTGCCGTCAAATCGGCTACAGAGGACGAATGGGAATATTCGAAATTTTCGTGATCGATGACGAGGCACGCCACATGATCAACAAACGCAGCCCCACTTTTGTGTTGCGACAACGAGCCCGCGAGCTGGGCATGCGGACGCTGCGGGAAGATGGCGTGCGCAAAGTACTCGCAGGTCTCACTTCTGCTGACGAAGTCATCTCCATTACTGTGGGAGACGTGAACTGATGACTAGGGCGAGTTCCAAGTTGAACGCGTTAACGAACCATGACGCATAAACAACTTACTGAATTTTTCGTTGAGCAGCGCGTCCTTGAGCCCTCGCAAGCCGAAGACGTGCTGAGCGAAGTTGAGTTGAACGGCAAAACCGTCGCGCTGGCCATGATCGATGGTGGCTTCATCGACGAGCCAGGGTTTTATCAAACCATTGCCAATGGCCTGGGCACCGACTTCATCGACCTGACCGAATGCGAGATCGCGCCGGAAATTTTGCGATTTATTCCCAGCGGCCTGGCCCGATTGCACGGCGCTCTTCCAGTTGAAATGAGCGGAACAACATTGCGAGTCGCGCTCGTTGATCCGTTCGATCTCCACACTGCAGACGACCTTCGTTTCGCGCTCGGTACAGACATTCAGGTCGTGGTTTCGCCGCCCGAGCAAATCGAAGAACTCATCAAGGAGCATTATGGCAGCGACACGACAAGCATGGAGGATGTTCTCAAGCAGCTCGGCGAAGCTGGCGAGCTTCTTCAATTGCGCGAAGGAGATGACGGCGAAGCTGCAGTTGAAGCGGAGGCGCACGCCACGCCGATCATCCGCTTTGTGGATCTCATTCTTTACCAGGCAATCCAGGACCGCGCGAGCGACATTCACTTTGAGCCGTTCGAGAACGAATTCAAGATTCGCTATCGAGTCGATGGGGCGCTTTATGAGATGTCGCCGCCGCCTCGTCACCTGGCGCTGCCGGTGATTTCGCGGGTGAAAGTGATGGCAAATATGAATATCGCCGAAAGACGGCTTCCGCAGGATGGTCGCATCCAGAAGCAGATCGCAGGGCGTAGCGTCGATCTTCGCGTTTCAACTTTGCCGACACAATTCGGGGAGAGCCTTGTACTGCGCGTGCTCGATCGCAGCATCGTCAATCTCGATCTCGAAGCGCTCGGGATGCCTGATTACATTTACAAGTTTTTGCTCGAAATGATCGAGCGCCTGAGGAAGATCAATACCATCGACTCGAAGCTGATTACCGCGGAGGAGCCCGTTGAATACGACTTGGAAGGCATCGTGCAGGTGCCGGTAAACGAAGGCATCGGTCTGACATTTGCGCGCGCGTTGCGGTCGTTCCTGCGGCAGGACCCCGATCGGATCATGGTAGGCGAGACACGCGACCTCGAGACCGCGCAGATTGCCATTCAAGCGTCTCTTACGGGTCACCTGGTTTTCACGACCTTGCACACTAACGACGCACCTGGGGCTATTATTACGCAGCATCTGCCGACAATGCCGCACCACTTATGAGCCAAGCGACGCGTTCCTCGCGGAACTGGGCGTTTCTCGGGCGGATATTGGCGACAAAAAATTCTATTACGGCAAAGGCTGCGACGCCTGCAACAACACCGGTTACAAAGGACGTAAAGGGATTTACGAGCTTCTGAAAATTACCGACCCGCTTCGTGAATTGATTAATGAGCGCGCACCGACGGTCACGTTGAAACAAAAGGCGGTCGAGCTTGGGATGGTCTCGCTGCGCCAGGACGGCTTGCGCAGCATCTTCGCTGGCGACACCACCATCGAGGAAGTGCTGCGCTACACCTAGATATTCACGCGCTCGACAATTATTTCGCCTGTAGCTATCATACGCCCCCGTGCCACGTTTTAATTACATTGCTCTTGATGCTCGCGGACAGGAGGCGAGCGGCTTGGTTGAAGCCCCCTCTACCAATGCCGCAATCAGCCAATTGCGCCAGGCGGGCTATTTCCCCACGAGCGTAGTCGAGGAAGCGATAAGAGGTCTTGACGGCGAGGTGGCTCGCCAGCGCGCGAAAATGGCGCCCACAACGAAACCGCGCGCGAAGAGGGGCATCGTTCTTTTTGCGCGGAGAAAAGTTAGTTCAAAAATTCTGATGATCTTTACGCGTCAACTGGCGACGCTGATTGATTCCGGGTTGCCATTGCTGAGAAGCTTGAACGTTCTGGCGAAACAGGAGCGCGACAAGGTGATGAGAAATACGATTAACAAAGTCGCGGACTCCGTGCAAAGCGGTAGCACATTCTCTGACGCACTGGCTCTGCACCCACGGATCTTTAACGATTTGTACGTGAGCATGGTCAAGGCCGGCGAGGTCGGCGGCGTGCTTGAGCTTGTGCTCACTCGGCTTTCGGAATTTCAGGAGAAAGCTGCGAAGATTAAAAACAAAATCTTAGCGGCGATGGTCTATCCGGTCATCGTGATGACAATGGCGGTGGGCATCATGGGTTTTCTCCTCGTGTTCATTGTGCCGAGGTTCGAACTAATTTTCCAAGACTTGCTCGGCGACAAACCGCTGCCGCCCGTCACCAGGTTTGTCATCGGGCTGAGTGGATTCATGCAGAGCCACGGCCTGGTTCTGCTGGGCGCTGTCGTAGTTATAGTGACCGCTTACAAAATGAT
>WNGO01001494.1_pt1 | contig 17272 bp, 12 predicted proteins | sample 5400511 | NCBI WGS metagenome assembly WNGO01 (sample SAMN13153380, study PRJNA577476) | soil metagenome | isolation source: 20 cm soil or saprolite under Garry oak tree replicate 2 | place: USA:California | collected 2016-06-15 | reverse complement strand
CGCGATGACGACAAGAACGTCGGCTCCGAAATGCCCGACGAGTTTCTTGGCGAGGATCGGGCCGATGCCCTTGACGAGCCCGCTGCCGAGGTACCGCTCGATTCCCTCGGCGGTGGTCGGCGGCACGGTCTTCAGGGTGGCGGCTTTGAATTGAAGCCCGTGCTCCTTGTCCCGGACCCACCAGCCTTCCGCCGCCAGCCATTCGCCTGCGGTCACGGTCGGCAGAGAGCCCACGACCGTCACGTCATCCCGCTGTCCCTTAATCTTCACCCGAAGAACACAGAAGCCGCTCTCGTCGCTGTGGAAGGTGACGCGCTCGATCAGCCCGGAAATTTGCTCGGTTGAAGGTCGGCGCTCAGGGGTCGCGGCATTCATGAATGTGCTTCATTTTGCCATGGCGTCGATTTTCGGGGCACCCCGTCTTAGGTTGTGCGGGCACATGGCGTATCATTTTGGCGTCTAATTATCGAGAACATGCGGTGGGGGCACCGACCGTGGTGCGAACTGCAATCGTAATCCTGTTTCTGACCTTCTTGGCGGGGACGCCTGCACGGGCGCAAGAGGCACTCGCCATTGGTTTGAAGGGGCATGTGCACACGGTCCTCACCGAAGAATTCACGACTGAGGGCGGTGTACGCGGCGAATCAAGGGGCTCGACTCTCGATGTCTACCGGTATAAGCCTGACGGCTCTCTTTGGGCGCGCACGGTTTACAGCCGCAACGGATGGCAGGTATTCAAAATACAGACAACGGGAACCTCGCCATTTCAGAGCAGCACAACCCAGAATGTTTTCGATGCAGAAGGACATGCCATCGAGACAGATACCTACAACGAAAACGGAGGCCTCGTCTCCAAGACCACGAATGAACTCGTCCAGAAGCAGGGCAATACCACTGTTTACCAGCGCACCGAGACAAGTGCCAACGGGCCAGTAAGCACGACGGAGGTCAGCGACACTACCGACCCTCAGACTGGGATAACGCATCAAGTTGAAACAAGGGACGGGAAGCTGCAGACAGACTGGGTGATTCAGCGAAATCGGGACGGAACCAACAACAAGGACAAGATTGTTTACGGCGACGGCGCCTACAACGAGCGAGAACACAGGCCGGACGGAACCACGGTCGAAGACAGATACTCTGCTCTGACAAAGAGCCACACCTACCAGCAGAGCGACGCTCAGGGTCACCTAATTGCAGTGATCGAGAAGTCGGATTCGCAGTATATCCGCTGCACTTATTCCTTCGACAAGGAAGGTCGTCCGACCGGGCAGATCAACTATGATGCTGCCGGGAACGTGATCGACAAATCGACCGCCGAGTATCGCGACGACCCACATGGGAATTGGATCGAGAAGAAATCAATCGTGTGGGACACGAAAGTTGAACCCATGCAGCCGAAGATAATCATGACCACGTTACGCACGATAAATTACTACTAGACTGCTCCGCTGGGCGTTCACCAAGCACGCAGCAAGGGGGCACCAAATGCGGCGGTATTCCTGCCTCGCTCACGTTCTCGGCGGCATTCTCGTTGGATTTGTGGGCACTACTTCATCGTTGGCCCAAACCATTGAAGCTCGATTCTCGACCGAAAAGACAGACTACCTAGAGGGCGAACCCGTTTTCGTAACCCTTGCAATCAGCAACAAAACGAGTGAACCGCTTTGGCTTGAGTTCCAGTCGCCCGACATTGCAAAGCTTCTTTGCGACGATTTTGCCGTCGAGGTCTCGGGAGCAGCGCCAGCGGGGCCATGGGGATGCGGGTTCGCCGGAAGTTGCGGACGCGGCTTCAGGGAGGTTCTGCCCGGCAAGAGCACGACTCTCCGACAGTTGGTGAACCAGCGGTTCCGTCTGCGGCAGGGCGCATACGATATTCGCGCCCAGACGACAGTCGTAGGTCGCAAACAGAATCTCTTCGATTCACCGAAACTGGGACAGTTGGATGTGTGGGACAGTTTGCGGGTGAACGTGCAGGGCGGCAACGAGAACGAGCTTGAATCCGCCTTTAGACCCTTTGTGTTGGAGCTAAACAACCCCGATTTAACGAGGCGTGCAGAGGCAGCCGCAGCCATCACCGAGTTGGCTCCGCCCTTCTTGGAAGACACCTTGATTGAACTGACGAAAACGAACTTCGTCCGTTCGGCAATCACTGCTCTCAGAAAGGCCAACACACGCAAGACTCGGGCGGCGCTGGCGGAGATCGCTATTGGAAGCGATGACGCGACGCTCCGCATTGAGGCTATCCAAAATCTCGGCCGCACGAAGGATCCAGCTTACCTTCCCATGCTGGTCCAGTCGATGGCATCCGGGAACAAGGAGATTCAGAATGCCGCTGCCGAGGCGGCAGGCACTCTTGGAGGGGTTGCAGCGGTTCAGCTACTTTCAGCCTTCACGCTGGACGCGGAGCCAGAAAAGAGAATCGCCGGGGCGAGCGGACTAGGAAAGACCCGTGCACGCCAAGCGGTGCCAGTATTGATCGGCCTACTCGTGGACACGGACTCCAATGTCCGGCAAGTAGCAGTAAGCAGCCTTTGGCTCCTAACCCACCATGCCGCGCTCGAAGCCAATGGATGGTCCGACGTATCGACTGCCGAATCCGCCACCTCCGTACATCAGAGGTGGGTAAGATGGTGGCGCTCGCATGGAGCCACGTCCGAGATGCACGACATGACGGATTGTTCCCCACCGCAACCGCTTAACTGAAGGTCGCCACAAAATGCGGTAATAAACGGCAAAATCGCATCACCGCCCTGAGAGGCAATTGGAGGCGGGAGCGACCCTCGCGACATGGTTCCGGTGCGGCCTGCTGGTTAGCAGGTCGCTACGACCTTTTGGGCCATACTGGCGGGGGACCCCAGCGGCTGATTGGACCGGGCAACTCTTCGCGCGTGCCTACGGACCATTTTGCAAGTGTGTAGTAACATGGCGCCTGCCACGGTGAACCTCTATGCCCAAACGTAAGCGCGAGCCAACTCCAAAACTCAGTCAAGACCAATTATCCCTTTCGTTGAAGCTGGAAACGACTGACAGGAATAAACCCAATGTTGACGCCGACGATTTTTTCTTAGCGGCAGAAAAATGGCTGCGCGCTCTGAAGATTTTTGCCAAGGAACAGGGCGAGCACGTCAAGTGGGAAATCGTAGACTTGAAGAAAGCGTCCGCGCTGGTTGAGGTTCAACCAGTGAGGGTAGAGACGGGAAAACCAGTTCCGAATCTGGTCAGGAAATGGGAGCAGGGTCTCAAGAAAGTTGAGCAGACTGGAAGGCCGGCCCCAAAGTTGACGCCAGATGCCCTCTCCGCGCTGCGCGATTTTGTCTTCAGTATCCCGACTAATACAGTCGCTTCCATTGGAAACGGTCCTGCGAGCGAGCGACACAAAGTCACACCATTGACGCAGCGAAGAATCGAGCAGGCCGTAGCGGCGTTTCCCCCGGAACCCAAAAAGGAATACGTAGCACAAGGAAGCATTCGTGGTCTGTTAGCGGTCTTGGATAGCTGGAACCCCGAGGAGCGTTCATTTCGCCTGAAACTCCCGATGGCCCCAGCCAAACCCGTGAAATGCACTTATCGTGATATTTCGTTGACCGCGGAGTTGGGGGAGAGCTTCGAAGGCATGGTGGAAATAACGGGCCAGCTACGCTACAAGCCTGAACACCCGTGGCCATACGCAGCCGATGTGGAGCACATCACTACCTTGCCGCGAAAGCCTAAAGTCAGTTTGAAAGACCTAGTTGGACTGGTCAAATTGCCGGAGGGCGAGGATTCTGTTTCGTACGTGAGGAGCTTGCGCGATGCAGAGTAGCAAGCCCACGCTTGACGTGTGGGATTCGTGCTGCCTCATCGGAATCTTGAATGGTGAGAAGGATAAACTAGCCGCACTCTTGGCTCAGACTCGCTTTTTTGAGACTGGTGCAGCAATGCTAGGATTGCCAATTGCTGCCTTGGACGAGGTTATTATTCTGAGCGACGGCACTTCGGCAGAAGAAAAAGTTAGAGCTTTCCTGCTCAATCCCTACGTCCTTCCTCTGCATCCCAATCTCGAAATTTCATTCAAAAGCAAAAATCTAAGAATCCGATTTGATGTCAAGAACCTGCCTGAACTGCATGACAAGGCTGTTGCGGCAGGCGTCCCAAAAGATCAGGCCAAGAAGCTGCGCGTGAAAGACAGCGAAATTCTAGCGACTGCTCTGTTTTACGAGGCCACCCGCCTCACAACTTTTGACCCTTTTTTGCTTTTCCTTGCTCACGAGTACATTGAAAAAGAGACTGGCTTAATTGTTGACCGCCCAGCGTCGCCTTTCCTTCCTTTTCCAGAGGAAGAAGAAAGAGTTACCTAGCGCCAGCCTTCCCTACCACCGCCAAACAGGTTCTGCTTCGCGGAATACATCTCGTCCAGTTCGTATCTCGTTGCAAGCCTGTTTGTAGCTCCGATCCGAATATAGAAGCCCTTTTCTTTGACGCCGTAGGGCTTGTCTTTCCCCCTCGAACAGTTATGAGCAGGACGGGCATTACACCTGCAAGCGGCAGCGGCGTCACGTGTTGGGTTACCTCACGGAAGCAGTACGCCGCAATCGCCGCCACACTGCTGCACCCTCTCTGCTCCGACGGCGTATCTGACCCCTGAACTGTTACGGAAAATCTACTGTGCCGCCGAACAAGTCCCGGGGGCCAAGGTCACACAAGAGATCCTCGGCCTCGCCTTCCAGAAACCTGTCGAGTTTGCTGTGGAAGCTTCGATACGAGGTGTCAAAACTGTTGGATGGATTAGGCGTAAAGTGGCGCAACTGAATCGGCATTCGTAGAGAGCGATCGTTCGGAGGTAAAGAGTGCCGCCTTGGCTCATTGCATTGAGACTGCTTTTCGTTGTTGGCCGGGAAGTTCGAGACTCTTTCTATGGTGCATGAGCAAGGAGGACGCCGAAGACCTGCTTTCTATTGCGTCTCTCATACACAGGCGGATTGACGCAGCCCGGTGAGGCGCTTCGGTGCCGAGCCAGATGGTAGCCCAAGTAGCCCAACTGAGGGACTGAAAATCGGTCGTGTTTCCCGGTAAGCGACACACGATAAAGCATTTAGGATTTCAACCACTTCGGCTGTTAACCGAAGGGTTGCAAGTTTCGAGTCTTGCCCGGGGAGCCATCCTTTTCTTGGACTTGCCGCGAATCCAAAAAACGACCTTACTAGATGGACGCCGACGGCAACCCGAAGGTCGTCAATTCAAATCTGACCGCCCCAAGCACGGGCGCTGCGAGGCACAACCTCAAAGCGTCCTTCGTGTTTTGTTTATTGTTCGAGAACTATGATATTCGATTGAGCCGAAGGCTCGGATTCTTGTCAATCGTGGATTGTGACAGCGTAACAACTGCAGCACGTAGCTCATCGACTGTCAGTGGAGCAACTTCCCAGATCGGGACTTTTCTGGCTCCGCCTGCCGTCCTGCCGTCCAGCATTCCGGCGCGGCACCCGTTCCTCTCAACGGCAAGATCTTTCACTCATGAGGACATTATGTTTATATCTAAAACCAGCCGGAGGGAAACTTAGGACAAGCTATCGACGTACTTTTGCGAAGGATTGCCTGATAGATTTTTCCGCAAGGAGGGCAGTCTATGGAGAGTAGCCAGCATCTCCGGTTTGCCACGCGGCAGCTATGGCGTAATCCCGGATTTACAGTAACGGTCATTATCACTCTGGCGCTCTCCATCGGCGCGAATACAGCGATCTTCTCGTTGGTGAATGCGCTCATGCTGAAGAGCCTGCCCTATGCGCATCCGGAGCGGATGAGCACGATTTACGAGAGCGTGACCGGTGCCCGCTCCCACGACGAACGCACGGGCATTGACGGTGAGAAGTGGGAACTGCTGCGCGACAATGTTCCCGCATTGATCTCCGCGGTTTCGGGAGGCACCTCGGGCATCAACCTCCAAGCTGGTTCGCACGTGCAGTACGTGCATGACGGGCGCATCTCCGCTCACTACCTCGACGTGCTGGCTCTTCAGCCCATCGTCGGGCGCAATTTTTCTGAGGACGAGGACCGTCCCCACGGGCCCAAGGCCACTATTCTCAGCTACAGCTTGTGGCGCAGCGTTTTCGGCGCCGACGAGAGCGTCCTTGGGCGGGCCATCCTGCTCAGGAGCGAGCCCTACACGGTCATCGGCGTGCTCCCCCAGGATGCGATCACTCCGTTGAACGCCGACGTGTACACCCCACTCCAGCCCAGCCGCGAGGGTGAAGGCGGCGGAACGAACTTTGACGTCATTACCCGCCTCCGTCCTGACGCGACCTGGCAGGAGGCGAATGCCGAGATCAACCGTGCCTGGACCCTCCGTGCCCAGCGCTTTGAAAAGAACAACCCCAGCGCGCACGTAACCTACTACTCGGTACCGCTGCAGAAAGGCGAGACCGACTCGCTGCGTCCGCAGGTATTGGCGCTGATGCTGGCTGCTGGCTTTATCCTGCTGATCGCCTGTGCCAATCTGGCCGGGTTGACGCTGGTGAGAATGCTGCGCCGCACCTCGGAGGTGGCCACGCGTCTGGCGTTGGGGGCCTCAGGCTGGCAGATTCAGAAGCAATTCTGGATCGAAAACCTGCTACTGGCCCTGGTGGGCGGAGCGACTGGCGTCGGTCTGGGCCTTCTCGGCTTGCGCGCCCTCTTGTTAATGTTGCCGGAGCACTTTCTTCCCGTCGCGAGCGTGCCCCTCGACGGCCGTGTTCTGGCCTTCACGCTATTCGTCTCGGTGTTGACGAGCGTGCTGTTCGGCATGCTCCCGGCGCTCGCTGCGCGAAAAGTGGACCTGCGCTCGTCGATGGCTGGCCGCGCCGTGGCCAGAGGCGGCAGCGTGCGCTTGCGGCAAACGCTGCTTGCAGGCGAGGTTGCCCTTACTGTCATGCTGCTGGCCAGTTCCGGCCTGCTCATTCGCAGCCTGATCCACTTGGAGACGCTGCCGCCGGGGTTCAATCCCGAAGGTGTAATAGTCGCCAAGGCCTCGCTCGACGACGTCCGCTATCACGACCCTGCAGCCTTCCGAAAGCTGTTGGACGAGAGCACGGCTGCGATGCGACAGATTCCCGGCGTTCAGAATGCTGCGGTCGGATTGAGCCTCCCTTACGAGCGCGCGGTTAACGATTGGATCGAGCTCAGCGACGGCAAAGAGGCCGGCCACCAGGATGGGGCAGATCTGTTCTACGTCACGCCTGGATTCTTCGACACATTGAAAATGCCTTTGCTTGCGGGCCGCGTCTTTACGGAAGCAGACGGCCCCAATGCGCAGCACGTGGCCGTGGTGAACCAAGCCTTCGCCCGAAAATTCTATGGCGGAACCAATCCTGTGGGCCGATACATCAACAAAGACACGCTGATCGTGGGCGAGGTAGCTGATGTACCCATTTCCTCCGGTTTGGACCCGGTCGCGCCGCTCATGACCGAGCAGGCTATGTACGTTCCTGCCGCGCAAGTGAATGCCCATTTCCTCTCTCTGGTGCACGTGTGGATTCAGCCGGACTGGGTTGTGCGCACGGCAGGCCCGGTCGAGGGATTGACCGCCGGAATGCAACGCGCGCTGGCCAGTGCCAATCCGAACCTGCCTGCCTCCGGCTTCTACGGCATGAAGGATCTGCTGGCCCGGACGCTCGCGACCCAGCGAATCGAAGTGGCGCTGCTCGGCGCCATGGCGGCGCTGGCGTTGCTGCTGAGCGCAGTCGGCATCTTCGCGCTGGTGGCCAACATGGTCGCCCAGAGGACACGCGAGATCGGCATCCGCATGGCCCTCGGCTCGACCGTCGGACAAGCCATGGTGCAGATCGGCCGCTCCGGCGCTGGCGCCTCACTACTGGGTCTTGTTCTGGGACTGGTCCTTTGCGCGGGGGCGCTGCGAGTGATGCGCAACGTGCTCTATGGAATAGGCGTCTACGATGCACCAACCCTGGGCACCGTGGTGCTCACCCTCGTGTTGGTGACGCTGCTGGCCACAACGCTGCCAACCCTGAGAATTGCGAAGATCGACCCAGCCAATACATTACGTGAGGAATAGAACGGTCTTGCCTGCCGCGATAACAAAGTGACTATTGGGAGGCCCCACCAAAAGGCCAAAGGCCGGAGTAGTCAACTCGGAAACTATCCCGAAACGGAGTTCGAGGGGATCGGAGCGCGAGCAGCACTGAGTAACACGCATTTCCTCGAACGGGACGAAGCCGTCCGCGCGGCGGACGAAAGGGCCGGCAACAGATAAGCTGCACCGAAACCACTGCGCCACATCTCGACTCTACCGTTGGCGATTTAATGGAGAAGAATCACGGCACGTTTGCTCGTAAGAGGCGCAAGGCACGTCGCAAGCCGAGTTCGGAAAACGCTAAAGCGTGAATATAATGCCCTCGTTCTCCGAGGCGCGGAGCGTTTATACTCAATCCGCTTGGTTTCGGGGGAGAACATGGCAACAGGCGCAATTCGCCACGGCAGTTCCCGCCCCGACAATCTCTTTTTCCCCGGCGTGGCTGTGCTCATTCTCGCCACGGTTTTTCTCGGATTCGCGCGTACCTATTATCTCGCTGGGGTGTTTCGTGCTCCGTTGCCAAACTTGCTCATCCACATTCACGGCGCAGTTTTTTCCCTCTGGATTCTTTTACTGATCGCGCAAACCTCATTGATTGCCAGCGGCCGAGTAGAGGTACATCGCCGTGTGGGGTTGTTCGGTTTCGGTTTAGCGTGTCTCATGGTCATTCTCGGCCTCATGGCTGCCACGGATAGCCTGGCACGGCACTTTGCGCCTGGCGAATCGGGAGTAGGGGTCAAGGCTTTTTACGCAGTTCCCAGCGCGGACATGCTGGTCTTCTCGACGCTGATTTATTTTGGCTTCCGCAATCGGTTCAATAGCGCTGCGCACAAGCGACTCATGCTGATCGCGACGATCACGCTTCTGGATGCCGCCTTTGTCCGTTGGCCCATCCCCGTGGCGTGGTGGGATATCCGAGTGGCGCAAATGTGTTGCTACCCGCTTCTGCTCTTGTTGATGTGCTACGACCTGTGGTCCACGGGAAGGGTTCATCGCGCGACGCTGTGGGCCAGCATATTTCTGATTGTGCTTCAGCAGGTGCGAATGCCGATCGGGCGAACGTCGCTTTGGCAGAGTTTCGCCACGTGGGTGCAAAATCTCGTCTGTTCTTTTCATTGAATCCCAAGCGAACCCAAAATGCGGCAAACTTTTTTGCCGACGTCGCGCGTATCCTCTAGGTGCGGTCGCTGTGTCGCGGTCGGAGGCGCAACCTCATGCAGCTCAACGTCGAAAAAGTAAGCAAGACGTATCCAGGGAATGTGCAAGCTCTGCGAAGCTTCGGGCTTACCCTCCGGCCCGGCGTCCTGGGCCTGCTGGGTCCGAACGGCGCCGGAAAGTCCACGCTAATGCGAATTCTCGCCACGATCACCAGACCAACATCCGGGGGTGTTCTTTGGAATGGCACCGATATCGCGAATAAACCGGATGCGCTTCGTGACGTGCTTGGGTATTTGCCGCAAGACTTCGGAATTTATCCGAACCTGACCGTCGTCGAATTTCTGGAGTATTTGGCAGCGGTAAAAGGAATTCGCGCGGCGAATGCACGTAAGCGCATCCGTGATTTGCTCGACATCGTAAATCTGAGGGATGCCGCGCGGCGGCTTCTGGGTGGTTTTTCAGGCGGAATGCGTCAGCGCGTCGGCATTGCCCAGGCCCTCTTAAATGATCCCAAGCTACTGATCGTTGATGAACCTACGGCGGGTTTGGACCCGGAAGAACGCGTCCGTTTCCGCAATCTTCTCTCGGAGCTTTCCGGCGAGCGCATTGTGATTCTTTCCACGCATATCGTCTCTGATGTGGAAGCGGTGGCTACTCAGATCGCTTTGATTGCCCATGGACAGCTCATCGCTTACGGCGCACCAGAAACCCTTCTTGCGGCAATTAATGGAAAAGTGTGGGAGGTCGTGATCTCAAGCGATGCCCTTCCGCAGCTCCGGCAGCAGCATCTTGTAAGCAATACAGCACACCGAAGCGACGGCGTCCACGTTCGCGTCATCGCCGATGAGCTGCCGAAAGCAGGCGCACGGCCGCTGGAGCCTTCTCTGGAGGATGCCTATCTCGCCGCACTTGCCGCTCATCGCTCTGGTCAAGAAGTGCGAGAGGTTGTCGCATGAGCACACTCTACGCGATATACGCAATCGGTCGCGCAGATTTTCTTGAGCGAGTCCGCCGTCACAGCTTTCTCGTGACACTTCTCTTTGCGGTTTACCTTGGCTATGCGGCGGCAACAGGACAAATTTCGTTGCGGTTGGGCGAATATCGCGGTGTGTACACCTCGGCGTGGATCGGTGTGATGGTGTCTCTTATCACGACCACGTTTCTTTCTCTTGTGGGGTTCTACATAGTCAAGAATGCCGTGGAGCGAGACCGTCAGACGGGTGTCGGTGAAATTCTTGCTTCGACGCCTCTGTCTCGAACTGCGTATCTCTTGGGAAAATTCCTCAGCAATTTTGCGGTTCTCGCTTCAATGCTAGTCGTGCTTGCTTTAGCTGCAATCGTTATGCAGTTTCTCGTGGCGGAGGACCGTGCGTTTCATGCCTGGGCCCTTCTTTCACCTTTCTTGCTACTGTCGTTACCAGCGTTGGCACTCACGGCTGCTCTGGCCCTCTTGTTTGAGACGATGCGCATTCTTCGCGGCGGGTTCGGCAATGTCGCCTGGTTTTTTCTCTGGGGCCTTACCATTGGTTTGCCTGGCGCTATTGATGCTCACCGATTCGACCCCTTCGGTCTATGGACGGTCTTTCGGAGCGTTGTGCCAGCCGCTCGGGCCACCATTCCCGGTTACGAAGACGCCTTTTCTCTTACGGTTGCGGACAGTTCTGTTCGTGTCTTTCCGGGCTTCCACTGGGAGGGCATTGATTGGACAAGCGGTGAAGTCCTCTTACGGGTTACCTGGTTGGGGGTGGCGTTCGGTCTTATTCTGATAGGCGCATTGTTCTTTGATCGATTCGATCCGGCGCGGACGCGAGCGCAATCCGTCACAGAATCGAAACAAACGGGCGGAGCATCTGAAGCGGAAGCACACCAGTTGCCCGGTGCCATGGGAGCGCCGGCGACCATTTCTTTTGCTCTTGTGCCGCTGAGTGATAGCGAGCGTACTTCCAACTTCACACGTATTTTCGTGGCAGAGCTACGGTTGGCCGTGAAAGGTTATCGCTGGTGGTGGTATGCAGTGGCTGCTGGTTTGGTTGTCGCTCAAGCAGCGGTGCCGCTTGAGATATCCAGGGGCCTGCTTCTCAGCGCGGCTTGGATTTGGCCCATCTTGATCTGGTCAGCACTTGGCACACGAGAGGGGCGCTTCAGTACGCAGCAACTTCTCTTTTCGTGCCCTCGCGTTTTGCCTCGGCAGCTTCCTGCGGCTTGGCTTGCGAGTGTTTTCCTCGCGGCGCTCCTAGGAGCCGGGACTGCTCTGCGCCTGGGTCTCGCCGGACAGGGGGCAGCACTTTTTGCCTGGGCCGCTGGTGCGCTATTCATTCCATCACTTGCGCTAGCTCTTGGGGTTTGGACCGGGACGAGCAGATTCTTTGAAGGTCTTTACACCGCCATTTGGTATATCGGCCCGCTGAACCGTGTGCCGGGGTTCGATTTTACGGGTGGAGGAAGTGGTGGGCTTGCGAGCCGGTTTGCTTGGCTCTATTTGGGCATCTCAGCAATCCTTGTGGCAGCTGCGTTCGCACGCCGAGCACGTCAGTTGCGTGGGATATAGAAATGGCTGGTGTCGTGGTGTCGTTGAGTAAGTGGACGAGAGGTAGATATTGTGTCAGGCCATCCTACCGTGGTCGTTGCTCGAATCAGAGCAGCTTCTTTCGCTGGTTTATACCCCAGCGGCGCGTGTCTAGGTAGAAAGGCCTCTTCGCGACGTAGCCTCTTCGCGATTTTGGCGGAAATCTTAGGAGTTCCGATCTCCCGTAAGCTGACCGCCTTTCTGAAGTGGGCAGGTCTTCTGGCTGGCGCGACACCAGTCGCTATCGCATCGAATATCCCCGCCCGATGCTAATTTCCCGAAGGCTTCTCGGCATGGTCGATGACGAGAACCTCCATGGGAGCCTCTTGCGGCTCGAGTCTCAGCCCAAGCTGTTCCTCAAGCGCCTTGGAAATCGCCGCTTCGCTCTCCTCTGGTGCCAATTGCAGCGTGAAATCATAGTCGCCGGTAAGTCCGGTCTTATCGACGACGATACGGCCGCGCAGCTTCTCCGACAACAACTCCACCAAGTCAGAGAGAGGAATGCCTTGACCGACCACTCTGTTACTTTCCGTCTCATTGAGCTGACGACCTCCGCAAGGGCGGCCGCCAAAGCATTTGACTCCGTTGGGGTAAGTGTCGCCCGGTTTTGCCGGATGGATTTTGGGGCCGTTCTGCGCGATGACCAGCGCAAACACGGGAAGGTCTCTGGTTTCGCGGTGAAACGAGAGCTTAAAGCGATCGGACAAAAGTGCCTGGAACATGAGCGTCCGTCCACTGACGCCATAAACCCGGCCACGCTTCTGCATCTCGTCAATCGTAGATTTTCCGATTTTCGCATCAACATCGAAGCCCTCCAAGTTCAGCCAGTCTGGCCCTCCGGAGATCTGGTCGTCCTGAATTGCGTAAGCCACTCGAAGGAGACCATGAAGCGTGAAGTTTGTCGCCATTAGCCGGTCGCCTTTCCACATAATCGCGTTGAACGGTTTCCCGGAGATCTCAAACCCGGCCATAGGCTCGCCATTGTTTGGTTTGATCGAAGCGGTTTCGAAAGCAGGCACAGCCGGGATTGCGCTTTGGGCCTGCGACTCAGCAGGGTTCTCGGCATGATCGATGACGAGAACCTCGACCGGAGCTGTTTCCGGCTTCAATTCAAGCCCCAGCTGTTCGGGCAAAACCGCCAAAAGAGATTCGCCGCGTTCCATAAAGGCGGCGTGACAGTCCACTGTGAAGTCGTAGACCCCGTTGAGTCCGGTCTGATCCAAAACAACACGGTCCAGTACCTGCGACAAATCCCGAGCCAAGTCGGCGACGGGAACACCTTGCCCTACGAACTTGCACGGTCCCAACCAATGGCCCGCACCTACTGGGTGACCGTGAAAGTCTTTGAATCCATCAGGGTAGGTATCTCCAGGTTTCGCTTCGTGAAGTTTGGCGCCATGTTTCGCGATGACCAGGACGTATGCTGGAATCTCTTTGGTTTCGTGGTGCAGCGTAAGCTTGAAGCGGTCCGCCAGAAGGGCTTGGATCATGCCCTGATTCTCCAGGTAGCGCCGATCGGGGCTAAGCTTGCCCAACTCATCCACTGAGGAGCTGCCCACCTTCGCTTCTATATCGTATTTTTCAGAATCGATCCAACCTGGCCCTGCAAAGATCTGCGACCCGTGAACTCCGTAAGCCAGGCGAATGAGTTCACGTAGCGTAAAATTCGTGGCCATAAAGCGGTCGGGCTTGAACTGGGCGGCCGGGGCAGCCGTCATCAGACCTTTGACATTAAACCCAGCCATAGGCTCACCAGTTTTGTTTGGTCTGATCGAAACGGACACAAACCCAGGCCCACTGACGGCGATGCTCTGACCCTGCGACTGAGCACGGGTCTGCGTAACGTGCAGCAGGCCAACCGCGATGGGCGCGGCGAGGGCCAACAGCCCCGAAGCGCTGAGCAATAGTTTCCTACTGAAGTCCAGTTCACGCGAAAGATTTCTTGTCATGATATAAGCCATCCTTTTCTTGAGATCGGCACCCGTCACTCCTGTTACGCAAGCCAGTGGGGAGCCGACGCAGAACTCACAAATCTTCAAAATACTTTCCGCATAGACCTGCCGATCGCTGCCCGATTCCAAGACTTTCTCGTCACAGGCACGTTCTCGCTCTTCTACGAGGCGCGCTCCCAACCACCAAACCAATGGGTGAAACCAAAAGATGGCTTCGACCACCATGTGGATCGCAGCGGCCAGATTGTCGCGACGGCGTACGTGCCACAGCTCGTGCGCGAGAATGGCTTCGAGGTGCGAATCTTCCAGGCGTTCGGAGATTCCTTCGGGCCATAGCAAAACAGGCCGGGTTATGCCGAACACCCCTGGCTCCAGAGACGTCCGCGACAGCAACATCTCGGTCGCCTTCCCCATACCTGTCGCACGCTCCAGCCGTCGCAGGGCTTGCACTTCGCGCCCTTCCTGTAAGGGCACGGATTTTCGGATGGCTACGGAAATGCGCCGCCAACGGAAGTACCAATGGAAAATGACGACCAGGAATCCACAGAGCCACACAACTGCAAGAAACAAGGGAAGCAGTTGGGTCAGACCCGTCGATGCAGCGATCTGAGGAATCACAGGCATCGTTGGCTGGGTGAAGGGCTGGCTGACCTCCTCGACTGCAATGTAGAACGCAGCGTTCGTTCCCGCCACGGTGTGTGCCCCAGAGAGATAGCTTCCCAGGGCGACGAGCAACGAAAAAGGAATCAGGAATTTCACGGACGCTACCAGCCAAAGCCAATAGCGAAATCGCGCATGATTTTGTCGCAGCACCAACGTCAACAGACCCGCGGCGATAACGAATACTGTTGATTGCCATAGGTGATTTCCAAACGCTGGGACGAGAGAGGGCCACGTCGCCGACAGGTTGCTAGAGATCATTTCGATTTGTCCTTTCTCTCAAGCTTGCGGAGGACTTTTTCGGCGTCCTTTACGTCGTCCAGGGTGAGTTTGCCGGATTCAATTAAGTGCGCCATTACGGGTTGTGCCCGCCCCCCGAACAGCGCCAGGAGGTCCTCGACCAATCTGCGCTGTGCAGCATTGCGGGAGATGGCTGTCGTGTAGGCTGGCCTGCGTTTTTCTGGGAAAGTTTCCTGAATCTCGCGTATGGAGGCCTGGCCATGACTCCACAGGGCCTCCATGATCTGAAGTTCCAGCTTGGTTAACCTGGGTTCAGCCATTGTTTCGCTCTACTACATGCGTATTATAACCTACTACAGCAGTGTGCGCTGTTCAAGAGGTTTTTTCTTGCGGACAGAGTTCACTGAAACTTGAAAGCTGGACCAAAGACAAGTCCATTTGCAAGCAGGGGGCCGCGGGTTCGAGTCACCCCTCCACGTCCACCAACTTTATGCATTTCAATTGGATACTGTTGAGGGTTGCCGGGCAATATAACCTGCTACTTAAGCAGGCGCTCTTCTCCCCTTAAGCAATCTGTCCATATCATGATCATGTAGGACTGCAGGCTCGATTTTGAGGGCGGGTCCAGAAATGGCGTTTCCCGCTGGTTGGGAGGATTTTCAAGATGACACTCGAAGCCGCAGGAAATTTGATTGTGTTGGACCTGGCCTCTCGTGCCGTTAGGTCGTCAGGATTCGAGGTCATTTAGGCGGAAAGACCACAACAGACTTGTAGCCGGTTTCGCAACGGGGTGGATAACAATAAGCCTCGACACTCGGGGACAGTAAACCGCCCAAACACTTGCAAATCTTGACGCCAGCTTTCTGACCTGCCTCGCAGTTAGCGTTTCGGCGTATTTCCGCGCGTACCTCGCTCCGCATCCTTGACTGTGTCCTCGACTGCCGCCGAACGCGCTCTGCCAGAATCCATAATTGAGCACGGCTACCGGAACTGCCGTCGGCGAATCGTCACTCATTTCCAGGACACGGCCCGCCACAGGCTTCACTCCCAGCGTTTGGAAAAAATCCCCCGAAACGAGTTGGCCGTTGACCATGCGCGCCGTGCCGTTGCGGGTCATGGAGAGCGGACCCGAGTTGGCAAACGCTGCCACTCCCGCAAATTGGTTCGCATTTCCGATCTCCCGCAACATCGGCTCGGAAAACGAGCATCCCGCGGGATTTGCCGCAATTCCAATGTGTGGGTCCGTGGGACAGTCCCCCGAAGCCCTATAACCCTGAATCCTCGGGGCTTTGCGTGCGCTCCATTGCAACAGCACCAGCTCCGACGGCTTCTCTGCGGGCAGCGCCCGCAGCATCACCGCGTCAATCAAGCTGAAAATCGCCGTGTTTGCTCGTATCCCCAGCGCCAGCGTCAGCACAGCCACGGCCGTGAATCCGGGAGACCGTCGTAACATCCGTGCCCCGTAGCGAAGGTCGCCGGCTGTTAGCGCGGCTCAGGCAAACCCATCGGCTACTAGCGTGTCTACCTGACCTATGGCAGCAGCTTGAAGTTCACCTGGATGGTGGTGTCGATTTCGACCGGCTCGCCGTTCAGCAGCGTGGGTTCATACCTCCACTGGCTGACGGCTTCGACGGCGGCGCGCGCAAGATCGGGATTCACCTGACTATTCAACACTTGCAGTGAGTACGGCCTGCCGTCCTTGCTCACAACCGCATGAAGCAACACAGAACCTTGCGCGCCCGCGGCTTTCGCGCTCTCAGGGTAGATGGGCTGCACCTTGGTAATAAGCTTTGCCGCTTCCACGTTGCCGCCAATACGAACGCGTATCGCCTTTGGCGCTCCCGTGGTTTCTGTCGAGGCCGAAGCCTTGGGCGAACCTTCCGTCTTCACGTCAACAGTCTCGTTCAAGGCTCCGATGTACAGCTTGACCGTCATCGAAAGGTCATGGCTCGGCTCAAGCATGACTTGCGACGCGAGGTATGTCGCAAACCCGGGCTTGAGAACTTTCATTTCGTATTCGCCGGCCTGCAAAGCTTTGAAAACAAAATTGCCCTCTGCGTTGGAAGTCGTCATGTCGATGGTATTCGCCTTGTGGTTCGTCATGACGATAGTGGCGTTCGGAATGGCTCCATCACTCGGATCAAAAATAGTGCCCGTGAATTTCCCGGACAAATTCTGGCCCGGCAGCCGCAGAGCGGCGAGCGGAAGCAGCAGGCACAACGCAGCGGCTTTCAGGAGCAGCCCCGTTCTTCGCGAAATTCCCCCGCGATTTAGATTTGGATTCAGCATGGCGATAAATCTCCTTTCCAGATTCGTTGGGCGGGCAATGGCGAGTGCGGTGGACCAGCCGCGATGCGCGTTTTTCAAGGTGCGGGCAAGTTCAAGTAGTTGGTTTGCGTAGTGCGAGGGATCGACTCCGCTGTTCAACACGGAATCGTCGCAAGCTCGTTCGCTCTCGCTTCTCAGCCTTGCGGCGGCAAACCACATAAGCGGATGAAACCAATAAATGGCGCGCGCCAGCTCGGCGCAGATTTGCAGCGGCCAGTCGTGCCGCGCGACGTGGGCGAGTTCATGAGCAAGCACGATCCGGCGCCGCTCCGCAGACCACTCTGCCGCGCTGGCAGGAAGCAAGATGCGTGGCCGGAGAAC
>WNGO01001091.1_pt1 | contig 17273 bp, 17 predicted proteins | sample 5400511 | NCBI WGS metagenome assembly WNGO01 (sample SAMN13153380, study PRJNA577476) | soil metagenome | isolation source: 20 cm soil or saprolite under Garry oak tree replicate 2 | place: USA:California | collected 2016-06-15 | reverse complement strand
TCCCGTATCGATGTCGAAGTTCTGGCGCCGCCAGGCGTCGCGGACCCGAACGCTGGCGGGATCGATCCGCCCGCCGAGCTCACCAGGGGGCGCACCGGCAACCCGAACGGTGTAGAGCCCGCGGGGCAGGCGCAGCCGGTAGTGCCCGCGGGCGTCGGTGGCGACGGTCGCGACGAGCACGGTGCGCCGGAGGAAGCGCAGCTTCGTGTGGGCCGCGGGCTCGCTGCAGGGCGCCTCGCTCGAGCAGACGGGTCTGGTCGGGCCCCGGGTCACCAACCCATAGAGGCCTTGCCCGGTCGCTGCGCCTGCAGGAGCAGTCAAGCAGGCGGTCGCGAGCACGGTTGCAAAGGCGGAACGCATTCCCACCATGGTGCGCGACGGAACCGTTCGCCGGGGAACTATTCCGCGGGCGGGAGCGGCTCGATGGTCGGCGGCCCCATCGGGGCGTTCAGGATCGATCGCCTCCCGATCGGGAATCAGCTCGGCGTCCTGCTCCTCGAGCTCCTCTGGCTCCAGCGCCTCGTCGTTCACGTCCCTGTGGTCCCACGCAGGACCGTCTTCCAAACAGCGAGGGCCGCCCGGTGGCGGCCCTCGCTGGCGAAAAGGACGATCCGCCGAGCTACGGCGTGATCTTGCTCACATGTGTCGACCAGTGGGCAATCCGAGTCGGCAGGACGAGCGACTTGATGTACTCGGTTGCAATCCAGACCGATCCGTCCGCAGCTGGCGCGGCGGCACTGTAGTCACCCCACCGGGCGACGTTCGTCGGAAGTCTGGAGAGCGTCGAGTAGCCGGTGAACCCGTCCTCGGGAAACTGACCCGCCGCGGTCACGTTCGCCGAGCTCACGCCTGAGGCCGTGATCACACTGTAGGCCGACGAGGGGTAGAAGTCGGGTCCGACGAGCGAGTACGTGATGACAACCTTGCCCGTCGTCGACACACCAATCGCAGGGAATGCCACGTTGTTGCGGTTCACGGCGACGTAGCCCTGCCGCGTCACACTTCCGGACACCTGGCCGCTCGCCGAGACTGTGGGGGTGACGCGGAAATATGCGATCCCAGCGTGCGTTCCCGTCTGCTCGGTCTTGACGACCGTGGTGAGTGCGGACCACAGCTGCCCGTCATGCCAGACCGCGACCTCCATTCGGTCGTCGTTCGACTGCACGAGCGCTTCCTTCTGCTTGACAGAGTCGCCGAGTGGGATCGGGCCCGTCTTCTGCACCATGGCCGGAGGCAACCCATAGACCTCACTGGTCAGCGTTGCATGCGTGAGGTGAACTGCGGGAGTGACGTCCTGTAGCGACTTGGTGTTCGTCAGCGCCCAGACCGCAATTCGATCGTCGAGAGTGACATTCTTGTGTCCGAACTCGAGTGCTGACGAAAGGAATTCGATGCCGTTGCTCGCCGTCACCCAATCCGATCCGAGAGGCGACGTCGCCGGCTGCAACGAATACGCCGAGCCCTCCTCCAGCGGAATCGGCGTGCCTCCGATGAACTGGAAGTGAAGAGTCCCGGCGGCAAGGGCAGCCTTGTCGAAGGCATAGATCTGCGCTCCGTTGAAGGCATCCTCCTCGACGGAGAACTCGTTCGTCGTCACGTAGAACCCGTACTTGTCGGCGCCGATCAGAGGCTGGTCGCCGAAACAAGGACAGTCGGGATGGGACGGCGTCCCGTTCGTGCCGTCGTTGGTCGTGTCGACGTCGTAGATATTCCAGTCGCCCTTGCTTGTCGTAGGTGTAGAGCTCTTGCTCACCGCGATGAACAGCTTCGTCGGCGCCTTCAGCGCCCCGCTGGTCGGGTCGCGAGCGATGCCGAGCTCCGTCATGAAGAAGCGATCGAGCTCCGGGTCGTAGTAACACTTCGGATCCGACAGGAATTCACCGAACTTGTTGCCGTTCGCGCGATCAATCGCGTGATCTCCCACGAAAAACGGGTTGAACGCCGCCGGCCCGGCGACCTTGGCCCCGGACGAGTCGTAGATCGTGAACACGTCGTTCACGGATTCGAGAACGAAGCCGTTGCCGACGCACAGTCCCTGATCCGGCGGTTCCAGACTCAGCTGATTCCCGCCGTCCGCATTGACTCGCTGGTCGATGAAGTTGAGCCCGTCGAAATGCGTCGACCGGTCGGCACCTGGCCCCATCGCCGGCACTGTGCTCGGTGAGGGCACGTGGTCTGCCGAAACGTGCGCCGCACTCTGCGAGCTCGGTAGCTGTGCGTCCTCCACGAGAGTCGGTGCGATCTCGACCGGATCCGGCGTGAACGCCTCCTCCCCTCGCGCCGTTGCCACGAAAACGGCGACCGCGGCGATGGCGACACTCAAGAGGACGATCCGCGATCGCGGCCGCGCGCTGAGAAACCTGGCCATTCTCTCCCCTTCCTTTGCCCCCTGATCGCAGTGAAGCGGCCGAAGATACCACAGGAGTTCTTCGACGCCCGCCGTCAGGTGTCGTGCGGCTTTGCCATCGCCCGATAGTCCAGGGCCGTGTCGAGTACGTCATCGCTCACACCCCGCTCGCGGGCCACCTCTCGCAGCGAACGGCCCGAGGCCGCCGCCTCTTTGACGATCTCACTGGCCGCGTCGTAACCGATGTACGGGTTGAGCGCTGTCGCTGCGGAGAGCGTGAGCTCCGCGTAGCGCTCACACGTCTCGCGGTTCGCCTCGATCCCGTCCACACACTTCTCTGCCAGCAGACGCGACGCGGCCGAGAGCAGCTTGATCGAGTCGAGCAGGTTGCGGGCAAGCACCGGCACGAAGACGTTCAGCTCGAAGTGTCCCTGCATTCCGCCTGCGGTGATCGCCGCGTCGTTTCCGATCACCTGTGCCGCGACCTGCGTTACAACCTCGGGAATGACCGGATTGACCTTCCCGGGCATGATCGAGCTGCCCTTCTGCAACTCCGGAATGAAGATCTCACCCAGGCCGGCACGCGGCCCGGAGCCCATCAACCGCAGATCATTCGCAATCTTCGTCAGCGAGACGGCGACCGTCTTCAGTGCGCCCGACGTCTCGACGAGCGAGTCGCGCGCAGCCTGCGCTTCGAACGGATCCGCAGGAGCCGAGATGGTGAGGCCTGTGTCCCCGGCAAGGCGATTGCGCACGCGTTCGGCGAACTGAGGATGCGTGTTCAGACCGGTCCCGACAGCGGTACCGCCGAGCGGGATCTGGCCGAGACGGCCGAGCGTCGACGCGACACGGTCGCGCCCCTGCCGGACCTGAGCCGCGTAGCCCGCGAACTCCTGCCCGAGCGTGACGGGCACCGCGTCCATCAGGTGCGTTCGACCCGACTTGACGACATCTTCGAACTCGACCGCCTTTGCCTGCAACGATCGCGCCAGCTGCTCCAGCGCCGGCAGCAACTCATTCGAGATCTCGTCGAGCGCCGCGAGATGCACCGCTGACGGGAAGACGTCGTTCGACGACTGGCCCATGTTCACGTCGTCGTTCGCGTGCACGCCCTCGCCGGCGAGCGAAGCGATCACTTCGTTCGCATTCATGTTCGACGAAGTTCCGGAGCCCGTCTGAAAGACGTCGATCGGAAACTGATCGTCGAGATCGCCTGCGGCGATCCGATCGCCGGCCTCTGCGATGCGCTGGGCCTTCTCGTCGTCAAGCAGCCCGAGTTCGGCGTTCGCTCGCGCCGCCGCCGCCTTGATTCGTCCCAGCCAGCGCGCGACGGCGGGTGGGATCGGCTCGCCCGAGACGGGGAAATTGGCAACGGCCTTACTCGTCTCGGGCCCCCAAAGCTCGCTCCTCGCCTCCGTCTTCGCCATCGAATCGAGTTTACTGAGGTCATGCGTGCTCGAGACCTGGGCATTGCGATCGGCGAGGGCATTCCGGCGGAGAACAATGCCATCACCGACGTGGCCGGCGTGCGTGTCGGTCACACGACGCTGATCGAAGGCGACTCCGTGCGCACCGGCGTGACGATGGTCGTGCCGCCCGAGGCGCCGCTCTTCTCGGGCTGCCACAGGCTCAACGGCAATGGAGAGCTGACGGGGCTCGAGTGGGTTCGCGAGTCGGGCTTCCTCACGACGCCGATCGGGATCACGAACACCTTCAGCGTCGGTGTCGTTCGCGACGCGATCGCCGCTGCGTCGGCGGACGAGGACGCATGGTCGCTCCCGGTCGTCGGCGAGACCTTCGACGGTTTCCTCAACGACATCCGCGGCCAACACGTGACGGCGGAGCACGCACACGCCGCGCTAGAGGGCGCCCACAACGGCGCGGTCGCAGAGGGAAACGTCGGCGGCGGCACCGGCATGGTCTGTCACGAGTTCAAGGGCGGTATCGGGACAGCGTCGCGCCGCGTCAGCGGGTACGTGGTGGGAGTCCTCGTTCAGGCGAACTACGGCCGGCGCGAGCGCTTCCGCGTCGACGGAATCCCGGTCGGGAAGCTGATCGGCGATCGGATCCCCTTGCCGAGCCGCGCCGAAGAGACGGGCTCGATCATCGGCATCGTCGCGACCGATGCGCCGCTCTTGCCGCACCAGTGCGACCGGCTGGCTCAGCGCGCGGGACTAGGCGTCGGCCGGATGGGCGGAACCGCTGCCCATTCGAGCGGCGACATCTTCCTCGCCTTCGCCACGGGCAATCGTGCCTTGGCCGCCGAGGGAGAGATTCCCATCCGCATGCTCTCGGACACCGAGATCACGCCGTTCTACGATGCCGTGATCGAAGCGACCGAGGAAGCGATTCTCAACGCGATGCTCGCCGCCGAGACCATGACCGGCAGAGACGGCAATACCGTGCACGCGCTCGAACCTGAGCTGCTTGTAGAAGTGCTCAGGCAATTCTGAGCCGGCGACGTTCGAGCGGGCGGCCGCGCATCACGCGGCGTTCGTCCTCGCTGAGGGCGTTGACCGGAGCCCAGCCGACGTACCCGCAACGGGTGCAATCGGGGTTGGCCTGCCGCAGCGGATTAGGGCCCAGCTTTCTGTGGCTACCGCAACGGAGGCACTCGACGACGAGCGACTCCATGGTCTCATCTTCGTCGGGCGCGAAAGATCGGCCTCCCCCGCCTGGGGGAGGAACGGCGCACGAGCGCCGAGCTAGAGCTACGCCGTCTCCGCAGTCAGGCGCTCGGCGGCCTCGAGGAGCTCGTCCCACGTGCGGAGCTTCACCCGGGGACGGCCGACCTTCTCCCCCGCCGCTCGCTCGAGCTCGTCGATCGACGTCCAGCTCGCATAGACGACCGGACGAACGCCCCGTTCCGCGAGCACTGCCTCGACCTCCTCGGCGGTGACGTCGTCCCGGTGCGAGAGCCGCCCTTCCTCAACGTCGGCGAGTAGCTGCGTGACCGTCTCCGTTGCATCCTTTTTGTTCGTGCCGATGATCCCCGTGGGGCCGCGCTTGATCCAGCCGGCGCAATACGTCGAGGCGACGTGGGTGCCATCGGCAGCGACGACACGTCCGCCCTCGTTTCTGATCGTCCCTCGGCGCTCGTCGAAGGGAAGCTCCGGCAGCCCCACGCCCCGGTAGCCGACGCTGCGGAAGACGAGGCCGCACTCGAGCGTCTCACGCTCGCTGGTCGGCACGGCGACCAGGCGGCCCTCCTGCTCCTCGAGCTTGTTGCGCACGAGGTCGACCGACTCGACGTGTCCGCCACCGTGAATCGCGACGGGTGAGACGAGGAAGCGAAGCCGGACGGTCACCGGCTTGCCGTTGGGCTCGCGGGCGGCGAAGTCTTTCAGCACCTCCATGTTCCGCTTGGAATTCGTGTCGTCCTCGAGCGACGCTTCGCTCACAGGATCGAGCTCGAGCTCGTCGGGATCGACGACGATGTCGGCGCCGGCAAGCTCGCCGAGCTCCTTGAGCTCCTGCGTCGTCCACGAGGCCTGCGCCGGTCCGCGGCGCCCGACCACGACGATGTCCTTGATCGTCGACCTCCCGATCGCGTCGATCGCCGGATCGGTGGTGTCCGTGGGCGCGAGCTCCTCGGGAGTCAGCGCAAGCATCCGGGCGACGTCGAGCGCGACGTTCCCATTCCCGATCACGACCGCCCGCTCGACGTCGAGGTCGAACTCGAGCTCCTGGAAGTCGGGGTGGCCGTTGTACCAGGCGACGAACTCCGTCGCCGACCACGACCCTGGCAGGTCCTCTCCCGGGATGCCGAGCCGGCGGTCCGTCTGTGCGCCGAAGGCGTACACAACCGCGTCGTAGAGCCGCGTCAGGTCGCCTGGCGAGAGATCGCGGCCCACCTCGACGTTGCCGAAGAACCGGAAACCCGGCTTCAAGGCGATCCGCTCGAAGGCCCGCGAGACCGTCTTCAGCTTCGGATGGTCGGGCGCGACGCCGAGCCGCACCAGGCCCCAGGGTGTCGGCAGCCGCTCGATCATGTCCACCTCGACCGGAATGTCGGCGTCGAGCAAAGCTCCGGCCGCATAGAAGCCGGCCGGGCCCGAACCGACCACAGCAACCCGAAAGGCCTCGCTCATTGCGCCGATCGTAATCGCGCCATAGCGGCGTCCCTAAAAATCGGAGCGGAAGCGCAGCTTTCGCTACGCGCTACAGCCGGAACCGCAGCCGCCGACGGCACCTTCGGCCTCGGCGTCTTCTTCGACCTGGAAGGAGTGGCCACAGCCGCAGGAGGAGCTGGCGTTCGGGTTGTTGATCGCGAACCCGGCGGCCTGGATGGAATCGACGTAGTCGATCTCGGCACCCTTGAGATACGGCGCGCTGAACGGGTCGACGACCACCTGGACGCCGTGCATCTCGAACTCGAGGTCACCGTCGGCGGCGCCACGATCGAAGCCGAGCCCATACTGGAAGCCGGAGCACCCGCCGCCCTGGATGGCGACTCGCAGGACGCTGACGTCCTCCTCCTCGGCGATCAGCTGCTTGATCTTGACAGCCGCGGCCTCGGTAACGCTCATCAGGGGCAGCACTCTTTCCTGGAGTTCCATCGTGATCTGATCGTAGCAACGTGGGCGGTTCCCAGGGTACTCCGGAAGGGGCAGCTTGTAACACTCGTCTCAGGCACGGTTGAGCGGTTTTCGCCATGCTTCGTGGCGTTGGAGGGAACCTGTTAGGTTCACCGTCGCCCAAGGGGAGGGACGCGTGCTCGACAACTGGCTGCCGTTCCTGATCTACGCGATCTTCGCGTTGATCATTCCCGCATCGATGATGTGGTTCTCCTTCGTGTTTGCGACGCGCGCGCACAAGCGCACGCGCTGGCGCGAGCTTCCCTTCGAGTCGGGCGTCTCGACGGGCCCGCCGAGAGTCCAGCGCTTCACGGTGAGCTTCTATCTCACGGCGATGCTCTTCATCGTCTTCGACATCGAGATCGTGTTCCTGTATCCGCTCGCCGTCATCCTCCACCAGTTGGCGTGGTTCGGCTTCCTCGAGTTCCTCTTCTTCATCGCGATCCTCGTCGTCGCGTACGTCTACGTCTGGCGAAAGGGTGCGCTCGATTGGCAATAGAGGACGGGAAGAAGCTCCGTGACCACGGCCTCCAGTCCGAGCGCCTGCTCTGGCCGACGAAGGGGCCTGGGGTGTTCGAGCAGGAAGTCGCTGCGATGGAGCGGGCCGTCGGTCTCACGACGCTCGAAAAGGCGGTCGCCTGGGCGCAGACGAAGTCGATGTGGCCCGACACTTTCGGGCTCGCCTGCTGCGCCATCGAGATGATGTCGATCGTTTCGTCGCGCTACGACATCGCGCGGTTCGGGATGGAGGCCTTCCGCTCGTCGCCGCGCCAGGCGGACCTGCTGATCGTGTCCGGCCGCGTCGTGCACAAGATGGCGGCGCCGCTCCGCCAGGTCTACGACCAGATGCTCGAGCCCAAGTGGGTGATCGCCATGGGCGCGTGCGCGAGCTCAGGGGGCATGTTCAACAACTACACCACGCTTCAGGGCGTGGACAAGATCGTTGCGGTGGATGTGCATGTGCCGGGATGCCCACCCCGGCCGGAAGCACTGATGGAAGGCATCGTGCGACTGCACGAGAAGGTCATGGCCGGCGTCCCACCTGCCTATGAAATTCGCGGAGTCGCGTCCTGAACTACAACCGCGTCCCCGGGCTCGTAGAGGTTCAGGAACGACACGGCGAGACGACCGTGGTCGTCGACACGCCGCGCCTCACGGACGCGGCACTGCACTTGCGTGACGAGCTCGGCTTCAACTACCTCTCGGACGTCGCGGCGACGGACTACCTGGGTTGGGGCGGGAAGGGCGTCTCCGGTTACATCGGGACGAACCGCGGTCGCGACCTGAACGAGCCTGCGACGCAGGGGTACCAGCGTCTGCCTCGGGACAAGCCGCGCCGCTTCTCGGTCAGTTACCACCTGCTCGGTCTTCGTGCCGGCGCGCCGCGTGTGCGGCTTCAGGTCTGGGTCGACGAAGACGAGCAGGTTCCGAGTCTCGTCAGCGTCTGGCCGACTGCGGATTGGCACGAGCGCGAAGCGTTCGACCTCATGGGCCTCCGCTTCGACGGCCACCCGAACCAGCGCCGCATCCTCATGGACGACGACTGGGAGGGCCACCCGCTGCGCAAGGACTACCCGATCGGCGGCGAGCCGGTCCGATTTTCGGGAGAAGCGTAGGTGGCGATCGCTCCGGAGCGGCCGAAGATCTACGAGGGCACACGCATCCCAGCCCCGATTCCGAGCGTGCTCGAGCTAAGCGAGGACCTGAGGTCGTCGGACGACGTCCTCACGGTCAACTTCGGCCCGAACCATCCCTCCACGCACGGCGTGTTGCGGCTAATCGTCGACCTCCACGGTGAGGACGTCGTCGGACTGGCCGCGGTGGTCGGCTACCTGCACACCGGCTTCGAGAAGAGCATGGAGCAGAAGAGCTGGTGGAAGGCGATCACGTACGCGCCGCGGATCGACTACCTGTCGTTCCAGGCCAACGAGCTCGTGTTCGTCCTCGCGGTGGAGAAGCTGCTCGCCATCGAGGTGCCTTCGCGTGCGACGTGGATGCGCATGTTGCTCTCGGAGTTGAACAGAATCCACTCGCATCTCGTCTGGCTCGGAACGGCGGCGCTCGAGCTCGGAGCGATCTCGATGTTCTGGTACTGCTTCCGCGAGCGCGACCGCATCCTCGATCTCTTCGAGCTCGTCGCCGGTTTCCGGATGCACACGCGCTACTTCCAGGTCGGCGGGCTCGCCGAGGACGTGCCGGCGGGCTTCTGGGACGAGTGCGCGAAGTTCGTCGAAGTGATGCCGAAGGCCGTCGACGAATACGAGGCGCTCGTCGATCGCAACGAGATCTGGCTCGAGCGCACACAGGGCATCGGACTCCTCTCGGCCGACGATGCGATCGCCCTCGGGCAATCCGGCCCCGTTCTTCGCGGTTCCGGCGTCGACTGGGACCTTCGCCGCGCAGAGCCGTACCTGGCGTATGACCAGGTCGACTTCCGGGTGCCCGTCTACGACGAGGGCGACGTCTACGCGCGCTATCGCGTGCGGATGGAAGAGATGCGCGAGTCGGTGAAGATCGTCGAGCAGGCGATGCGGCGGATGCCGGGCGGACCGTGGATCGCCGACGACCGCAAGGTCGTGCTGCCGCCCCGCGAGGAGCTCCACACGTCCATGGAGTCCCTCATCCACCACTTCAAGATCGTCACCGAGGGCTTCCGCGTTCCCGAGGGCGAGGTGTACGTCACGGTCGAGTCCCCACGTGGCGAGCTCGGCTGCTACGTCGTCTCGGACGGCGGGCCGAAGCCGTGGCGCGTGAAGTTCCGGGCCCCTTCGTTCGTCGCGTTGGAGGCGACCGCGACGTGCATGCGGGATGCCCTCGTCGCCGACATGATCGCGATCGTCGGATCGCTGGACACGGTCATGGGCGAGGTCGACCGGTGAGCACGTACTACCAGGAAGTGCAGGAGATCAAGGCGCAGTATCCGGACGGGCGTTCGGCGGCGCTTCCGGCGCTGCGGCTCGCGCAGAAGAAGCACGGCTACCTCTCGCCCGAGGCTCTGCGGGAGTGCGCCGATGCGCTCGGTACGACGCCTGCGATCTGCGAGGCGGTCGCGTCGTTCTACGACATGCTTCACCTCGCGCCGACCGGCCGGCACATGGTCGAGGTGTGCACGAACGTCTCGTGCGCACTCGTCGGCGCCCAGCAGGTGCTCGAGAGCTTCGAGCAGGAGCTCGGCATCCGCGCGGGCCAGACCACCGAGGACGGCGAGGTGACGTTGCGGCCGATCGAATGCCTCGGAGGCTGCGGCTGGGCCACCGTCGTCTCGGTGGACCACCACTACCGGACGCACGTGAAACCCGAGGACGTGCCCGCGATCGTGCAGGAGCTCCGCAGTGGCGAGTGAGCAGCGCTTGATCGTGATGGCTGGGACCGACGAGCGGGATCTGACGAGCCTCGCCGAGTACGAGGCGATCGACGGCTACAGCGCCCTGCAGAAAGCACGCGAAATGACCCCGCAGGCCGTGATCGACGACGTAATCGCGTCGGAGCTGCGCGGACGGGGCGGCGCCTTCTTTCCCACCGGCCGGAAGTGGTCCTTCGTTCCGAAACCGGAGCAGAACCCGAACCCGCACTACGTGGTCGTCAACGCCGACGAGTCCGAGCCGGGAAGCTTCAAGGACAACGAGATCATGTCCCGCGTCCCGCACAGGTTTCTCGAGGGCTGCCTGATCGCCGCCTATGCGATCGAGTCGAAGAACGTGTTCGTCTACATCCGCGGGGAGTACACCGGGCCCTACGAGATCCTGCTCGCGGCGCTGAAAGAGCTGGAAGGGCGGCCCGACCTGCGTGGTGACGTGACGATCGTGTTGCACCGCGGAGCCGGCGCGTACATCTGTGGCGAGGAGACGGCGCTGCTCGAGTCGCTCGAGGGCAAGCGCGGGCAGCCGCGCACGAAGCCTCCCTTTCCGGCCAGCCAAGGTCTGTATGCATCGCCCACCGTGGTGAACAACGTCGAGACCCTCGCGACGCTGCCCCCGATCATCGAGATGGGAGGCGCCGAGTACGCGAAGCTGGGCGTGCCGGATTCGCGCGGAACCCGGGTCGTGTCCATCTCGGGTCACGTGGAGCGGCCCGGCAACTACGAGATCGAGAACGGCACGAGCCTCCGGGAGCTGATCTATGGCCTCGGTGGAGGCATTCCCGGCGGCCGTGACCTCAAGGCGGTCATCCCGGGCGGCTCGTCGACGGTGATCTTGAAAGGCGACGAGATCGACGTCGGTTACGACTTCAACTCCCTTCTGAAGCTCAACACGGCGATGGGGTCGGCCGGCGTCGTCGCGCTCGACGACCGCTGCTGCATGGTGCAGCTCGGCATCCGCATCTCGGAGTTCTACGAGCACGAGTCCTGCGGCAAGTGCACGCCGTGCCGCGAGGGGACGCGGTGGATGACGCAGATCCTGCGCCGGCTGGAATCGGGGGAGGCCTTGCAGTCCGAGCTCGATCTCCTGCTGGACGTGTGCGACCGCATCAACGGGAAGTGCCTGTGCCCGCTCGGGGAGACGGCGGCGGTCGCCGTCGCGAGCTACGTCGAGAAGTTCCGGGCGGAGTTCAGCGCGCATGTCGAGCAAGGCGGCTGTCCGTTTGGAGACGCCTCACCTCTACACGACGTGCTCGCCCCGGTCGCGATGGGCGGGCACCTCCCGAGCGCGGTGCCCGTATGAGCCACTACATCCTCGGACACGTACCGGTGCCAGGCACGGGTACGAAACTGTCACGAAAGCGTGCCGCATGAGCGCGACCGAGACCGTCACGCTCACGATCGACGGCGTCGCCGTCGAGGTGCCGAAGGGGACGGGGCTCGTCGAGGCCGCGCTCGCCGCCGGGATCGAGATTCCCGTCTTTTGTTACGAGCCGAGGCTCGGGCCCGCCGTCGGGGCGTGCCGGATGTGCCTCTGCCAGATCGAGCCCGGCCCGCCGAAGCCGCAGGCCGCCTGCACGCTGACCGCGCAGGACGGAATGGTCGTCCGCACAGCTCTGACCTCGGCGGTCGCAGCAGACGCGCAGAACGCGACCCTGGAGTTCATCCTCGTCAACCATCCGCTCGACTGCCCGGTCTGCGACAAGGGCGGCGAATGCCCACTGCAAGACCTGACGTTCCGGTACGGCCCCGGGAACACGCGCATGACGTTTCCGAAGCGCACGTTCGAGAAGCCGATCCCGGTCTCGCCTCTGATCGCACTCGACCGCGAGCGCTGCATCCTCTGTTACCGCTGCACTCGCTTCAGCGAAGGCGTCGCCGAGGACGGACAACTCGTCGCGGTCGACCGCGGCGCGGGCTCGATGATCGCGACGTTCGGGGACGAGCCCTACCGCGCGCCGTTCAGCGGCAACGTGATCGAGCTCTGCCCGGTCGGCGCGCTCACGTCCACGACGTATCGGTTCGAGGCCCGGCCGTGGGAGATCCAGGACGTCCCGACCGTTTGCGGGATGTGCCCGGTCGGCTGCAACATCAACGCGACGACGCGCGAGGGCAAGGTCAAGCGCATCCTCTCACGGAACAATCCCGAAGTCGACAACGGCTGGCTCTGCGACAAGGGCCGTTTCGCGTACGCGCATCTGCACGCGGAGGACCGCGTGCGCGATCCGATCATGCGCGTACGGCGGCGCGGCTTCGAGGAGGTCTCCTGGGAGCGCGCGTTGGACGAGGCCGAACGGCTGCTCCGCGAGTCGGACGGACGCATCGTCACCGCCCTCTCGGGCTCCGAGACGGTCGAGCAGGCGTACGCGCTCGGCAAGCTCCTGCGCCGCGGGCTCGGCGCGCACACCGCTTTCTTCCCAGAAGAGATGTCGGATGCGCTCGACGCCTTCCGCGTCCCGCTGTCCTCTATCCGCGACGCGGACATCGTGGCGGTGCTGGGAGATGCACCGGTCGTCGAGCATGCTCCGATCGTCGAGCTCTGGATCAAGGAAGCGCGTCGCCGAGGTGCACGCGTGCTCTACGAGCTCGACGAAGAGGCGGTTCGCGGCGCCGACCGCGCGATCCTGATCTGGTGCGGTCCGGGCGGCCATGGAGGCGCCACCGTCGCGGCGCTCACGCAGCGCCTTGGTGGGAGCGGAGCTTTCTACATTCCGGACACCGCGAACGGACGGGGCGTGTGCGATGCGTGGTCGTGCGCAGACGACGCCGAGTCTGGAACTCCGGACCCGATCGGGCTGCTGATCGTTTCCGGCGACGAGGCTGCGGCCAACCCGGATGTGCGCGCGCTCGCGGAGAAGGCCGAGCGGGTCATCGTGATCTCGATGTTCCAGGGCCTCGCCGCAGGCTGGGCAGATCTCGTCCTGCCGGGAACGAGCTACCTCGAGCGCGATGGGACCTACGTGAACCTCGAAGGGCGCGTCCAGCGGCTGCGCCGCACCGTCATCCCGCCTGTGCCCGATGAGCTCGCGTGGATCGCGAAGCTCGCCGAGCGCTTCGACGTCAGGCTCTCGCCCTATCCGTCGCTCGTGTTCGAAGAGGTCTCGGCGATTGCCTTCGGCGGGATCCCCTTCGGCGAGATCGGCGAGCGCGCGCCCCTGCCGGCGGCCACCGGGGCCAGCGCTCCGATCGAAGTGCCGCCCGACCCACCGCGAAACGGCGGTCTGCGCCTCGTTCGCTACCGCCCTCTCTTCTCCGGTCCCGCGGTCGAACGCGTGCGCGAGTTGGACTTCCAGCGACCGCAGCCCGAGGCAGAACTGTCGGTGGAGGACGCGCGCGCGCGCGGGATCAGGAACGGCGACGAGATCACGATCCGGTCGAACGGAACTTCCGTCAAGCTCCGCGCGCGCCTGAGTAGCGAGCTGCGTCCGGGTGTCGTGCGCGTCTCGGACGACTTCGCAGGCGATCTGAAGCCGGCCGTGGAGATTTCGAAGTGAGGGAGCCGTGGTGGATCTCCCTGATCAAGGCCGGAGTGATCGTGAACCTGATCATGCTCGCATTCGCATACACGACCTGGCTCGAGCGGAAGCTGCTCGGGCGCATGCAGAACCGCTTCGGCCCGAACCGCGCAGGCCCGTACGGTCTCCTGCAACCGTTCGCGGATCTGATCAAGCTCGTGCGCAAGGAGAGCTTCTTCCCGGTCGCCGCACGGCACCCGCTCTACATCGCCGCACCGATCATCTCGATGTTCACGGCCCTGGCGGCGTTCGCGGTGATCCCGTTCGGAGCAGGCTGGCAGATCTGGCACTACCACGTCGACGGTGAGATCGCGAACGTGTCGATCGCGCTGATCCTGATCTTCGCCCTCGGCTCGATCGGCGTGTACGGCGCGATCATCGGCGGCTGGGCGTCGCAATCCAAGTTCTCTCTCCTCGGCTCGATGCGGACCTGCGCGCAGCTCGTCTCTTATGAGGTGTCGCTCGCCCTCTCCGTGCTCGGGGTCGTGCTGATGGGCCAGTCGCTCAATCTCGTCGACATCGTCAACAAGCAGGGCGCGACGATCTGGTTCTTCATCCCGCAGCTCGCAGGACTGCTCGTCTTCTTCTTCGCGATGATTGCGGAGACGAGCCGTCCGCCGTTCGACCTGCCCGAAGCCGACACCGAGCTCGTCGCCGGGTACCACACGGAGTACGGCGGCATGCGCTGGGGCCTCTTCCAGACGGCCGAGTACATCAACCTGATCACGCTCTCAGCGCTGGCGGTGACGCTCTTCTTCGGCGGATGGCGCGGCCCGTACGCACCGCTCGGACCGCTCTGGTTCCTGCTCAAGGTCTTCATCTTCATCGCGGTCTTCATCTGGATCCGGGCGTCGGTGCCGCGGCTCCGCTACGACCAGCTGATGCGCTTCGGCTGGAAGATCCTGCTGCCCGTCGCGACGATTAACGCCGTCGTCACGGCGCTCCTGGTGGTGTGGATTTCTTGAGCCCTCAGCCGTTGGACAGCGTCAAGGGCTTCGCGGTCACGTTCCGCCAGCTCTTCAAGAAGCCGATCACGCAGCAGTACCCGGAGTACAAGCGTCCGGTCTACCCCCGCTTCCGCGGTCGCCACCGCCTGCACAAGCACGAGAACGGGCTGGAGAAGTGTGTCGGCTGCTCGCTCTGCGCGGCGGCCTGCCCCGCCGACTGCATCCGCGTCGTGGCAGAAGAGAACACCCCTGACAACCGCGTCTCGCCCGGCGAGCGCTACGCGCGCATCTACGAGATCAACATGAGCCGCTGCATCTTCTGCGGGTACTGCGAGCTCGCCTGCCCGTTCGACGCCATCACGCTCGGCAACGAATACGAGATCTCGGAGTACTCGCGCGACGACCTCATCTACACGAAGGACATGCTGCTCGCAGAGCCGATCAAGAAGGTCCCGGTCGCCGACCGCGACCTCTACGACACGCCGATCCCGTACTACCAGGACCACTCGTGATCGTCGCCTCGGTAGGCAACGTCCTCGTTTGGGCGGTGTGGCTGGGCGCCGCGTTCGCCTGCCTCGGCTCCGCCGTCGCGGTCGTCTCGTTCACGAATCCCTTCTACTCGGCGCTCGCGCTGATCGGCAATCTCGGCTCGCTCGCAGTGCTCTACCTCCTGCTCTCCTCGGAGTTCGTCGCCGCAGCGCAGGTGCTCGTCTACGCCGGCGCGGTGATGGTGATGTTCCTGTTCGTCATCGCCTACATCGGCCCACGCACCGAATCGCCGTGGACGGGCGGGCCGAGTTGGCAGACGATCGGAGCGATCCTGGCCGCCGGCGCGATCCTCGTCGAGATCGTGGTCGTGATCGGGCTCAAGGCGGGCGGCTCACTGGCGCATTCGCATCACGTCGGCGGCACCTTCGGAACGCCGAGCTACATCGGCCGTCTCTTCTTGACCGACCACCTGCTCGCCTTCGAGATCACGTCGATCGTCCTGCTCGTCGCCGCGATCGGGGGCGTCATCCTCGGAGCGCACTCCCGCACGACCGCCGACGAGGTGCCGTCGCTGTGATGGGACCGGGCACTGCGTGGTATCTGTCCGTCGCCGGCTTCCTGTTCGGCGTGGGCGCGCTCGGCGTGCTGATCCGCCGCAACCCGCTCATCGTCCTGCTCTCTCTCGAGATCATGCTCAACGGAGCAAACCTCGCCCTCATCGCCTTCGCTCGCCACCTGAACAACGGCGACGGGCAGATCTTCGCGCTGGCCGTGATGGCCGTCGCAGCTTCCGAGGTTGTCGTCGGGCTTGGCCTGATCGTTGCGCTGAACCGCAAGCGCGTTCCTCTGGACGTCGACCGCCTCAGCTCTCTCCGCGGATGATCTACGGCGCCTGGATCTGCCTGCTCTCGCCGCTCGCCGCGGCGGGGCTGATCACACTCGGAGGCGAGCGCATCTCCCGCCGCGGCGCCGGCTACCTCGCGACGCTCTCCTGCTTCGTTGCGTTCGCGGGCGCGGTAACGAGCTTCGTCGGACTGCTCGGACGCGCCGGCGGCCAGCGAACCGTTGTCTCGACGGCCTGGACGTGGATCTCCGGAGGCTCGTACCGCTCCGGATTCGCGGTGATGATCGACCCGCTTTCCGTCTTCATGATGCTGATCGTCGCCGGCGTCGGCGCACTGATCGTCGCCTACTCGATCGGCTACATGGACGGCGACGACGAGGAGCGCCGCTACTTCGCCTACATGGCGCTGTTCGTCTTCTCGATGCTCCTGCTCGTCCAGGGTGGGAACCTGCTGATCCTGCTCGCGGGGTGGGGCATGGTCGGCCTCTCGTCGTACCTGCTGATCGGCTTCTGGCACGAGCGGCCGAGCGCGATCGCGGCCGCGAAGAAGGCGTTCATCATGAACGCCGTCGGCGACGCGACGATGGCGCTCGCGCTTTTCCTTCTGATCAAGAAGGCAGGCTCGGTCGAGTTCGGCATCCTGGGCGGCCAGTACAGCTCGACCGTCGCGACCCTCGTCGCGCTCGGGCTGCTCGGGGGTGCCGTCGCCAAGTCGGCGCAACTGCCGCTGCAGACGTGGCTGCCGGACGCGATGGAAGGCCCGACGCCGGTCAGCGCGCTCATCCACGCGGCGACGATGGTCACGGCAGGGGTCTACTTGATCGTCCGCACACACTCGATCTTCGAATCTGCCCCGCACGTCGCGGACCTCGCCGCCGGCCTCGGCGCCGCCACCCTGATCCTCGCTGGACTGATCGCGCTCGTCCAGGTCGACATCAAGCGAGTGATCGCCTACTCGACGATGTCGCAGATCGGCTACATGTTCCTCGGCGTCGGCATCGGAGCCTATGCGAACGGGATGTTCCACTTGATGACGCACGCCTTCTTCAAGGCGCTGCTCTTCATGACAGCCGGCAACGTCATCCACGCCCTCGCGGATGAGCAGGACATCCGCAAGATGGGCGGGCTGCGGCAGTTGATGCCCCGCACGTATCTCGCGTTCTTGATCGGGTCGCTCTCGCTCGTCGGCATCTTCC
>WNGO01004062.1_pt1 | contig 17276 bp, 16 predicted proteins | sample 5400511 | NCBI WGS metagenome assembly WNGO01 (sample SAMN13153380, study PRJNA577476) | soil metagenome | isolation source: 20 cm soil or saprolite under Garry oak tree replicate 2 | place: USA:California | collected 2016-06-15 | reverse complement strand
AGAACTTGCTCCAACTGAAGCCCCCGACGGGTCTGTATTGCCCCACCGTCACAGCGGAGTTTTGGAGTGCGCTGTCATAATGGAAGGGGGACTGGGAGGCATCGTCGAACGAACCGGTGACGATGCTCCCGTAGAGCCCAACGGGAGCTCCGGGCGCATAGTAGGCAGAAAGCGGCGCGTAGGAGACCATAGCGTTTGGCATACCACCGACCCTGATGAGATCGGTTCCGCCGTAAACAACCTGGAAATTAGACGGGATCCCGCTGAAGGGTGCTTTCGACGGGCCGCAGGTAACTTTGCCATATACGTCCGGATTAGCCGTAACGCCCCCGCTACACGCATTGAAGCCGGCAAAGCCGGCGCCCCAGAGCACGCTTGTCGAGGGACTGTGGCCGGATTCACTCGGACAGCCCGACGAACATTGTCCGGCAAGATTGAAAACCACGGGGCCCGAATCAACGACGATCTGGCCGTCCCTGAGGAAATTCAGGCTGTTCACGGTGTACGTCCCGGCGGTGACGTGAACCACATCCGCGTTGGCGATTTGCAAGTTTCCATATTCCCCGGGTGCGAGCGTAAAAACATTCGCAGTTGTACTTCACATCCGCGTTGGCGATTTGCAAGTTTCCATATTCCCCGGGTGCGAGCGTAAAAACATTCGCAGTTGTACTTCTGCCACCATCGATAAGACTGGTCGAGCCGTTCGTCGTACAACCAGCAACAGAGGTGCAAGACGTGCTTACGTTTTGGGTAGTCGTGGGCGGAAGCGGACTTGGGTAACACGGGGTGGTCTTGCAACCCCACGGAAGCGGGGCAACCAATGGCGCGCTCAGCATGTTGGTGCCTTGGTCGAAGGTGGTCTTACCGCTGCCGTTCGTGATCCCATCGGGACAAGCTCCCACGGTTGTGTTCAGGGCCGAAATAGTTCCGTTAATTACTGCGTTTCTGCCAAGGTTGACGTTTCCATTCGTGCCAATGTTTCCCCCGCTCGCTTGCACGTTCGTGCCACCGTAAACACCGAGATTGGAATTATAACTGTCGGTGTAATCCGACCCCTGAAAGTTGACGGCCTTACAGGCCGAACTCGTTGCCTCGATGCCATAATTGAAGACTGGAGTGCCGGTCCGCTCGTACGTCGCGACCACCTGCACTGAGGCGTTACGTATCCCGCCGACAGTTCCCTGAGAGGTGATCTGCCAGGTTTGTACGACACCGCCGCCTCCTAACCACGAAACCCCGCCTGCGGGACTCATGCGGAGCAGCGTGGCGTAGCTCGAATAGGACGCGTTGGGTACGCCCGTGAGCGATTTGCTCAAAGCGCTGCTGTAGGCGGTGACCGCCGCTGCGTCAGGATAGTTCGAACTCACTCCGCTCATCGCCGAGAGCACCACGGGATTCCCGTTGTACTGCACGGGGTTTTTGGTCATGTCGTACGAAGTGAAGGTGGTAGGGGCTGCATAGCCGGCCGAGGAGAGCCAGTTCATGGTGCTTTGCAGCCCGGCCTCCGCCGCATACCGCGATTGTGCGGTCAGCCGGTAATTAAGACCGGTCCAGGCCTGCGCTTCGGAAGTAAACATGACCGCAGCGGCCAGTATGCCAAGCACCAGGATCATGAGCAGGGCCATGATTAAGGCGACGCCCCGCTCCGACCGGTTGCAACTCGTTTGCTTGTTCATGACTACATTTCCTCCTGCGTTGGGCGATCTTTTTTCGCAGCGCCTTTCAATAGACCAGCACGTTCGCGGGCGTAGGTTGAAGCCGAGTTGTAATGCCCACATTCGCCAGCTCCAAACCCGCCGAAACATTGCGCGGCGCCAAGTTGAGAAATGATTTGGTCATTTGCGGGTATACACCGGTTTGTGGGTCAGGCCTCGTCGCCTGCACGCTGAGCGTGAACCCGATGTTCGTGACAAAAGTAAAGCCGGCAGCAGCGGTCGTCGTGTATTGGAAACAGACCGCGCCTGTACCGCCCACGACCGTTGATAGCAGCGTCTGACTCGCGCTAAGCGTATTGATGCCTGGAAGGATGGTGGTGACAGACCGCGTCAAGGTTCCGGGCGCGGCCGCGGTCCCGGGGGTGCAGGTATAGCGCACATAGACCAGCGAGCCGTCGGCGTTAATGTCACCAAAAATGTTCAGGACGTTGGCGGTCGAGCCGTCGGTCGTTGCTGGCGCCACGACGCCATTGGGGAAAACGCCGAGCACGTTGATGGGAACGCCTGCGGCGTGCGGCTTGCCGAAGATGCCGGTGATCGTGGATGCGGTGACGGCGGTGAGCGTAACCAATTCTTCATTATTGGTGCTCGCGTCCACCAGCACTTGTTCGTTCACGAACATTGAAGCGGTCGAGGAGACATTGACGGTTTGTGCGATTGCATTGGCACTTAGGGCCGCGCTGAGCGTCGACGCGGGCAAACTCACGAGCCCAGCCTGTCCAATTTCTTGCGCCATCAGCTCAGCGGCGCCCCGCACATTTTCGTACATGTCGGACTTCAATTCGGTTCGGGCATAGGATTGTTGAGACGAGGAGAGGGCGGAAAAAATCCCGCCGCCAATCACCATCATCAGGGCCATACTCACCATCATTTCGAGCAGTGAGAATCCCTCACACGCCACAGGAGAGGGGCGCAAACCAGGGCGTCTTTCCGCGGTTCCGAGCGGCGGCCTTTTATTCACAGCGAGACGCATCTGGGCAGGGGCCCATGGATTCCGTCCGCAAAATTGTGCGTAGTCATTAGAATGAGCAAACATATCAGCCACCTTTCGTAGGCGGCCTACAATCCGCTCGACTTTATAGAAACCAGCACAGCGGAGGGAGCAAGGCCCTTCACACCAGCCGCTTGCAAAGAATTGACGACTACGGTGATGGTCTTCAGGGTGGCCGTAGAGTCGGTTGAAATGCTCCACTGGCGGGTGTAATACGCTCCCGTGGAACTGGTCAAGAGATTGCCGTTGGAATCGAGATAATCGACATAGCTCGCTACTGCGGCGGCAGGGGGAACCGCTCCGACGCTCGAATTGGCAACCATTGTGCCGCCCAGCCCGCTGCCCCCGGCGGCATTGGGGGGGAAGACCGTCGTATCCGTTGCGGCGTCGTTGAAATCCAGTTTCAACAGCGATTCCATTTTGTCCTGGGCGTACTCGGTGGTCCGAGTCGCGATGTCCCCCTGCTGCTCCGTGGTTTGGGCGCCCAAGATGAAGACGGGCATAACGCCTATGACCACGGTAATCAGAATGGAGCCGGCCAGCATGGTCTCGATCAAAGTTACGCCGCGCTCCGATAGCGCATTATTGTTCCGGCAGGGCTTCCCCGGTCTGATTCCAGTTGTGCTTGGGACTTCTCCAGCCATTTTCAATACTCCTGAGTTTTAGAATGGGGCCCACGTCGACCCGCGGTAGCTATACGCCGTGGGCTGCCCGGAGATGGATACCGCGATGGCGGAGTAAAGTTTCTGGTTATTCGTGAGATAGATCGCATCGCTCGCGACTATTTTGTTAGCGCTGTCCACCGGATAGCCGCGCGAATTAATTTCAATACACGCGGTGTTGGCGATGTTAGCGCCAGCGGCTGTGCCCGCGACACCCGCCGTGCAGGCGGGCGCCTGAGCGGCCGCACCTGTTGCTGCCGTGGGTCCCGTTGTTATCGAACCGAATCCGAAGGTGTCACCCTGGGCCAGGGGAGTCACAGGGCTGGATGTTTGGGTGCAGGCGTTGGCATCCCCGTCGGTCTTCCAGCATCCGCTGGCCTTGTTCCATACCTCTAAGTGGAAAGTGTTGCCGTTCAGATCCACGTAAACGCGCGCGTGGGTAAAATCGGCGGCCGCGCGCATTCGCGCCACAACAAGCTCGGCGGCAATGCCTCGCCCATCGCCCGCAATTCGGTAGATTCGCGTAATGCTCTCTACGGAGGATATTGCGATAGCTAGAAGCACGCAGAGGACGAGGACGACAACCATCAGCTCAACCAGCGAAAAGCCGAATTGCCTCTTATTCGCTGCTGTTCGTTGCTTCAACGCGGCAGCGTGCCGCAAGTATTCAAGGATCACCGCTGACTGCCCGTCTCGCAAACGTTTGATTCCTTGCTTGAATTCGGCGTGAGTAGAGTGTTCTGGCATTGTCCCTCTTTTTACCTATATCCAGTGGCTCATAAAACAAAGTTGACGAAAATCCCCTGTGATTGAGCACAATTTACGCACTCGCGTGTAAAAAATCTACTGGTCTGGGGGACAGTTCGAAGACAGGGGACCTTTGTCTTGATTGCGCGTAATAAATGCGCTTCGCGAAAGGTGGAAATCCGCCGCAGGAGGCGCCCAGGTCCACATCTTGATAAAACGGCTCTACCGCGCCCAGATCGAGGAGTGCCCGCTGCCGGAGCGCATTGGAAAGGTCGTCGCGGATGTGAATAGAGGTGCAGGTTCCCGCTTGCTCGAGTTGCGGGGTTATCGGTGACTGGCCGCCGCCAGGGCGCGGAGGAGTATTTCGGGGGCTCGAGCCACAGGTTCGAGCCCTCCGCTTAATGTGATGTTTATTTAATAGTTATCTTCTCCACTGTCCATGTGGAGCAGTCGCCCTTGATGATTACGTTGTCGGAAACGGCGTGGATCTCGTGGATCAGGCAGCCGCTCTGGCCGTGGCCCAGGCTGGTCTGCGCCCAGCCGAGCAAGTCCGAGGCGATGCCATGCGGCGTACTGAACTGATCCGGGCCGGAACCGTGTGTTCCCACCGCCTTCACCCATGTGCCGTCCTTTGCTATCTTGACGACGCGCGAGTTGCCATAGCCATCGCTCACGTAGATATTGTCCTGCGGATCCCATGCTACGTCGGTTTCCCGGTTGAATGTGCCCATTACTCCGACCGGATAGCGCTCCGTGACCTTCTCACCGCGTTCGAGGTAGCGCTCCATGTAATCGATCGCTTCCGGCTTTCGGCCGAGCGTCATTTTGACGTTGGCATTCGGGTCGAACTCGACGATCATTCCGGAACCCTCATCAACCATCCAGACGTTGTCGTATTTATCGACGCGGACGGAGTGCGCGAATGACGCGGCGTAGTTATCTGGACCCCACAGCTTGACGAATTTCAGGTTTTCGTCGAACTCGAACAGCTCCGCGGCCGTCCCGCCACGCGAACTGCCGCCGGTGCCAGTGCGCGAGTACACAAACAGGTGGCCTTTTGAATTCTTGGAAACCCCTTCCGTTTCACCGATCGTGTGACCGGGGACGACGAGGGGGAGCACTTCCTCAGTAATCTGTAACTTCGGAGTGGCGTCCTCAAGGGCAAGTTGTTTGGCGATTGCGGCCTGCCTCTCAGCGCTGGGAGGGCCGAACTGGGCTTGGACCTGCAGCGTCGACGCTCCGATCACGACGCCGAGCACGAAAAAGGAAAACAGCACCAAGGAACGTTTCATATAGTGGATCTCCTTTCGGAAATGAACGTCCAACCAGGACATGTCCGGACGGCTTGGCCCGGGATTGCCACTTTATTTCCCCGACTCGCGCTATGCTACACCCAACCACGCGCCCCGCTGTGGATATTTGTGAAACAATCTCATGCCGCAAAGTTTTTCGGACGCGGCTTGCTGGCGAGTTGTGACTGGAACACGGCGCAGTTGGAAAGAACCGCGTCAACCCTTAAGAGAAGTTCCTCCGGCAGAGTTGCCATGTACTCGCAAGCAGGTTGTGTGGTACTGTGCGCCCGAAATGACGAATCCTTCCGATGATTTATCGCGAAGGTCCTTTCTCAAAGCCAGTCTGGCTGGGGCTGCTGTTTCTTTGGCGAAAGTTCCCGCAGCGACGGAGACAAAGCAGAAAGATCAAAGGACAAACCCAGTGAGCGGCGGCCCAAGTGACGACCTCACGAGGATGAGTATCCGCGAAGTAGCGGATCTGATACGCAAGAAAAAAGCCTCGCCAGTGGAACTGACAACAGCGTGTCTCGCGCGGATAGACCGAATCAACCCCTCACTGAATGCCTTCATCACGATCACGGCAGAAGCAGCCCTGGAACAGGCGCGTGAAGCCGAAGCCGAGGTACATCGCGGAAAGTGGCGCGGGCCGCTGCATGGTGTCCCGATTGCCCTGAAGGACTTGTTCGATACGGCCGGAGTAAAGACGACTGCTGCCAGCGGAGTGTTTAAGGATCGCATTCCGGCGGAAGATGCCGAGGTCGTGCGCAGACTCAAGACTGCCGGCGTTGTGTTGCTGGGCAAGACCAACATGCAGGAATTCGCATTTGGTGGCAGCTCCATCGTCAGTTACTTCGGGGCCGTGCACAACCCCTGGGAGCTAAGCCACATCGCCGGTGGTTCATCGGGTGGTTCGGCTGCGGCAGTGGCAGCCGAACTCTGCTACGGAGCTCTTGGATCGGACACTGCGGGCTCCATACGGCTTCCAGCGGCCCATTGCGGCATCGTAGGGCTCAAACCAACTTATGGACTGGTAAGCACACGCGGCGTGATCCCTCTTTCCTGGTCGCTCGATCACGTTGGACCCTTGGCGCGCACTGCGGCCGACGCGGCTCTCATTCTTCAGGCAATCGCCGGCTACGATCCACAAGACATCACGAGCGAGGAGATGAAAGTCCCCGACTATGCGCAGGCACTTCGGGCCAATGTATCCTCCATCCGAATAGGGGTACCCCGCGAATTCTTTTACGCGGACCTCGATCCGGACATTGAAACCGCAATGAAGAATGCCTTATCAGTATTGGAGAAACTTACGGCTGGGATCCGGGATGTGGCCCTATCGGCGAACACGATGGAGACCTTGAGAGACGTCGTAAGGGCCGCCGAGGCATTTGCGTACCACCGGGAATTCGTTGCCAAAACCCCAGAGCTCTACCAACCTCTGACGCTGAAAAGGATACGATCGGGTGCTGAAGTGACTACACCCGCCTACATCCAAGCGCGCCGTGACCTCGCCCAAATCCGTCGAATTTCAGGAAAATCGTTTGAGTCTGTGGACGCGCTTGTCACCCCGACGCTTCCCATTCCGCCCGCGGCGATTTCGGACCCGAGGGCTGACGATATTTTGCCTGTTGTGCGCAATACGTCGCCGTTCAACGTCTACGGTTTGCCTTCGATTTCCGTGCCATGTGGTTTTACGAGCACAGGCCTTCCCTTAGGCATGCAGATCATTGGCCCGTCCGGCGGCGATGCCGTCGTTTTGCAGCTCGCCCAAGCCTATGAGCAAGCAACGGATTGGCACAAGCGTCGTCCTCAGGGTCCCGTACACGCATCGACGACTGCATAGAAGGGCATACTTCGTCTTCCTACTTAATCTCGGGATGAGCCAGCGTTCGCACAGGATCTTTGACGAGACTATTTGTTTGGCTTCGCTGGTTTCGCGTGCTGCTTTGATGGATTCGAGGAGTTGTATGCACCGCTCTTGTTAATGAATTCTTCGTTGTAGTCGGAGTTGTCCGCGCATATGAATTCCTTGATGTTCCAAGTGGGACGCAACTTGAAGTTTCTGTACCCCGACCAAGTTTTCGTATATGCCTTGGGGTCATCGATCGTAATGCTGATCTCCAAGGCATCGGAGGCAGGCCGCCGAATGCGCTCGGTTACGTGCAGCTGGTCAGAATGCGGAAGACCTCCGCGATCGATCCAAGTCTTGTCGTTAAGACCAATCGTATCGACGACGAGCGTATCTCCCTCATACCAACCAATCGAGTCCCCCATCCATGTAAGATCAGGATCCTTCGGATGCTGGCGCCCGTCGGTGAAGATTTGGCGCATATGGTGATCGAACTCGAACAATTCAACCACCCGGCCAGGGGTCTGAACGATCTCAAATAAAAAGGGCTGAATATAGATTCGTGGCACGCCGGGAGGAAGACACCCGACATCTTTGCCCGTAGTCGGATTCACGTAGTCTGTTGATTTATCGACAGCCTTGGGCCCGTAGGAGGGCTTCGCGGCCAGGTATTTTTCCTTTCCCCAAGGCGTCATAGGGGGAACATTCGGGGCAAAGGAATATTCGGCCCACTGCATGCCGCTCATGTTGGCTTCCCAAACTCCAGACAGGTCCACAGTGGGGGCCCCAGTCAGAGGTCTTGCCACGCCCGATCGCTCAGCCGTCTGAGAGTGCAAAACGGAAGAGAACATGAGCACCCCCGCCAGCGCCGCAATCGAACCCATCAAGCAATTACGCATTCTAAAGTTCCTCCTGAGATTCGTACCCCAGTCTTTGGTTGGGCGAGCCAGCCTGCATTGCGGGGCTGTCAACCGGCCCGAGAATCAAGTCCTGGCTGCTGAAAGAAGCGCGATCAGTCTTCCGGCCGTGGCGCCGAACTGTAACGCGATCGAACACCCACCCGCGGTCTTACACCCCATTGGCCTCTTAGAAGTAGTACCCCAGCAGTACCTTACCTTGTGAACCAGCCACCGAACATTCTTTGCATTGAAGTTCGATACCATACGCCCCATTTTTGGCGCGGTGACCTGTAACAATGACTTGGACTCCTGGCTTGAGTGAATTCTTGTCGTAACCGCCTCGGCTTAGATGGTTATTGCTGCTCGATTCGGCTATCCAATGATCGACGTTGCCCTTGTCACTTACCGCGTCGATATAAATGAGTGCGTGAGGGTTGATGAACTCGAATCTCGTTACAGTCCCCTTTACGATAGTCAAATTCTCCATGTCAAACGCCCCCTTCCCGTGATGTGCGGACAGAGGGCCCGAGAACACAAGAAGGCCAAAAACCACGCCCAGGAGAGGTAACAGCTTATTTTTCAAGAGGCACCTCGCGAATTGACTCGGATCATCACACCCTCATCTACAATTTGTCAACGCTTCTCAGTCAGAAGATGAGTTCCTTCGAGGGAACGAGGCCCTTGCGGAACCAGCGCTCAAACACTGCTGTGCTCAAGGTTATCGCCTAAGAGGAAATGGGCAGGTGTATACTGCCAACCGCCCCTTGGGAATCAATAATGGGAATCTCAATTCAGCTACAGGAGAAGAATTGACGATGCCATACTCCAATCGCTGTCGATCCGCCAATCTGCTGATGCTTTCGGTATTCGGAGTCTTGTGGCCATTCGCAGCAGCAATAGCAGGCAGCCCACAGGAGACGGCTCCACTCGGTCACAATCAAACTCAACCTGCGCCTCTGGTGCAAGAAAACAAGACCGTCCGTGTGTCGGAACACGTCTACGTGATTCCGGACGGGCGCGTGAACCTTGTTCCCAACATTGGAATCATCGTCGGAACACGAGCGACGCTGGTAGTGGACGCTGGAATGGGGCCTAGAAATGGACAAGTTGTGATGCGCGAACTTGCCAAGGTCAGCAAAAATCCTCAAATATATTTCACTACGACTCATTTCCACCCGGAGCACGTCACGGGCGCTCAGGCATTCCCGGCAAATACAATCGTAATTCGCACAAAGGTTCAACAGGAAGAAGTGGATCGAAAACAGCCCGAGTATATTCACAATTTCAGTCAACGGACTCCGGAAATTAGAGCGCTATTGCAGGACGTCAAGCCTCGTGCGCCCGATATCGTTTTCGACCATGAAGTAAAACTCGACTTGGGCGGGGTGACGGCCCGGTTATTTTGGCTTGGAGCGGCGCACACGCGGGGTGATAGCTTTATTTTCGTCGAGGAAGATGGACTCCTCTTCACCGGGGATGTGGCGCTCAATCGTTTTTTCCCTATCTTTCCCGATGCAGATGCAAACGGAAAAAACTGGCTCAATATTCTGAGCCAATTGGAAGCCCTTCAGGCGCGGAAAATTGTGCCGGGACACGGCGAGGTTGGCGATGCCACGCTGGTCAGTAAGGAGCATACTTACCTCACGGAAATACAATCGCGTGCCGTTGAACTGAAAGCGCAAGGAAAACCTGCGGAAGATGCAGAGCGATTGCTGACGGTGGAATTTCGGGCGAAGTATTCTGACTGGGATAATCCCGGCTGGATCGCAGACGCTGTCCGGCGATTTTACGCGGAATCCAATTAGAATTCTTCGGGATGGCGGCCGTGCGCGTCTTCGGCCACCGCGGCCGGCACAGCCTGCGTTGACGATGGCACACCAGAGCCAGGATTTTTTACTGCGCCCAAGCACGTTTCGCGAGCCAGTTCCTGATCGCGAGAACTAGGAGGAAAACGATATGAAGCGGAGAACATTTCTGAGCCAGGCGGCCGCGAGTGGCCTGGCCGCTGCGGTTGTGCCCAGCATAGCCAGTGGTTCCCAAAGCAAACCCGCGGCCGGCGCGGGAACAAAACTTCGCGAGATTTCGACGGATCGGGCGCCGAAACCCGTCGGACCATTTTCGCAGGCGATCAAGGCCAATGGATTCATCTTCGTAGCCGGTCAGACCGCGCGTGACCCGAAGACCGGCCAGGTGATTGAAGGGGACATCACGCGCCAAACGGAACGTGTAATGGAAAATCTCAAAATTATTCTCGAAGCCGCTGAGTCATCGCTCGATCGGACAGTGAAGACAACGGTTTATCTAAAGGATATGGATGATTTTGATGCGATGGGTAAAGTCTACAGCCGTTACTTTCCATCTCACCCTCCCGCCCGCGCCACTGTCGAAGTAGCCCGGTTGCACGGAGGGCGCGTCGAAATCGAACTCATTGCTGTCGCCTGATTCCAATTTCTCAACTCAACGAATCCTGAACGCAGGGAATCCCGTTCCTACGGACGAATGGTGGAAAGAGGTGCTTCATGTTGACGCGCCGCCAGTTTTCTAAACTTATTATTGGATCGGGTATATTAGCTTCAGGTAATCCAGAGCGAGTGAGCGCGACACCCGCCTCTCCCGCTCAGAGTGCGTCCCCGGATTGCGATTTGTTGATCAAGGGGGGCACTGTCATCGACCCTGGACAGAATCTGCACACCGCACTCGACGTGGCGGTGAAGAACGGCAAGATTCTAGAGGTGTCGCCAGATATCCCCGTTGCCCGGGCGCGCAGCGTTGTTTCTGCCAGGGGTAAGATCGTGACCCCAGGGCTCGTAGATGCCCACGTGCACGTCTTCGAGGGCATGGGACCTATTCCAGTGAATGCCGATCTTTACTGTCTGGAGCGCGGCGTTACCACGGCGGTTGACACGGGCTCGACAGGCTACGCGGGCATCGCCGCCTTCAAGAAGTACGTCATCAGGCCCTCAGCCACTCGAATCTACGCCTTGCTGGACATCAATGGTTTTGGAGTCATGATGGGCCTGGCGGGAGAGTACGGGAATCTAGACTGGGTGAATTCGCAATCTACGGCGCGGGCAGCTGAGGAGAACAAACCGGACGTCGTGGGAATAAAATGCCGGCTTTCAAGGGAAACCACGGGACCAAACGATCTCGAAGTCCTTAAGAGAGCACTCGAGGCGGCCGAGGCATCTCATCTGCCCCTGATGGTGCATATCGGAGATTCGTATTCTCCTCTGCGGGAAATAATCAGCCGAATGCGAAAGGGTGATGTACTGACGCACTGTCTTAACGGACGGCCGAACGGAATTCTCGATGCCAACAGAAAACTCCTGCCTGAGGTGCTGCAAGCTCGCCAGCAGGGTATCTTTTTCGATCTCGGCCATGGCAGCAACAGTTTTGACTTTGACGTGGCGGAAGAGTGTTTACAACAGAATTTCCTCCCCGACACGATCAGTAGCGACCTCGCAGCCACGAGTATAAACGGACCCACTTTTGATTTGATCACCACTGTCTCCAAGTTCTTGCCCTTGGGGCTGAGCCTGGATCAAGCGATTGAACGGGTCACAGTGAGGCCGACACGAGTGTTCAATTTCGGGGTTGAACTGGGGAGTCTGCGGCCTGGAACGGTGGCGGATATAAGCATCATCGAGGTCCGGGAAGGGACGTTTGTTTTCGCGGACACCGACGGGAAGAAACGCACGGGGCGGCAAAAACTCCAGAGCGCGGCGACGATTCGAGGCGGGCGGCTCTATGTGAACCGAAGTGAAGACCTGGTGAATAGTTAGCTGCGAGACATTGGCATAGATTTCGGGTTGCCGACCATTCACTCCGAACGTGCCGGAGGCGAACGGCAAGTCCACACGTTACGTCCTGTCCGGCGCTCTACTTCTTGAGTGCTTTACTATCGCGCCCACCCTGGTGCAGCACCAAGTGCGTGACTTGGCCCTTCTCGTTCTTGAAGAACTCAATTTTTGCGTCCACAACTTTTGGAAAAAACATCGTCTCCGACTCGGCAAAAATCGGCACCTTGGGCTGTCCCGTTATCTGCGTTATCAGCTGGTCGCCTTCTAGGGTCACCACGAAGACAAAGCCCGGCCCTAATTCGTAGCTACCCACGTACTCCGCAAGAATCTTTGCCGGCACTACAATCTCTTTTCGCTCCTCAGTCAACACCACCTTCTCGCCGTGAACTAAAGCTGCCATTTTCGACGCGATTTCGCCTGGGCTCGATCCGTTCAGATTGCCCAGCACGACGACCGTTAGCTTCTCGTCGGGATAGTACGACAACTGAGTATTGAAGCCCTCGATTCCGCCACCGTGTTCGATCAGCTTGAGTCCTTTTACCGTGCGCACAGCCAGCCCGCACGCATAATCATTCTTGAACGGCGTGGTCATCTTTTGCAACGAAGCGGAAGACAACAGCTTGCCGCCAAACAGCCCTCGCTCCCATCGCAGCAAATCTTCTGCAGTGGAATATAGCCCGCCTGCCGAAAGGGGAATGCTCATATCAATGTAACCTGCGTTCACCTGTCCAGTGCCACCAGGCGAATAGCCGGAAGCCCGGCGCAAGATAACGGCGGAGTTTGAATCGTACCCTGAGTCCTTCATCCCTAACGGAACGAAGATGTTTTCCTGTATAAAATTAGCGTAAGGCTGCCCGCTGATCTTCTCGATCAGATACCCGAGCAGGACGTACCCAGAATTGCTGTAGTTCCATTTCTCACCGGGCTGAAATTCAAGCGGCTTGTCACGAAAGCGCGCTACCAGCTTTTCCGGAGTAGTCGGAATCGCCTCCGTGGAAGCGTAATCGGGAAATCCAGTAAAGCTTGGGATGCCGGAGGTGTGCGTGAGCAAGTTAAAGATGGTCACCTTGTCCCATGCGCCCGGTGCATCGGGCATGTATTTCTTCACCGGGTCATCAACCTTCAGCTTGCCACGTTCTTCCAAGAGAAAAATACTGGCCGACGTAAATTGCTTTGTGATGGAGCCCAACCGGAACTTAGTTGTCGGCGAATTCGGAACGTTCCATTCGAGATTCGCGAAACCGTATCCCTTGTCGAGCACAATGGTTTGGTCGCGTGCAACAAGCACCGAGCCCATGAATTGCTTGCTTGAAACATAGGATTGAACCAGCTGTTCCATCCGAGACACATCGTCCTGCGCTGAGCAACGACTTCCCAGCACCGCGCAAGATCCCACCAGCCAACCCGCAACTGCCATTCGTCGAATCATCATCCTCATGCCCCCCCTTAGAATTGAACAGGTCAACTGGTTTGGATGAGTTGCCCGAAATTCGGCGGGCCCAGTCTAATCGTCTTCCCAAGAAATCGCCACTGGCCAGGGGGAGTTCCCGCAGAATCCGGCGGGCTCTGGCGATTTCGTGGACTAGCCGGAGCAGTCGGTTAACCAAGGAAGTGGTAGGCATAGTCCTCCAGACGATTGTGTCCGAGTGACGGGGCACTCGGAACGTATGGTTGGTCACAATTCTAGATTACTCTCCAACGGCTTCTGCCGAATCTTCCACCGGGAGTGCAGCTGCCGGTTTCTTCGCTGGTGTCATGGTAATGACCACCACGCTGATCAGAACAAACAGAGTCCCCAGAATCGTTCGCAGGCCAATCGTTTCGCCGCCTAGGAAATATCCAACCAGCACAGCCACCACCGGATTCACGTACGCGTAAGTACCGACTTTTGTCGGCGATTCATGATGAATCAGCCACACGTATGCGGTATACCCGATGATGGAGCCCGCGACAATCAGGTAGAGCAACGAGAGCCACGCTCCGCGTGAGATGGCCCACGGATGAAAACTACGAAATTCGCCCAGCGCGGCCGCCGTGAGCGCCAGAAACACTCCGCCGGCTAGCATTTGCGCTCCCGAGCTCATGACTTTGGAAGGCGGAAGCGGCAGCTTGCGCGAAAGCACCGACGCTATGGACCAGCTAATCGACGCAACAATTAGCGCCGCGGCACCCACCTTGTCGATGGGCGCCCCGCCGAGGTTCAACGAGCTGCTCATCAGCACTGCCACTCCGCCGATGCCGATCAAGAGCGCCAACATCAAGCGGACGGTGAGCCGCTGCGTTCGCAGGAAAATGATTTCCGAGAGCGCCATAAACGCCGGGATCGTGGCCATCATGACCGCAGCAACGCCCGAAGGCACACGCTGCTCGGCCCAGAACAACAGGCCATAGTCGAGGACGAAGATCAGGATCGCGAGTAAGGATGCTGACATCCATTGGCGCCCGGTCGGTGAGCGCTCGCCCCGCGCAATCATCCAGCCATAAAGAAGCAGTCCCGCGATCAAGAAACGCATCGCCGCCAGAAGAAACGGCGGAACTTCGCGGACGCCAACACGAATTGCAAGATATGTGGATCCCCAAACAAAATAGATAATCGCGAAAGCCAGCAGGGTTTTCCACATTGGCCGATGAGTGTTGGCTTCCATAAGAAATTCCTACCACAATCTATCATTCCCACCGCCTGATCGCTCATACCTCCCTGATCACGGCGTACTCGGAACTTGGCGACGGTCCCATCCCTACTTCCGGCTTGGCGACAATGAAAGCGTAGACTCGGAAGCGTCAAAGGGAATGATTGTAGAATTTCCAATCTATGTATAATGTGGCGACTGAGAGAATGGCGGGCGCGCCCGCCGGCTGTGAGTGCGACTCCGCGCGGCAAGAGTCGTTCATTATTTTGAGCCGGCCTAGGTTTCGGATTTTGCTGGAGGGAGCATGGTCAGCAAAAAGCGATTGATCCTGTTCGGTTTTGCAATGGGCCTCATTCTGGTATCGCGTCCAGTGCTCGCGCATCATGGGTCTGCCAACTTCCAGATGGATCAAGTGTCAACGATCAAGGGCACCGTCGTCGACTACGAATTGATCAATCCGCATGTGCAAATCTTCCTGAAGGTGGAGCAAGAGGGCGGCAAAGCCGTGGATTGGAATGTGGAAGGCGTGAGCCTGAACATGATGGTGAGGGCCGGTTTCAAACGAGATTCCCTGAAAGCAGGGGACGCCGTTTCCGTGACCGGGCATCCGGGGAAGAACGGGAAACCTGTTTTATTGCTAATGAAAATCATGTTGGCCGATGGCCGAGTGCTCTCCGCACCTTACGAGTAGACCTCGTACTGTTTGCGAATCGCCGCGCTTAGAATTGGCCATCTATCGAGTCGCAAGGAACTGAGGTCATCTGGATGAGACACCGCGCTGTTTTGATTGCCACCATCGCCTTCACGTTGGGTCTTTCACCTGTTTTTCTCGCGAGTGCGGTGGCGGTGCCCCAGGCATCGCAGGCTCAAGGTTCCAGCCAGGCGCGTGATCTTTCGGGAGTATGGTTCACTCAAGGCAAGGTGCGGGCCAATTTTGCGTTCGAAGGAGGTGCTCCATTCCTTCCTTGGGGCGAAGAACGGGTTAAAGCCGGTCCGCAAAAAGAGGCACTCGTTGTGCTCTGCATTCCACCGGGAGTGCCGCGAGTGTGGACGGAGCCATATCCATTTGAAATTATTTCGCTGCCAGGGCGCGTGCTGATTATCTATGAATATCAGCACCTGATCCGGCAGATTTATACCGACGGACGGGAACACCCCAAGGATCTGACCCCCACCTACATGGGAAATTCGATCGGCAAGTGGGAAGGAAACACGCTTGTCGTGGACTCAACAGGATTCAATGACAAAACCTGGATCGATGGTTCGCGACATCCGCACTCCGACGCTCTCCACGTCGTGGAACGAATCCAGCGGGTGAGCCATGAAACGTTGCAGGTTGACATCACAATCGACGATCCGAAGACGTATGTAAAACCGTGGACGGCGCAGAGGATTTTCGATCTCAAGCCTGACTGGGAAATTTCGGAACAGATTTGCGAGGAAAACAATACATACCTCTTCCCGCCCGATAATTCCAAGTAGGAAAGCAAAAACGTGATTAGTATCTAGAAGTGCTGAATTTTATTTACTCATCATCGTAAATACGCATAATTATGCACGCTTTGGTTCACAATTGGCCGTACTCGACCTTATGCAAATTTTTCGAGTTTTAATCCGAAATCAATGGAATGTTTCACCCTAATCCACATTCTGTGTCATCCCGCCCGCATGTTATACTCCGGCGCACGGGGGGATTCCTTCACGGGCGTCAGATATTTCACGAGCATGGCCCCAACTTCATATGAACTTAGGTAGCCAGGTAATTCGGTGGCAAATTCAATTCAATTTGGGAGGTATCGCATGAAACGCAAGCTGGTAACATCTTTTGGCTTGGCTGTTGGCCTTCTGATGATTTGCGCGCCGGTGTTTGCACACCATGGCGGTTCGGATTATGACACGCAAAATCTGCTGACTTTGAAGGGAACCGTGACCGAATTTCTCTGGGAAAATCCTCATTGCCAGGTATTTCTCGACGTAAAGAAAGATGATTCGGATAAGAGAGAGCCGGCTGGAGCCCTAAAACATTGCATCCCGGCGATCAAATCACGATCACCCTGGCACCAAGCAAAAAGGGCACACCGATAGGGATGATCCGCAGAGTTGTGTTGCCCAACGGCAAAGAGTTGACGGGGGGATCATTCGGCGGCGGCGAACTACCGCCGCAACAATGATTATTGAAAAATCGCTTTGACGAAGCGTGCCTTGATCTCTGATCTCGCGGAGCGAAATATCGCAACCAGACTGAAAGCTGAAACCTGAGCTGCGAAGGGAGTTTCGAAATGCGAAATTGCGTCATAGGTTCGATCGCCGCGTTAGCGACAGTTCTTGCATTCCCGGCAGTACCGTTTGCTCAGGCCGCGCAGCAACCCGGACCGACTAAGGCCGGTGCTCAGGCGAAAGCTTTCGACGCGCATGACTTTGCCGGCGTTTGGAATCCCGCACCCCGCATGCAACCCAAGGGCGAAGTCAATCCGCTTGATTTGGGCGGCCACCCGAATCCCCTGCCTCCTTTTGCGCCGGCGGGGCAGGCGAAGTACGAGAACAACAAGAAATTCATTGACGCCGGAGCTGTCCTGGATTGTGATCCGTACGGCACAGCGCGCAATTTCTTTACGCCCAGACCATTTGAGAATATTCATGCCCGCGACAGGGTTCTGCAGCACTTTGAGTATTATGACAATTGGCGCGAAA
>WNGO01001345.1_pt1 | contig 17279 bp, 13 predicted proteins | sample 5400511 | NCBI WGS metagenome assembly WNGO01 (sample SAMN13153380, study PRJNA577476) | soil metagenome | isolation source: 20 cm soil or saprolite under Garry oak tree replicate 2 | place: USA:California | collected 2016-06-15 | reverse complement strand
AGGAATGCGGCGGCGCCGATTGCGATGATACCGGCGTAGACTCTGTCGAAATCCAGAACTTTGCGAGCGGCCTCGACCATGTAGCCGACGCCCTTACGCGCATTCAGCATCTCGGCCAGAATCACATAGGTCCAGCCGATGTCATAGAGGATTCGAAATGACGAAAAAATTGCCGGGAACGACGCGCGAAACACCAGCCACAACGCCTGCCGCTGCTTTGCTCCCAGCGTGTAGGCCGTTTCCAGCAAGGCGTTGTCTACGCGATTGACCTCCTCAACGACCACTGCCAACAGGTAGAAAAACATTCCGAACCACAAGAAAGCAATTTTCTCGGTTTCATCGATGCCAAAAAGAGCGATGAAGGCGGGAAGAAACGCGGTGAGTGGCATAGCGCGCATGGGCGCGGCGACGGGGTTGATGAGTTCGAACAGCCAGCGGTAGCTGGACATCAGAATGCCCAGCGGGATGGCAACGACTGCGCACCAGAAAAACGCTTGGGCAATCCGCCACCAGCTCATGAACACGTTTCCGAGCAAGTCGTAGTCTGTCCAAAGCATTCCAAAAGCGCGAACCACACCGAGTGGACGGGGCAGCAAGGAAACATGCGGCCCTTGCCAATAAGGCACAAGTATCCACAGCAACACGATTGTGCCCCAACTGACAAATGGAAAGGCCCATCGGACCCAAGGGGCGACGTCCTTGCGAATCGTGAACCAGCGGTTTGTCTCACTCATTGTGCATCCTCATCGCGCATCGCTTTTCCGCTAGCTCGACGGGTTGGCATAGACCTTGATGTCAGTGCGACGATTTTTCTCGCGGCCCTCTGGCGTTGCATTGCTGTCGATTGGCTTGTCGGGCCCGTTGCCGGCGGTCCGCAGCCGTGCGGCGGGGAATCCGTATCTCTGCATAAGATAGTTTTTCACTTCGTCGGCGCGGGCGTGTGAGAGCGTGACGTTATAAGGCCGCGAACCGGTGGAATCGGTGTTGCCGTCGATGTCCACCACCGTGTTCTCGTACGCGCGCATGGTGCCTGCAAGTTCGTCCACGATCGCCCGCGAATCCATGCTCATTTTGGAAGAATTCGGATCGAAGTAAATCGACCGGTGTTGGGTCGCAATCGGCGTCGCACCCTTCGACGGCTCCTTGTATTCGATCGGCGCCTCGGTCGACGCCATGGAGAAGTTGTTCGCCAGCTTCTCGACATACCGCCGGTCCAGACTGTCTTCCGGATTGAAGGTGTGTTTGATGACTCTGAGCTCGCGATACATATCCTGCGCCATGCTCAGAATGTTGTCGTAATCAGGATTGGATCCGGCCGAACCCATGAAGGAACGATTGTCGGCATAGTCAGCAAGCTTCACGCCGCCGAGCATGGTCTTGGCCAGGTCGGAAGGAATGTTGAAATCCTTCACTGTACCAATCAGGTTGTACGCCCGTTCGGGCTGCGTCTTGATGAACTCCACGCCCTCCAGCCAGCCTTGCGCGAACTCGCTTCGAAACCGCATCGCTCATGTCCGGATCCCATGCGACCGCCGCATCCACCTTTTCCTGGGCGAACAAAGTGGCTGGCTCAATTCCATCCTTAGTATGAACGGCTTTGTTGAAAATCTCGTTGCGCTGTTCCGTACCCAATCCTGACGTTTTGAGTCCGTTATACAGCAGGAAATGCGAGGGCGTGTAAGGGGCAAACGCCACGGTCTTTCCGGCGAGATCTTCAATGCTGTTGATCCCCTGCTTGCCGATCACGCCGTCAGCGCCGCGCGACCAGTCCACCATGAGGAAGGCATGCGACCCGAATCCCCGCTCCTTGAACTGGGCGTAATCCTTGGCATATACGTCCGCCGTCGTCAGCATGACATCGACATTGTTGGTGGCGAGGGCCGCCGCGCCTTCCGTCCAATCGTCGATGATCTTGAAACTGACCTTCAGCCCCTTCTTGCCGAAGATCGAGTCCGGCTGAGTATCCAGTCCGCCGTTCGCGACAAGGCCTCCGGCGCACCCGACCCACACATTCACGCGTACCCGGACCTCGGCGTCACTGCTCGTCGAGGACGCCGGTATGAGCAGCGGCTTGGATGCGTCCACTTCCTCGCCATTGGCGGACGCACTCTTGCCGCCAGGAACGAACTTGCCGAAATCGATCAAGCCATATCGATTCAGGCTGTAGCCCACAATGGCTGCGCCAATCAGGAAAATAAGGACCCATCCACCTCGTTCAATTTTGACCGCCATAACTTGCCTCCCTGCTCCTTCGCGCTGACGACCTGAACCGCCGGTCCGCAGCGCATTCGAGAAAACCATTTTCACGAAAACTTAAGTCGTCTTCTGCGGTTCCTTCGCCGCAATCGTCTTCGCCGCGCCCGTAGTTGCTTCCGGCGCAGCCAGGCCCATTTCGATCTTGAACTGCTTCACCAGTTCGCTGGCCTGGAGTTTCTCTGCCTCATCGTCAATCTTGACCTTCTGCTGGTCGACATTGCTCATCGCCATATCCATGCGAGCTTCGTTGACGGCAGTCGTCTCCTCAATCTTGCGCACCATCTCGTCGTGTGTCTGGCTGATGCCGGCCACTTCGAATTGCTCCATCGCATCGGCGACCTTCTTCTGCCACTGGGAGCGGCGATAGTCGGCGATGGCATTGAGCGCCTCCTGCGTCTTCCGGTCCTTCTCGCGCATAAAGGCCTGCTTCACGGCCATGGCTTTGTCGAAGGCGGCGCGCGCGGTGGTGAGCTGTCCCTGATTTCTTGCGAAAGCGCCCTTCATCTGCTCCAGCTGGGCGGCGTACGCGCCTGCGATGTCGTCGCGATTGGCCTGTATCGCGGCCTTGACCTTGGCCGTTAAGTTGGCCATTTCGGTTTTGTATTTCGCCTCTTCTCTCTCGAGCAGCGTCACATTGGCCTTGACCATGGCGATGCTCTCGTTCATGCGAGGCACCTGGTCATTCATGTCGCGGATGTTCTGCTGCAGAATCAGCTCCGGATCTTCCGCCACCGAGATGAAGAAACCGATAAATGACCGAATCATTCTGCTCAATCGTTGGAACATAAAAGGCCTCCTGCCTCACGAACGCTGGGTTGCTTTGGTTGGGGACGAAGTCGCATTCACGTCTCCGGTGGTAATGGGGTTTTCCGTCACGAAATATCCAACGGCCTCGGCGATCTTCTTCTCCTCCTGCTGCTTCTTCAGCCGCCAGCCGGTAAAGCGCTCCTTTTCGCGCGAGATCGCGTCATTGTTGGATTGAATCTTCGCCCGCTGTTCGGTCACATATTTATCGATCTGCGCCTGAATGTCGCTATTCTCTTTTGTCTTGCGGGACTCCAGTTCCTCGACAGCGCGTTGCTGCACGCGCTCGTAGGTATCGAGCGCGCGATCCCGCCGAATGGCATCCTGGATTACGTCCTTGATTTCCACGCCCGCAGCATCCAGCGCAACCAGGATCGACGACTTCCTCACGTCAGAAGGCAAATTCCGGATGTGCTCGCTCTCCAGCATCTGCGACACTTTCAGAATCGAATACCCCTTTGCAGCCGGAGGAATTTCCGCAGCCTTATAGATCTCTTCAAACGATGTTGGATCGGAAACGGGCGTCGTGAACTGCGGCTCGGGCGCGATCGTCGATGCGATCTCAGCGACGCTCTGTGCCGCCGACTTCGAGCTCGTAGTCGTGCCCGGAGGATTCTGGACTTGCTGAGCACCGTCATCGTCAACGGAAACGATGTAGTTGTACCACTTCTTCGACATTGGGCCTCCTCTCGGCGAATACGCCGGATCAGCCAATGACTGCGCGGATCGTCAGATTTTTTGTGACCCTGAAAGGTAATTCTCGACTTTCCGGTTGTCAATTATTTTCATACACTTCGGAACGCTTGGGGGCCAAACTCTCGCTCGAGCGCTGCCTTCTAACGTCCATCTCTTGCCGCTCGAACAATAACAACTGTATTGAATGCCGGAAGCCCAGGCAATTCAGCTAGAATGGGCGTCTTTACCGTTCAAATTGACCGCATATTTTGAACGATACCTTCACCTTGAGGCCTGACGTGCCTGCTGACGATCTCGCATCTCTGATAAGCCGGGTAGTGGAAGCCAAGGCAGAATACGACGTTCGCCTCCTGGCCCAACAGCTCGGAACCAATTACCGCTCACTCATGTACTGGATGCGCGGAGAGCGCCATATCCCGGCGCAACTTCTGCCGCAGATGTGCGTCCTGCTCAATAACTACGAAGCCTTGGATTTTCTTGAGAGTCAGGCCGGACGCGTCGCCTTCAAGCTGCCCAAACTTGATGTAAACCTCGGCAAAGAGTTAGTAGCGGTCTCGAACCTGATTCGAGAAGTCGGCGAAGCGCTGGAAAGCGTCGGAGAAACCCTGGCGGACGGCGTGGTGGAAGACAAAGAACTGCAGACCACGATTCCGAAGCTCGAAGCCGTCATCCGCGAATGCGCGTCCCTGAAATACCTTCTGGAAGAATTGTCCGCTCAAAGAAAAAAGAAAAAGTCGCGCTGAATTGATCCGTTTTGCGGGCGTGACTCTGAGCGCAGTCGAAGAGGGCAGCAGCCCGCAGGCGAAATCTCGAGCAAAGCCGACCGATCTCGAAATGGCGGAAGCGAGTGGGGGTCGAACCCACCAACGACGGATTGCCCGCCGCTCGCCGGGTTGGAAGATCACACAGTGTGTTCTGACCCGTTATGAAAATTCTCTACTCTACCTGATTCTTCAACCGCTTACCAGAACTGAGTTCTTATCCGCTTTGATCGAGTCGCCCCGTTCTGAACATGGAACTATCACGCTCTTATCACATCAGCTTGCGGGCACGATTGCAACCGACAGCTTAGAGTCGCGCTGCGCCAACTCAAATTTCCCCCCAAGCCGACTTCTGGCCAGCGTCGTTGAAAGTCTGTTCTGAGGCGTAACTTCGGGGTAGCCCGTCACTCGGTAGTAATCGCGCCAGGAGGTGAACCGACCGAGTGTAAGCACTTTCAGTTCTGGCCGCACACTCTGCGAGGCGAGACCGCGACGGCTCCAATGATGACGTTTTCGCATCCTGAAAACGCTGGTTGCGTTGAGCTCTTTACATTGGTTAGATTGAGCGCGCGCGATGGGTGCATTGCATGGAGGCGGTGATGGTAGATGCAGTAAGAAGTGCATGCCGGAGAGTCAGTTGGACCAGGGTCAATGCCCGAAAGTTACTGAAATGGACCGCGATCGTTACCCTTATCTTACCTTCAGTGGCGGAGAGCGGAACGGCCGCTGCGCAATCCGTTACTGACAGCCCAAAAGCGCGGTCGTCAATCATTCGCGTCGACGCGACACCGGGCCATATCATCAATTCGTTCGATCCGGATAGCGCATTGGGAAGCTCGATCGATGTTCTGTCCCATGAAGGCATCGACAAAGTCTACACCCCACATATCATCCAGGAATCTTTGTCCGCGGGATGGGGACCAATCTCGTATCGTAATAACAGCGAACTCCGGATGGCCGCCTGGCACTGGACTGAAAACGGAACCTGGAGCGACCCGGTCCACAAGAGCGGATACTTCACCGGCGGCACGGAACTCAAGGAACCGGTGCGTTACATTCTCTCTTATGCGCTCCCGCACCGCGGATTCTCGACCAGCGGCGACCGACCCATCATGGGTCCAAACCTCAGCTACTGGAAGAGCAATCCATATCTGACCAGCAAGTTCACAAGGGAAAACGACTCCCTGCATCCGCAATGGGTCATCGTCGATCTCAAGGCCGAAAAGCCGGTGAGTGCGATTCGCATAGTGTGGGCCAGCCCGTACGCCATGACCTATCAAGTGGAGTACTGGGTGGGAAAGCGTGCGCTAGATTTTGACGCGGGACCGCAAGGCGAATGGAAAGCTTTTCCCTCAGGCGCGGTAAAAGGCTCGCAAGGCGGCACTGTGTCGCTTAAGCTCGCTGATACGCCGGTCTCAACTCAGTACGTGCGCGTCTTGATGACGGAATCCTCCAATAGCTGCGATGAGCATGGTTCAGACGACATTCGGAACTGTGTCGGATACGCGATTCGAGAAATTCGGGTCGGGGGCGTGGATAGTAGCAGCGCCTTTGTTGAGGTCCAAAAGAACCTCAGTGAACGGCCCACTACCTATACGTCGTCCTCCATCGATCCCTGGCATTCGGCGGCCGATGCCGATGTCAACGCCACAGGAAGTTATCAGCACAGCGGTTTTGATCTTTTCTTCACCAGCGGGCTCACGAACAACTTGCCCGCGATGATTCCGGTGACCATGCTCTACGGTACCCCGGACGATGCGGCCGCCCAGATTGCTTACATCGAGAAGCGCGGCTATCCCATCTCATATATAGAGATGGGCGAGGAACCCGACGGCAAACACGCCATGCCGGAAGACTACGGTGCGCTATACCTTCAGTGGGCCTCTGCCATTCACAAAGTTGATCCCAAACTCAAACTGGGAGGGCCCGTTTTCGAAGGCGTCAATGAAGATATTCGAGTATGGCCTGATGCCCAGGGTCGGACGTCGTGGATGGGTCGATTTGTAGACTACCTGAAGGCGCACGGTCGACTCGCCGACCTCGCCTTCGTATCGTTTGAGCACTATCCGTTCGAACCGTGCGATATCACCTGGAAGAGCCTCTACAAAGAACCGACATTGGTGAAACACATTCTCCAGGTCTGGCGAGATGACGGCGTTCCCAAAGAAGTGCCTCTGATGATCACCGAGGATCACCTCGCGGCCAACCTCACCGGACCGATGACAACGATCTTCGCGGCCTTATGGCTGGCCGACAATGTAGGCTCGTTCTTCGAAGGGGGAGGCGCTCTCTTCACTCACTCTCCCATCCAGCCCCAAGGCATCCAGAACACTTGTTTAGGTTGGTCCTCATGGTCGAACTTTGTGTCGGATGAGGAGACTCTCGAAATCAAGGGATATACCTCGCCCTACTTCGCCGCGCACATGATCAATTTGGAATGGGTGCAGCACAGAGCCGGTGTGCATTCAATGTTTCCCTCTTCCGTCGACATCAAAGACGGTGACGGCAATCTCCTGGTGACCTCTTATGCGGTGCATCGCCCCGATGGCAACTGGTCGTTGATGTTAGTCAATCGAGACGAGACCAATCCACACGCAGTGCGGGTTGTGTTCGAGGATGCCAAGCGCAAGCGGGAAGCATCTTTTTCGGGGCCGGTCACCTTTGTCTCCTTCGGCAGCGACCAATATGTGTGGGTCAACGACGGGCCCAACAGTCATGCTGATCCCGACAATCCGCCGGTGGCCACCACTGTAAAAGGAGAGTCGGGAACCATTTTCACGCTGCCCAAAGCCTCGATTACGGTGCTGCGCGGCAAGGTAGGCGCTCTGATGGATTAGGTTTCTCAGTCAGGCCCGCCTTTCATCAACGGAACGACTAGAAGGAGAGACTCTATGAGAATCAACACTCGACGAAGTTTCTTTGGAAAGCTCGCAGCGATGGCGGCCTTTGTAACCGGCGCGCCGAAACTCTTCAGCCAACAAGCTCCCGCTGCAGGCACAGCCAATGTTGGTAGCACACCAAAGAGCGGGCCCAACGAAGATACTCCTCGTCGGCCCGGCGGAAATAACCACACACTCAATGGAATCTACTATTTTTCTGGGACGGGTTCTAATGACGGTTATTCCAAGGAGGATCACCTTCTCGTGACCGACCCCTTCGAAAAACACGTTACTCGCACAATGGACGCTCTCAAGAAGTCGGTCGAGCGTGCCGGCTGCACTATGGATAGCATCATCCATCTCCAGGTCTTTCTTTGTTTACCTCTTGCAGAGACACCACCCACCCCGACCGGCAAGGCGCGCTTCGACGCACATAAGGCACAGTACGATGCGTTAAATAAAATTTACGGAACCTATTTCTCATCGGGCAAAGCTCCGTCCCGTGCATGCATGGCTGTCGAATGGATTCCCGGCGATTCGCTAATTGAAATCGTCGGCAGCGCGATGGTCGTCAATCCGCCCACAGCACCTGCGGATCGATAATTCGGAAGCAACTTGAAAGGGCGCTGCGCATGAATCTGAAGTTTGGTTGGAATCGCCGATCGTTTCTGGCCGCGGTTGGGACCATATGGGGAGGGTTGTTCGCTCCGGCCGAGTTGAACGCCGCGGGCATCTCTGGCAAGAAGCGCAAGTCTTCCATGCCGCCAGTGGACGGCAGCCCTATCGTCCCCATCACAACCGGCCTTGGCTCTACCGGCGACATTTACGCCGAGCTGGGAATCACACCTCTCGTCAACATCAACGGCACGCTCACCGTCATTGGTGGATCAGTGATGAAGCCGGAGGTCATGGAGCTCATCCGGAGAGGCAATGAGCACTGTGTTTCGATCGACGAACTTGAGATCGCAGCCGGTAAGTTCATTGCGAAACTGTGCAAATCGCCCGTCGGCTACACCGGTCTGGTGACGGGTGGCGCAGCCGCGGCCATGGTCGTAGGCTATGCCGGCATGATGACCGAAGACCTTGAGCCCCGCATGCGAGATATTCCCAACGTAAGCAGTTTTCCTAGGAACGAAGTCATCATCCAGAAGAGCCATCGATATCCGTTTGACCACCAGATTCGCCAGACCGGCGCGAAGCTGGTCGAAGTTGAGACGCGCGAAGAGATGATTGCCGCCATCAATCCGAAGACGCTGGCGATACACTTCACCAATATCCTCTCGGACAAGGGCAAGGTCAGCGGCCCTGAGACCGTCGCCATTGCCAAAGCCCATAACATCTATACCTTCAACGACGCCGCTGCAGACGTGCCGCCGAAAGAGCGGCTTTGGGAGTATCCGGCAATCGGCTTCGATATGGTCACATTTAGCGGGGGCAAGGACATTCGCGGACCGCAGGCATCCGGAATACTGATCGGGAAAGAGGAGTTAATCCGCTACTCCCTGCTGAACATGAGCCCGCAAGAAGACCGCATCGGCCGTTGCTGCAAGGTCGGCAAAGAAACTATTTTTGGCCTGCTCAAAGCTCTTGAGATCTTCGTGAATCAGGACTTCGATGCCGAGTTGCGGATCTACGAAGCGCGCGCACAGGTCATTACCGAAGCGGTGAAGAAATTCGGAGTGACGCCACTGCCTCGGGAGTTCAATCCTCAGGCTCTAGGTAATGTCACGCCCCGTTACTCTTGGCATATCGATCCGTCAAAACTCAACACTACCGGACCGGAGGTAATGCAGAAATTGGCCGATACCCGGCCAATCGGTATCGGCAGCATGGGCGCCGGGGCGAGCGGCATGCGCGGGCGCAATCCGGAAGCGCCTGCGGTTGACGATCATGGCGGTCGTCATCGTCCTCCCAGAGACCCGAATACCTTCGGCTTTGCTGTCTGGCAACTCAAAGAGGGCGAGGACAAGTTGATCGCAGATCGCTTAGTCGAAATCTTCAGCGCAGTTCCGAAAGCCTAAACTTCCCGGGAAGATGAATGACTTGCCGCCGGGGTTCAGCGCCCCGTCGTGGTCCACAAACGGGCTTCTGGGAATTGTCGCTGTTGGCCGCAGCCTAGCGGATTTTGAGTTCTACAGTGGGTTCTGAACCGTTAGGAAAATTTTCTACTCTACCTGATCTTTCAACCGCTTCCCAGTACACAAATTCCTGTCATTATGATTCGATTTGAGGCGTTTTGAGCATGGAACTACTGCAGTTTTACTACAGTCGCGTGCATGATGGGGTTTGCAGTGTAAGCCCGGTCTGGTCAATGTACTGGGCTGCCAATCACTGATCGAGGCAAAACACTTCAGTCGCGAAACCCCGTTTCAGTTCAAGCGAGCCAGAATTGATCACCCGAGTGCATCTACTCCTCCGTCATGGCGACGGTTGCGGGTGATCGTGGAATAAAGGAAACCGTCCGGTTAGAGCGAGCCAGATCAGCGACCCATGCCCTTGCCTGAGCACTGATCCGTGTGATCTCGATTCCCAACAGTTGTTCCCGAACCGCGTTCCATCGGACCGTTCCTTGTCCCGAGACATTTTGTCGGTCCTCTGCGAATCTCAATTCGAATGTGATCGACAAGTCCTCCGCGAACGGCGTTCTCGAAGTCATACAGAAACCACCGCGGCCGAAGGCAATCTTCTTTTTCCGCAGGGCTGCGCGTAGACCCTCGAACTCGATGGTTATCGCCGGCAGGGTCGTGGTGCGGAAGGCCTCCGCCCAGAGTTCCTCCCGATCCATCAGAGTCTTGCGCAGGGCGGAAACCAGGGCCTTGCGTTCTACTGGCTTGGACAATTGTGCCTCGATGCCCAGATCATAGGCATCACGTGGCGGAAGATCTGAGAATCCAGTGACTGCGATCGCGGTCGGGGTGTATTTTCCCAGTGCTTTTACCCGCTTGATCAATTCTGTGCCGTCCATCTCGGGCATGCGAATGTCAGTGACGATCGCGTTGATTTCGTTCTTCTCAATGAGTTCAAGAGCACGAAAACCGTTTTCCGCTGCGAGGACCCGGCTACCCTCCTTCTCGAACCACCCGGTCATGATGTTGCGGTAGTGGGGTTCGTCATCCACCACGAGCACGGAGGCATCCTTCAACTGCATAAGGGAGCCTCCTTCCGCAACGGGAGGGTGAGCAGGAAACATGTGTGTCCATTTTGTTCCCCGAGAGTCAGGTCGCCGCCGTGGCTGGCCGCGATGCTTCTAGAAAGACTCAACCCGAGGCCCGTACCTTTACCGACGAGCTTGGTGGTGAAGAACGGTTCCATGATGCGCGCCCGAAGGTGGGGTGGCACCCCTGGCCCGCTGTCGATGACAGAAACGACGACCGAGTCATCCCGAGTAGTCACATTCACACGAACCCATTTTTCATCCGAGGTTTCGGCCACGGCATCAAATGCATTCTGGACTAAGTTCATGACGACCTGCGCAATCTGCACTTCTCGACACGGAACCTGTAAGTGCGGGTCGATAGGTGCGCAGACGAGTTGGATGGAATGCATTCGAAAGCGCTCGCGGGATAGCTCCAGAACCCTATCGATTAGATCGCGCACCGAAGCAGGGAGGATGGGATCTCCATCACCCTCCCGGGCAATGTGGCGCAGGCTCTTCACAATGCTTCCGATACGCTCCGCCGTTTCTTTGATGTAGGCACTGTTTTTCTCCAATTCCGGAAGGGAAATCTCACCGGCGCGTGTCATCTCGAGCAGATTACTGGCGTAGGCGTGGATGATTCCCAAGGGATTGTTGATTTCGTGCGCAATACCCGCCGCCATCATCCCTAGAGCAGACAGGCGCGCCGAGGACACGACCTGCATGCGGCTGGTCTCCAGTTGCGCTTCCAACTCCTTGCGTGCCGTGATGTCGCGGATCACACTGCAGATCAGAAGTCCCTGCTCGGTGCGCAACGTACTCAGACTGATTTCTACCGGAACCTCGGTGCCATCCTTGCGTCTGCCGAAGAGCTCGAGTCCAATGCCCATGGGCCGGGTCCTGTCTTCCGTGGAAAATGAACTGCGATGAGACGGGTGGCCGCTGCGAAAGCGCTCAGGGACGAGCAACTCGATCTGCTGGCCTAGTAACTCTCCGCGAGTGTAGCCGAATATATTTTCAGTCTGAGCATTCACCACAACGATTTTGCCCTGGCCGTCGGCGACCACGATGGCATCGGGCGCGGCTTCGAGCAGGCCACGAAAGTTGGCTTCGGATGGAACTCGGTCGGCAGGAGTCGAACTATCCACAGCCTCAAGTCTCGTGCGGCATTATAGGCCAGCGTGTCCCTGGTGTGCGATTCCGCTGGATGGCCTGGACGTGCGATCTGCCGACTGAGCAAGCCCTTGTCCTTATATTGACTTCCGACTGTGATCCTCCTAGAATTGCTGGCCAATCGGCCGTCTGGTGGGTGGCGTGCTGAAGTGATTGGCCAAAACATCTCGCACTACAAGGTTGTCGAAAAGCTCGGCGGCGGCGGGATGGGTGTTGTCTACAAGGCGATGGATATGCGCTTGCAGCGCTACGTCGCGCTCAAGTTCCTGCCTCCTGAACTCTGCCGCGATACGCAAGCTCTGGCCCGCTTTCAGCGCGAAGCGCGGGCTGCATCCGCACTCAACCATCCGAACATTTGCACCATTTATGACATCGGGGATGAGGACGGTCAAGCTTTCATTGCGATGGAATATCTGGAAGGATGCACCGTGAAGCATCTCATCCGCGGGACGCCGGTCAACAACGAACGGCTCCTGACGCTGGCAGTGGACATTGCGGATGCTCTGGACGCAGCCCACAGCGAAGGCATCGTCCATCGCGATATCAAGCCGGCAAATATATTTGCGACTAAACGCGGGCACGCGAAGATTCTCGACTTCGGCTTGGCCAAGTTGACCATGGTCGCAAATAGCCAGACGGGCACGGGACTCACTGGCGCGACGGTTTCTGAAAGCGCTGAACTGCTGACGAGTCCGGGTGCGGCAGTAGGAACCGTTGCCTATATGTCGCCGGAGCAAGCTAAAGGGCTAGATCTTGATGCCAGGACCGACCTGTTTTCTTTCGGCGCTGTGCTTTACGAGATGGCGACGGGGATGCTTCCGTTCCGCGGCGACACTTCCGCGACCGTGTTTGATGCCATCTTGAACCGTCCTCCGCTCGGACCCTTGCGGCTGAATCCTGACTTGCCACCGAAACTGGAACAGATCATCAGCAAAGCGCTCGAGAAGGACCGGGAACTTCGATACCAGGTTGCATCGGAAATACGCGCGGACTTGAAGCGTCTCAAACGTGAGACTGAATCCAGCCACGGCGGGACGGCGGTTTCGGGATTTTCAGACGACGAGCGTTTGCCATCGCCACCGCCCGCATCTCCTCCCTCAGCGGTGGTAGACAGTTCTTCCGTAATCGCCGTCGTGAAGCGGTACAAGTGGGTGGCAACCGCAACTGGCGCCGCGGCCTTAATGATATTGGCGATCGCAGGCTATGGTTTGTATTCGATGTTTTCGTCGCCACGCCAGAGTCACTTTCAGACCTTCACGATCACCCAGATTACGACCTCAGGCAAAGCTGGCCTTACGGCTCTGTCGCCCGACGCTCGCTACGTTCTGTCCGTCATGAATGACAACGGATTGCAGAGTCTGTGGCTGCGGAATATCCCGACCAGCAGCGACACGCAGGTGATCCCGCCGGCTCCCGCTTCTTACAAGAGTGTCGCTTTTTCTCCCGACGGGAACTATTTGTATTTCATCAAATCCGCGGATGCGACGAACACGCACTTCGATTTATACCGGGCGCCCGTGCTGGGCGGCGTCCCTCAGACCGTGGTTCGCGGAATCGACAGCGACATTACTTTCTCTCCGGACGGGCGGCACCTTGCCTTTGCCCGGGCGAATGCTCCGGAGGCGGGGAAATTTGCGTTGATTGCGGTGAACCTGGATGGGACCGACGAACACGCTCTGCATGTGGGAGAACCGGCGTCCGATGTTCCTTCATCAGTTGATTGGTCCCCCAACGGCAAGGAAATCGGGTTCAAGTTGTCCAGGCCAGACGGGGCCCTGGGCGGAATCGCGTTGCTCAGTGTCGGCGGTGGAAAGGTGCATGAGTTTGCCACCTTTAACGACTTGCTGCCCGGTGATTTCAAGTGGATGCCTGATGGCAATGGATTGCTCGCCCTGTATTCCCAGAAGGGCCCCGACTACTTTCAGCGCGCACAGATTGGGTTTGTTCCCGGCGCAAACAGTCTCGTTACTCCCATCACGCGCGACACCAGTAGCTACGCCACCTTGACTCTCTCGTCAGATGGAAAAACATTGGCGACCGTCCAGACCAAGACCTCGCAGAACTTGTATGTGCAGCGCACTGGCGAAAACGCCACGAGCCAGCCCAACCCGGTTCTTCCGCAAGGTCAGTTCGCTTTTTGGTTCGCCTGGACACCGGATGGGTACCTGGTTTTTACCGATTTTTCGCGTCTCCTGCGCACTGGAATTGGCCAGGGAGAGCCAACCCGGCTGCTGGGTGACTCCAGCGCAGCTATCGTGGAATTGTCCAGCTGTGGCAGTCGTTTTCTGGTGTTTTCCTGGGCCTTTCATGAAGGTACGAACGTGACCAACATCTGGCGCTCAAATGCGGACGGCACAAATCTCGCGAAGTTGACCGAAGGAAAAAACGACCACTCGCCGGTCTGCTCAGCCGACGGAAAGTGGACCTATTACTGGAGTCAGGACCTGCAACAACTCTGGAGGGCGCCACTCCAAGGGCCGGGGAAGCCGGAAGCCGTCCCTGTGGCGGTTGCCCCAAAGACCCTTCCGGCGGGCTATGGTCTGAGCGTTTCTCCCGACGGCAGGCACCTGGCGTATGTGCTGGCGACGTTGCCAACTCCCGAAGATCCTTATCCGCAGTACAAGATTGCGCTGCTGGACCTGGCCGCTACGGGATCGACGCCTCGCCTCATGGATGCGGATGAACGAATCTCAAGTGGCGGTTTGCACTTTACCCCGGACAGCAAGGCTGTGTCGTATCCTATCCGCGAAAGCGGAGTCGACAACCTTTGGGTACAGCCGCTGGATGGATCATCGGGACGCCGCATCACATCTTTCAACACCGAACAGATTTCTACCTTTGACTGGTCACCGGACGGCAAGAGCCTCGGCGTGTTACGCGGTCACACCGACTCAGACGTCGTACTGATCCGCGATACTTCCAAATAGCCCTCGCCACCGGAATGGCGGCTTGTCCTCTCGTACGGATTTTGGTTGATCGAATCAGGTGCATGCGGTAGCTTTACATGCCGTTGCCCATTCTCCCGGGCGACCCTGGGTTTTTCTTCCTTTCGGATTCAAACGAGTTTATTTGTAGGGCCAAGGTGATCCACGCAGGAAGACGTATGCCAATCGCCAGGGATATCTGTCGTTATCGCAGCTCTTGGTAATTTCAGGAGGTAACAAATGGTGTTCCTTTCTCCGCGGTTCGTCTTGGATCTGCTCAAGCGTTTGATCTCGCGCTCGCGCGTTGGATCTATTGCATTCCTGCTTTGTGCACCGATGCTCATGTCCGAAGGCGTCTTGGCCCAGCAGGTGGATGGTGCGGATGCTGACAAACAGACGATTCAGATGCTCATACGACGAATCGATGAGCTTGAGGCGCGCGTCGCACAGCTCGAGGCCAGCAAGGCCCCGGCCCCCACGGCCTCGGAACAAGTCCCGAATCCTCGAGCGCCGGGCCCCCCACCAATCGATTCCGAGGCGCCCGCCGAACATTCTGAGCCGGAACGAATGGATATGACCAAGACTCTGCTCAACATCAGGGGGTTTGGCGACGTAACGCTGCATGGCGACACCCACCGACGCGACACAACGTCTTTTACCCTCGGACAACTCGACCTCTTCGTCACTTCCGATATCTCGGAGAAGTTCAAGTTTCTTAGCGAGGTCGTTTTTGAAGCGGGAGATGACAACGTTTTCGGCGTGGATCTCGAGCGCTATCTCCTGCAGTTTTCCCCGAATGACTACTTCAACGTGTCGGCGGGCCGGTATCACTCAGCGATTGGTTACTACAACACGGCGTATCACCACAGTACCTGGTTGCAGACGGCAACCGGCCGGCCATTTCTCTTCCAGTTCGAGGACGACGACGGCATTCTGCCGATTCACAACGTTGGCGTTTCGGCAACCGGCATGATCCCCTCAGGTCGTTTGGGATTACACTATATAGCCGAAGTTGGCAACGGGCGTGCGTCATCTTCTCCGCACGCCGAGCCTGTGCAGAACACGGTGGACGAGAACAACGGGAAGTCTTTCAACCTGGGATTTTACTTCCGGCCAACAGGCGTTCGTGGGTTGCAAGCGGGGGTTTCCGTTTACCACGACGGGCTGAGACCGATTGCTTCACCAGCAATAAGCGAGACCATCATTGCCGCTCACGCGGTTATCGTCCGTCCCAACTTCGAGTGGCTCAATGAGGCACTTGTCATTCGTCATGCACCGGACGGGTCATCACGAGTCTTTGACACACCCGGGTTCTACACCCAGGTTTCGAAGCGCTTCGGATCGTATCGGCCTTATTTCCGGTACCAGTATGTAAACGCTGCGGATGCAGAACCGGTCTTCCCGCAAGTGCGCCGGCAACAAGGCCCGTCCGTGGGAGTGCGGTACGATCCCAGCGATTCGGCGGCGCTCAAACTGCAATATGACCACACCACTCTGCGGGGACAGCCAGCGACCGACGGTCTCAGCCTTCAGCTTGGGTTTACGTTCTAGTGGGTGTTCCGATGCGGCGATTGGTAAACATTTTGTTCTTCACGATCATCGTCCTGACGCATGGGGGGGTGGACCCGGCTCTGAGAGTGGCGGCGGCCACTCCCCCGCCAGCGGGCGGGTCTGAACAGGCTGTAGCGATCATCGTGAACCAGTCCAACCCGGTGGAGAACTTCTCCTTCGATGATCTGCGCAAAATTTTCCTGGGCGAGCGGAGCCACTGGCCAAACGGCCGGCGCATCACCCTCGTGATGCTGGATCCTTCGCAGCCAGAACGAAAGGCCGTCCTGCGGGACATCTATGGAATGAGCGAAAAAGATTTCAATAACCACTTCATACAGGGTGTCTTCAGCGGCGCGGTCTTTGTTTCCCCGAAAAATCTCGCGACGCCGCCGGATGTTCTCAAGTTCGTCTTCAACGTCCCTGGGGCCATCGGTTATGTTCGCGCCAGCGATGTGGATTCTACCGTGAAAGTTCTACGGGTCGACGGACGCGTTCCCGCAGATAAGGACTACCGGTTCCGACTGAACGCACGTTCGGGCAAGTAGCCGCCACATGTTCTTGAGCGCCTCGCCGCATGGAAGGACGGAGACGACTCAAGGAGCAGGTGATTCAAAGTACGCGTGGCACAGCCGACATTGTTATAGAAGCAATTTATCGACGGCGTGCAAGTCGAAGGAGTGCGCCACTTCGCTCTCGTTGAACTTGTGCAGTCGTTCCAACCAGCGCTTGCTCGTAATTGAAGAGATCAGCTGCCAAGAAAGCTGGGTTGGCAGATCGGCGAATATACGATTTCCGATCAACATTCGCCAGCCGCGCAAATGTATGCCACGCAACCGGGTTGACGGTTGCGCATCTGCTGGGCCATGCAAGCACTCAAATCCTGCCGACCTATGTCCGCCCACTGGATGAGAACACCAGAGCCTGATTTTGACACCAGGTCTCACTCTGAGATTAGATCGGTTAGGCTCTAAACAAATTGAAAACAAATGGCGGAAGCGAGTGGGAGTCGAACCCACCAGTGACAGGATTGCCTACCACCCTCCGGTTTTGAAGACCGAGACGATCACCGGACCGCATGCGCTTCCGTTCTAAACGCAAA
>WNGO01001231.1_pt1 | contig 17282 bp, 17 predicted proteins | sample 5400511 | NCBI WGS metagenome assembly WNGO01 (sample SAMN13153380, study PRJNA577476) | soil metagenome | isolation source: 20 cm soil or saprolite under Garry oak tree replicate 2 | place: USA:California | collected 2016-06-15 | reverse complement strand
GCAAGTTAGGTAAACCAGTCAAGCTGGTTCTTAGCCGCAGGATGATGTTCCAGACGGCCGGTCATCGCGCCCGTACCCAGCAGCGTATGCGCCTCGGTGCCACCCCAGCGGGCAAACTCGTGTCGCTCATGCAAGACTATGTTTACGAGAGGTCGATGCTCGAGGATTACCACGAGAACTGCGGTGAAGCGACGGCGTTCCATTACAGTGTACCGAATCTTCGGGTAAAGTTCGGATGTGCCAGGCGCAACATCGGCTCACCGTCCGATATGCGCGGTCCCGGCGCGGTGCCCGGTCTCTACGCGACCGAATCGGCAATGAACGAACTGGCCGATCAACTAAAGATCGATCCGGTTCAATTCCGCGTTCTCAACGAACCGAAGATCGACGAGTCGTTAGGTGTTCCGTTCTCATCACGCCATTTACTCGAGTGCCTTCAGTTGGGAGCAGAAAAGTTTGATTGGTCAAAGCGCACTCCCGAGGTCGGCTCGATGAAGCGCGATGGGTTGACGCTTGGTTGGGGTATGGCAACGGCTGCGTGGGTTGCCGCGCGATTTGCCGCTGAAGCCAATATCCAGCTTCGGGACGATGGCACCACCCGAATCGCATGCGGCACGCAAGACATCGGTACCGGTACGTACACAATTCTTGCGCAGCTTGCGGCGGAAAAAGCCGGTGTGACGCTCGACAAAGTCGAAGTAGCTCTGGGTGATACATCGCTTCCGGAAGGTCCTGTCTCGGGTGGTTCAATGGCAACTGCATCGGTTATTCCAGCAGTTCTTGCCGCGGCGGACGACGCAATCAAATCACTGCTGACCGTCGCGACGACGACGCCCGGTTCGCCTTTCGAAAAACGCAAAAATGACGAGCTCGCTTTCGAAAGTGGCCGTGTTTTTGTCAAAGCGAACGGTCCCGCGAGTGGCGTGCCGTTTGCCGATTTGCTCCGGCGTGCTGATCTCCGCTTCGTGACCGGCAGCGGTAAGTCCAATGCAACATTCGGCGAGGAAAAAAAGGAAAAGCCGAAATTCTCAACGCATTCGTACGGATGTCATTTTGTCGAAGTAACATGGCAGGCGGAGATTGCGCGGTTGCGCGTCAATCGCGTCGTTAGTGTCATGGATGCGGGGCGCATTATTAACCCGCTGACCGGGCGCAACCAAATCGAAGGCGCTGTGGTGATGGGAATCGGGATGGCGCTGTTCGAGCACACATCTTATGACCCACAAAACGGCGCGCCAATCAACAGTAACGTCGCCGACTATATCATGGCGGTGAACGCCGACGTGCCCAAGCTCGAAGTGCATTTTCTCGATTATCCCGACAAAGAAATTAACCCATTGGGCGCTCGCGGTATCGGAGAAATTGGTCTGGCTGGCATCGCCGCCGCGATCACCGCGGCTACGCATCACGCTACCGGTGTTCGGATACGCGAGCTGCCGATCACGATTGATAAGCTAATTTGAAAGATATTTACGACATTCTGCGGGAGTGGAAGAAACGCCCTGATGCGAGCTTCGCGCTCGCGACATTGGTTCGCGTGCAAGGATCAAGTTATCGCCGGCCTGGCGCGCGAATGTTGATTTGCGAAAGTGGCAATATGATCGGCTCATTGAGCGCAGGATGCGTCGAAGAAGAGATTGCCGTGCGGGCCCGAGACGTTTTGCGAACTGGCCAACCAACGCTGATGAGTTTCGACACGCAGAAACGTTTCGGGTGTGCCGGCAAGATCGACATCTTCATTGAATGCGCCGCCGAGAATTTCTTTGTTGATCTTGCAGAGAATCTGGATGCCAGACGCTGTTGCTTTGCGGTTACACGATTCGATGGCGACCAGATTGGAACTCGGACTGTGGAGTTCGACCATGAACACGAGCATGAGTTGGTGCAGAAAATCCATCCGCCGCTCCGACTGTTGATCTTCGGCGAAGGACCAGATAGCGCGCCACTTCATTCACTGGCCAACTCGTTAGGCTGGCAAACATTCGAGATTATCGATGCAAATCAGTTGCCACTCGAACCGGATGAATGGACAGCAGCGATTGTAAAGTCGCACAACTACGGACGGGATTTCGCAGTCTTGCGAACATTGCTGCCACTCGACTTGCATTACGTCGGTTTGGTCGGACCGCGCAAAAGACGCAATCAATTGCTGAGCGACCTTTTGGATCTGGGCCTGACGATCAACGCCGGGTTCTTTGCGCCTGCCGGGCTTGACCTTGGCGCGGAAACCCCGGAGGAAATTGCGCTCGCAATCGTCTCCGAGATTCAGCGTGTGTTTGCCGCCACTTCTGGCGAGTCGTTGCGTGACCGCAAGATACCGATCCATGCAAACGCTACGCCGTCATTCCGACCGAAGTCGAGAAATCACGTGGCGGCGGCTAAAGATGACACCGCAGAATCCTTCGGCTCCGCTTCGTTTTCTTCAGCATGACAGGAGCGGTTATCCTGGCTGCGGGCGGATCGTCTCGGTTTGGGCAGCCAAAGCAACTGCTCCCATTTCGCGGTAAAACGCTCCTTCGCACCATCATTAATGCAGCATGCGAAGCTGGCTGTTCGCCAGTTGTGGTCGTAATCGGGAGCAACGACGAAAAGATTCATCCGGAGTTAGCGCACGCAAAGGTGATGGAAGTCCGAAATGCAAATTGGCTGCGCGGAATCGGCAGTTCGATTCGCAGCGGCGTGCAAGCTTTGACCGATCACGCGCCGGATGTTGAGGCACTTCTTCTGCTGGTCTGCGATCAGCCAGCGGTGAACGCGCGTGTCATAGAAGATTTGATCGCGACGCACGAAACAACAAAGAAAGAGATCGTCGCCTCCAGCTATGCGGATACTGTCGGCGTTCCAGCTCTTTTTCATCGTTCCCTTTTTGAGCGGTTACTTTCACTCGGCGATGAAGCCGGAGCGAAATCAATTATTCTGCAGAACCCCGAGCGTGTTGCTCAATTCGCGTTTCCAGAAGGCGCGATCGATATCGATACCTGGGAAGATTGGGAAAAGTGCAAAAGCTCGTCTCACAAATAGCGTTGTCATGTTGAGCGAAGCGAAACATCTCGGTTCATTTGCCTTGTGGTGAATCGGTCCAAACTCAATCCAAGATTCTTCGCTCTGCTCAGAATGACATTTTGATACGGCTTAAAGGGATCTGATCGTCCTCAACAAGGCAAAGAATCTCGCAAAAAAGCGGATTGGCGAGGGGGTGACAAACGTCACCTACCGCCGAAAAGTTTCCGGAATGATTTGAAGAACCGGCCGGGAAAAGTTGCCGCTTTTTGTGGCAGACCCTGGAACTGCTGAGCAAATGGCCACTGCTCCCCACCGTGCACCTGGCACGCAGCAGTCGGCACCTTGTCGGCGGGCAAATCAATGTCGTACGCTGTCCCGGCCGACATGCATCCCGTGGTGGCGAGTTGGCTCGAGGTTGAACAGACCGTGGCGTGTTGAATCGCCATTTTAGGTTGCAACGGATCGGCTGGATAATGTTGGGCCGCTTTGTTCATTACTTGTGTCCAGACCGGCAACGCCAGCGCGGCACCGTAACCGTGTGAAATAATTGTTGTTGGCTGATCGAAGCCGACCCACACACCGCAGGTCAGAGTACTGGTATAACCCAGAAACCACGCATCCTTGTAATCGTTGGTCGTACCAGTTTTGCCGGCTGCCGGCAATCTGAAGCCCAACGAGGACCGGGCGCTGGCGGCAGTCCCGCGCGTCAAAACTTCTTCCATTAACCGCGAAGTCATCCAGGCCGCGCCCGGGTCGAGGGCTGGCGTAGAGATATGCGCTGCGAGATAAATGGGTTTGTGGTTCGCGTCATCAATTCGCTCGATGACATAGGCCTGCTTACGCACCCCTGCGTTAGGAAAGACGGAGTAGGCTGCGGTCAAATCTTTCAGGTCCGTCTCGAACGAACCGATGTAGATCGCAGGACCATGCGGAATATTTTGAGAAATCCCCAGTGTGTTCGCGACTTTTTGGACTGTGTCGAGCCCGGCGAATTGTCCAACGCGCACGCTCATGGTGTTGCGCGAGTGGATCAGACCGTAGGAGCATGGGAGAATACCGCCGTAAGTTCCGTCGGAATTTCCAGGTGACCAATTGCCCGCACCATCGATTTCACCAGGACGAATCGGACCATCGCTGATGGCCGCCCCCGGCAAGAGTCCGTGGCTAAAGGCGACCGTGTAAACGAATGGCTTAAATGCGGAACCCACCTGTCTGTTTGCTGGAACCAGCGCGCGATTGAATTTGCTTTGCGCGTAATCGCGCCCGCCGACGAGTGCGCGAATTCCACCACTGGTATTGTCAACGACAACCACCGCGCCTTCCAAATAAGGCATGGCCGAATCCCCTTCTCCGTTTTCGGGCGGATGATAGTTTGCTTTTACCGGATGATGAAAATTGGATTGATGCTCGATTTTGGTGAGCTGTGTTTCGAGCGCGTCTTGCGCGGCGTTTTGCACTGACGGATCGAGCGTCGTGTAGATCGAGAGACCACCATTATCGATCTGGTCCTGTGTCAGGATCAAATTAAGGTCGCGCTGCACAGCGTCCATCGCGTAATTCTCCTGAACAAAAGGCATACGCCTGGGGCGCGGCGCGATCTTTGCACGCTTGGCGGCTTCCGCATCCGCCGACGAAAGTTTTTTCAATGCCACCATCCGATCCAGAACGGCATTGCGTTGGATCCTCGAGCCTTCCGGATTCTTTAACGGTGAAAATCGATTGGGGCTGCGGATCAATCCTGCCAGGAGAGCCGCCTCGGGCAGGTTCAGCTTGGACGCGCTCTTGCCGAAGTACGCTTGCGATGCGGTCTCAACTCCGTAGCAACCATTGCCGAAATAAATCCGGTTTACGTAAAGCTCGAGAATCTGCTGTTTGGTAAATTGGCGTTCGATCCGCAGCGCCACCATTGCTTCGAGCAATTTCCGGCTGAGAGTGCGGCCGCCGAGGGGAAGGCTGTTGCGGGCGAGCTGCTGCGTGATACTGCTCGCCCCTTCTTTGGGTGAGCCGCTCATAACGTCGCGGACCAGAGCACGCAGAATTCCGCGCCAATCAATCCCCTTGTGCTCGTAAAAGCGACTGTCCTCGCGCGCCAACACCGCGGCGATAAAGAACGGCGAGACTTCGCTAAGAGAAACCTTTAGGCGATTTGCACCGGCCAGGCGGCTATAAATTTTTCCATCGACATCATAAACTGTATTTCGCTCCGGCATCTCGCCGACATTCTTCATGTCGAACGTTTGCGCCCATGTGCCGTAAAAGAGGAAAATCGCGAAGCCGGCTCCCGCCAACAGAATGAGCAGAGTGACTTTCCAGCCGTAACGGAAAAGACGGCTCCCGCCTTTCTTTTTTCTCGAGCGAAGGCGAGCGAAGAATTGCATTACTGAAAGGTTAAAAAAGTTAAAAGAGTTACAAGGTTAAAAGCGGCTTAACCTTCTGACTCTTCAACCTCTCAGCGGTTCAACGATTTAACCCATTTAACGTTGTAACCTTTTTAACAAATTAGAGGTTCAGCTTTACTACGCCTTCGTGTTGCTCGGTAGCACACGGTGCATTCGTAGGAACATCCGTAGCCGCGTCGCTGGGCTGGACGACTTTGTTGTCGATCAAGTAGCTTTCGACCTCTTCGCCGCTCACATCCGCGAGCATATGCCCATTAATTTCCACGCAGGGCGAGAGCGGCTGCCCGCTCTTGGTCTCCATCTCCCAACGAAACGCAGGATTCTGGATAATATCCTTCTCCGTATAAGGAAGATTGTATTTGGCCAACACGGCGCGCACACCGGCGCTCCAGCCGCAAGATGTTTTCAAATAGGCAGTAATTTCAGACGTTTGCATCGTAGGAATATATCACAACTTCGGAATTTGTAATCCGTGGTCTTGCAATCCAACTCTTATTCTTCCCCCTAAAGGAGAATATGGACCTGGAGCGTCCGGCGCGCCCGGCGGTCGCGCCGAACCATGCTCATCCTCCTCAGAATCGTGCGCTGATTTTGTTTGTTAGCTTCTGTTAACACTACGCGCCGAACGAAATCCTAGTTTCAGAGACTTTCGATCTCCTTTCGCAAATCTTCCTTGGATTTGCCGAGTTTTTGTTGAAGTCGCCCCAGCAATTCATCGTCTTTGCCTTCGGCAAACGTGAGATCGTCATCGCTCAACTGCGCGTATTTCTGCTTCAGTTTCCCTTTTACTTCGTTCCAACCACCTTTGAATTCTAGTTTCGTCATAGTGATAGAGAGTTCGCATGCGGAGCGGAGATCAGTTGTTTTACGCGATATAAATCGATGCACACGCGCAGCGATTCCGGCGCGAAATCTATTTAGGGAAACAAAGAAGGGAACGCCATGGATTTTTCGGAATTTGCCCGCCGGGGGGAACCAAGCACCAGCGGTGTTCCGAATCCGATGGGATATTGCCTTCGCAGCCAATGGGTGACAACGGGTCCATTACCTCAGTCCTGCATCAGACAGCGGAACAATTCCACATTCTTGTGGATAGCGTCGAAGAATACGCCATTTACATGCTCGACCCGAACGGCACTGTCGTGACGTGGAACAAGGGAGCACAGAAGATCAAAGGCTACATGCCGGCGGAAATTATAGGTAAGAACTTTGCCTGTTTCTATACCGCAGAAGACGTCGCTGCTGGCAAACCCCAACGTAATCTGAGCGAAGCAGCCCGTCGCGGGAACATTCGTGACCAGGGGCTTCGCGTCCGCAAGGATGGATCGACTTTTGAAGCCGAAGTCATACTTACCGCGCTGCGCAACGACCAGGGAACGCTCCGGGGCTATTCCAAAGTCACACGCGACATCACCGATCAAATCCGCAGCCGGGAGTCCGAGGCTGAGAAAATCGCAGCGCAAAAAGCGAGCAAGGCCAAGGACGATTTTCTTGCGGCACTGAGCCATGAACTGCGCACTCCGCTTACGCCAGCGCTTGCGGCAGCGACTTACCTGGAGGACAACGCTGAAAGAATTCCGCAGGAGTTCGTGGAGGATGTGCAACTGATCAAGCGCAACGTGAAGTTGCAGGCACGTTTGATTGACGATCTGCTCGATCTCACCCGCATCACGCGGGGCAGGCTGCGCATCGACTTGGAAAACTGCGATGCACATATCATCATTAGTAATGCAATCGATACTGCAAGTTCGGCAATCGCGGCAAAGCAATTAAAGCTCTCGACCAACCTGAACGCCAAACAACATCACATATTGGCTGATTGCATCCGGCTTCAGCAGGTGTTTTGGAACTTGATCAACAATGCCGTGAAATTCACGCATCCCTCTGGACAGATCGCCATCCACACATTTAACGACGAGGCAGCCCGTTTCCATTTCGAAATTACCGATAACGGGATTGGAATTGAACCTGAACGCCTGGCCTCGTTATTTACGCCATTCGAGCAGGCTGACGCCTCTGTGACTCGTCAGTTCGGTGGACTTGGTCTGGGGCTTGCGATTTCCAAGCACCTTGTCGATCTGCACCACGGCACAATTGAGGCTAAAAGTCGCGGCCGGAGTTTCGGTGCAACATTCAGGGTTACTCTCGACACAGCCCCGAAGGGAGATGCGAAAGCTGAGTTGGATTCTCCCAGTCGTAGCAAGCCGCCAAAACCGTTACGGGTGTTGTTGGTAGAAGATCACCGGGACACCCGGCGCATGTTGTCGCGCCTGCTCACTCATTTCGGTCATCAAGTTTTGACTGCGGATAACGTGCGCAGCGCGCTAGACATCGTCGCCTCGGGAGAAATCGATGTGCTGGTATGTGACATCGGACTGCCCGATGGAAGCGGTTACGAGGTCGTGTCACAAACTCGTAGAGCGCGGCCAATCAAGGCGGTCGCGCTCACTGGCTTTGGCACGGAGGAAGATCTGCGGCGCTCGAAAGAAGCGGGATTCGATTTTCACCTCGTCAAACCAGTCGATTTTCACGAGCTACAAACCATTCTCAACAAGCTCGCGGCGTAATTGACTCGCGTGCTGCTGGCAGTTTTACGATGCCAGGGGGCCTGCAATCGCCTAGTGAGGTTCCGTTCCTCGCTTATGAGCATCCCCGTAGAAAGATCACGGTCGAGAATGCAATAAAGATTACTAAGAGCCAAACCAAATTGACCGCGATACGGTCAGACCGCTTAAATCTCCATCTTCGGCCCATCCAATCTGCCTTTACCCACGCGAGTTCACTAATTCACTCCCAGAGATGACACACGCCCAAATGGGAACCGTCGGAGCTCACGGTGCAGCTCGTGTTCCCATCCCGGCGCGCTTTTTCCGAAGCGCGCCGGAATCATAACACCGCTTACGGAACCCTCCTGCCTGCCGATATGCCGATAACAAACAAAATCAGGCACACCACCAGGAACAGGAAGAACAAGAATTTGGCAATCCCCGCGGCTGCAGCGGCAATACCCGTAAATCCAAAAAGCGCCGCCACCAGTGCGATTATGAGAAAAATTAATGCCCAACGCAGCATGCTTTCACCTCCTCGAAAACAATCGCATTGGTGAAGCGCTCCGCGCGTTCTTTAACCTACTAAATCCGAAGAGCCTGCCAAATGCGTTGTCTCTGCATAATGAACACAATCCTGTTAATTATTCTCATTCTCCTGTTAATTGGAGCGTTACCTACCTGGCCGTATAGCCGGGGCTGGGGTTATTATCCCAGTGGCGGACTCGGTTTGATTCTTTTGATTCTGATAATTCTGGCTTTGGCCGGTGCAATCTGACTGAGTAACGACACGGCTCGAAGCGCGTCAATAAATCCGACGCTCAACGAGATTAGGAATCCGATCGAAGGCGACAAGATCCGTTCCGAGACGCGATTCTTTTGTATGAGAAAATATATTTGTCTGCTTATCGGCCTGGCACTCCTGGTGGCTTGTGAACAAAAGGAAACGACGGTCACAAATCCGCCCGCTGAAAAGAAAGAAAGTAACACCACTGTGGTGAACCCGCCCACGCAGAAAAAAGAGAGCAACACCACAGTGATAAACCCCTCGCAAAACCAATCTCCAACGACGACGAAGGAGAAAACGGAAATTAACGTTAACACTTCACCTAGTCCGCACTAGCGAGAAATTGCGCGCGGCGCATGCACGAGATGCGAATCAAGTAGAAATATGCGCTTCCTGCTATTCATCATTCTGATTCTTCTATTAATCGCGGCCCTGCCAACATGGCCGTATAGCACTGGCTGGGGATACTATCCCAGCGGCGGTTTGGGTCTTATTTTCCTTATTGTGTTACTTGTCGTTCTGCTGCGCTAGAGGTGGCCCTCAGCGCGCAAACTAACGAGCAGCGGCTTGTCGCTTTTAATCTCTAGGCTCTAGAAATCCATCGGCTTGTCCGAAGACGATCGGACATGAATCGCACGCAGGTGCGGGATTAAGATGGCTCGAATCACACTTTGTGGCGCAGCGGTCGCAGCGTATGGGTCAGTTTTTGCAGGCCTAGTTCCAGCCGTGTTTTCACCGTTCCCAGCGGAGCATGTGTCGCGGCGGCAATTTCTCTGTGACTGAGTCCCTTGAAAAACGCGAGCTCCAGCGCCTCGCGCTGAAGCCGGGGCAAGACTCGCATGCACTGCTTGAGAAAATGACGCAGGTCATTCAACACGAAAACATCGTCTGCCTCACGTGGCGAGTTAGGCGCCTGCTGGATCACGCGCTTTTGATAACGCTCCCGCACACGAGAATAAGCCTGACGCCGGCGCAACCGGTCGATGGCACGGCGGCGCGCGATGGTAACCATCCATCCAAGCGGCTTACCGGCTTTAGGGGAATACCGGTCTGCTTCTTTCCAAATCTGGATAAAAATCTCCTGCAAAACATCATCTGCCTCGGCTTCTTCATGAACGACTCCGTCGATTGTCGCGCGTAATCTTTTGCCATGTCGGTCATATAACTCGGCAAGCGCATCATAGCGCTGTCGTGAAACCGCTTTCATCAGCGCCTCGTCGGGCACTGAAGATACTCCCGGTTGATCCAGAGTGGATCCAATCATACTCGATGCCTCCGTGCCTGTGGCATTGACTCCGCTTCGCGACGCGCCGCTTGCTTGCTGGCGCCCCAACAATCCGGCTTAGCCATGCCAGAAACGAGCGCCGCTCGTGGATAAAGCCACTGATGTGGTCCCGACGGACATCCCAGAGTAGGACAATGCACTGTATATCTGCCGCTACTGAAACGCCGGATCTCGATCTGCCTGCCTTTGAATTTTCGCTCACAGACACTGCAAACCCGCTGATCGTCGAGCGAATTCCAATTCCGGAATCGATCTCCCGCGCGCAGTATCGACAGCCGATCGTCGAGTGTGACGTGCGCGACCATAACAGGAAAACACCTTGCTCATTGCACCAAAACAAACAATCGGGACGCTGGATGATTAGGTGATCAGATAAAATCCTACCAAGGTTCTCTCCAGAGACGGGAAGTCCTGCCAGCCCGTCCAGGCTCGGGCTCGCAGCAATCGGAGGGATCAGGCGTTAAGAAGCTAGCTTGAGATGCAGCGCGAATTTCCGCAATCGCGATGCCAAGCCGCCCTGTTCTTCGCCGCGATCCGCTACCTTCGAAGAAGCACCGTTGTGATCCTCAGATGTCGTCGTCGTCGCCAGCGCCACGAGTTCGTCCGTGGGCAATACCCAATCCATCGGAATGGAGTTACATCGCTCTGTTGGACAACTCAGTCGTAACGGTCCATTTCCCCGCGTTCCACCGTTTATCTGAATTTGCCCACCGACAATAATCTTGCCGCAAACGAGACAGAAACGTTTGTCATCCAGCGAATGCCACTCCCGAAACTGATCGAGCCGCCGCAGCACATCCAGTTTATCTGGATCGGGCAACCTGCTCGGTGGGGAAGAGCTCATGAAAAAACATATACACCCCCGTCGATTGACGGAACAATCAGGCGCGCGTCGGATTTACCCATCGGTGAAAACCTTATGGCGATGTTATGCTCTGGCCCGGTCAAGTTTGTGTTCGGAGGAACGATTCAGATTTAACGCCCGTAACCTTGGGTGTCTTGTCATTCCAAGCGCAGTCAAGGAATCTCAAATTCCAAGGAGGAAATAATCAGAGATATCTCGACTTCGCTCCACATGACAATTGAATGGTGGCTACGCGCTGTTGCCGCCCGATCTCGGCAGGTAAGGTGTACGCCCGGCGTTCCACAAGGCGCCATCATCGATCCCAGAAAAAAACCACATCCAATTCCACGGAGGCGTGCGTTCTACACGCGAATGAAGAAAAACAATGGTCACATTTCGCGTGAGCGCCGCGCCATGGACTATGCGCTGGCGGCAATGGAACAGATGGAGTTGTACTGCCAGGCTCACCCCGGGAGCCCAGCGGCGGTTCGCCGTCCCCGATTATTTGTTCGCGGCGAGCTTTGGATCGCGCTGCTCGGCCCAAGCGTGGAAGAAGGAATCGTTGGCATTGGGTCAACTGTCGCCGCCGCCTTGCGCGCGTTTGACGCGCAATACCTGGCTGGATTGCGACCGACCGCTGAGATGATGAGCGACCTTCGAACAACGCGGAGCATGTCCTCCGCAGCTGTTTAATCCCATCTCGTCACCGCAACTAGTCTGTCACAACCGGTGTTAAATCGTGACACGAATCAAAGGTGAACAGTAAAGGATTTACGAGAAGGGAGAATCGTTAATGAGGGCGGGACGACTGAGGCGGACGCGCTCGAGAACATCGAAGTCCAAACGCGGAGCGAGCAAACATAACAAGGCAATGCGGTGCGCAATACCACATGATGACGCCTCCACCCAGTTTGAATCAACGCACAGTCTTCTTCTTTCGTCGCTAAGATATTGGGAAGTTGAGCGTGATCTAATCGAGGAACGTATCGCTGCTCTTAGGTCGCTGACCGTTCCTTCGTGAGATAACGAAACTCAATGAGCCCACGTTCCAGCGCCGGCTGCGTGGACGCTGAACCCCGGGGTCTGAATTCTTTTGCGACGGCCCGATGCAATCCCTTCACTGGCAAATCGCTTCGACCAATCGCGTAAAACCATTGGCATCTTGAATCTACTCCAGTAACGAAGCATTATTGGTTGTTGGTTAGGAGACCGAATGCCCCCGCGCAAACAAGCAAGAAACGCTTCAGCGCATAAAAAGCGAAACCGGCACCGCAGCAAATCGCAAAGCGCGGACCCTTACGTCACAGGCAAAGGCAAAGATGGAAGTTGCCCGATTGTAGGCATCGGCGGTTCTGCCGGCGGCTTTGAAGCGGCGATGGAGCTGTTGCGCCATTTGCCGGCCAGAACGGGCATGGCGTTTGTCATCGTCCAGCATCTTGATCCACATCACGGCAGCCGGCTTGCCAATCTACTCGGCAAAGCTACATCGATGCCAGTCAGCGAGATTGCAGAAACGACGACGCCAGAACCAAACGCGGTTTACGTGCAGCCGCCGGACAAATGCGTGATTGCCAAAAATGGCAAGCTCACATTGGTCCGCCGCACAGAGAGACTCAACATCGCGATCGATCACTTTTTTGAATCGCTCGCAGAAGAATGCGGATCACGGGCGATCGGCATCGTGCTTTCCGGAACCGGTAGCGACGGGACGGCCGGATTACGTGCGATCAAAGCAGCCGGCGGTTTGACCTTCGCGCAAACTGAAGCGAGCGCGAAGTTCGATGCGATGCCGCGCAGCGCGATCCGCTCAGGTTTTGTCGATCTTGTTCTGTCGCCGGACGCGATCGCGCGCGAACTCGGGCGCATTGCCGAACATCCATACATCCGGCGGCCCCTGGCCGACGCAGAGCAGGTTGAAAAAGAGGCCTATCGCCAGGCCGACGACCTGGGTCGAGTTTTTCTTTCGCTAAAAAAGCAGATGGGCGTCGATTTCAGCGGTTACAAGGAAACCACGCTGATTCGACGGGTCAACCGGCGGATGGCGCTGCATCGGATCGAAAAGCTGAGCCAATACGCGCGGTATTTGCGCAACAATAAGAAAGAGATTGAAGCGCTCTTTGACGATCTGCTCATCAACGTGACGCGGTTTTTCCGTGATGAAGCGCTGTTCCGAGCCTTGAAAAAACGGTTCCTTCCAACACTGCTCAGAAACAAAAAGAAAGAGCGACAACGAGAATTACGCGTCTGGGTACCGGGTTGCGCCACAGGCGAAGAGGTTTATTCGCTCGCTATTTGCATTCTCGAAGTGCTTGGCAACCAACTTTCCAAAATCCGCGTCCAGATTTTCGGCACCGACTTGAGCGAATCGGTCATCGAGCATGCGCGTGCGGGAATTTACCCAGGCGCGATCGAGAAAGATGTGCCAAGGGCGCGACTCAATCGCTTTTTCGTCAAGCGCGATGGTTCCTATCAGATCCATCGCAGCGTGCGCGATATCTGCACGTTCGCACGACAAAACCTCACCGCCGATCCGCCCTTCTCGCGACTGGACCTGATCAGTTGCCGCAACGTGCTCATCTATCTGAGCTCGGAATTGCACAAGCGTTGCATTCCGCAATTTCACTACGCGCTCAATCCCGGCGGTTACTTGATTTTGGGGCCGGCCGAATCAGTGGGCATGTACGACGAGCTTTTCAAACTCGCGGACAAAAAAAATAAAATTTACACCAAGGAAGCCAAGACTGGCCCGCGCGCGGCCGATCTCATTCCGCCGCGCGGTCTTGAACTCTCGCGGTTCGGAACGACAGCCCGATCTGGGAATGGTGTAAATTTCAACGCCGACATTTTGAAAATGGCGGATCGCATCATCCTCAGCACCTACGCGCCGGCGGCCGTCGTGATCGATCATAACTTCCTAGTGCAACAGTTCCGTGGCCGCACCGACCTGTTTCTGGAGCATACGCCTGGGCCAGCGACGCTGAATCTCATTCAATTGGCGCGCCCGAATCTCGTGCCAGACTTGCGGACCACGATTCGTCGCGCCATCAAAACGGACAAGCCTGCCCGGGCAGAGCGGGCGAAAGTTACGCTCCGAAGGAAAACCTACGAGATAAATATTCAGGTTGTACCATTCAAAGTCCCCGGGGCCGATAAGTCATGGTTTCTGGTGATTTTTGACGAAAGCACGAGCGGAAATAAGCAGGAAAGGTTAATGCGCGTGCTGGGAAAAACATCAGCGCAACGTGAAGTGACGGATCTGCGCCGGGAATTGGCAGCTTCGAAGGATTCGCTGCAAACCATCATCGAAGAGCAGGAGGCGACCAATGAAGAGTTAAAGTCTGCCAACGAAGAAATCGAGTCGAGCAACGAAGAGCTGCAATCTACGAACGAAGAACTGGAGACTGCAAAGGAAGAATTACAGTCAACCAACGAAGAGCTGACGACACTGAACGAGGAGCTGAGCAACCGCAATCTTGAGATGATGCAGTTGACCAACGAGCTCAATAATTTGCTCGCCAGCACTCAAATGCCAATCGTGATGGTGGATAATGCGTTGACAGTGCGGCGCGCAACGCCGGCGGCCCGCAGCGCCTTTAATATTTTGCCCACCGACATCGGCCGACCATTAAGCGAGCTGCGACCTAACATCAATATTTCCGACCTGGAAGATATCTTGCGCGAAGTAATCGAAACGCTGGGAACACGCGAGCGTAAAGTAACTGATAAGGACGGCCGCCCATACTCATTGCGGGTCCGGCCATATCGCACAAGTGACGACAAAATCGACGGCGCCGTCATCACGCTGGTGGACATCGAGGGAGGGAGGGAAGGCGACGTAGTCAAATCACGTCGCCAGGCAAAAAATGCCTCATCGCGCCAATAAGAAGCGTCGGCTCAAACGTGCTCGCCATAGCAGCGCAGCAGACCGCCGGGACAATCGCGGATCGCCTCGGGCGTCCTTGAACACAACACGAGGAATGTCCCCTGGGTCGCGGAAATTTTTATCCGAACCCGCAAAGAGGAAGGCCGCTAAGAAGCATCCGCCGATTCGCTCCACGCGGAACGGGGCAATCCGAAACCCGAAGACGGAACTGGAAGCCGCCACACAGCGATTTGTCGATCTTTACGATTTCGCGCCGATCGCATATGTCAGCTTCGGCCGGGCCGGGCGAATTGAGGAAGCCAATCTGATGGCGACCGAGTTGCTGGGCGAACCCAGGGATCGACTAATCGGACGCCCATTCGCGTTCTATGTCACCGACTTGGATTTATTCATGCGGCACCTCCTTTCCTGCCGCACGTCACAGCGACAGGTGAAGACGGAATTGCAGTTAAAGACCAGAAAAGGCGAACTGATCCCGGCGCAACTTCTGAGTACGCCGATCACCTCGACGACAAGAAATGGCGCCCTGCTCTTTCAAACCGCCATTATCGATTTGGGCGAGCGCAAGCGCCACGAACAGCAGCTCGCGGAGCAGGCGCGCCTGCTGGATTTGAGCAACGATGCCATCCTCGTTCGCGACGCAAACGACCGGATTACCTACTGGAACAAAGGAGCGACAAAAATCTATGGCTACACATGGCAGGAAGCGCTCGGCAAAGTGACCCACAACTTGTTGAAGACGGAACGTTCCGAGCCGCTGCCTAAAATCTACGAAAAGCTGTTTCGTGACAATTACTGGGAAGGCGAACTCGTTCACACACGGCGCGATGGCAAGCGCTTGACGGTGTTCTCTCGCTGGGTGCTGGACCGCGATGCTCAAGGAAAGCGCTCGTTTATCTTGGAAACAAACAACGATGTGACCCGGCGAAAACAGATGGAAATTGCCTTGCAAGAATCGAAAAAGCTTTTGGAAGAGCGCGTGCGCGAGAGAACACGAGACTTCCGTATGGCAAACAAAGAGTTACAAGATGAAATCGCGCGGCGGAAAGGCTTGGAAGGTGAAATTCTTGAAATCAGCGATCGCGAACAGCAGCGTCTCGGCCAGGAGATACACGATGGGCTTTGCCAACACCTTACCGCAGTGGCATTCATGGCGCGATCGGTCGCGTTGCGATTGAAAAATCATCGGGTCATCGACGCAGGCGATATCGAAAAAATCGCACAACTGGTGAACGATGCCGCGACCGACACTCGTAATCTTTCGCGCGCCTTGCACCGTATCGACGTCGATTCAGCTGGATTCATAACGGCCTTGGAAGACCTGGTTGACCGGGAAATCTGGCGAATACCCTGCCGGCTGGAAGTCAAACCGTCGTTCCATATTGAAGATGACGTCGCCGCGGGGGAACTCTATCGCATCGCTCGCGAAGGCGAAATGGTTTTGCGCGTGATCGATGATGGTGTCGGATTTTCAAGTAATCCGAAAGCGAAACGGGGCCTGGGCGCTCACATCATGGGGTACCGCGCTCGATTGATGGGCGCCCGTTTGGAGATCGATTCTCCAAAAAGTGGAGGTACACGCGTATCCTGTTATTTGCCAGATAGAAGGGTCCAGTCAAAGGAGGGGAAAAACAACCGGACACGGCCGCTGCCTGCGAGAATAGTCAAAGCATTAGCTGTCCTGGTCTAAATTTCCTGCATCGGACAATCAATCGAGCGGCGTATCATTTAATAGGGAGACTTAAATGACACGCCCCGCAGGAATCTTGACGAAGCCGAAATTGGCTTTACGACATTCCCATTCGGATCGCAAGAACGGTGGTGGCTAAATGAAACACGCCAGATCGACTAACGGGAATCCGAAATGCGACGCCCGAGAGGTGAAACGGATTGTAATTGTCGATGATCACCCCCTGTTTCGAAAGGGTCTTGAGCAATTGATTCAATCCGAGGATGGGTTTGCAGTTTGCGGCGAAGCCAACAATGCGCCTGAAGCGATGGATGTGATCCGCAAACTGAATCCGGACCTGGCGATTGTGGACCTTAGTTTGCCCGGCGCCAACGGGATCGAGCTAATCAAAAACATCCGCGCAGAGTTCTCGAAGCTGCCAATTCTGGTGCTCTCGATGCACGATGAATCGCTCTACGCATTGCGCGCGCTGCGCGCCGGAGCAGAAGGCTACGTCATGAAACATGAAGCGATGACCAATGTGATCCAGGCAATTCGCGAAGTTTTTAGTGGACGTCCTTATCTCAGCCCGGCCATGGCGGCACAGGTTATTACAAAATTCGCGCATCGCCAGGCCGAAGGCGAGGCCGACGCCGTTGAGAGACTGAGCGATCGCGAACTTGAAATTCTGGAGTTGATCGGCAAAGGCAATGATGTGCGGCAGATTGCGAAAGTGTTGCATCTCAGCCCCAAAACCGTGGAGACCCACCGGTCGCACATCAAAGACAAACTTGATCTGAAAAATTCGCGCGAAGTAGCGCGCTTCGCCCTGCAGTGGCTCAGCGCGCGTGGGGCGTAGGCGGACT
>WNGO01001805.1_pt1 | contig 17299 bp, 16 predicted proteins | sample 5400511 | NCBI WGS metagenome assembly WNGO01 (sample SAMN13153380, study PRJNA577476) | soil metagenome | isolation source: 20 cm soil or saprolite under Garry oak tree replicate 2 | place: USA:California | collected 2016-06-15 | reverse complement strand
GCCATCTTGAAAAAGGAACCGATGATCGGCGCCATTTTGGCTGAGCGGATGTCCTTCGCCGAAAGCACGCGCTGCACCACAAGGAAGTCCGTGGTCCAATAGCCCATCGCCTGCACTGCGCCAAGGCCGAACACAATCCCAGTCCAGTGCATCCCCATCGGATTGTCCTGAAAGCGGCCAAGCGTGCTCCATGCGTGAGTGTAATCCTGACCCGGGAAATTCTGCTGAATGCGTGCAACCATGCCCTTCCATCCTCCAGTTTCGATCAAACCCAGGATGGGGATGAGAAGCGCGCCGAACCAGATCAGGAAAAATTGCAAAACTTCGTTGAAGATGGCGGAAAACAGCCCGCCGGACGCAACATAAATGCCTACCGTCAGCGATGACACCCAGATGCTGAAGTTAATGTTCCAGCCGAGGACCACCTTCATCACGACGGCCATGGCGTACATGTTCACGCCGGACATGAGGATGGTCATAATCGCGAAGGTGACGGCGCTGAGCGCGCTGGTGGCCGAACCGTAGCGCAGCTGCAGATAGCCGGGGACGGAATGAGTCTTTGAAATATAGTAGAAAGGCATCATCACGATGCCCAGAAACACCATGGCGGGAATGGCGCCGATCCAATACCAGTGCGCGGCGAGGATGCCGTATTGGTAAGCAGAACCCGCCCAGCCGAGCAGCTCCAAGGAACCAAGGTTGGCCGAGACAAAGGCCAGCCCGGCCACCCACGCGGTCATCTCGCGGCCAGCCAGGAAGAAGTCTTCGCCAGTGTTGGCGAAGCGCTTCAGATAAAAGCCGATCCCCAGCACTAGAGCAAAATAGAAAGCGATAATGCCGAGATCCACTGCGGACAGATGTACGAGAGTTGTCGGCACAGTCCACGCCATCATGGCGGTCATATTTTCTCCTTGGGCTGCCCGTAGTAGGCCGCCTTTCCATGTTTCCTAAGGTAGTGCTGGTCGTGAAGAAAGCGCCCAATAGCGGTGGCTTGCTGATTGATGCCAAGAGTGAAGTAAGCCATACGCGCAACGGACTCCAGGATGACGGCGTTGTGAGCGGATGTTGCGGGATCGCGTCCCCAGGCAAACGCTCCATGATTGGCTACCAACACGGCTGGGACCGCGGAAGGGTCCACGCCATCAAATGCGCGCACGATGGCGTGCCCGGTGTTTTCTTCATATTTTGAGGCGATCTCAGCGTTCGTCATTTCCTGGGTGACGGGTACCGCTCCGTGGAAGTAATCGGCGTGGGTGGTTCCCAAGCAGGGGATGGGACGGCGCGCCTGGGCCCACGCGGTCGCGTACTCCGAATGTGTATGACTGATGCCGCCGATGGAAGGAAATGTCTGATACAAAACGAGGTGCGTGGGCAAATCAGAAGAAGGGCGCAGCTTGCCTTCGACAACCTTGCCGTTCAAATCCGTGATGACCAGGTCCACAGGTCTCAATCGGTCGTAAGGAACGCCGCTTGGTTTGATGACCACCAGCGATTTCTTACGAAAAATCGCGCTGGCATTCCCAAAGGTATAGAGGACCAGACCCTTGCGCACGAGCTCAAGGTTTGCTTCCAGGACCGCTTTGCGAAGATCAGGGAGTAGCATCGTTTCGTTTGTGGGCCCGCAAGGCACGAGTAACCGTTTACTCTAAATCGCCGGATACTCCAAGATACTTCGCACCGCTTTGGCACTTCACGGAGATCCACGGTGCCAGCGCTACCGGCACTCTCTCAAGGGGGCAGCGCGAGACGTTAACACGTCCTCGACTAGGGTGCCAAGCGCAATCGCTTACGCGGCTGTTTTTTCCTGGGTCTGAGGGAATCGCGATCTGAGCTAGGGATTTCCCATATCCGCGGCCCGGTCCAGGTAGTGCGTCTCCCCTGCTTCCACGAGGTGCGCCGCAGCGCGCTCTGGCGTGACGTCGCGCTGAGGGGAGCCGAGAAGTTCGTAACCAACCATGAATTTCTGAATCGTGGCGGAGCGCAGGAGAGGCGGAAAGTAGTGGGCGTGCAGGTGCCATTCTTCGTAGGCCGCGCCGTCGGTGGGCTTCTGATGGAATCCCATGGAATATGGGAAAGCAGTCTCAAACAAATTGTCGTAACGAACGGTTATGCGGCGCAGGATGTCGCCCAAGAGGTCCCGCTCCGCGCCGCTGAGTTGATCGATGGAAGCGAGATGGCGCTTGCTTAGCACGAGCGATTCGAATGGCCAAACGGCCCAGAAGGGCACGACCACGGCAAAAGCATCGTTCTGGCAGACGACCCGCTCATTTAGCTCCAACTCCAACTTTAGGTAGTCGCAGAGCAGGCAAGAATGTTTTTCAGCGCGATATTCCCGGAAAGACGCCAGCTCCCGAGTTGGAATGTTTGGCAGTGATCCATTCGCCCAAATCTGGCAGTGCGGGTGGGGATTGCTCGCGCCCATCATCTCGCCGCGATTTTCGAAAATCTGCACATGACCAATCCAGGGAATTTGCCCGAGTGCGGAGTACTGCTCGACCCAGCCATTCACGACCCCCCGCAATTCCTGCGGGCTCATTCGCGGAACTGTGAGATCGTGACGCGGAGAAAAACACATCACGCGGCAGATTCCTTGCTCACCGAGTCCCACGAGCAAGCCAGCCGTATCAAAATGGAGAGGCGCGATATCCGGCAGCATCGCGGGGTAATCGTTGTCAAAAACGTAGGTTTGCGAATACCGCGGCGTCTGCGCTCCGCCCGCGCGCCGATTTCCCGGGCACAAGTAACAGTGGGGATCGAAAGTAACTGCGGGAGGCATCTGAAGCTTCTCGACCCTCCCCAGCCACGGGCGCTGGGTCCGATGGGGAGAGACCAGAACCCACTCTCGCAGGAGCGGATTGAAACGCCGGTGTGGAACTCGATTTAGCTCGTCGAAACTCATAGGCAAGGTCGTAGCTTGACGGATCTTAGCGACTCGCTGCAGTTCCCTTCGACGCTCGTTCCTGTCACTTGGCGGGCTTGTTTTTCTCGAGGGCCATCTGCTGCGCGCCTTCGGACGCCGGAGAAACGTAAATCTCAGGAGTCAGACCTGTCTTGGAGGAATATTTTGCCGCCACGTTCCGCCTGAATTCACTCACGGCCGCGGACTCCACCAAATTGATGGTGCAGCCGCCAAATCCCCCGCCGGTCATGCGCGCGCCAATCAGGCCCGGTTGCGCCATGGCAATTTCCACCATCAGATCGAGTTCCCTGCAACTGACCTCATAGTCGTCCCGGAGACTGCGGTGCGAGTCCTGCATCAGCGGCCCCAGCGCTTTGCTCTCGCCTCTGTGAAATGCCTCGACCGCACTTTTCACACGTGCATTCTCGGTAATGACGTGGCGGCAGCGGGCAAACACCTTTGGGGGCAGGATTCGAACGTGCTTCTCCAACTGAGTGAGTGTGACGTCACGAAGCGCGCGAATCTGCGGCAAGACTATCCGCAAGATTCGAACGCCTTCCTCACACTCCGCGTGGCGGGCGTTGTACTCGCCGGAAGCCAGTTCGTGCCGGACCATGGTATTGCAGATCACCAACTGGAGGTCCGGCGGGAGTTTGACGTCCATGATCCCAACGCGCGCGCCTACGAATTCGTTCTCCGCTTTTTGGCAGAGTTGGGCCAGTTCCGCGCGGTCGACGGCAAGCCCGCTCTGGTTGAGCAACGCAAAACCACTTGCAACTTCAACGGCGGCCGACGAACTCAATCCGGCACCGAGCGGAACTTCGCCGGAGATATTGAGATTTGTTCCGGTGAGTGGTTTTCCCGCCTGCGCGAGTGCCCATGCAACGCCCAGCGGATAATTGGCCCAGTGCTTCTTCCCTAAGGGCGACAAGGAATCGAGGCCAGCCTCGACCGTTTCATTGAAATTCTCGGAATGGATGACCAGCTTCCGGTCACGGCGTGGAGCAACTGCTGCCCAGCAATAGAAATCAATCGCGGCTGGCAGCACGAAGCCGTCGTTATAGTCGGTATGCTCGCCAATCAGGTTCACGCGCCCAGGCGCCCGGTAAATGCTCGCGGCCGTGCCAAAGCGCACCTTGAATTCGTCCAGAAGTTGCAGTGGTGCTTTCAATGAACTGCATTATCCCAGATTTGCATTGCGTTCAGCCTGGGAATTTCTGGGCAAAAACAAAGCCGTCCGGGCAGCCGGACAGTTTCCGATTGGCACGTTTATTAGGAACTTCAGTGGACTATAATCCTGGCATGCGAGCAGCACCATTGTTCTCCTTGCCGATGGCAGCTATTTTTTGCTCGCACGCTCTCGCCTATCCAGGTCCTCTCAGTGGGACAGAGAACATTCCCAAATTGATGGTGGATTCCGCGCTTGTCTGCAAGGGCGAGGTCGTGGAAGCGGCCGAGGTGACCGTCGTTTCCGATCCTCGGCCGCCGCATCGTACGGCCATCGCTATGGTTCACGTGGATCGGTGCTTCAAGGGGGAACGGCCGGCCGGCGAACTGGTGCCCGTATTGTTCGACAACATCCTGCCTCCTGGAGGTGGACCTTATGTGGTCCTTCGGAAAGGCGATTACCGTTTATTCTCTCTCAAGCCCGAAGAAAACAGATACGTTCTGGTAGACGACTGGTTCGGGCAGCTGTCCATCTCGCGTCAACTCGGTGCGATGCCCTCTGGAGACACTGACCCCATGCACGGACTGGAAATGGATTTGAAGGCAGGCCTGAATGACCGTGATCACGAGCGTGTCCTGGACAGTATTCGCATGCTGGGAAATATGCGTCACTTGCAATCCAAGGAGGAGCTTGTTTCGCTCTTGGATTCACATGATCCGCTAGTCCGGACTTACGTTTTTGAGGCCATGTTGCGCTTGCATGACTATTCTGTTTTGCCTGCCGTCGATCAATGGCTCACGGCCCAACCGCAACCCCCTCCATCCCTCATACTGCCCAAGGATGCATTGTTCGAGATGCAGTTTAGGCTGGCACGCGAGATTTCCACGATCCGCGATCCCGCTGCGCTCCCAATTCTACATCGCTTGCTGCGGCTCCCGGGTCCCATTGTGCGCCAGGAGGTTCTGGAAGCCGTGCGCGCCATTAATTCGCCACAGAGCGCCCCGACGCTGCTTAAGATGCTTGATGACCCGTATGCTGATAATGCCTTCACCGCAATGCAGACGCTCATCCAGTTGGCCGGAGGCGGAGCCATCGACTGGGTACCGTCATTGCCGGTGTTTCGAGAGAATCCGAGCTACTACGCGGATCAATGTCGTGAGTGGTGGGAAGTCGAAAAGAAGCAAGCGCAATAATTTTTGCGTTGGGCCACATTCCAATATGAGTCTCGCAGCTTTCCTCTCACGACGGGTAGTGACGCCGCACGGAATCGAAGCGGCGGCGGTGCTCGTCGAAGATGGACGAATCCTTGATGTCGTTCCACCACATCAACTTCCCACGCAGATTTCCGTGAAGGACTTTGGAGAGGCTGCCATTCTGCCAGGGCTGGTGGACTCTCACGTCCACATCAACGAACCCGGGCGGACCGAATGGGAAGGATTCCGGACGGCGACCCGCGCGGCCGCCTCTGGTGGCTATACGCTGCTGGTGGACATGCCGCTCAACTGTCTGCCGGCCACGACGACCGTGGATGCACTCGAAGCGAAACGCAAAGCCGCGACCGGCGAGTGCCGGGTGGACTGGATGGCGTGGGGCGGTGTAGTGAGCGACAACCGGCAGCACATTGAAAGTTTGGCGGCCGCGGGCGTGCCGGGATTCAAGTGCTTCCTCATTCATCCGGGCATTGACGGCTTCACTATGGTCCATGAGCGGGAGCTCCGCGCGGCCTTGCCGCATGTCGTGAAGACCGGCTTGCCGCTGCTCGTGCACGCGGAACTGCCCGGGCCGGTGGACGCAGCAACGAGTCGGTTAGCGGGAGCGGACTGGAGCAAATACGCGACGTATCTGGGATCGCGGCCGGATGAAGCGGAGCTTTCCGCCATCCAGCTTTTGATTTCCCTGTGCCGCGAATATCATTTCCGTCTGCACGTCGTGCATCTTGCGACGAGCCAAGCACTGGGTATGTTGTGCGCTGCGAAGTCAGAAGGCCTGCCGGTGAGTGTTGAAACTTGCCCGCATTATCTGCATCTCTCTTCCGAGAAAATCCCGGACGGCCAGACGCTGTTCAAATGCGCGCCGCCGATCCGCGGCCGGGAGAATGGCGAGAAACTGTGGCAAGGCCTTCGAGAAGGAGTCATTGATTTGGTGGCTACGGATCATTCTCCTTGTCCCCCCGAGATGAAGCGGCTCGGCGAGCGGAACTTTCGAACGGCCTGGGGAGGGATTTCCAGCCTCTCGCTGGCGCTGCCGGTGATGTGGACCGAGGCCAGTGGCCGCGGCTTCACGCTTGCGGACATCGCGCGGTGGATGGCGGAAGGGCCGGCGCGGCTTGCCGGGTGCGAATCGCACAAAGGCCGCATTGCCAAGGATTTCGATGCCGACTTTGTGGTGTTCGAGCCGGAAACTGAATTCACTGCGACAGAGGAACGTCTTTTCTACCGTCACCGCGTTTCGCCCTATTTGGGAGAACGACTTCGCGGGGTGGTCAAGGCAACCTATCTGCGCGGAAGCTGCGTATTGGGGGATGGAAACTTTCCGGGAGAGCCGATTGGGCGCGAATTCCGGCGATAACCGGCGCTCGGAAGTCTCAAATAGAGATTTGAAACTCCTCCCATTTCATACAGAATACGGCCAGCAAAGAAATTCATGACGGTCCATCATATCGTCGGGGAATCGGTGCCGCGCAAGGAGGGCTGGGACAAGGTCACAGGAGCGGCGCGCTACGTCGACGACATGGTATTGCCCGGCATGCTCTACGGCGCGACCGTGCGTAGCAGCGTTGCGCGCGGAAAAATCAGAAAGGTTTCTTTTGATCCGAGCATTGCATGGGGCGAATTTGTACTCGTGACAGCAAATGACATTCCAGGGAGAAATTGCATTTCCCTGATCCTGGACGACCAGCCTTGCCTAGCCTCCGATTCGGTGAATCATGCGGAAGAGCCCATTTTCCTTCTGGCCCATGCTGAGCGTCACAAGCTTCGAAGAGCGATCGATGCGATTTCCATCGAGTACGAGCCGCTCCCGTCAGTGCACTCCATGGAAGAAAGCGAGCGACGATCGACAATCATCTGGGGCCCGGACAATACCTTCAAGAGCTACCTGGTTGAAAAGGGCGACGTAGACGCAGTTTGGAAAGAAGCTGCGCACATCGTCGAGGGCGAGTACTTCACCGGCGCGCAGGAGCAGCTGTACATCGAAAACAATGGAGTCATCGCAACGTTCGACCCCGAGAATGGAGTCACCGTTTGGGGCTCGCTGCAATGCCCATACTACGTTCACAAAGCGCTGATGGCGCTGTGCGGCCTTTCCGAAGACAAAGTTCGCGTCGTGCAAATGGAGACCGGAGGCGCGTTCGGTGGAAAGGAAGAATATCCGTCCATGATCGCGGCTCATGCGGCGCTTCTCGCCATCAAGTCAGGGCGGCCGGTGAAAATCGTCTACGACCGCATGGAAGATATGGTGGCGACGACGAAGCGGCATCCTTCGCGAACGCGCCATCGCACCGCGGTTAGCAAAGATGGGAAAATTCTCGGAGGCGAAATCGAATTCACCATCGATGGCGGAGCTTACGCAACACTGTCGTCGGTGGTTTTATCGCGGGGCACCATTCACGCGGGCGGTCCTTATTACTGGCCGAGTGTGCGCATTCGAACGAAGGCGTTGGCGACGAATACGCCGCCGCATGGCGCCTTTCGCGGATTCGGCGCGCCGCAGAGCCTTTTTGCCATGGAGCGGCACATGGACCGCATCGCCCAGGTCGTGGGACTTTCTCCGGTCGAAATCCGCCAGCGGAATTTTCTGAAGCCCGGCCAGACGACAACCACGCAACAGGTCATCCGTGAAGAAATCGACTTGAATCATTTGCTCGACCGCGCGCTGGAACTCTCTGACTATGCCGCGAAGAAGACGCGTTTTGCGGAAGAAAATAAAGACGGAATGCGCAAAAAAGGAATCGGAATCGCAGCCTTTTTGCATGGCGCGGGATTCACGGGCTCCGGCGAACGCTATCTGAATTCGCTGGTCGGTGTGGAAGCCGGCGCCGACGGTAATGTTCGAGTGTTGGTGTCCAGCGCGGAATTCGGTCAAGGAACCAATACCGTGCTTTGCCAGATTGCCGCCGAGGCGCTCGCGCTTCCTTATGAAAGTGTCGCGATCGCGCAACCGGACACGACGGTGGTGCCGAACAGCGGTCCGACCGTGGCTTCGCGCACGGCGATGATCGTCGGAAAACTGCTTCAGTCGGCGGCTAGGGGAATCAAGGAAACGCTCACGAAGACCGGGCTTCTGGGTGACGACTACACTCCAGAACAATTTCGCGCCGCGTGCCGGGAATACATCGCGGCGCACGAAACGCTGAAGTCGTATGCGCGGTATGAAGCGCCGGGCGATGTCTACTGGGACGATGAAAAATATCGCGGCGAGGCCTATGCGGCGTTTGCGTGGGCCGTCTACGTTGCGGAGGTTACGGTAGATTTCACGACTTATGCCGTGACCGTGGACGACTTCGTCGCACTGCAGGAAGTCGGCAAGGTTCTTCACCCGGTTCTGGCCGAGGGACAGATCACCGGCGGAGTGGCGCAAGCGATCGGCTTCGCGCTCTACGAGAAGGTCGTCTGGCAGGACGGCCGCATGATCAACAATCAGATGACGAATTACATCATGCCGACTTCGGTGGACGTCCCGCCGATCCGGGTATTTTTTGAGGAGCTTGGCAACGTCCACGGCGCGCACGGTGCCAAGGGCATCGGAGAACTCCCCATGGACGGACCTGCGCCGGCGATCGTAAACGCCGTGGAAGATGCGACCGATGTTCGCTTCCATTCGATTCCGCTACTGCCCGAAGATCTCTTTGACACTCTGCGGCCCGCGCCTCTTGAGCAAGATGCTCCTTCTTTGACGCGAGGGACCGCATGACTCCCTCACCGGGGACGAACGCGAAGTGCGAGGTTTCGTTTACCGTCAACGGCGAGGCGAAGAAACTTCTCGCCCATCCCATGGAAAGATTGTTGGACGTGCTGCGGAACGACTTGAAATTGACTGGCGCGAAAGAAGGGTGCGGCGAAGGAGAATGCGGTTCGTGCTCCGTTCTGTTGGACGGCATGCTGGTGAATAGTTGTCTCGTTCCCGTTGCGCAAGCGAGCGGCGCGAGCATCGATACCATCGAGGGCATCTCGGCGCATGCCTTGATGCATCCTCTGCAAGAGGCGTTCCTGGAATGCGGTGGCGCGCAGTGCGGCATCTGCACGCCAGGGATGATTCTTGCGGCGGTGCATCTGCTGGAGAAAAAACCGGAGCCCGCGCTGGCAGAGATACGAGAGGGGCTTGCGGGCAATCTTTGCCGCTGCACCGGTTACATGCAGATTTTCGAAGCGGTGGCCGGGGCAGCGCGAAGAGTTGCAAAATGAGAGCCGATCCAGCCGAATACAAATTCGTGTCGCCCGGAAATCTGCAGGCCGTTCTTTCCCTGCTGGCAAGCGAGCCGGCTCAATGGCTGCCTATTGCCGGCGGGACCGACGTGATGGTCTTGTACTCAGCTGGAAAACTGCCCAACCGGAAATTGATCAACATCTGGAATATTCCCGAGCTTCGGCAAATCGAAGTTTTTCCGGACAGCGTCCGCATTGGCGCTGTGTGCACCTATACCGCGCTGCGCAAGCAGGACATCGTTTCGCGGGAATTTCCGTTGCTGGCAACGGCTGCGTCCTGGACCGGCGGAATCGCAAATCAGAATCGCGGAACACTGGGAGGCAACATCGCGAACGCGTCTCCTGCAGCCGATTCCCTGCCCGCGTTGCTTGTGTACGACGCTGAAGTGACTCTGATATCGGCGCGCGGCGCGCGGCGGGTGGCTTATCGAAACTTTCACTCCGGCTACAAGCAGACAGCACTGGCCGCTGACGAATTGATTCGAGATATTTCACTGCCGCGCCGATTCTCTGAATATGTTTCGCATGCGCGAAAGGTAGGGGCCCGCAACGCACAAGCGATTTCCAAGGTTTGTCTCGCCGCTTTGGGCCAGATCGCGAACGGTGCGATACGGGATGTGCGTCTCGCGCTGGGAAGCGTTGCGCCCATTCCGCTTCGCTTGAATGAAACGGAGCGCGCGCTCACCGGAAAAAAGATCGAGCCATCGCTGATCGATACGGCAAGAAAGAGCTTGGTGAAGGAGATTCGGCCCATCGACGATATTCGCTCTACCGCTCGATATCGGGCTGCGGTGGCGGGCAATCTTGTCGCCGAGTTTCTCGAGAAGCTTGCCGCTGCGGGGGCGAACGCGTGAGCGAGGTGCTCGCTCGCTGGAATGGTTTGCCGCCGGAGGAAGCTGTTTGCGAGATTCTTCCCTGCTGCGGCTCGAGAACTTGGGCCGCGAGCATGGCCTCGAAAAGACCGATCCAAGATGAAGCCTCGCTGCTCGCAGCGTCAGACGCGATCTGGCAAAGTCTAGGGAAGCCGGGGTGGCTCGAAGCGTTCCGTAGTCATCCGCGCATTGGCGAGACGAGCGCGGAAAAACTTGCACCAGCGCAATCTTCAACCTGGTCCGAACAAGAACAAGAGAAGGCTGCGACGGCCGATGAGGCTGTAAAGATGGCGCTGAAGTGGGGCAATCGTGAGTACGAGCAAAAGTTCGGACGGATTTTTATAGTTTGCGCGACGGGAAAATCGGCCAGGGAAATCCTGGAGATTCTGCGGCGGCGGTTGCACAATGATGAGGCAACGGAACTGCAGCAGGCAGCCGAGGAGCAGCGGCAAATCATGCACATCCGACTAAGAAAATGGGTCACCGGATGAGCCAAATTTCTACTCACGTTCTGGATACGGCAAAGGGCAAACCCGCTTCTGGTGTGCCGGTGCGCCTGGAACGTCAGATTTCTTCCGGCAAATGGGTGTTGGTTGCTTCCGCGCAAACCGATCTGGACGGAAGATGCAGCGAATTGTTGCCGGAAGGTGCAACGCTCAAGGAAGGGGCGCATCGCCTGACGTTTGACGTCGCGAGCTACTTCGCCGCTTGCAGCGTGGAAGGTTTGTATACGGTTGTGGAGATCACGTTTCAAGTTCGGAGCGGTGAATCGCACTTGCACATTCCGCTGCTGCTGAGTCCCAACTGCTACACCACGTACCGAGGAAGCTGACATGAGTTCGTCGATCCGAGAATGGCTGAACCTCAGCGTGCGGTGGTTTCACGTTTTCGCTGGTGTCATGTGGGTGGGGCAGACGTACTACTTCACGTGGCTCGACGGCCAGTTTGGAAAGCTCGAGAAGAAAGCGGCCGCGAACGGTACGGCTTCGGCAGTGTGGATGGTGCACAGCGGAGGCTTTTACACCGTCGAGAAACAAAAGTCGCTGGGCGTGACGCCGCAGCAGGTCCACTGGTTTCGCTGGGAAGCGTTGATGACGTGGCTGGGCGGGGTGGTTCTCCTCGTCCTTGTATATTACCTGGGGGATGGACTCATCGATCCGGACGTTGCGGACATTCCCAAGCAAGCGGGCATTGCGATCGGGTTGGGTGCCATGATGGCGGGATGGTTCATCTACGATCTGGCGGTGCGGTCACCGCTCGGAAAGTCGCAGGCTGCGTTCGCGGGATTTGGTCTGCTGATGACGGCGGCAGCGGCCTGGGGATTGATGCACGTGTTCAGCGGGCGCGCTGCGTACATCCACCTTGGAGCGATCTTCGGCACCATCATGACTCTGAATGTGTGGATGCGCATTCTTCCCGCGCAGCGCGGGATGATTGCGGCGGCGGCAGCGGGCGAGAAGTTCGATGCGTCGCTGGGGGCGCAGGCCAAGTTGCGGTCCAAGCACAATACGTTCATGGCCGTGCCGGTCGTCTTTCTGATGTTGAGCAATCATTTTCCGGTCGCGACCTACGGAAACCGGTACGGCTGGCAGATACTGTTGGCGCTGGTCGTGACGGGCTGGGTGGCAGCAAAGCTTATTCGGGAGTCATGAGTCCAACGAGGCTAGTGCCGCGAGCAAAGGTAGAATCCAGTGCAGACGACCAGTGGTTTTGCAAGTCTCGCGGAAAAGGTGATTGCCCGCTGCCGCAAGCTGGCGACGTTTTCCGAAGACGCAAGTGGCACGCGGCGAACTTTCTTATCGGCACCCATGCGGGATTGCCATCGGGAAATCGCGGGTTGGCTGGAACCACTTGGAGTGCAGGTTCGCGTGGATGCGGTTGGAAATTTGCGGGGATTTTATCCGGGAGCGTCGCCGGGAGCGCCGCGGATCCTGGTGGGATCACATCTGGACACGGTGCCGAATGCCGGCGCGTTCGACGGGATATTGGGAGTAGTGCTGGCGGCCGGGCTCGTGGAATCGCTCGATGGGTTGAAGCTGCCGTTTGGGATCGAGGTCGTTGGCTTTTCGGAGGAAGAGGGAGTGCGGTTTGGAGTTCCGTTCATCGGAAGCCGCGCGCTGGTGGGCCGCGTGGATGAGGAACTCCTCGGCCGCAAAGATGAGCGCGGAATTTCCGTTCGGAAGGCGATTCAGGATTTTGGGTTGAACCCGGATGAGATTTCTAGAGCCGCGCTGAGAGATGATGTTTTGGGATATATCGAATTTCACATCGAGCAAGGGCCGGTGCTGGAAAATCTGGGGCGGCCGCTCGGAGTCGTGGAAGCCATCGTTGGCCAGAACCGTTTGGAGTTCACATTTTCAGGGCAAGCGAACCACGCGGGCACGACACCGATGAATCTGAGGCACGACGCGCTTGCCGCGGCTGCGGAGTGGATTCTTGCCGTGGAGAACCTGGCACAGCGCCTTCCTGGGATCGTGGCGACGGTCGGATTCGTTGAAGCAACGCCCGGCGCGATGAACGTGATTGCAGGAGAAGTACGCGCCACGCTGGATATTCGTCAGGCTTCGGATCGTGCGCGAACCGAAGCGCTCGATGAGTTGATTCGGCAAGCGGAGTCGAGCGGCGCGAGGCGCGGTGTGACCGTGAAGTGGCGGACTCTCCTGGCGCAACAAGCGGTGGCAATGGATCCGTTTCTCACAGCGCAGATCGCGCAGGCCATTCAGAAAGCCGGTTGCGAGCCACATCGCATGGCGAGCGGCGCGGGGCATGATGCCATGATCCTCGCGGAAAAAATTCCCGCGGCAATGATTTTTTTACGAACGCCCGGGGGCATCAGCCACGATCCGTCGGAATCGGTGCATCTGGACGACGTCGCGAGAGCGCTGGAGTGCGGACAGCATTTGCTGACGCAGCTTGCGGCTTCGCAGGAATTCCTGGGAAGGACGTGCCGTGCATAATCTAGGTCAAACGCGCAGCTCTCATCAACGTAATCACCTGCTCCTCACCCCCGATACTTTTGTGCGCACCGCTCTGCCGGGCATGAAGAATGCTTCCGCGATCGTTCACGTGGGCCCCGCGCTCGGTGCGGCGTTCACCGAATACACTGCGGAATTTGAACCGAAAGGCGAGTTGGGAAATACCTCCGCGCAGCGTTTCATTTATGTTTTGGAAGGAGGTGTGACGCTCGAGGTCAAGGGAAAGCGGCATGAGCTTGGCGTGCGCGGCTATGCTTATTTGCCTGAAGATTTTTCGCACAAAGTTGTTGCGAAAGAAAAGAGCCGGGTTGCCGTTGTTGAGAAATTCTACGAGCGAATCGAGAAAACGGAGCCACCGCGCTTGATCGTTTCGAGCGAAGATTCGATATCCTCGCATGCGCTCGATGGCGATTCCGATTTGCAGGTCAAGTGCTTGCTGCCCGAGGAGCCGCAATTTGATTTTGCGGTGAATACAATGGTGTACCGGCCCGGCGCCTCGCTCAGGATGGTGGAGATGCACGTGATGGAGCACGGATTGATCATGCTCGAAGGAAGCGGCATCTACCGGCTCGGTGATTCGTGGTATCCCGTGGCGTCCGGCGATTTTATTTGGATGGGACCGTGGTGCCCGCAATGGTTCGGAGCCATCGGCAGAGTGCCCGCCAAGTATTTGATCTACAAGGACTGGAACCGGCATCCACTCGGCGAACCGAAAAAATGAAATTGGAAATTGATCAGCAGCGGCTGAACTCAGAAATAGAAGCGCTGGCCGTTTTTTCGGACGCGGAGCCGCCCGCGGTGACGAGAGTTGTTTTCACACCGACGGATTTGAAAGCCCGCGCGTGGGTGATCTCGCGCTGCGAAGAAGCCGGGCTCCCCGTGAGGCAGGATGCCATTGGAAACATTTTCGCGCGATGGAGCGGCGCTGATCCCGCGGCGCCTGCCGTCGGCACAGGTTCGCACATTGATGCCATACCCAATGCCGGGAAATACGACGGCGCCGTTGGAGTTCTTGGCGGTCTCGAAGCGATCCGCGCGCTGCAGCGAAGCGGATTCCGTCCGAAGAACTCGATCGAGCTTCTCGTGTTCGCGACGGAAGAACCAACGCGTTTCGGAATCGGATGCCTGGGGAGCCGATTGCTTTCAGGAACGCTTTCCGCGGAAGCTGCCGCCAAATTAAGGGATCGCGACGGCGAATCGGTGGATGAAGTTCGCAGAAAAGCCGCATTCAGCGGAAATCTTCAGGATGTGAAACTTGCCGGCGGGCATTACAAGGCGTTCGTTGAATTGCACATCGAGCAAGGCCCGCTGCTCGAACGCGCGCGGACTTCGCTCGGAATTGTGAAGAGCATTGCGGCGCCGGCGAGTCTTCGGATTTCTATTGAAGGTGCGGGAGGGCATGCCGGCGGAGTGCTCATGCCGGACCGCAAAGACGCGCTCTGCGCGGCCGCGGAGCTGATTCTGGCTATCGAAAATGATGCGCGTTTGAGCGGGGCGGTGGATACCGTTGCCACCGTGGGCGTTTGCGACGTTTTTCCAGGTGCGGTGAACAGCATCCCGAGCCGCGTGGGCTTGACGCTCGACATTCGCGACACGGATCTGGCGCGGCGCGATGGCGTGATGCAAACGATTGAGCGCGGATCGCAAAATATTTCCAGTAAGAGACACGTTTCGATTCAATCGGAACTACTAAATGCGGACGCGCCTGCGGATTGCGCTCCCGAGGTGCGTGGTGCGCTCGCCGATTCTTGCCGCAAGCATGGATTCGCGTTTCTGGAGATGGTGAGCCGGGCCTACCACGATTCACTTTTCGTTTCACGGATCGCGCCGACCGGGATGCTCTTTATTCCGTGCCGGAATGGATATAGCCATCGGCCGGATGAATACGCTGCGCCGGAAGATATCGCGCGGGGGGCGCTGGTGCTGGCGGAGTCGCTGGCAAAGCTGTGTAGCAGTTCTCAGTGATCAGTTGTCGCTAGAGCGTTTAGGAGCATTCCATGGGTGACACACCCAAATTGGTGGAGAGCGTCGGCCTGCAAGAGTGCCGCGTGAATGAGGGATATTTGAGAGCGACCGGGTTGAAGGCTAATGTTGCGGCGGCCAGTGCGGGAGGACGGGCGAAGTGAACGCGCCGATCGGGACGGCTGGATTGATTTATTCAGCGGCGAGGAAGGCGTAGCGGAGGACGAAGAGGACGGAGAGGACCCAGATGAGGGGGCTGATTTCGCGGTGGCGGCCGGTGCCGAGCTTGACGAAGGTGAAGGAGAGCAGGCCGAGACTGAGGCCGGTGGCGATGCTGAAGGTGAGGGGAGTGGCGACGAGGGTGAGGAAGGCGGGGAAGGCTTCGCTGAAATCGTCCCAGCGAACGCGGGCCACGGCGCCACACATGAGCGCGCCCACGAGGATGAGGGCGGGAGCGGTGGCGTAGGCGGGAATGGCAGCGACGAGCGGCGCGCAAAACATCGCAACGAGAAACAGGGCCGCGATGACCATATTGCCGAGTCCGGTGCGCGCGCCGGCGGCGACTCCGGCGGCACTTTCGATATAGCTGGTGACGGTGGAGGTTCCGGTGAGCGCGCCGAACATGGTGCCGAAGGCGTCGGCGAGCAACGCGCGGCTTGCGCGAGGAAGTTTCCCGTCGCGAAGGAAGCCTCCTTCTTCGCAGACGCCAACCAGCGTGCCCACATTGTCGAAGAGATCGACGAAGAAGAACACAAAGATGAGTTCGCCAAAGCCAAGTTTTGTGGCCGAGCGCAGGTCCAGCTTGAGAAAAGTGCCCGCGGGATGGGGCAGTGAGAAAAAATGGGAGGGCCAGTGACTGAGCCCGAAAGGAATGCCGGCAAGGGTGATGACGACGATACCCAGAAGAATGGCGCTGCCAACGCGCCGGGCCATCAAGATGGCAATGAGAATGAGTCCCGCGGCTGCGAGAAGAACTTGCGGATCGGAAGTTTTGCCCAGTCCGACAAAGGTAGCGGGATTGGCCACAATGATCTTCGCGTTGCGCAGTCCAATGAAGGCGATGAATAAGCCGATGCCTGCGGCGGTGCCGTATTTGAGGCAATTGGGAATGCCGTTGACGATCTGCTCGCGAATGTTGGTGAGCGTGAGAATCAGAAACAGCAAGCCGGAAAGAAATACGACACCGAGCGCGGTTTGCCAGGGCACGCCGCGGCCGAGAACGATGGCGTAGGTGAAGTAGGCGTTGAGGGACATGCCCGGCGCAAGGGCGATCGGGTAGTTGGCCCACAATCCCATGATGAGCGTGGCGATCGCGGCGGAAATGCAAGTAGCGAAGAGAACGCCATCGACGGGCATGCCGCCTTCGGCGAGGATGCGGGGATTGACGACGACCACGTAAGCCATGGTCATGAAGGTGGTGAGGCCGGCAAGCAATTCGCGGCGCACGGTAGTCTGATTCTCTTGAAGATGAAATACGCGCTCGAGCAAGCGGGTTCCCTTCAAAGAAAAAGGTGGGCCACTATAGGCCGGGAGCGTCGCGACGTCAACGGCAGAAAACGCAGAGGCGTGTTCGCTTTCACGGCTCGCAGAAAAACAGATGCTTCCGGCTCCAGCTAATGCGGAAGCGTGGATTCGCGATCGACCCAATGTTCGACAATATCCCGCACCACTTTATCGCCGACGGCCTGAGCCGCTTCCAAAGCAGGAAAGTAAGCAGAGTAATTGCCGGATACCATGGTCTTCAGGCTATCACCAAGGTTTGTCCCGGGTGGCTCGCGGTCGTAATTGCTAACCGTGCGCAGGACCAGCACGCGCTGGAGATCCACGCGGCCGGCTTGATTTAAGAAGGTGAGCGCCTGCATTGTGCCAGTGTCTTCCATGGCCGAAATCATGTAATTCCCTTTGCCGGCAGTGTAATAGCGCGTCCAGGCATTGGCCCACTCATTCATTTTTGAGCCGTGCCAGAAGGTGCTCGACGAGAGCGTGTCGCCCCGCGTGAC
>WNGO01001086.1_pt1 | contig 17306 bp, 19 predicted proteins | sample 5400511 | NCBI WGS metagenome assembly WNGO01 (sample SAMN13153380, study PRJNA577476) | soil metagenome | isolation source: 20 cm soil or saprolite under Garry oak tree replicate 2 | place: USA:California | collected 2016-06-15 | reverse complement strand
CTCGATCATTGCGCCGAGAGGCGGAGGCTTTTCGATCCCCATTTCGTGAGCGACCGCCACGAGCAGCTCGCGCATCTGTTGCATGTCACGCTCGATGGTGACCATCGGCACGAGGATGCGAATGTCTTGGGCCTGAGAGAGCCGCAGCAAGGTTTTAAGCTGTGTGCGCGCAAGCTGCGGATACGCGAGCAGCAGGCGCACACCCCGTCTACCGAGAAGCGGGTTGGATTCAAAAGGAAGCCGCAGGGACGAAATCGCTTTATCTCCACCGACGTCCAGCAGGCGGATCGTCACTGGTTTCTCACGCAGAGGCGCAACGAGATGCTGCAGTTCGCTGAAAAGCTCTTCTTCGGAGAGCAGCTCACGCCCGAAGTAGAGCTCCTCGATGCGTAGCAGACCCACACCGTCAGCACCGTTTTCGATAACGGCCTCGACGCTTGCGTGTACGGCAAGATTCGCCTCGACGGATATCGTCTGGTGATCGCGCGTGATCGCAGGCCTGTGGCACGTCCATTTGCAGGTCAACAGGCTGGCGCGATACTCTTCGAGGCGCCGGTCAAACTCGTGACGTCTCTCCGGATTGGGCGAAATTATCAGTGCCTCGCGAAAAGCATCGACCAGCGCCTCATCGCCGCTACGAACCTGGCTGAGCAGCCCCGGCAAGCCGGCTAAGGTTGGAATGCCTTTTTCACGGGTGAGCAGAGCGGCGTGCGAGCCTTGCCCTAACGACTCGACGACAATCGCTTTCACGTCTTTAGGCGAGATGGCGACTACATCTGACGGCAGCAGCCGCTGGGTTACGAGCACGCTGCCTGCCGGCATTGTGGCGAGTCCGAAAACATCCGCGCCTTCCAGTTGGCGCAAAACTCGCCGGGCCAAATCGAGGATATCGTCGGCCCGCTGGCGCAGCGTCTCATCCTGGATCGCAGCGAACTTTGCTTCCCATTTGCGAAAGACGCTCTTGACTGACTCTGCGGCACTCGTTAAGGACTCTCGCATTTCCGTTTCGAACTCGTTCGACGATAGAAGGCTCTCCAGCATTAACTTATGGGCACGAAATATCCCGGCGAGGCTTGGATCGATCTGTTCACTGACGCGCCGCGCTGATTCTTCCAACTCAGCTTCCACCTGTATGACCGCGCGTCGAACCCGCTCCATCTCAGCGGCGACTTGGTGCGGCTCGATGCGATGCGTTTCTGCGCTGCGGTTGAGTATGTGACCTGCCACCCATACGGTGCCGCTCGCTAGTCCCGGCGAGACTCGGATTCCCCTAAGACTCAGTTCCGTTCGCGACGGCTGGCCTAAACTGCTCGCCCTGACCACTGGTTGAGAATTCATGGTTCGACTCTACCATTCCGGTCCGTCAAAGCATAACTTGTATCGCGCCCTAACGATTTAGCTTTTAAAAATCTGCCGTGTGCTTTACGAAGCTTTTAATCAGGAAGCCATCAAAAAACTCACCGAGTAAAAACCAGAAAGCAAGCAAGCTGTCGAGTCTTAGCGGGCGCCTGCCGTAGCAATCGGAAATTGCCGCTGAGTTCCTTATCGTGCCAGCGCGAGGCTAATCAACGCCGAGCGCGAGCAAGCGGATCACAAAGATCAGGAAAGCCGCGCACGATAGCGCGCTCCTGACCGCGTGTAGTCGTCCCCAACGCGTCAACAAGTGCGCAGCCTCTGCGCCACGTGCATCCAATGTCGGATCGAGAAGGCGCTTGTTGATTGGAAGAATAACTATGAGTGTAAACGCTACGACGGTCCCCAGAAGTAACGCAGCAACTACAGATGTTATATCGCTGCGCAACCAGCCGCCGATAACTCCCGCCACACATCCTGCGATCGCAAGCGAAGCCTGCATGATCGCGCCCCGCCTATAGCTCGGGGCAAATTCGCGAACCGCGATCTCCGTACCACAACTTAGACGAGCTGGATGCTCAATGGCGCTAACATAAATGGCCGCGCCGGCAAAAATGCCGGCGGCCAACGTGGCGGTAATCAAAAACACCATAGTCGATTCGGCGACGGTCGAATCGTCCAGTACTGTCTAATACGACACACGCGTCGGAGCCCAATACATGCTTATCTCGGTCTCAAGACTCGCGGGTCACAAGGTGCGAGCGGCGTGAGCGCAATGTGTATCGTCTTATAACCTTGGAGGCGATGAGCCAGAGGCACAAGGATGCCGTGCAGGATTGGGTGCTTCCTATTTAGCATGTGGCTCGCGTGATCGGCTTCCGTACCACCAAGCACTCTCGCACGAGTGCGAATCGCCGGACCGTGGGTTTGCCGCGAGCAGTGGACGGTGCAATCTTGACTGTGGGATTGTTTTCGGATGCGCTTTAATTTCCAAGGCGTATCAAAAGTGCGCACAAAGGCGCGGTCACCGTCAACGACGATATTAACTGGCGTGCTGACCGGTGTACCATCACGACGATACGTCGTGAGCAAAATCGTTCTCTGATGTACGAACTGATTGAAAGCATCCGCCATCTCAAACTTAAGCCTAGCGCGATTCCAGATGGATACAATAACGCCGTCGATCTCGGGAAAGATCTCGATCCGCGTCGCGGCCGGCTCATCCCGGCTCTGGAAACTCTACGGATTCGTGTACGTGATCGCCGAAATCACCGCGCCCTGTCGATCCTGGATGACACAAAAACGTCCGACGTTCGGGATGTCCTTCGGTTCCAGCAAAATTTTTCCGCCGAGTTGCTGCGCGTTCGCAGCCACCGCGTCCACGTCATTAACTGTAACGAATGTACCCCAGTTGGGCGTCAGCTCTTCGGCGCCCGGCGGCATGGACATGATGCCGCCTACGGGTTTCCCCGCCGCTTTGACGACCGTGTAAGTGATGCCCGGCATGTTGTTCATCTCTTCGGTAGTCCAACCGAACAGTTTCGTGTAGAAGTCCTTGGCTGCCTTGGGATCCGTAGTCATCAGTTCGAACCAACTGAAAGCACCGTGGGTTTTGAATTGTTCGTCCATGAGTAACCTCCTCGATCGATACTGCAACTCTATCAACGGTGCCGGCGGCGACAAGGCTGCTGCGTTAAATCTCGATTACATCTCTCGATCATCGGTGCGTCAAAAAAAAGAAGAACGACATGGCTGCGAATTGGTCATTTGGCAGACAACAGCAAAGGCAATCTCCGTCCGAATCCGCCCGCCGTACGCCAAGATTTCCAAACGTTTAGCATAACGTTCAGTTGAACAGAGTGGCTACATTGACACGACGGCGTAAAAGTGGCGAGGTTAAAGTGAAAGGAGGATGCTGCAATGAGATTTAGAACAATTGCACGACTGGGTATTTGTTTCCTGTTTTTGTTCGCAACTGGCTGCACAACCTATTACCGGGTCAGCGATCAGGCGACGGGAAGAGTCTATTACGCGACCGACTATGACCGCACGGATAGCGGCGCGGTCGTCTTCGAAGACGCAAAGACCCGCCACAAGATAACGTTGCAGTCATCAGACATCAACGAAGTGTCGAGAACGGATTTCGAGGCCGGGCGGAGAAATTGAAGCTGCCCGCTGCTTTTCTTCTGTACAATGCGCTCGTGGAAAGAAAGAGGAAGTAATAAAATGCTGGCAAAGAGTCCCGAAGAAATTTGCCGCCTCTTCCGGCAATACATGGCGGAAGGCGATATTGACGCGGTATTTAGCCTCTACGACCCCGAGGCGGTTTTTCTGAATCAGTCGCGGGAACTAAGGAAGGGCGAAGGGCTGAAACAAGAGTTGGCGTCTTTTGCCGCCATGAAAACTAGCTTCGACTTCAATATCAAGCAGGTCATCGCGTCTGGCGACATCGCGCTGATGCATACCGAGTGGAAGGTGTCCTCGCCCCAGCCCATGTCCGTGTATGCGCTGGAGGTCGCACGCCGCCAGCCAGACGGTACGTGGCGATGGCTTAACGGGGACCCGTTTACGGCAGGCCGGGCTTCGTGAAACCGCGGCCAGCTCAGGTCTAGCAATGCTTCAGCGATCGCGTCCTTTCCCTGTCGTTTCGATATCCACTGCGGCGAAGGCTTGGCGGCTCACCATTGCGCCTGCGGGATTTCCTTGAGCGGCTTTTTTCCAGCTGCATGCGTCTCGAGCGGAGGCGAAAATTTTACCGATCCCAACTCGCCTATGGACGAGTATCTCCAACAGATGCAGATGCGGCTACGAGTGAAAAAATCGGCTACAGAAAGGAATTTCTCAGAGAAGATTTTATTTAAGGGAAGTGAGAGTCAGACGTAATGCAGACCGACTAACTTAAAAGCTGCCCATGACAGTGAGAACTCCGCCATCCGAAGGCCTAAACCCTCGGACGGGGGAGTTCTTTACACTGGATCAAATGGTGGAGCCGATGGGAGTCGAACCCACGGCCTCTAGAGTGCGATTCTAGCGCTCTCCCAACTGAGCTACGGCCCCGTTCCGCTTACTTTGTGGTGGTTTTCAGATACTCAAATACTTTATCTTTTAGGTCCGGCCTTTTCAACGCATACGCTACGGTGGCCCGAACGAAACCAAACTTGTCACCGATGTCGTAACGGTCGCCGAGAAACTCGCAGCCGTAAACTTTACGCTCGCGCACCAGTTGCGCCAAACCGTCGGTCAGTTGAATCTCGCCGCCCTTGCCTGGCGGAAGGTTCTGCAGAATTGAAAAAATTTCCGGTCGAAGCACGTAGCGGCCGATGATGGCCATCCTGGAAGGTGCTTCTTTGGCCTGCGGCTTTTCGACGGTTGCCTCGATTTGGTAAAGACCCTTCTTGAGGACTTTGCCTTTGATGACGCCGTATTGATGGACCTCCGATGGGAGGACTTCCATTAGCGCCACTACCGACTCGTCGGTATCTTGAAAAATTTCCAATAATTGGCGAATACAGGGCGTCTCGCTGTCAATCAGATCGTCAGCGAGCATAACCGCAAAGGGCTCGTTGCCGACGAGATCGCGAGCACAAAGCACGGCATGACCGAGTCCAAGCGGCTTTTTTTGCCGCACAGATACGACTTCGGTCATTTCAGCGATACGCCTGAGCATCTTGACCATCTCGTGGTGACCACGATCCGCAAGCACCTGTTCCAACTCGGGCGCGTCATCAAAATGATCTTCTATGCCGTCCTTACCGCGACCCGTGACGAATATAATCTCTTCGATTCCCGCATCCACCGCTTCCTGCACGACATATTGAATGGACGGAATATCAACGATCGGCAAGAGCTCTTTGGGTACCGTCTTGGTGGCAGGCAGAAAGCGAGTGCCCAAACCCGCAACCGGTATGACTGCTTTTCTGAGCTTCATAAAGTCTTTTCCGTTGGCCTAAACGACCCTCTTCGTTTTCCGTTCCTCGATTTCTTGACTGGACTTGCAGGCAATGCAAAGAGTGGTTACCGGGCGGGCTTTAAGCCGCCCGATGCCGATTTCTTCGCCACATTGTTCGCAGATTCCGTACTCGCCTTTGTCCAGCCGTTGCAAGGCTTCTTGAATTTTAAAGATGAGCTTGCGCTCGCGATCCCGAATGCGCAGGACAGAATTTCGATTTGACTCCATGGAGGCACGATCCGTCGGGTCGGGGAAATTCCCGTCCTCGTCCATGTTCTCGACAGTTTTGCCGGCTTCCATGCGGAGCTCGACAACCCGTTGGTTCAAAAGATTACGAAAATATTCAACATCGTTTTGGTTCAAGTGGCACCCAGCACAATCGCGAAATGGTAATTGCAGGCATTATAGGGGAAAGTTGCCAAACATCAACTGCAAGATTCCAGATAAAATGATCGACGATGAATGCTGGCATCAATCGCCGAATGTATCAGGTCGGGGATGCGTGAGGACGTAAATCTCTGTCGATTTCGGTAACATGCCGCGATTGAGCGTCAATTGCGACTGAGAAATTCTCTTAATCGGATAATGCCCCCTGGCGAATGCAGCGAAAAGCTCGGCCTGCCGCGTAACATCGTAGTGCATCGGGATCACGATCGGCGGTTTGACCTGATCGATCACTTTCATGATGTCGTCGAAACCGAGATTGGTCATGGCGTCGATGGGAACCATGATCACGTCGACGTGCTGCAACACCTTGACTTGTTCCGGGGTCAACAGATGGCCGATATTACCCAAATGCGCCAGACACAAGCTTCCCATCTCGTAAACGAATATCGAATTGGCAATCGCGCCCCAGCTCGGACCGCGCTGGCTCGGCATGTTGACGATCGTGATGTCCTTGACGCTCGTGCGGATGGGATTCCACGTTTGCTTGAAGGTGATACCCCGAAGAATGATCGGATTGCCCGTGACGGCGCCGGTATTATTGTGGGTAAAATGATCGTTACTCACCGTGACCGCGTCGGCTTGAATGCCGGGCGTCACGTTAAAATTGGGATCGGCGACGACTTTGGTTTGACTGCCGGATTGAATCAAGAAACTCGAGTGTCCGTACCAATTGACGAAATAGGATCCGAGGGACGGAGCTTTCAATCCATTGCCGCGCGCCTGAACGAGTTGGCGCCCTTGATGAAAGAAGTGAACTAAAGACGGATTACAGATCGCTTCGGCGACGCCGCGTAAGGGTAAAAAAAGCGCCGCGCCAAGCATGCCGAGAAAGCCACGCCGTTTCATTTCTCCTCCTCGATGATCAAAGCTGTAAATGCGCAAACCGCCGTGTCCCGCCAACGCCAAGCCTCCTTGGGCAAATCCGCCTTGACGCAGGTTTGCTCCAGAAAAGTTGCCATGTCCCAGCCATACTCCACCGCGACCTGAGGCAAGAGTACGCCGCGTTTTTGATCGCGCTCGACGTGGAGTCCGTGCTTACCGATTTCCAAAGTGAGGGGATCGTCTGAACGTTGCAGCGGCGAGAGGACGGAGATATCGATGTGAATTTGATCGAGCTCCGCGGCGCGTACCGGCGCAACTCGGCGGTCACGCGTCGCCGCGGCTTCGGTCATTTCCATCACGACCTCTCGGAGAACGCTCGACGGCGTACAGGTGCCGACGCAGCCGCGTAGCTCGTCCTGATTGAAAAGCGTCACAAAGGCGCCGTAACTGATTTTTTCTAGATACGGATCGATGTTCTCGGCGTTGTATGGACACCGCCGTATGACGCCTTCGAGCGTTTGCCGGGCGATTTCCATCAGGCGCCGCTGCGAATCAGCAGGTAGGTATACATCGGCCATGACCACCACCGAGTCAGGCGCCGGAGTTTATCGCCGGAACTAAGGGATTACAAGAAAAATGGCGCCCGTGAATGTCTCAGGACGAGCAATGCTTGCAAGTGCCATAGAAGGCAAGCTGGTGCGAGGTTACTTTGAATCCCTCGTGCGGCAGTTTGACGGGCTTAATCTCTCTTTGGTTATCGACCAACACGTCGTAAACACGATCACAGCTCTCGCAGATAAAATGTTGGTGCCGTTCGACCAGCGGATCGAAATGTTGCGAACGCCTGCGCATCAGTACTTGAAGCTTCTGATCGGCGACTAATTTTTGCAGATTGCGGTAAACCGTTCCAAGACTGATATTCGGCAATTTTTTGCGTACCCGATCGTAAATCTGATTCGCGGTCGGATGCGATTTATCGTCCTTGACGGCGTCCCAGACGATTTCAAGCTGCCTGGTGGTTCTTGCTTCTTTCCGCTGCTTCGACATCTTCAAGCTGCCAGATCTTCCGCAAGAGATTGTTGCGCTTCGGGAGTAAGAACCGCGCGCGACTTATAGTTCGGATGATCGATAATCAGCTCAGCCCGCTCGCCGCCGACGAACGCCTGCCGCGCTTGCGAATCGAATGGAAATCGCACGTACTGCACCGCACTGATCTTATCCTCTTTGCTGTGTCCTGCCTCGAAACAGCCCTGAATGGAGCTCTGGCCAACCTTCAGAAAAACGGCCTCGTCAATTCCAAGGAACTTTAACAGATCGTCGCGCAAGTGCGTTTGATCTTCGATTTCCAAGAAAAGCGTCGCGCTCAGCTCGCCCGGATTTGGAATAAGTTCGTTGTAAGCCGCGATCTCTTCGCGAATTTTATCGAGATCGGCGATTCTTTCCGCGCGCAACATTTCCTGAATCTGAAATATCACGGTGTCGCGGTTCTCGAAGACAATGGAGACTTTGTCGCCGACGGCGACGCGCCGCCTCTTCTTTTTTTCGATAATATCGTCGCGGAAATGTTGACGCACTTTCTCGTAGGCAGCAAAGCCTACTATATCATCGAGGGCAATTTTTTCCATTTGGCGCTCTATATGACTGGATCGACTGTCACTTCAAACCGCGCGCCCAACTTCGGCGAAAACATCGCACTAGGAACGGTTCTCTAAGCTGGCGAATAGGGCGTAATGTGTTACATCCTTATTCGCCAGCCTGAGTCTGGGCTTAGTCGAAAATCAACTGCCGAGTGTGTCGAGTCCTTTGGTGAACCTGCCGGCGTGAGATTTCTCAGCCTTTGCCAGGGTTTCGAACCATTCGGCCAATTCCGGCAAACCCTCGTCCCGCGCAGTCTTGGCAAAACCGGGATACATTTCGGTGTATTCATAGGTTTCGCCTTCGACGGCCGATTTCAAGTTTTTCGACGTAGTGCCGATGGGCACGCCCGTAACCGGATCGCCGATCTCTTTGAGGAAATCGAGATGCCCGAAGGCATGACCGGTCTCCGCCTCGGAAGTGTCGCGAAACAAGCCGCCTACATCGGGATAACCTTCAATGTCAGCGACCCGTGCGAAATAAAGGTAACGTCGGTTCGCCTGAGACTCGCCCGCGAAGGCGTTTTTCAGATTCTCGTGACTCTTCGTGCCAGATAAACTTTTTGCCATAAGACCCCTCCTTCTTATTAGTAATGATTATTAATAATAAAACCTTTGCATTGAGTCAAGTCCGCCCGTCTTGCTTTTTTTGGCAGGGCGCTTCTGATACTTTTGTTGTTATCCAAACGGCTTGTGGCGTTAAGGAATTCTATGATCTCAATCGATGACTTTCGCAAGGTCGAACTAAAAGTCGCCACCATCAAGTCGGCAGAGCCGCATCCGAACGCCGACAAACTGATGGTTTTGCAGATTGATCTCGGTACCGAGCAGCGCCAGATTTGCGCCGGCATCAGGAATCACTACGCTCCGGAAGAACTGGTGGGCAAACAGATCGTCGTCGTCGCCAACCTGGAGACCGCGAAGCTTCGGGGCCTGGAGAGTCAGGGAATGCTTTTGGCGGCATCCGATGAAGGCCGAGTGATCCTACTCACACCGGAAAAACCGGTCCAAGCAGGCGCGCAGGTAAAATAACTCCCATCGCCAACCAGCCGCTCGCCTCACATGATCAAGTTTCTTAAAGGTCGTCCGACGCACTGCTGCATCGATCACGCCGCGGTTCGCTGGAACCTGCGCCAGATCAAGAAGACCATCGGACCGCACGTAAAAATTCTCTCGATGGTTAAGGCCAATGCTTACGGGCATGGCGCGGTCGAAGTCGCGCGAACTCTAGCCAAGTCGGGAAGTGATGCTTTTGGCGTCGCCACCGTTGAGGAAGGCATCGAACTGCGGCGCGCGCGCATCACCCAACCGATTCTGGTGCTGGCTGGAGTCTATCTCGAACAACTCGATCAGTTTTTGCGAAACAAGTTGACGCCAGTCGTTCATGAAGCGGCAACTCTGGGAGCATTGGACAACGCGTTACGGGCTCGCAAGACCAAGCTCAAGATCCACGTTGAGATCGACACTGGGATGGGCCGGATCGGCTTTCCTACTTCAGAGATTGACTCTTGGCTACCGCTGTTTGGCCAACTCGAATCCTTGATCTTGGATGGCGTGTTCTCTCATTTCTCCGATGCTGAAACCGCCAATGAAAAATACACTCAGGGACAGCTGGCGCAGTTTCATCAAGTGCTCAGTCGTCTTAAGAGCACGAACACTGTTCCTGCCACCAGCCACATGGCAAAGAGCGCCGCGTTGGTCACAACTCCGGCATCTCATCTCTCGATGGTGCGGCCGGGACTTATTCTTTACGGCATGTATCCAGCGCCCGAGATGAAAAAGCAGATCGTGCTGAAACCGGTGCTGAGCTGGCGCACTCGAATCATTCAGCTCAAGCGTTCGCCCACCAGAACGTACATCGGCTACGGCCGCACCTTCGTTACGAAGAGAAATAGCCTCATCGCGACCTTGCCGGTCGGTTACGCCGACGGCTACCGGCGGCTTTTGTCGAATCACGCCGTGGTGCTCGTGCGCGGCAAACGGGCGCCGGTGGTGGGCAGAGTGAGCATGGATTTGACTACCGTCGATGTTACCGATATACGAAAAGTACGAGAGGGAGATGAGGTTGTGCTCCTCGGTCGTCAAGGCGCCGCGGAAATTTCCGCCGGCGAGATGGCTGCCTGGGCCAACACGATCTCATACGAGGTTCTCACTTCCATCGGCGCCCGAGTTCCCCGCATCCACTACAATACCTAGGAGGATCATCCCAGTGGCCAGGATCGAAAGGGCCCTCATCAGCGTTTCTGAAAAGAAAGGCATCGTCGAGTTTTCCCGCGCGCTCGCGCAAATGGACGTCGAGCTAGTATCGACGGGCGGCACGGCGTCGCTCTTACGCGACAATAAAATCCCGGTCAAGGATGTTTCCGAGCTCACCGGTTTTCCCGAGATGATGGACGGACGGGTAAAGACTTTGCATCCGAAAATTCACGGCGGCATTCTCGCCTTGCGAGACAATCCCGCACATGTCGCCAAAATGAAGGAGCACGGTATCGCGCCCATCGATCTCGTCGTCGTCAATCTTTACCCGTTTGAAGCGACGGTGGCGCGCGGCGCTGCCTTCGAGGAGATTGTCGAAAATATCGACATCGGCGGGCCGAGCCTGGTGCGCGCCGCGGCGAAAAATCATCAACACGTCGGCGTGGTCGTCGACCCCGAAGACTACGATGCGATTTTGGCGGAATTGAAGACGAATAACCGCGCCCTCTCGCCGGCGACGCACTTCCAGCTTTTCTGCAAAGCCTTTCAGCACACCGCTCACTACGACGGCGCGATTTCGAATTACTTCTCGTCGCTCGACGAAACCAAAAAGCCGCGCCGCTGGGGGCAGACAGTCAACATTCAGGTATCGAAGATTCAGGATATGCGGTATGGCGAAAATCCGCACCAAAGCGCCGCCTTCTATGGTACCGATGGCGATACGGGTCCCACCATCGCGCGCGCCAAACAGTTTCAGGGCAAAGAGCTTTCCTTTAATAACATCTTGGACGCCGACGCGGCGCTCAGCACGGTTTTGGAATTTTCAGAGATCGCCACCGTCGCCATCAAGCACAACAATCCTTGCGGCGTCGCGCTGTCGAAGAAATCGTTGGTGGATTCGTTTCGCAAAGCCAAAGCTTGCGACCCGGTTTCGATCTTCGGCGGCGTGATCGCTTTCAACCAACCGGTGGACGAAGAGACCGCAAGAGAGCTCAAGGATATTTTCCTGGAAATCGTGATCGCGCCGAGCTTCACGCCGGAAGCGAAGGCGGTGCTCTCGTCGGCGAAGAGGCTGCTCAACATTCGCTTGCTCGAACTCGATATGAGTCAGCCCCAAGGCGGCGGCTACGATCTACGGCGCGTGCGCGGCGGCCTGTTGATCCAAGATTGGGATACCGGCAAGATCGACGTTCGCGCTTGCAAAGTTGTGACCGAGAGAAAACCCACGGAAGAAGAATACCAGGCCCTCGATTTTGCCTGGCGTGTTTGCCGTCACGTCAAATCGAACACCATCGTGTTCGCGGCGCCGGATCAAGTCCTCGGTGTCGGCGCCGGCCAGATGAGCCGCATCGATTCGACTAAAATCGCAGTCATGCGCGCCGCAACCCACGGATTGGATCTGAAGGGGTCGGCCGTCGCGTCAGACGCCTTCTATCCTTTCCGCGACGGACTGGACGAAGCAGCCAACGCCGGCGCCAAATCAGTCATTCAGCCCGGCGGTTCGATCAAGGACGACGAAGTCATTGCCGCGGCCAATGAGCATGGCATCGCGATGATTTTCACCGGTATGAGACACTTTAGACACTAGCTGATTTTTTTCCGAGGAGAGAAGATGGAGGATCGAAGATCGCGATTCTCTATCTTCCATCCTCGATTCTCCACGATTTATGAAAATCCTTGTGATCGGCAGCGGCGGGCGCGAGCACGCGCTGGTTTGGAAAATCATCGAAAGCCCGCGGATGACGAAAATTTACTGTGCTCCCGGGAGCGCGGCGATCGGCGAGCTTGCTGAGCTTGCTGCCATCGCACCGGGACAAATCGAAAAACTCGCGGACTTCGCAAGCAAAGAAAAAATCGATCTTACCGTCGTCGGACCGGAACAGCCACTCACCCTTGGCATCACCGATCTGTTTGAATCACGCGGTCTGAGAATTTTTGGCCCCAACAAAGTCGCCGCTCAACTTGAAGGCAGCAAGGCCTTTGCCAAAGAGATTCTCCAGCAATACAATATCCCGACCGCCGCGTCCGGCACGTTTATCGACGCGATGTTGGCAAAGCAATATATAACGCGACAAAGAGCGCCTTACGTCATCAAAGCCGACGGTCTCGCCGGCGGCAAAGGAGTGATCATTTGTCAGAGTCGCAGAGAAGCGGAGAACGCCGTCGATGAGATTCTCGTGCGCAAAGCATTTGGCGAGGCGGGCGATAAAGTTGTCATTGAAGAATTTTTAGAAGGCGAGGAAGCTTCCTTCATGGCGTTGACCGACGGCGAGCATGTTTTGCCGCTGGCATCTTCGCAGGATCACAAGCGCGTCTTCGATGGCGACGAAGGTCCCAACACCGGCGGCATGGGCGCCTACTCGCCCGCACCCGTGGTGACGCCCAAAATGCACGATAGAATCCTTCAAGAAATCCTCGCGCCTCTCCTAGCCGGACTTAAGAAGAAAGGCATTCGTTACCGCGGCGTGATCTATGTCGGCCTGATGATTGCCGAAGATGGTCCGAAGGTTTTGGAATTTAACGCGCGCTTCGGCGACCCCGAATGCCAGCCAATCATGATGCGGCTAAAAAGCGATCTGGTTCCGTTGCTGGAAGCGACCCTTGATGGCAAATTGAATGAAGTATCCCCACAATGGCACGACGAACCTGCCGTTTGTATCGTCCTAACCGCCAACGGCTACCCCGGCGTCTATGACAAAGGCAAAGAGATTCGCGGCCTCGATAAGTTGCGGAATTGGACCAATGGTTTCGTCTTTCACGCCGGCACGATTAAACAAAGTAATCGTTGGCTGACCTCAGGCGGCCGTGTCCTCGGCGTGACTGCTCGCGGTGAAAGTATTGCGGCGGCCATCAAGGAAGCTTATCGCGGCGTCGGCGAGATTTCCTGGGACGGCATGCACTACCGCAAGGACATCGCGCAAAGGGCGTTGGCGAAGGTCTAATTCTCGAGTCCAGAGTCTGGAGTTTTAGACCCAAGGTTTTAAACGCTACACCGTAGACTGATTAAATTCGGAGGAATCTACCGTGGCAGACCAAAAAGCCAGAGTCGGCATCTTGATGGGCAGCGATTCCGATCTCGATGTGATGCGGGAGGCGGAAAAGCGGCTCGACTCCTTCGGCATTGCCTATGAGACCCGCATCCTGTCGGCGCATCGCACGCCTGCAAAAGCAGCCGAATACGCTGCAACCGCCGAGCAGCGAGGTTTGGAGGTGATCATCTGCGGCGCCGGCGCGGCGGCGCATTTGGCCGGCGCGATCGCCGCGAATACAACGCTCCCAGTCATCGGTATCCCGATCGATTCCTCGAGCCTCAAGGGTCTTGACGCGCTGCTGGCAACGGTGCAAATGCCGGCGGGCATTCCGGTAGCGACAATGGCAGTCGGCAAAGCCGGCGCCGCCAACGGCGGCATCTTCGCGGCGCAAATCCTCGCGCGTAAGGATGCCAATGTCGCAGCCAAACTGGCACAAGCCAAAAAAGAGATGGCCGCCGGCGTCGAAGAGCGTGACCGAAAGCTCCAGAGTGAAAGAAACAAAAGCTGAAACGTTTTCAGCCGCTGTCGCCACCCTCAGGCGCGGCGACGTCATCGCTTTTCCCACCGAGACCCTTTACGGCTTGGGTGCCGACGCGCTCAACGCCGCCGCGGTCGACAAAGTCTTCCAACTCAAAGGCCGCGATTTCGCCAACCCGATTCCCGTACTTGTCGCTGATCGAGACATGCTCGGCGCTTTAGTTGCCAAAGTTCCACCGCTCGCTGAACGACTTATCACCAACTTTTGGCCCGGTCCGCTCACCTTGGTTTTGTCGGCGCGCAAAGACGTTCCCGAGCCGCTTTTGAATTCGTCCGGCGGAGTCGGTGTGCGCATTTCCAACCAATCGATCGCAACCGAACTGGCCAAAGCACTCCGGCATCCGATCACTGCGACCAGCGCCAACCCTTCGGGACAAGCTTCGGCGCGAACCGTCGCGCAAGCGAGAAAATATTTTGAAGGTAAAATAGACGTCTTCGTCGACGGGGGCGAACTCACTTCGAGAAACGGCTCCACCGTCGCCGAAGTTGTCGGCGATTCGATCAGAATGATCCGCCAAGGCGAGATCAGCAGAGCTGAACTCGAACAAGTTGTGGGGAAAGGCAAGGTTTTATTATGAACAGATACCGATCGGTTCTCTTCGCGCTCGCCGCTGCGTGGCTCACGTTCTACGGCTGCGAGTCAAAATCGGATACCGTGACCAAAGGCAGAGAGGCGGTTAAAGAAGTCGTTACGCAGCCGTTCAACGCGTTGGAAGGCGCAAAGGATTCGCTCAAGCAGAGCGAAGAAAAAAGCAAGGCCGCGCTCGACGAAGCCGACAAAGGATCCAAGTGACGCAAGGACAAAATGCCGGGCGCGTTGCCTCATAAACGAGAGGCCGACCTCATAACGCGCGCGATTTCTTTGCCATCCTCGCCGTCGTAATAGCTAACGTTCTTGTCCCGCACGTAGAGCGCGCGAAATCCTGCTGGCGCACCCACCGCAGCAGTGGCATACGCGCCGACTTTATTGGAGTCGGGATATTCGCAAAGATCGGGAAAGTCCATCGTGCTGACCACCAAATAACGCAACTCGCTCGCGCCGGTATTGATGAGCTGATGAGGATACTCGGCGCCTGCCGGACACGCCACGACCGTTTCTGCGCTAACCGGGATTTCATCTTTGCCGAATCGTAAAACGCCCTCGCCTTCGATGATGTAAATCATCTCCTCGTTGCCGCTATGGGTGTGAAAAGGGAAAGCCGCCTTACCGGGCGGAACGTAAAAGAAGCTATATCCCAATTTGTGCGCGCCGATATGCGCGCCCACGCGCTGGCGCTTGCCGCCGAACGCCGATCCCTCCGGCGCGTTGATTTGGTCGACCGGAACTTCGGCAAGATTAATCAAGTGTTCGTGTCTCGCCATGGATTCTCCTTGGGTTAACGTGTGTGATCCTACCATTCGCGGGCAAATTTATGCTATCAGAATGAACCATGCTGGTGCTTTCAGAGCAACAAGTTCAAAGCCTCATCGATATCGACGAATTGATCGTAGCTTTGGAACAAGCCCACGTCCAGTACTCCACGGGGAAGGCCGTCATGCCGGTGCGCCTAGTCGTCCCGTTGCCGCAAATTCAAGGCCGCATCACCAGTATGCCCGGATTCTTGATCCAAGATAAAGCGCTCGGCATGAAAGTCGTTACCTACTTTCAAGACAATCCCAAAAACAATTTGCCGGCAATCCTCGCCACGATTATGCTCTTCAGCGCCGAGAGCGGAAAAATGGTTGCCGCGATGGATGGCGGCTATATCACCGCGATTCGCACCGCCTGCGCCTCGGCGATGGCAACCAAAGCGCTGGCGAATACGCAAACCAAGGTGCTGGGAATTTTAGGTGCCGGTGTTCAGGCGCGGGCGCATATCCAAGCGCTCACGCATGTGAGACAATTTGCCAAGATCAAGCTCTACAGCCCGTCCGGTACCAGCGCCACCGCCGTCAAAAAAGACCTAGAGTCACAAATTCAGGTCACAATCGAAGTCGCGAAGGGCGCGGAGGCAACCGTGCGCGACGCCGATCTCCTCGTCACGGTTACTACGGCGAAGGAACCGATACTAAAATCAGATTGGCTTAAATCCGGCGCGCATATTAACGCGGTCGGCTCCCATCGGCCCGACCTGCGCGAAATTGACGGCAGCACTCTGGCGCGCGCGAAGATCATCGTCGACGCGCGCGACGCGATCATGGCCGAATGCGGCGACATTCTGCTCGCCCTAAAAGAGAAAAGTATCGCCGAAAACGCGATCCATGCCGAGATCGGTGAAGTCCTTGCGGGAACTAAAGCCGGAAGACAAAGCGTCGACGAGATCACCCTTTACAAGTCGGTGGGCATCGCGATTCAAGACGTTGCAGCGGCTCACCTCGTCTACCGCAAGGCACTGGAGCGACGAATCGGCACTGAGGTGGAAATCTGAATTTCGCATTGCGGGTGTTAATTTCCGCTCCGGGTTAACTAGAAACCAAGAAATGGAAACAAGAAACTGAAAGAATCATGACCTGGGATCTCACAAGTTATTTTGCCGAATTCAACGGCCCAGCGATGCTTGAGTTCAAGGAAGCCATTCGCACGGATGTCGCTGTGCTTCAACAAACCGCTGCGGCACTGGCGGGGCTAACCTCGGAATCTGCGGGCGCCTGGGAAGAGGTGCTGCTGCGCAACGAGGACCTATCGCGCCGCATGTCGCACCTTGGTTCCTACATCAGCTGCCTGGCCTCGTCGGATGCGCGCAACGAAGCCTACCTCAAAGAAGAAGCGGAGTTGACTCGCACCCGTGCCGAACTCGGCAAAATAAGAATCGAGCTCTTGCGCGCCGTCAAAAACACGACCGATGCCGTTTTCAACGAATTCTGCGGCAGAGGCGCTCTCGCCGGCGCGCAAAACTATTTGAATCGCCTGCGCGAAGAAGCGCGCCGCACGATGTCGACGGAAAAAGAAATGCTTGCCACCGACCTCGGCGTCGAGGGCATTCAATCTTGGGGACGGCTCTACGATACGGTGGCTTCGAAGCTCGAATTCGACATGGTGTTTCCCGACGGTCGCCGCGAGCGTATCCCCATGTCACAGCGCCGCTCGCTTATGGAGGCCCCCGACCGTCGCGTGCGCAAAGCCGCCTTCGACGGCGGCAACGCCGCATGGCAAACCATCGAAGACACGGCGGCCGGCGCCCTCAACGCCATCGCCGGCACTCGGTTAACTTTGAACCGCCACCGCGGGGTCAATCACTTCCTTGATATCGCGTTGTTCCAAGCGGCCATCACGCGCAAGACCCTCGACGCCATGTTTGAAGCCTTATATGCGAATCTGGAGATTCCCCGACGTATTCTTCGCTTCAAGGCAAACCT
>WNGO01001085.1_pt1 | contig 17306 bp, 7 predicted proteins | sample 5400511 | NCBI WGS metagenome assembly WNGO01 (sample SAMN13153380, study PRJNA577476) | soil metagenome | isolation source: 20 cm soil or saprolite under Garry oak tree replicate 2 | place: USA:California | collected 2016-06-15 | reverse complement strand
TGCTGTCCTGGATTTTCTGGTCGCTGTTGTCTCGAGAAGTAGTTGGCGAAAACAAGAGCTAGCTCGTCTCGTGTTGACTTTAGCGACTGCTTCCGTAGCGTTCCTTATCAATCTCATCGTCAACCCACCAGAGAAGCATTTCCCTTCTGATACAGCGGCCAAGCTGCTGAATGCGGCCCCTCAGGCCATTCTCTTCCTCTGCGCGACAGCGTTCTTCCTTCTCTTATTCATGACGCTACTGAACTTTTTTACGAGAATTATTCTCACTTCCATTACCTTCCTGAAACGCACACGGACAAGAAGCGTGGCATAGGCGAGTATCGTCGATGGAAGTACGCCCTCGTGTTGAGTCTAGGCTACTCCGGATTCCTGGCGTTCTTCACCGCGTATGCGTGGCTCGCTCGCAGCCTCTTTCGGAGTTGAGGCTGCCACTGCCCAAAGCGGCACGAGTCATCCTTCCTTGTCTCGTTTTCGCTTGAGTCGGGTCGGGAGGTAGATGATCGCGATCAGAAGAATGAGAACCATAAGATCGCCGAGAATTTTGGCTGGATCGGTCATTGTGGCGTTTTCCATCCTCAACGCGCCAGCAGTTTAGGGTGCGAGGCGTCTTGCGAGCAGTGATTTCCATCACTGACGGTCCCACAGGCAGATGGGAAGATTCGTAGTTCTAAGGTTGCGTTCGGCCTACCCTTCCCCCACGGACCAAGCACTGAGCACTCATCCAGCGCAACCAGGATACCCGCCGCGCGCTGGAATGGCTGCAGCCGTAGAGGAGACTCCACACTATGCGTAAGATATTTCTGCTCTTCGCCCTTGCACATGGGTACGCTCTCGGCTCCGCCCAGCCATCCGCCAATGCAAACCTTCGTCCACGCGTCCCCATTCACGCCGCTAAGGTAGTAGGCGACACAGGCTATCTGATGGGGTGGGACATAAAGAAGGAAGGCGAAACCATCTGCAGCGACCCCTACGTCTGGGTTGACCAGAAAGAGATCGAGTGCGATTGAAGTGCGATTGAGCCCTGCTCAACGTTCCTCTGGCGCTACCAATTAATACCAAGGCTAAGACCACCCTCACAAAAGCTCCAGCAGCCGACATTACATGATCCAGCTTGGAGGAACGGCTGCCGGGATTCGTGTGGTTTGTGTCCGCTGGCGTACAGACACCAGCCTGCCGTCCGACTACGCTTCTTGCTACTGGGTGAAGACGCCGGAGTTTGTGGGGTAGAAAGTTGGAACCGTGCAGTATACGCGACCCAAGAGCCCATACCGAGGCGCTCATCAAATCGCCATTCTTTTTACCACCACGGGCCGCTTCCTGGTTTGTAGACTCTGCCACCTGTCGGTAGAATTCCCGAGCGGCACAACTTTCGAGGCCGCTTCCCTGCAGTTTGAATCCAGTGTTTGTCAGCCAGTGCAAACACCGGCGGGCGTGGTGTGAATCATGAGATCCCGAATCTGTTACTTGCTGTCCATCCTCAAACTCCACCGTCCAAACTGCGAGCACTGCGCAGCTCCAGCGTGCGGTATCGCGATCCGGGAGCGGCTGGCCGAGTTGAACGGTCGGCGTGAGCGGACTAGTGAGTCTGGGAATGTAAGCCGAGTACCGGCGTTGCGGAAGACTGGTTGAACTGCGGGGCTATAGGCATGGATGAAGAGGTTGCAAAGCGGAGAGCTATCGTTAGGTCAAATCCGAATCTAAGCGCTAAAGAGTTATGCGAGCTGTTTGACCATCGCCAGGTTCCTGTACCAAGGCAGTGGAAGGATGCGGGAATTGAGTGGTGGACGAAGGCATTTCACCAGCGTCGTTTCAGAGTTCGTGTCCAGAACTTAATCTCAATAGATCGCACAAGGGAGATGAGTCCGTGACTATTGGGCAGGAGCACCCGCTCTAAAAAGGATGTTGGCCTGCTGCGAAGGGGGCGAAGCCGGTCGAAGGGTGGATGGCAGAGACGGTCTCTGCGGGGAAGAAGATCCAGGGCCTACTGACCCTGCCTGCCAGCAGGGAGAAGCATAATTCGGGACAATCGACACTTTGGTTTGCGGTCCTGCTGTTTTCGTTCTGTGCCTGAGCGAAATGCGAGACGATGATATTCGCAGCGCGATGTCTTTCGTTTATGACTGACAATGAAGCGTTTCAACGATTAAAGAGGCTAGGCTGTAATTACATGGAGCCGTGTGGCGATCTCCATCACGTTGAAAACATTAAAACAATGTGCGAACGAAATACATGACTGATCTTGAGACTTATCTGTTCCCTGCGCAGTTCTCTGGCAAGTTCAAAGAGAAGTTGCATTACGTTGTCGGATTCAAAATCCCTTATCATTTGATTCATCCCCCGAAGGGGATTCAATAAATCCTCGTCTTAAAATGTAGCCTCCCCAAAGGCGTTTGGCATGCCTGGCGCATGGAGGCAATCATGGCAGTCGAAGCGGGCGAGGCCAGGGGTGGGTGTTCGGGAAGCACAGCGGCATGGAGATGATCTGCAATAATCTCTTCATGTGCGGACGCTACCGGCTCTCGCGGCGCAAGCAAATTATCGAGGAACATTTCGATACGATCTCGGGCGGCGAAGACTGGACGCCACGCTACAACGTGGCCCGACCCAGCCTGTCCCGATCATTCGCCAGCATCCGAAAGAGCCGCGCCGCGATCTCTCGCTCGTCCGCTGGGGTCTCATCCCATCATGGATACCGTTGGCGAATTCCTTCGGCACGGGCTAAGTGTGAATGCACCGCAAGATTTCCCTGATGTATTAGGCGGGCTGGCTACCGGTGGGAAGTACGGCCCGTACTGGTACTGGACCAGAGCGATCGGCCAGATCCCGACGCCAACCGAGGCATCACCTCGTCCGACTTGGTGGATGCTGCCGAGGCGGCAGGCAGACCAATCGAGGTTGGATCGAACTTCTTCCTCTTCTCCAAATCCGAGTTGTTATCAACACGGTCACTAACCATTCCAGGGCGCCGGCGTGCGCTAGCATGCCAAGCGAGCCGGCGACTCGGCTACAAAAGAGCTTGTCCCACAGAAAAGTAACCGACGGCACTTTGCTCATGGAGAATTATGCGGCGTATTGGAAAGTGAGGAAGAGAAGGGTTCGGCCAGCGGCTCGTTCCGTAACTGGCATGTACCTTTTCTACTTGAACTGTTGTTTGCGGATAATTCCTGCTCCTTCTCGAATCACAACGAGCTGATCGGCTGCCACGTTGAGAATGGTTTCCGTCGCGCCGTTGGTCCATCGAATCGACAAATCCGCAGAGCGTTCTTCGCCAAGTCCGAAATGCAGGCGCCGGTCATTGGTCGAATAGAAACTTGATTGCGCGCTCACTTCTTGTGCCTGACGACGGCTTCCGTATCGCGCGATCACACGCGTCCCAATCGCACTGCGATTCGTCTGAAGGCCGACCAGTTGGACCTTCAGCCAGTGGTTTTTGCCAGAAACGTCATTACGCAGCAGCGACGGCGGTTCGTTCATGTTCATGACAAGAATGTCCATGTCGCCATCGTTGTCGAAGTCTCCGAACGCACAGCCCCGGCTTGCGTGCGGGGCGCTGATTCCGCTTCCGGCTTCCTCGATCAATTCCTCGAATCTCCCATCGCCTAAGTTGCGAAAGACAAGACGCGGAGTTCGGAAGGGATAGGCTGAAAGCCGTTTCTCTACCTCGGGATATACGCTTCCCGTCGCGACGAACAGGTCCGGGTAGCCGTCATTGTCGAGATCAACGATACCGGCTCCCCAACCGACGTAACGGGTTTCGACACCCAGACCGGAGCGAGTAGTGACGTCGTCGAAGTTTCCTTTTCCATCGTTGTGGTACAGGACGTTGGTATCGTCGGCAAAGTGAGTTTTGAAAATATCCAAATTTCCGTTCAGATTGTAGTCGCCGACGCCGACGCCCATGCCAGCCTGTTCCAATCCATCTTCGCTGAGGGCCACTCCTCGTTCCAGACCCTCCTCGCGAAAGGTGCCGTTGTGCTGGTTGTGAAACAACCAGCTCGGCGTCGAATCACAAGCGACATAGATGTCAGGCCAGCCGTCATTGTCGTAGTCAGCTGCCACCACCGTCATGGGATAGGAACCGGACGCCGCTGCAACTCCTGAAGGCTTGCTAACGTCAGTGAACGAACCGTCTCCGTTGTTGTGAAATAGTTGAACGGATCCGGGTGGAAGACCGCGAGGCCCACAGTTCACGGGAACACCCTTCCAGGTGCAATCCGAGTTCTCACCCGGCTTGGGCAATTTCTCGAGCGTGGTGTTGAGGTAATTCGCTACGAAGAGATCGAGCCGCCCATCGCGATCGTAATCCACCCAACTGCAGCCAGAACCGTATCGTGTGGCTGGCTGACGCAATCCCGCGCGCTCAGTGACATCGCTGAATGTGCCGTCACCATTGTTGTGATAGAGGATATTCTGGCCGTAGTACGTGATGAAGAGATCGTCGAAACCGTCGTTGTTATAATCGCCCACGGTTACTGCGGAGGCCCAACCGGTGTGCTGCAATCCAGCCTTGGATGTAACGTCAGTAAACGTGCCATCGCGATTGTTTTTGTAGAGTCGATTAGTCGTTCCTGGAGGGGCGCCCTCCAACCGCGTTCCACTGAGAAGGAACAGATCCACCCAACCATCGTTGTCGTAGTCGATGAATGCCACCCCACAGCCGACTACCTCAATAATATAGCTCTTGCTGTCAGTCCCCCCATAAATAATGGGTTGCGTGAGACGCGCTTGCTCGGCAACATCGGTAATGCGAGATAAGAAAGGGCGACCGGAAGGCTTCCCCCGAGGTTGTGCCTTCACACCGCGCGATGAGATGCCTTGCCCAAACGCAGCGCCCGAAATCGCAACACCAGCCGCCGCGAGTGTCGAAGAAATCATTTGGCGACGGGTGATCATGAGGCTGATTCTGTCACTTTCAGCATCTGGCCGGCTTTGACGTTCTCGAGTTTCTGGACGATCCCAGACGGCCATCGAATCTCGACCAGCTTCGCCATTGTTTCGGTGCCCAGACCCACGATTAATCGCTTGTCGCTGGCGGAAAGGTAGCCGACCGCCGTGTTGATGGTGAAGTATTGCGTTAACCCGGAAGCGAAAACGACCTTTACGCGACTGCCAATGCCGTCACGATTGGATTTCTTCCCAATAAGCAGAATCCCAAGCCAGTGATTTCGATTCCCACCATCGTTGCGCAGAACTGTAGGCTTCTGACCGACACTGCTCATCACAATATCAACATCTCCGTCATTATCCAGATCGCCGAATGCCGCGCCACGGCCGGCCCACTCCGCCTCAAAGACCGAACCCAGAATGACCCTTTTGAAGTGTCCCGAGTCGTTTCGCAACAGCAAAGGCGGTTGCATGTACTTCAAGTTGGGAGCGGTCAGGTGAATGGTATCCATCACGTGTCCCTGCGCGACAAAAATATCCTTCCAGCCGTCGTTGTCAAAATCGAACAGGTGTGTGCTCCAACCGGAAAAGGCAAGCGTCGCGCCACCAAGGCCGGATATGTTTGTCACATCACGGAAGGTGCCGTCGCCATTATTTCGAAATAGCATATAGCGTTCGTTGGAGAGATCCGTCACGACGATATCGGGACGGCTGTCGTTATCGAAGTCAGAGAAGTCCGCACCCATACCGGCGAACGCCTTGCCGTCCTCATTGTATCCAACACCCGCGAGCAGTCCCACTTCGCTGAAGGTTCCGTTGCCATTGTTGTGGTACAGGAAACACTGCACCGAATCATTGGCGACAAAGATGTCGATGAAACCGTCGGCGTCGTAGTCGGCAAACGCTACGCCTAGGGACTTGCCCCTGGGATTAGCGATGCCAGCCTTCCCAGAAACATCGGTGAACGTGCCATCGCCATTGTTGTGATAGAGGATGTTGGTCGCACCGTCGTAATTGTCGGGATGACAGTACGCGCGGTAGCCTGGTTTCTGCTCACCGCAGTAGCGGTTCGTTTTGAAACTCCAATCCAGGTAACGAGTGACGAAAATATCTAACCTGCCGTCGTTGTCATAGTCGAAAAATCCTGCGCTGACGCTCCACCCGCCAGCTTCAACTCCGGCAATCTTAGTAACGTCGGTAAACGTGCCGTCTCCATTGTTGTGGTAGAGCGTATTGCCGCCGTAGCCGGTCACGTAAATATCTTCAAGGCCGTCGTTGTCAAAGTCTCCTACTGCCACGCCCATCCCGTAGTGATTCTGTGGCATTCCGGTGAGGCCGGCCTTTTCGGTTACATCGGTGAAGGTGCCGTCGGCATTCTGGTGATACAGGCGATTCCAGAACTTGCGGTCGGCCTTATCGGGCAGTTTACTGTCCGGCATCGGGTCGTCGATCTTAGCGCCATTGGTGAAGAAGATGTCCAGACGGCCGTCGTTGTCGTAGTCAAATACCGCCACGCCACCCCCCATCGTTTCCACGAGATACTTGTTGGAGGTGGCAGAGTTTTCGTGCTTGAAGTTGATTCCGCTCGCCCTAGTGATGTCACTGAACTGCACCTCTGAAGTCGGTGTAGCGCCCATTAGGCAGCAGATCATCGCGAAGGCGATGATCAAACGGCATGCATGTACGCATCTCCTCATAGTCGGCTAGCGGAACTTACGCTGGTCGAGTATCCCCTTGTTCTCCTGCAGAATGATCAAGCGATTCACCGACAGATTGGAGAAGCTCTCCTTCGCACCAGAAGGCCATGAAACGTCAACCCGGTCCACCGTAGTGACACGGCCGAGGCCGAAGTGGAGGCGAAGATCATTTTGTGAGTAATAACTCGTACCGCTCATGACCTCATCAATTTGGCTGCGCTCACCGCTCGACACCTTCACACGAGTCCCGATCGCCGATCGATTCGAGCGCGTGCCCACACACTTGATCATGATCCAGTTATTCTTGTTTCCACCGTCATTGCGAAGCAGCGTGGGAGGCCCATCCAAGTTATTAACGATCACATCCACGTCGCCGTCATTGTCGAAATCCCCAAAAGCGCAGCCGCGAGCGACATCTTCCGCTTGAAGCGCGAGTCCAGCTTTCGACGAGATATCCTCGAAGCGTCCATTTCTCAGGTTGCGGTACAGTACTTTCGGTTCTTTATAGGAGACATGCAATTTTCGGCCGAGGATCTGAGAGTACACATGACCATTCGCAAGGAAGAGGTCTTTCCAGCCATCGTTATCGAAATCAAAAAATCCTACGCCGAAACCGAGATATTTCCGATTCACACCAAGACCCGCCTTGATGCTAGCATCTTCGAAAGCGCCGTTTCCGTAGTTGCGGTACAACGAGGTTACCTGTTCGGAGAAATTGGTTCGAGCAATATCTAGCCAGCCATCTGCATCGTAGTCGGCTACCGCCACGCCCATCCCTGATAAGGCGACACCATTTTCGTCCAGGGCGCATCCCGCCGAAACTGCAGTCTCACGAAATGTTCCATCGTGATTATTGCGATACAGCAAACTTGGAGTGCTGTCGCAGGCCACATAGATATCCGGCCATCCGTCATTGTCGAAGTCGGCGGCGGACGCTCCCATACCGTAGGAGCCCGTGGGCTGCCAATTCCGTCCCACAAAGACCATCTTAGAAGGTCCACTGGGGCGAGCGATACCAGATGCTTGTGACACATCGATGAAGGTGCCGTCCCCGCGATTGCGGTAGAGAATATTCGTGCCACCCGCAAAACCTTGCGGCCCACAGGGTACAGCAGTGTCGTTGTAGGTGCAGTAACCCGTCTGGCCCGGCTTGGGAGCACTTGCCAAATCAAAATTCACGTAGTTCGCAACGAACAGGTCGAGGTGACCGTCGCGATCATAATCCACAAAACAGCAACCTGCACCCCACGAGGTTCCCGATCCGGCCACCCCAGCTTGTTCTGAAACGTTCGTGAATGTGCCGTCGCCATTATTGTGATACAGGACGTTGTGTCCCCAGTAGGTGACGAAGAGATCGTCGCAGCCATCATTATCGTAGTCGCCGACACAACATCCTTGTCCCCAGCCGGAATGAGTCAGTCCTGCTTTCTTCGTGACATCGGTGAACGTTCCGTCCTGATTGTTGTGAAAGAGGTAACACGTGGGATAGTAACCTCGTTCAGCCGGCGCAAGGCTTGTTCCGTTTACGAGAAAAATATCGAGCCAGCCATCGTTGTCGTAATCGAACAAGGCCACGCCGCAGCCCATTTCCTCCAAAAGGAACTGCTTGTTCGCGACTCTGCCACAAACGTTTTTTGCGCCCAGCAAACCAGCTTTCGCGGTTACGTCGCTGAAAACAACTGGAATTTGAGCCTCAACTGGCCAGAGGTCGTGAAGTCCCGTCAGCAACGCCGCGCCAGTCCCACCCAGCGTGTGTAAGAACTGACGACGGGATTGTAGGCGGCCGAAGCCGCTACTCATGCTCTCCCCCGTGCTTGAGCGGCCGTTCGCTGATACGATTGGCGCTACGACGCATCTTTTCCAGGTCGTTAGTTTCCTTGTCAAGGCGAGTGAAGGATTCGAGCGCCCTTCTACTTTCGTCCATCTTGCCGAGCCGACGATAAAGGCCAGCCAGAACGTAATAGTAAGAGGATGCTCGGGAGTTGAATGAGATGGCTCGATTCACAGCATCAACCGCGTCATTCAGATGCCCCTCCCCTTCCTCCGCCTTTCCCCTCTGAAACCACGCTGGGTCGGACTTGGGATTGAGTTCGAGGGCCTTATTTGCGTATTCGAGGGCCTTCTCGGGTTCGGCCTTGCGATTGTAGTAGGCGCTGAGGTTCACGTGAGCGGAAGCGAAGGACCCTTTTCGCTCGTCATTCAGGGCGATGGCTTTTTCATAGCTGGCGACGGCACTGGCATCATCGCCCAAGGCTTCCTGGGCGAGGCCCAAGGCATCCAAATCCTCTATGTAGGACGGCTCAATCCTGAGCGCCTCTTCGAACTCCTTACGCGCGTTCTCCCAGTTATCAATCATGGAAAACAGCTTGCCTAAGTCGTAGTGAATTTCCGCAGATTGCGGCTTGTAGCGAATTCCCTGCTCAAACTCCACCTGTGCCGCGTCGAATCTTCCGATGAGCATCAGGTCGCGTCCGAGAATCTTGTGCGCTTCGGCATTTCGGATGTCGAGTTGAAGGGACTTCGACAAAGACTTAATCGAGTCGCCAACCTTCTGCTGCGCGAACTGGCAATAGCCTAGAGCGTACCAACCCCATGAGGAGTCTTGGTGGTTCGTAACGTATTCGGTTAGCAGCGGCTCGACCTCCTTGAACCGGGACCGTCGAATGTATTCTTCGAACTCCGCAATTTTTGTCGGGTTGTCACCTTCCACGGTTGGGCTGAGCCTGTCGAGTCTCTGCCGGGCATATACGTCACTCGGGTTGAGTTCTAAGGCCTTGCGAAACGCAGAAGAGGCACCCTGGTTGTTGCTCTGTCTCTCGAGAGCAATCCCAAGATAGTGTTGCGCCTCCGCGGAATCGGACTGCATGCTAATGGCGTGCTGGAATTTGGCAACGGCCTGGTCGTTTTCGCCTTTGTCGAGGGCAGACAGACCCTCAGCAATATCTAGACTCGCATTCTGCTTCCGGTCATCCGCAGAGGAGAGCTCCCGCCCTTTCTGTACCTCAACGGCCGCTTCATCTTTGCGGCCGGCTCGCGTCAGTGCCAATCCCAACTGATAATGCGACTCACCGCTCTGGGGATCTAGACGGACGGCCTCCTCGAGTTCCTGAACTGCTTCTGGAATTTTTTCATCGCGCACAAGCGCCTTACCCAAAGCCAAATGGGCCCGCGGGAAAGTCGGCGCGATTGCGATAACCTTGCGCAGTTGCTCAATCTCTTTCGCGCCTGGGGCTGAACTTGTGCCGTAAGCCACCGCCAAATTGTACTGAGCTTTCACAGAGTCCGGCGCCAAGGCGACTGCCTTTTCCAGTTCGCGGATAGCCTGCTCGACGTCAGAAGAAATGAGGGCCGCCCCAAGATTGGCGTGGAATTCAGCATAATCGGGCATGATGCGGATCGCGTCACGGAAGGCTTTCATGGCGGGTTCGTCGTCGCCGGCTTGCGTCAAAACCAGTCCAAGGTTGTTGTAGGCTTGCGCAAAATCGGGACGCAGACGCACCGCTTCCCGGAATTCGACGGCAACGACGCTGCTGTCGGCGCCCTTTCGTCCTAGCAGGAGGCCCAATATGTTATGCGCGTCGGCTCGGTCCGGTTTTTTAGCAAGCGCTTCGCGGATGCCTGCTATGGCAGTGTCCCAATCGGGCGCGGGAGGAGATGGAGATGGAATGTTCAACGCGGCCTCCAATTGTCCGAGGGCCTTATCGAGATCATTCAATCGAAGGAAAACGATGGCAAGATCGACGTAGGTCGCGGTCATCGAGGGCAGCAGGGCGATAGCGCGTTGCAGGCTTTGACGCGCGCCGTCCAAGTCGCCACTTTCCCGTAAGGCATTTCCAAGAAAAGCGTGCCCAGCACCAGCGGCTGGATCGAGCCGGACGCTTCCCTCCAATTCCGAAATTGCGTCCTTCTTGGAGCCGCTATACCAGAGTGCCACGCCAAGGTTATAGTGCGCATCAGCGGATTCGGGCTGCAGAGCAACCGAACGCCGCAAATGAATAAGCGAGAGATCGAGGTTTCCCTGTTGACCAAGGATGAAACCTAGCAGGTTGTGAGACTCTGCGTGACCCTCGTCGACCCTAAGAGCTTCGGTGAGTTGCTCCTGAGCGGCTTTCAATTCGCCGCGCGTTATCGCCTCTTGCGCATTCTTGTATAGCTCATCCGCCGGACTCGGGGAACTCGTAACGGTCTTGCGAACTGCGGTAGCCTGCTGCTTCAGGGCCAGACCGAGACCGTAGTAGCCTTCGCGTAGCTCGGGGTCGATATCTAGAGCGTTTTCGAAGGCCTCAATCGCGCCGGGAAGATCCTCATTCTGGCGAAGTGTCTGACCGAGCTCGTACTGCACGCTGGCGTTTGTGGGATCGTGCTCGGCGACCCGGCGCACATATACGAGCGCCGCCCCCGCATCGCCCTTCTCGCGAAGAGCTACGCCCAGGTTCATCTGCGCTGCAAAATTGCCGGGCTCAAGCGCAAGTGCCTTCTTAAACACGTCGACCGCTTCCCCGATTTCACCACTTTTGGCAAGAGCCGAGCCCAGATTCGTTTGTGCTCTTGCGGACGCGGGATCAAGTGCGACGGCCTTCTTGAACTCGGCAATGGCACCGGTCAGGTCCGCCTTCTCCATGATGGCGACCCCTAACCAATTGTGCGCTTCGGCAGAGGAAGGACCTACCTTTACAGCTCGCTGAAAGGCTTCGAGGGCATGGGGATAGTCGTCGTGATCCCAGTAGGCGAGGCCCAAGGCAACCAACAGCTTGGGATTGTTAGGCTCTCGCTTGATTGAGGCTTCAATTTCGCCAATGGACGAAGGAGATTTCTCAGACTTTTGCCCACTGGCGAGGAGAGCGCAGCCCAGCATGAAGAGGAAAAAGAGCAACGAACCGCGAGCAATTGGCCTGATGATGTTCATTGGTCTGGGTCCAGCAGCCGAAGTTGAAGGCGTGAATTGCCCTCATCCTCGGTGCGAAGCGACCTCGCAATTTCCAGGCGCTTTTCAGCTTCGTCTTTCTTGCCCATGCGGGTCAGCAGCAATCCTAGCTGGTAGTTCGCCTTCACGGAGTTGGGATTCAGGCGAACAGCCTTTTCCAGGGTGCTTTCCGCTTCTGGGTACCGTTGAGCGTTCATCAGCAGTCCACCTAGCGCTTCACAGGACAACCAGTGATCGGGGTAGCGGCGGAGCAGGTCTTCCAAGGTTCGGATTGCCTCCTCATCCCGGCCTTGATCTCTGTCGATTAAGGCGAGGTAATAGTAGGGCGCGATCTGGTCGGGTTTCAAGCGCACACTTTCGCGAAAACGCTGAGCGGCCTCATCAAAATGGCCCTGAAGGTATAGCACCGACCCTAGGGCATATTGCAGTTGCGCATTGTTCTGCTTCTGTCTGAGAAGGGCCTCTAACAGAACTTGGGCACTGTCGAACTGTTTCTTCCCAACCTTCGCGGCGGCAAGTGTGTATTGATAAGCGGCATTGTTTGGGCGCAAATGGGCGGCTTCGGTCAGGGCGGGTTCGGCATCCTCGAGCAGGTCTCTCTTCAGGCAGACTCGGCCGAAACCCTCGAGTATGTCAGGATTGTCCGGTTCGATCTTTTTTGCTCGCATCCAGTAGGCGAGCGCCCGCTCGAGTTGTCCTTGCTGCTCTGCGATACTGGCAGCCTGTTGCAAAGAGGGGAGCGCCGTTGGTTTGAGTGACAGGGCCTCATCATAGGAGGCAAGCGCGAGGGCCCAGTGTTCTTCGAGTTGATAGGCACCAGCGAGATTGAACGCCAGTTCGTAAGAAGGTGGCCCCTTCTTTTTGATTGCTTCGAGGAGGTCGATTGCTTGTGACGCGACACCTTCTCTGGCGAAAAGGAGGGCGAATTTCATGGATAAATCTGGGGGGATGTCAGGTAGCTGCATCCAATCGCTTACAAGACTTGCTGCAGCATCTTGGTCCTTAATCTTCAAGTAATCCGTTGCCAACATGAACAAGCCATCGGGAGTGTTTTTGAGTGCGGACAGAACGGGTCGGGCCAGTTCCAGCGATTGCTGATAATGTCCGTTCTCAGTCTCAGTGCGCGCCAGTTCCAGCCTAGCTGTCGCATTCGATGGATCTAAGGTCAAGACGTGGCGGTAGAGTGGAAGAGCCAATTGCGGCCTTCCCTCAGCGATATAAGCTTCTGCTAAGTTGAGATGCGCGCCAACCAGGTGAGGCTCGAGACGGATTGCCTTCTCAAACAAGTCGGCACTTTCTGGAAATCGTTTCTGCTGAAATCGGATTGAGCCAAGGACAGAACAAGCTGCGGCGCGGGTCTGCGGGTCTGCGAGTGCAAGCTGAGCCTGATGATCCGCTTCCTCAAGTTTGCCTTGCTGGAAGAGACTTGCGGCATTCTGCAGGGCTTGATGGGAATCGCTGCCGTAGGCCGCGGTAGCGAGCAGAATTAAAAGTTGACACAGGAGCGCCTTCCGACCACACCACTTCTGCCTCATGAACACGCGCTTCCTGTCCCAACTAACGATCACCGATGGCCGCCGTAGCTCCGTCGCAACTAAAGTCGGAGCCGGGTTTCATTTTACCGGTCTCACAAATGTGCGACCAGAACAGTTTGCGGTTGTGAAGGCCGACGTCCTTCCCGAGTCATAATCGGGAAGGACGAATTCCTAGTAGTTCAACCGCAAGCCAAACTGAATCGAGCGTGGCTGGTTGCACTGAGTGTTGACAGTACCAAAACTCGCAGGACCGTAGAATCCGTTCGGATCACAGAAGTCCGTGCGATTGAAGATATTTCCGAACTGAGCTTCAAACCGGAGGTTCAGTTTCTCCTTGATTGGAAAGACCTTGAATACGTTGATGTCCTCGTTGTAGGTGGGGAACGCGCGTACTGAACCGTCGCGACGGGATGCATCCCCCAAAAGCGGATTATTGGTAGTTGGATCGAGCCCAGGGTCAGACCACGCAGCAGGGTCAAAGTAATTATCGATCAGAGGATTGAAGTTACTACCCCGCTTGACCGCACTGACACCCTTGACGCGATTCGGCCGTCTCTGGCCATTGAACAGGAGACCGCCGAGTGGGTTATCCATGGTGATATTCATGGGGCGGCCACTTTCATAGCGCAGGGCTCCGGCCAAGTTCCAGCCGCCCAGAGCCAATCGCCCGGCCCGCGAGGAGAGACCTTTTGCAAAAGGGATCTCCCAAGTGAAGCCAACAAGAAAGACGTTCGGGGTGTCGTCGCGACTAAGCCCCCACTCGCAAACATGTGGGCAGGACGGGTCTTGGACTGCGCCATTGGCGCCATCCCCGCCCTGTCCAGTCTCCGATCCATCGTTGTAAAGCTTGGAGTAGGTGTAGCCAACGCGGAATCCTAGACCGTGCGAATAGCGTTGCTCTAATACCACTTCCAAAGCGGTGTACTGGCTGCTTCCGAGGGGAACATCACGCCACAGGACGTTCTGATATTGCGGATATTGTCGAAGTGCCTGAGCTACAGTGCCATTGAAGGTGCTATACGGAAGGGGAACGCCACCCGCACAATCCCCACTCACCGCGGTTGTGGCATTGCAAGGGGCAGTCAAAGTCGAGTTGGGGATGGACAGAATGCTGGAAGGGTTCATGTTGGCACCCACGCCCACCTTTTGCCAATCCGCCGTAAGGCGGCTGCCGCGGTTCGCAATGTACGATACATCCAACCGCAGGTTGTTGTTGAGCTGCCGCTCTAGGGTGAGAGACCAGTTCTGGTATCGCGGGAGAGTCAGGCCATTCTTAGCGACGGCGATTACAGACTGGTTGTTAGCAAATGAGGGATCGATGAACGGCGGTGGATTAACGCAGGGTGAAGTAGGCGTTCCGCCGGGGCACGCCACGTTAGTTTGAGGAAACCCATTATCTAGCAAGAACGCGGGATGCTCACCGTTGAATATATTAGAAACTGTCGGGTTGGAAACGTAGCCTAGTGTCGGCTGACCGATGAACTGATCAAACGATATACCGGAATAATAGATGCCATAGCCGCCGCGGATGGCAGTCTTGTCATTCACTCGATAAGCGAAGCCTAGACGCGGGCCCCATGCGTCGTGCGCCGGATGTTCGAACGTGCGTTGACCTGTACGGCCTGCGCCTTTCCCGGCGAACAGCAACGCGCCCGGCAAATTTCCGGCAGCAGGATTGGGCGTATTGGGATCGAAGCTGGAATACCGGTCTTGCGTTTCGGTGCGTGCAAACTGGTAATCGAAGCGCAGCCCTAACGTCAAAGTCAGACGACTTGTGGCCTTGTACTCGTCATTGACCCATGGAGACATGTACGCTTCGTAGAACATGGGATGAAATGGAATGTTCTGAGTAGACGAATCCACCTGTCCTAGCAAGAAAGACGCAAACGATTCGCCCGAATTGGCTATCAGGTTTCCTGTGCTGTCGTAGCCTCCAGTCTCTCTCCGATCGAAACGGAACTCGCCCGCCTGATTCCCATTCGCCCAACCAGAAAACGGAAACTGATGCCACCGATATTCATATCCTACCTTGATGGTGTGCTTACCTTTTACCCAGGATAGATCATCGGAGAATTGCCATCGATTGTTGGTCAGGAACCCGAATTTCCCCCAGCCATATTGCCCAATGGAGTTGTAAGGAATATTCCCGGCGAAGTCCAACAACGGTGGTCCCGCCGTCTGATCGAGAATTCCTCCGTTGCCGAGCGGATTTGCCGTACCCGCTGTTCCGGCCCAAAGGATTCCCGGCCATCCCGCCCCGGCAGAAAGCGGGTTCCCGCCCATGAACCAGCGATCCCACGCGATTGTGGTGTGATTGAGAAGGTTGGGGCGGATAATCCAGTCGAACTGTGTGTGCGTGTGGTGGGTCGCGATGCGCTGATAGAAGCCGTTTCCATAATAGTTGGTGTTCTTCTGCGGCTCGGTCTCCCCATCAAACTGCGTCGTGCACCCGGCTACCTCCCCGCAGTTGCGGATAGATGGGCGGTGGCCCCAATAAAAACTTTCACTCATTCGGAAGTTGGGCGTGAACGAGTGATCCACACGGAACTCGATGGTTCGAGCGTTGAGAAGCCAAGTTTGATCGCCCGCAGGGTTACCGGCAACATTGTTGCTAAACCCGGCCCGATCCGGATGGACCATAAGGCCCGAGACTCTGGAAGCGACCGTGCTAATGAGAGACGGTGGCAGTATGTTGCAGGGCGTTCCGCCCGTCTGCGTCCCATCCGGATTGGGTATGATCGGAGTTCCGGCGCTATCACATTTGAACGGATCTCGACTAGGAATTCCCGTCGGACTGACAACGGTGCTGTAGGGGTTGTAGATCTGATCGGGAAAAGAACTGAAATCCCCCGCCTTAAACGCATCAATTGGAGTCGTGTTGCCGAACCCTGGCAGCACACCCGAGCGAAGGCGAGTCCAGTCAAAGTTTGTGAAGAAGAAGGTTTTCCTATGTCCGTCGTAGATATGCGGGATTACGACCGGCCCCCCTAAAGTAAATCCAAAGCTATTGTTTTTGAGAGGAGTCTTCTTGCGTGACGTGCAGTGACCGGAAGCATCACAGTCCGCGTCGAAGAACCCGCGGGCGTTAAGCGCATCGTTGGCAAAGAATTCGTAAGCGCTTCCATGCAGAGTGTTCGTTCCGGGCTTCGAGGTGTACTCGATAAATCCGCCGCTGGTGTGGCCATATTGCGCAGCATAGGAGGTGGTGATGACCTTCACTTCCTGAATGCTCTCGATTGGAGGCGCACTTTCCTGACTCTGCTGGTGTCCGACGGCATAACCGAAGGCTGCGCCATCAAAGAAATTCTCTGTGGCCATCGCTTGCCCGCCATTAATGCGGGAGTTGAACTGGCTGCCGCGGAACATTGGGTCGCCGTTTGGCTTCATGGGAAGGTAGCCGGGCTGAATCTGAAGGACAGCCTCCGCCAGGCGAACGTCCGACGCAGTAATGGTCGGAATATCCTGATAGTACTTCTCGTCGACGACGTGGCTGATATCGGGAGTGGTGACGTTCAGTTCCGCACCGGCAGTCACCTCGACCGACTCGGTGACCGCGCCGATGGTCAGAGTGATGTCTTTGCGGATCGTCTCTGCACCTTGCAGAGCGATCCCAGAACTGACGGACTGCTTGAAGCCTGCGTGATCGACGGTCACCGAATAGGTACCGAGCGCCAACGGAGGCGTTGTGAATGCACCAGCGCTGTTGGTGGTCAGCGTAGTTTCGAGCGCAGTGTCTTGATTCCGTACTTTGACTTGGGCCCCTGCGATCGCCGAACCGGTCGGGTCCGTTACGATGCCGGTGATAATTCCGCGATCTGAACGCTGCGCGAGAAGCGGAGTTGCAGCGCAAATGGTAGCTAGGCACAGCCCCACGACGAGGTAGGATCTCATGGCATCGCCCCCACATATGTTTGCCCGCCGAGCGAGCGGGTAAACGCTTACTGATGCTTACTGATATGGTCGGCAACGTTACTCGTCCCGCCAATCGACTGTCAAGAGAAAAGTAATCTTTTTCTACTACCCGCACGGATTTTGCGGGTCGCCCTTTTCTCCTGCGGTCTTCCGGTGCTTCAGGCAACCCGTGCCGGGTGGCGCAGTGGAGATACCAGGAAGCAATTGACCCACTCCCCCGCCGTAAGTAAGGACTTTCGCGGCACGTGTAAATTGATTCCGTCACTTCGCCCTTAGCCAGCCCACTGAATGACGGTATAGGAACGCGCCGGCACTTCAAATTTGGTGCGGCCGCCAGCGGTCGATGGCTTGTCC
>WNGO01001083.1_pt1 | contig 17317 bp, 17 predicted proteins | sample 5400511 | NCBI WGS metagenome assembly WNGO01 (sample SAMN13153380, study PRJNA577476) | soil metagenome | isolation source: 20 cm soil or saprolite under Garry oak tree replicate 2 | place: USA:California | collected 2016-06-15 | reverse complement strand
ACGGTGAGGAGGACTTGTGGCCAACCGTTTTGTTGAGATGTGGCGAGCCGCCGCATTTGCACGGCTACTTCGTTTCGGAGAAGGGACAGTTTTCGTTGACTCCGTTGCCCGGAGGCAGGACGCGGCTGGAAGGTACGACGTGGTATCAGCATACGATGTGGCCGGCGGCGTACTGGCATTTGTGGTCGGACTACATCATTCATCGGATTCATTTGCGGGTGCTGGAGCATATACAAGCCGAAGCGGAGTGAAATTGAGTGCAAGGGAATGAATGATTCTTCGACGTGATGGGTTGGGATTCGCGAATAGCGCTCGTCGACTTGTTGGCAGAATCGCAGTTGGGTTGTGGTTGGCACAGGCTAAGCCTGTTCTATATGAGGGACCAGCTCAAAATTGTGCTCTCGCGACGCCGCTACTGATTATCCATGGAGCACATCCCTTCTGCTTTGGCCGTCGGTCGGCTATTGTTCCATTGTGTGGAAGGACTCCGCGTTGCTGCAATTCCGTCCCCGGGATTACAAGAAAAAGCAGATCTATCTTTCGGCTGCGCTAATCGCGGCGGCGGCAATGGCATCTTCGTGTGGGAATGACCGGGATGGAGTCGCTCATCTTCGCGTTGCCGATGTGCCCGTCCACGCTCTACTTCAGAGTTCCGCGGATTCCACCATCGCATTCCCGGAATTGTTTCCGCTCCAGGTCGCGGTGTATTGGACCAACCCTGATGAAGGCGTCCTGGGAGTGGCTCACGCCCTGCGGGAGATGGGAATCCCTTTTTTCGTAACCCGGGATTTTTCCCGGGCTATTCATCATCGCCTCATCATCATTTATCCCAGCGCCGATTCCACAACCTTTGCCGCCGGACAAATCGAGGAATTGACGCGGCACATGCGAAGTGGCGGCAGCCTTTTCGCAGTAAATGCCGTGGCCCGCAGTTTGGGTGCGCTGTTCGGATTTACCGCCGTTACGCCATCGCGTCAGCGGTACCTTGTGAATTTCTCGGCTGGATTAGATCCCGCACTGCGCTATCTGAATCGGCCCGAGGAGTTGCAAGTTCCCTTGGGTGCTTCCAAGTACGGCAAAATCTTCTGGACGAACGGTTACAGCCCGGAGGAGACGGCCGTGGTGCTCGCTCATTTTGAAGATGGTTCAGCCGCCGTGCTGCGCAAATCGTGGGGCAAAGGGGCCGCATACGTCTGCGGGGTCAGCTTTCATGATGTGGTTCTGCGAAACCAAGTCAACCGGGACTACGACGCGGAACGGCACTACATCAATGCTTTCGAGCCCGGCGCAGACGTTTGGTTGCTGCTGCTCCGGGCCTGGTATGAGACGGCCGAACCGGCAGCGGTGCGTATCTCCACCATCCCCGGCGGCCAGATGTCCGCGCTGCTGCTTTCGCACGACGTCGATTGGGAGAACTCCTTCACCCCGGCGTTATCCTTCGCGAAAGCGGAAGCAAGTCTCCAGACTCGCAGTACCTTTTTCATACAGACGAAGTACGTCAGCGACGCCAACAGCCACGCCTTCTTTTTTGGAAAGAACCTCGCCGATATGCGGGGCCTTTTTTCGAGCGGTCATTCGATCGGCAGCCACTCCATCATTCACTCGCGCGGATTCAATAAATTTGAGCTGGGTACTGGCGGCGAGGAGTATCCCGTTTATCAGCCGCGCGGAACAGGATTTGATACCTCCACAGGGGCCAGCGTATTCGGCGAGGTGCGGGTTAGCAAGCAATTGCTGGATGGAGAAATTTCGAGGCAGTATACCGACTTTTTCCGGGCGGGGCACTTGCGTGTTCCCCCGACGCTGCCCGAAGCGTTGCAGCGCTGCGGCTACCGGTTCGATTCCTCATTTACGGCGGATGACGTCCTGTCGAATTTTCCATACGCTCTTCCGCTAGGACTTCTTTTCGAGGAAGACAGCGGGATTTATGAATTCCCCGTCACCATCGATGATTCGGAGGACCCGCCGTTGGCGCAGCGTGTAGATAACGCGCTCGAAGTCATTCGCGCCAATGCGGAAAATGGCGCCCCCAACGTTGTCTTGATCCACACAACGGAATCTCAGGGGAAACTTCTGGCGGAAGAGGAGCTCTTGCGCCGGTTGCCGCCCGGTGTCACGGCCCTGGACATGGAAAGCTTCGCGCGCTTCTGGCGAGCGCGCGATCGTCTCCAATGGACTATCCGCGCGCCGAGAGACCAGGGCCAGATGGAACTGGAAGTGACCAGTGATGAGCGGATTGAGGGTTTGACGTTTGAATTCCAGCGCGAAATTGCCGATGTGAAGGGAGACGCCAAACTGCTTCCGGATCGCCGGCGAATCCTTCTGCCCACGCTAGAGACCAAGGGGCCGATCCAAATCCGAATACAATTTCAGAACCGCCAATAAAGCCAATAAAAAGTAGTGAACCCGCGGTGACGCGGGTCAAAAAGGGAAGGAACTGAATTCGAGTCCTGACGCGATAGCATGAGCGTCACCATGCGCGCCGGCAAGTAGGCCGAAAACATCAATGGTGCATCCTTTGGGAGCCTGTAAAAAGTATGGTCCCAGACTCCGTGCTCAAGTCAGTGGTGACAGTGGCCGTGTACCTCTAGGTACGCTGATCCCGTTCAGGAGAGTACTCCATTCTCACAGGCTGGGCCGTCTCGCATGGCAAATTGACCGGGAGGCAAAGCCATGCCGAGAAAACGGAAGAACAACAAAGAGAAAACAGGTGCTCCCATGCTGCATTCGCTCAACCCCAATGCGGCGGGAGTGGACATCGGGGCAACGGAGATCTATATCGCCGTTCCTGCGGATCGCGATCCGCAACCCGTACGCCACGTTTCGACCTTTACGGAAGACCTCCATGCCGCGGCGGCCTGGCTGAAAGCCTGCCAGATTGAGACGGTGGCCATGGAATCAACCGGAGTGTATTGGATTCCGTTCTTTCAAATTCTGGAAGCACGGGGATTTCAGGTCCTGCTCGTCAACACACGTCATGTGAAGAATGTGCCCGGACGCAAGTCCGATGTTTCCGACTGTCAATGGCTGCAGTATCTTCACTCGGTGGGTTTGCCCAACGGATCGTTCCGTCCATCCCAGGCAGTCTGCACCGTACGTGCGATCCTCCGACATCGGAACAATCTGGTGCAAATGGCTTCCAGTCACGCGCAACACATGCAAGAGGCGCTCGATCAGATGAACGTGCAGTTGCACCACGTGATCAGTGATCTCACCGGCCTGACCTATCTGTGGGATCCCCCCAAGCTCTCCTCATTCGTTGCGGAGAGCCAGCTTCCTCTGAATTGAGGGCTACTTACATACCCGTATTACCCGCTACACGCATAAGTGAGGTTCGTTCCCGGCGCATTCCGAGCGGATCGTCGCACTCGGAAACTAGTTGCGTGATGTTTTCAATGTGATACAGACTGCGAGCATCGGCGGTGACGTTAGGATTCGTCGAGGACGCGCTTGTAGTAGGCTTCGTAGGCGGGGATGACGTCGCTGGCGCAGAAGTTTTTCTTGGCGTTGAGGCGGGCGATTTTACCCATTTCGCGGCCGCGGTCGGAGCGGGACAAGAGTTCGATGGCGTAGCGAGCGGCTTCCCGCACATCGCCGGGTTCCACCAAAAATCCATCCACGCCATGCTCGACGACTTCGGACACGCCGCCGACGTTTGTGGCGATGACGGGAACTTCGCAGGCCATGGCTTCGAGGGCGGCGAGGCCGAAGGATTCGAGCTGAGAGGGGAGGAGGAAGAGATCGGCGGCGGCTAGCTTTTCGTAAACGTTGTCTTGTTTGCCGAGGAAGAAAACGTCTTTCTGGAGTTTTTTCTTGCGGACCAGGTATTCGGCGGCTCCGCGGTCGGGGCCGTCGCCGATTAGGACTAGCTTAGCGGGCATTTTGGCGCGGACGATGGCGAAAATTTCGATCGTGTCGGTGAGGCGCTTGACGGGGCGGAAATTGGAGAGGTGCATGAGGATGGGTTCGCCGTTGGGGGCCCACTGGGCGGCGAGGCCTTTGTCGGCGGTGCGATTGTAGAGATCGCAGTTCACAAAATTGGGGATGACTTCGATGGCGCGCTTGATGTCGAACTCTTTGATGGTTTGATTGAGGAGATAGCGGGAGATGGCAGTGACGCCATCGCTCTGCTCGATGGAAAAGCGCGTGATGGGGAGATAGCTGCGGTTGCTGCCGACCAGGGTAATGTCCGTGCCGTGGAGAGTGGTGACGAAAGGCAGCCGCCGCGGCGCGGCCATGGAGCGCGCGAGCAGGGCGCTGACGGAATGGGGAATGGCGTAGTGGACGTGGAGCAGATCGAGGGATTCGGATTCGAAAACTTCGAGCATTTTTGTGGCGAGGGCAAGCGTGTACGGCGGATGGTCGAAAAGTGGGTAGGAAACCACTTCCACTTCGTGGAAATGGATGCGTGGATCGTTGGGGTTCATGCGGATCGGCGGGGCGTAGCTGATGAAATGAACGTCGTGGCCGCGGGCGGCGAGTTCCATGCCGAGTTCGGTGGCGACGACGCCGGAGCCGCCGTAGGTGGGGTAGCAGGTGATGCCTATGCGCATAGGAGTTTTCAGTCTTCAGTTTTCAGTAAGAAGCAAAACAAATGCGTTTTTCGATCTCATTTTTAGTAAGAAGCAGGTAAAAGCGCGTTGCTGGATCTTGCTCGCCGTATGAAGCAAAAACAAATGCGTTGCTCGATCTCGTTTTTAGCAAGAAGCAAAGCAAAGGTATCGCGCGAACTCGTTCTTAGACTTGTGACCTGCACTCAGTAGCCTGTAACCTGAGACACTAACATAGAGATCGCTGCAAAGACCGCAGTGCGTTGGAGCGCCGGCGATGCCCGTCTTAACAGGGGCGCGCCACAACGGCAAGAAAGAGAAGCACGGGTCCGAAGACCGCCACTACAAATGCCGGCACGGCGGCTTGCGGGGGCGGGGAGCCGGATGCTAGAGTCGCGCCCACCCGCATGTCGCTGTACCGCGACATGCTATTAGACGCGAGGAGAAGGAATTCCGTGACACGACTTTCAGGCAAGGTGGCGCTGGTCACAGGCGGAGGTACGGGGATCGGTCGGGCGATCGCGCTGGCGCTTGCGCGGGAAGGCGCGAGCGTGGCGGTGGCGGGACGACGGCTGGAAAAGCTGCGAGAAGTGATTAGCGAAGTCCAGAAACAGGGCGGCGCCGGGTTGGCGATGGAGTGCGATGTGACGCGCGCGCGAGAGGTCGAACGGGCGGTGAAGGGAACGGTGGAGCGATTCGGGCGGCTGAATGTGCTGGTGAACAATGCGGGAACGCTGCATGTCTCGACAGTGGAGGGGATCAGCGAAGAAGAGTGGGACCGCGTGATGACGGTCAATGTAAAAGGGCCGTTTCTGATGTCGCGTGCGGTGCTGCCGGAGTTTCGAAAATGCGGCGGGGGAGCGATCCTGAATATCGGGTCGGTGCTGGGGCTGTTCGCGGTGAAAGACCGGGCGGCGTATTCCGCTTCGAAAGGCGCGGTGACGATGTTGACGAAGTCCATGGCGCTCGATCACGCGCATGAAAAGATTCGCGTGAACTGCATTTGCCCCTCGGTGGTGGAAACGGATTTGGTGAAGGGCGTGTTCAACGAAACGGAACGAGGACAGGAGATGCTGAAGGCGCGGCTAGCGACGATTCCGCTGGGCCGATTGGGGCGGCCCGAAGACGTAGCGGAGATGGCGGTCTTTCTGGCTTCGGAGGAATCGTCGTGGCTCACGGGGGCGGCGATTGCGTTGGATGGCGGGGTGACTGCTTCCTGACGGGGCTCAAAACGCGATGACCAAGAAAATGTCGAAAGAGGAGAAACGGGTCACGGAACTCGTGCGGCGGCGGATGAAAGAAAGCCGCTCGACGGAGCTTTTGGGATTTGACGTGGAAAGCGTGCACGCGGGACGGGCCATTTTCCGGCTGGACGTGCGGCCGAACCACAAGCAGATTCACGGCGTGGTACACGGAGGAATTTTGGCGGCGCTCGCGGACACTACAGCGGCGATCGCGGCTTATACGGCCGTGCCGAAAGGGACAGAGATCGCCACTGTGGAGTTGAACATCAACTACCTGGAGCCGGTGCCGGGCGGGCGCATCAAGGCGGATGCGCGGGTGTTGCGCGCGGGGAGAAATTTTGTCGTGACCGAGTGCGAAATATTCAACGAGGACGGGTCGCTGGCCGCAAAGGCGCTGCTCACCTTCGGAGCAACCGCCGGGCATTCACTTCACAAGTAGAGAGCTTACTCTTCGCCACCCTGGGCCGATTCTTCTCCATCCTTGTGGACGTACTTGATCACGCGCTTGAAGATGAGCAGGTTGGGGCTGCCCTGGCGAGTGAGCTTGATGCAATCGCGGTCGTACCATTCAACGGTGCCGCGAAGGACTTCACCATCCTCAAGAACGACAGCCATCGGCGTATGCGACTGCATCTGTTTGACCCAGTAGAAATTCTCGGCGTGGGTCGTTTCCGGCGGCGCGGGCTTCTTGTTAGGGATAGGACCGTTGTGCTGAGGGCGGGGTGCGCTCGGCTCCTTGACGTCCGGGAAGCCCGGACGAAACAAACGACGGTTCACCATGACTGCTCCTTCTAACCTACAGGGGTGGTGTATCTGCTATCTATGATGCATTCGGAAGTCTGTGGGTTACAGTCTAGCGATTTATTCTTGTAATTGCGAATATTCGCGGACACCAATCAGGAATGGGTGACGGAAGCCTGCGAAGGTGCAGGCGCAAGAGATGCGGCCAAGGCGTCCAGGCCGAGTTGGCGGTTCAAATTGCGGCGCGCGCCAACGTAAAGTTCGTCAAAACCGGCGATGGCGCGGAGAACCCAGGCAGAATCCACAGATTTCGCGAGCGATTCCAATTCTTTCGCGAGCGGAGCATTGCGCAAGACCGGTTCTTTCACTTTGGACGTAAGTTCAAGGAGATCGGTGAGCAAGCCATAGAAGACTCGGATCTGATGCTCGAAAGAGGAATCGCGATCCTTGGCCAAGGCCGAGGTGTCTGAGAACAGCTGGGCGAAACCGTGACCTTGCGCGGCGCGTTCGAGGATGCGCAGCGCGCTTCTGCGGCGCTGGGCGGCCGCCTCGACATCCATTTCGATGGCGAGGCCCGGGCTGCCCTCCGCGAGTTGCGCGGCGAGTTTGATTTCCGCGGGTTTGCGATCGGTCTTTTCTTTCAGAATCTTTTCCACGGCCGCCTGCGGCAGCGGGGCGAAATGAAATTGCAGGCAACGGGAGACGATGGTAGGTAGAAGAGCATAAGGCGAGGGGGCGGTGAGGATCAGCGTCGCCGAGCCGGGCGGCTCCTCGAGAATTTTCAGGAAGACGTTGGCGACGTCCCAGCGCATGGTCTCCGCGCCATCGAGGATGAAGACGCGGCGCCGGCCCATGGGTTGAAAGTAGGCGGCACGCTGGACGGCGCGCAACTGGCCGACGCGCAACATCGGGCGCGCAACGGGACTCTTCAGGCGGACTGGGTCGGGCACGAGCGCCCACACGTCAGGGTGCGACTGGAGAATCAGAGGCACGCGCTCGACGGTGGCTGCGTCGGCGCTCTCGCCACGCTCGGCGAGACCCTGTTCGAGCAGCGTTTGCGGATCGGCGAGCTGGGAAATGCGCTGACAAGTGGCGCACTCGCCGCAGAAGTCGTCGGGGAGGCGTTCGCAATTGGCGGCCTGCGCAAACATGCGGGCGAGAGTGAATTTGCCAACGCCGCGCGCGCCGGTGAAGAGCAGTGCGTGGGGAACACGTTTAGTGCGGAGAGCGCCGCGGAGCGCCGTGACGATACGTTCGTTGCCGAGAAACTCCTGAAAACCCATGATTAGCCGCCACCTGCGCCGGAATCCCGCGCGACTTGCGTGGAGGTGACTTTATTTACGGCGGCTAGCACGTCTTGGGCGATTTCTTTGGGCGAGCGCATCGCGCCGCGGGCCGCGTCGAAACACTCGATGGTTACCCACGGGGCTTCCAACGCGAGGAGGTCGTACATGTCCGCAGCCTGCTCGAGGTGGCGCAGGCTCGCTTCCAAAATGTCCTGTTTTGCGGTGGTGTAGGTTCTTGCGGATTTCTTGGCCACAAGCCTTTGCGCTTCGCGCGGGGGCACGCGCAAATAAAGAATCAGGTCTTCGCGGGGGAGCTCATAGATTCCGTATTCGAGGTGCTCGATCCAACGCCTGAACTCGGCGCGTTTTTCCGGGGCAACACGGGCGGTCTGATGAGCTAGATTCGAACCGATGTAGCGATCCACCAGGACGATTTTGCCGGCCTGCAAAGCAGATTCCAGGCGCGGTTTGGATTCGAACCGGTCTCCCGCGTAAAGGAGCGCCGTGAAGTGCGGGTCAAGCGTATCGAGGGGACCGAAGTCGCCGTTGAGAAACTGGCCGACCATTTTGCCGAACCAGGAATCGTATTGCGGAAATGCCGTTGAATAGACACTTTGCCCGCCTTCACCGGCGGCGATGATCCCGTGGAGCAGATCCATCTGCGTGCGCTTGCCGCTGCCATCGATGCCTTCGATGGCCACGAGCCTGCCGAGAGCCCGCCTACTTACATTGGGATGCAAACCAGCCTCAATTCCAAGATAACGCGCAGCCACCTAGGGCCGCAGGTCAGTCTAACCGCAGACATTCTGCGCCGCAATGCCGCGCGTGCTAGGATTCAAATTCAAACATGACACAAACCTCGGTGCGGGAAAATCTGCTGCGAATTCAAGAGAGGATCGCTAAGGCGGCGAATCGCGCGGGGCGTGGCGCGGAAGAGATCACCCTGATCGGAGTGTCAAAGACGCAACCGGCGAGCGCCATCCGCCAGGCCTATGAAGCGGGAGTGCGGCACTTTGGCGAGAATCGCGTCCAGGAGTGGGAAGGGAAGCGCGCCGGAACGGATGGATTGGCGGCGAAGTGGCACCTGATTGGTCATTTGCAGAGCAATAAGACGGCGCGGGCGGCGAGACTTTTTCACAGCATAGACTCCGTCGATGATTTCGCGATCGCACAGCGGTTGGATCGCACGCTTGCTGAGACTGGCATCACCGGCAAACTGCGGGCGCTGATTGAAGTGCGGGTGGCACCAGAGGAGACGAAGAGCGGGGTGGAAATAGGCGAGCTTCCGAAACTGGCGGAAAGTTTTGGCGATCTGCATCGATTGGAGCTTGCGGGGCTGATGTGTATTCCACCTTTTCTGGAAAAGGCCGAGCAAGTCCGGCCGTATTTCAAGCGCTTGAGAGAACTGCGCGACGAATTGGAAAAAAAACTCGGTCTCCGTTTGCCGGTTCTATCCATGGGAATGTCGCATGACTTTGAAGTAGCGATTGAAGAGGGCGCAATCGAAGTGCGCGTGGGTACGGCGCTTTTCGGGACTCGAGACATCAAGTAAAGATTCGTGAGGTACCGGATGCTGGAAGTCCAAGAACGGGAAGGAACCGTGATTTTTTCGGTGCGGGTGCAGCCGCGGGCGAGCAAGGACGAGGTTGCCGGGGAGATGGGAGGCGCCTTGAAGGTGCGGCTGCGAGCGCCGGCTGTGGAGGACCGCGCGAACGAGGCACTGGTGGAATTCCTGGCGCAGCTTTTGAAAACACCCAGGTCGGCTGTTAGAATTCAGAGCGGCGAAAGAAGCCGCACGAAACGCATTGAAATCCACGGTGTTACCCGGCAGCAGATCCTGGCGCTGTTGGTGCAGGAAGTTTGAAGCTTCACAGTTGAAACTTGTGCGAGCGAAGGAGCTGATTCCCCGATGAGTGCAGATATCCAGGGCATCCAGAGCGATTTGCGGGCCGCCAAGATCGATGGCTGGCTCTTCTATGATTTTCGCGGACGCGATCCCATCGCGCAGCACATCCTGAGCCTGCCAGAAGGAATGAGGACGCGAAGGTGGTTCTATTTCGTTCCGGCGAAGGGAACGCCAAAGAAGCTGGTGCACAAGATCGAGACGCAGTCGCTGGCGGCATTACCCGGGGAGACGCTGTATTATTCGGCGCAGGATGAACTGCGAAAAAATCTGAAAAAGATGTTTGGCCGCGCGAAGAACGTGGCGATGCAATACTCACCGAAAAACGCGATTCCGTATGTGGCGATGGTGGATGCGGGAACGATCGAACTGGTGCGCAGCTCCGGGCCGAAGGTGGTCAGTTCAGCAGACCTGGTGCAGAAATACGAAGCGTGCTGGAACGGGGAGCAGCTCGAATCGCATCTTTCAGCAGGCGTGGTCATCGACCGGATCGTGCGCGAAGCCTTCCAGCTTGCCGCGAAGAGCGTGCACGAAAACAAAACGCTGACGGAATTCGATTTGAAGAACTGGATATTGAAGGAATTCGATGCCGCAGGAATTTGGGCCGAGGAAGGACCTGACATCGCGGTCAATGCGCATGCCAGCGATCCTCACTATGGGCCCACGGCGGAGTCCGCCTCGCCGATCCGTGAAGGCGACTTGCTTTTGATGGATGTTTGGGGGAAGAAGAAGGCGCCCGGGAGCGTTTATTACGACATCACCTGGATGGGATACCTTGGCGCGAAAGTGCCGGAGGAATATGCGAAGGTTTTTGGTGTGGTGCGCGATGCGCGCGATACGGCTACTGATTTGATTCGCAAACACATTGCGGCCGGGAAGCCGCTGCAAGGATGGCAGGTGGACAAAGCGGCGCGCCGCGTGATTGAAAAAGCGGGTTATGAGAAGTATTTCTTTCACCGCACCGGGCACAGCATTGGAGAAAGTGTGCACGGCAACGGCGTGAATATGGATGGACTCGAAACACATGATGTGAGGCACTTGATCCCGCGCACTTGCAATTCGATCGAGCCGGGAATTTATCTGCCGGAATTCGGCGTGCGCAGCGAAGTGGATGTATATATCGGCGAGGATGAGGCTCGCGTGACGGGCTCGGTTCAGAAGGAAATTCTGGCATTGCTGGCATGAGCCTGGAATAGACAGAAGGAAGATGAATGGCAGACGAGATGGCAGCGCCGGCGGCTCCGCCGCAGGATTCCAGACGCGAGACGATGGCCTTCGTCGTTGGTGTGGCAGGATGGCTCGTGCCTGGCCTGGGTCACGCTCTCATGAAGATGTGGGGCCGCGCAGTGGCGTGTTTTTTGACGGTAGGCTTGCTGGTGATTCTTGGCGCTGGGATGCGGGGCAATGTCTTTAGTTCAAGCGGGAACGACGCTTTCGATTCGCTGGGTTATTTGGCGGATCTGGGAACGGGAACGTTTTATCTGCTGGCCAGGTCGCTCGAAACGAGCGGCGCGGACGTCTCGCACGCGGGCGGCGATTACGGGACGCGATTCCTCGCGGCAGCGGGTGTGCTGAATCTGCTGGCGGCACTGCATGCGTATGAAGCGGCGCGAGGACGCAAAGCATGAACGCAGGAATGGGGTTCCATCTCAGTCATTTCCAATCATTGCTGCTCTTCGCACTGCTGATTTCCGTCGCGTTTGGCTTCCTAAGCCGGCGGCGGCCGATCGACCGCGTGAAATACATCGTGTGGTCGCTGTTTCTCTTTCTGTTGATCGGGGTGGGAATCGGATGGGCGATGTATCCGTTCTCACGCTGAAAGAACTTTCGCGGATGAATTGAGAATAATTTTCCGCGGATGCTATTGTCGTTAGCGGGCCGAGGTCGCTCAGTGGTAGAGCAGCCGATTCGTGACCGGAACCTGACGCAACGCGAGCAAACGGAACCTACCTACATCCATAGGAATCCATAAGATAGTAAATCGGTCATGTTGACCCTGCTTTGCTGTTTAGAACCTCGTGCGTTACTCTCCAGAACCGCGCGCCCATCTTCGTTCGCAAGTCGCGCTGGGCGAGCCCGGCGGAGTTCCAAGACGCCGTTGTCCTTCGGTTTGGAGCCAAGAAATACAGCATGCCGAAGGACAGTAATTGACCTAAACTGCTGAGGCTCTGACCGACGGGAGGAATCCATGGTCACCATAGCCCAGCATCAACAGCCCACTCCGGAGCGCTTCTTCAACGCCATAAACGCCTATGAGCAGACCGAGGCAATGAAGGCTGCAATTGAGCTGGAAATTTTCACGGCCATCGCCGAAGGCAATGCTACCGCCGCAACGATTGCGAAGCGCTGCGAGGCCGCGGAACGCGGCGTGCGCACCCTGTGCGATTTCTTAACCATTCACGGCTTCTTGACCAAAGAAGGAGCCCAGTACGCTCTCGCACCGGATTCAGCTTTATTCCTCAACCGGCATTCGCCGGCATATATCGGCACGGCCATTGAATTTCTGCTCGCCCCACGCTTGCGCGAAGCTCACGCGCGTCTGACCGAGGCCGTGCGCCGGGGAGGCTCCGCGCTGGGCGAAGGAACGCTGGAGCCCGAAAATCCCGACTGGGTGAAGTTTGCGCAGGCCATGATGCCGCTGATGCATAGGCCCGCTGAGATCATGGCTGCCGAACTCCGCAAAGGCGGCGAGGCACACAAAGTTCTCGATATCGCCGCCGGTCACGGCGTCTTCGGAATCTCCGCGGCAAAACAGAATCCCGCCGCACACATCTATGCAGCCGATTGGAAGAATGTGCTTGAGGTCGCAAGGAAGAATGCGCAGGCAATGGGAGTTGCCGATCGCTACCACCTGCTTCCCGGCAGCGCCTTCGAAACCGATTTTGGCAACGGTTACGATCTGGCGTTGATCACCAATTTCCTGCACCATTTCGATCCGCCCACCTGCACCGCTTTCATGCGCAAGGTGCATGCCGCGCTAAAGCCAGGCGGCCGCGCCGCAATTGCTGAACTCGTTCCCAATGTTGATCGCGTTACGCCGCCCACCGCGGCTGCCTTTAGCATGATGATGCTGGCCACTACGCCCGCTGGCGACGCTTACACTTTCGCAGAGCTTGAGAGCATTTCAGAAAATGCCGGCTTCGCGCGAGTTGAGCTCGCGCCGCCCGAGATCGGCCTCGATCGCCTGGTCATTGCGTACCGATGAATCGCGGACTTAGAGATGGCCCCGGAGAGGACTGCACATTACCGGGCTCCCTTTTCATGAGGACACGGAGGAGTGAACACGAGGTTTGACCCCCACCCAGCTGCTCCTTGGGATTGAGCCTGGATCATGGCGTACTCGGAAGTCATGTTGGCGGCCTCGCGGCGGGCTCTATATGACCTCCGTGTGAGTTTTTGTGATTTAATCGTCAGCATGGAACAGACTGAAATTAATGCGCGCCCGGTGGTTGGGGCGATCATCGTGGTGAGCGGCCTCGCTGTGTCATTCCTGCTGTGGCTGCTGTACGTGCATCATGCTTCGCCTGATTTCGCCGGGCGCTGGATGTTTTTGCCGGCCCTCAACGCGCTTCTGAACGGATTGTGCGCGATTGCGCTTTGCGTGGGATTGTATCTCATCAAACATCACAACAGGGAAGCGCATCGCACGAGCATGCTGCTGGCGTTCGCGTTCTCTTCCGTTTTTCTCATCAGCTACATCGTGAACCACGCACTGCACGGCGACACGATTTTTCCCGGCCACGGCCCAGTGCGCACGCTGTACCTTTCCATTTTAGCCAGCCACGTAATCCTTTCCATCGTCGCGCTGCCGATGGTGCTCACGACGTTGTTTTTCTCGCTGACGGGCCGGTTCGCGATGCACCGCAGAATCGCGCGCTTGACGTTCCCCATTTGGCTCTACGTTTCGATTACCGGCGTGGTGGTTTTCGTGTTCCTCAAGGCGTATGCGTACTCGACCCAGCATTAATCCGGACCGATCTAAGAGAGTAAGGGCAGGAAACCGCCGTTGCGGGCTCCCGGGTGACGGGCTTGGCCCATCCTTGTCTGGCGAGGGCCAAATCGTGAGGTTTGAAATTCATGGAATATTTATCTATTCTGCTAGCTGCTAGCGGGTACGCTGTGTTGCGCGGGATGCGCGCTTGGACAGGAGCCCAATAATCCGCCGCTGCACTTACCGATGTCGCGATTCGGCGCAAGTGCTCCACTCACTTCATCGCACTGAACGACCCCTTAGATATTCAGTCATTTGAGAGTACTGTCAGCTGCGGGAATCGGCAGAAAAAAGAACTTCTCTTCTGGCGACTCCTCCAGGCACTCCAGCGCCATTTCGGAGTGAATATGTCGACCCCACGGCAGAGCCATCGGCGTCAAGGAAATTCAATGTGTTCATAGATCTGTTCGTTGGACAAATGGACTTTTGGCCCATCTGAGGCGATGAGGGGAAAGGACGCTTGCCCTCGATGAGTGTGACCCGTACGCCCAAAAGGATCAATTCGCGGACGGACCGTCCTTGCGCGGCGGCTTGCTCCTTGAGCTTGCGAAAAAGGGAAGCGGGAATATCGACGATCGTCCGAATGACTTGCTCTTTCATATATCTATTCTTCTACAAATGCCATAAATATGGAACGCCACCTTGCGCAGTGCTCTTTCGCAGGCCTAACCAGATTCCAGTGGCAGACTTGGTTGCACAATTTTCACCGAACATAAGCATTTTGGCTTGAATAAGGGCCTCCTATCCGAGTGTAACTGCTTGATTCCGAACAGCAGGCGGTGGAAAAATGTACCATCGTTGATCTGACCTTCGATCGATTCAGATTCGGTTAGCTGTCTAGCTTTCGGTTCCCTTTGGTGTAGACTTCCTGGTGCTCAGGAACGCGGAGCTGGTTCGTCCGATCGCGAATCCGCCGCGCTTGCGCAAACTGACACGCGAACGAGCAGCTTGCCGAAAACGGCGGCTTGGGGGCGAGGAGTTTTCATGAAACGACGCGATTTTGTTCGTGGCAGTGTTCTTGCAGGTGGCGCTGCCGTGTTGCGGCCGTCGCTTGCTACGGCGCAGAGTGCAGCGCAGCAGCCATCCGAGTTGACGCCGGCGCAAAGCGGTGTGGACGCCTCGAAAGACCTTGCGGGGCCCGGATGGAAGCCACTTTTTTTGGATGAGCATCAGAATGAAACGCTGATTGTGCTCAGCGACCTGATCATCCCCACTACGGACACTTCCGGCGCCAAGGAAGCACTGGTGAATCGCTATATCGATCTCGTTCTGGCTGCCGAGACGCGCGAGACGCAACGAGCGTTTTTGAATTCGTTGGGATATGTGGATGGCGAAAGCATGCGGCGATTCAAAGCAGCGTTTCGGTATCTGTCGCGGGAAGACCAAGATATTCTGTTGCATGGGCTGGCGTATCCGCACATCGGAGGCGGATGGGCTGGCGATACGGGTGCCGTGGCCGATCCGGGGCACGGTCATTTTGAATCGCTCAAGGGCCGCATCATGAGTGCGTACTACAGCTCGCAAATCGGCGAGAAAGAACTGGGGTGGGACGGAGCGTTTGCGCACGGCCCCTATGGAGGCTGCGAACATCCAGAAGGGGATCACAAGTGAGCGGCACCAACATGGCGCAAGACCCTTTGCAGACAACTTACGATGCGGTGGTTGTGGGATCGGGAGCCACCGGCGGCTGGGCCGCGAAACAACTTGCGGAGGCGGGGCTGAAAGTTGCGTTGCTCGAAGCAGGGCGCGCGGTCAGTCCGAAAGAGTTTACTGAGCACGTGCCGTCTTACAAGCTGAAATACCGCGATCACTCGCCGGAGGTGGTGCGCACGCGGCCGGTACAAAAGCAGTGCTACGCGTGCATGGAATACAACTACGAATGGTTTGTGAATGACTTCGAGAATCCGTACAGCACGCCGCTCGGCAAGCCATTTACATGGCAACGGCTGCGCATCCTCGGTGGGCGATCGCTGGTCTGGGGCCGTCAGAGTTACAGGCTGAGCGATAACGATTTTAAGGCGGCGAGCCGCGACGGGTATGGCGATGACTGGCCGATTAGCTATGCCGATCTTGCACCGTATTACGACATCGTGGAGCGGTACGTAGGTATCAGCGGAGCGACGGAGGGAAATGAGATGCTGCCCGACGGGCAATTTCTCCCGCCAATGAAAATGAGCTGCGGAGAAGTTCAGCTCAGAGAACGCGTCAAAGCGAAGTTCGGGCACACGGTCACGATTGGGCGCACGGCGATCCTGACGCAAAATCACAATGGACGCCTCGCTTGCCATTATTGCGGGCCTTGCGAACGCGGGTGCAGCACGTTTTCTTACTTCAGCAGCCCCTTTACGACCGTCAAGGACGCGCTGGCTTCCGGCAACTGCACGCTGTTTACCAACGCTGTGGTGAGCCATGTGGACATGGACACGGAGCCAAACAAAACGCGCGGTGTGACGTACGTGGATCGCTTGACAAGGCAAGTGAAGGAGGTCCGCGGAAAAGCGGTGATCCTTTGCGCGCAGGCATTGGAATCCACCCGCATCTTGCTGAACTCGTCCACTCGGGAATATTCAAATGGACTGGCGAATTCGAGCGGTGCGCTGGGCCATTATTTGATGGATCACGTCGTAGGCGCAGGAGCGTCGGGTCGTCTGCCAGAATTCAAAACTCTTCCGAATGCGAACGAGCCGGCACGTCCCAACGGGATTTACATCCCTCGCTTCCGGAACACTCCTTCGAGCAACAAGCATTCGCGATTCATACGTGGTTATGGTTACCAGGGCGGGGCCGAGCCTGGATTCAACTTCAGTGCCGAAGGCTACGGAGCGTCGCTCAAGAAGGCTGTGAAAGAAGGCGAGTACGGGATTTCGCTCGGAGCTTTCGGTGAATCGCTGGCCCGATGGGACAATTACATCGAGATCGACCGCGATCTAAAAGATGCCTGGGGCATTCCGGCATTGCGCATTTGCATGACCCACGGCGACAACGAAACTGCGCTCATGGAGGACGCTGGGGCCACGGGAGCGGAAATGTTGGAAGCGACCGGCGCGAAAGATATCCGCGTGCGAGCGAGTGTCGAAATGCCGGGAATGGCCATACACGAACTGGGAACAGCCCGCATGGGGAACGATCCGAAGAAGTCGGTGCTCAATGCGTTCAACCAGGTGCACGACGTGAGAAATTTGTTCGTGATGGACGGAGCGAGCTTTGTGTCGTCTGCGTGCCAGAACCCGACGCTTACCATGATGGCGTTGACGGTCCGCGCATGTGATCACCTGATTGACCGTTTCCGCAAAAGCGAGATCTAATGCAAACTCCCGTATGGTCAAAAAACTCGTCCTGGTCGCTGCCCTGACGGCAGATCATGCTTTACCCAGCTTCGCGCAAACCGCCAAGGCGCGCTTTAGCGAACTCTTTCGCCGCGCCCGCTCCGAGGGACCGCAACTGATCACTCGCCGGGACAAGGAGGGCGTTGTCATGATCTCCGATGAGCAATACCAACGGCTCGTCGGCAAGGCCCATCAGCCACAGAATCTGTTGCAGTTCTTCCGAGAATCGCCGCTCGTCGGCATCGAATTGGACTTGGAGCGGGGCAAAGATGAGGG
>WNGO01001632.1_pt1 | contig 17318 bp, 19 predicted proteins | sample 5400511 | NCBI WGS metagenome assembly WNGO01 (sample SAMN13153380, study PRJNA577476) | soil metagenome | isolation source: 20 cm soil or saprolite under Garry oak tree replicate 2 | place: USA:California | collected 2016-06-15 | reverse complement strand
TGGAAATCACTGCTCGCAAGACGCCTCGCACCCTAAACTGCTGGCGCGTTGAGGATGGAAAACGCCACAATGACCGATCCAGCCAAAAGTCTCGGCCATCTTATGGTTCTCATTCTTCTGATCGCGATCATCTACCCCCGACCCGACTCAAGCGAAAACGAGACAAGGAAGGATGACTCGTGCCGCTTTGGGCAGTGGCAGCCTCAACTCCGAAAGAGGCTCCGAGCGAGCCACGCATACGCGGTGAAGAACGCCAGGAATCCGGAGTAGCCTAGACTCAACACGAGGGCGTACTTCCATCGACGATATTCGCCTATGCCACGCTTCTTGTCCGTGTGCGTTTCAGGAAGGTAATGGAAGTGAGAATAATTCTCGTAAAAAAATTTCAGTAGCGTCATGAATAAGAGAAGGAAGAACGCTGTCGCGCAGAGGAAGAGAATGGCCTGGGGGGCCGCATTCAGCAGCTTGGCCGCTGTATCAGAAGGGAAATGCTTCTCTGGTAGGTTGACGATGAGATTGATAAGGAACGCTACGGAAGCAGTCGCTAAAGTCAACACGAGACGAGCTAGCTCTTGGTAACGCTTAATGTGGGGTTCAAAGGCACCAGGCTTGTCCCCCGGGTCCATGAGGTAACTAGTCTTGCGTGTCGGAAACCAGAGCACGAGAAAGATGGCTGTGAACACAAATGCAGCGGATAGGACCGTGCTGCTTATGGGGTGGAATAAGCTAGTCATCTGGAGCAACCTCAACGGGGAGAGAACTTCGCACGGCGAATTGTACGCCCCCATCGGAATAAGGGTTTCACGACCGCTGACTCCGCATCGGAATAAGGGTTTCACGACCGCTGACTCCGACCGGGCGTTAATCATCCCTCCAGAGCTGGACGCGTCCTTCGCCCATGACGGAATGAGACCCCACCGAACTAGGGACAGATCGCGGTGTGGTTCTTTGGGATGCTGGCGGATGATCGGGACGGGCTGGGTTGGAGCGATGTTGCAGCGCGGCGTCCGGTCATCGTCGTCGGGAAGAGCGTCGCAGTGGTCGGCGATAGCCTGCAACGGCACGAGAGTCGGTAGATCACCATACATGAAGGACGACCTCATTATTTGCGGACGCCAAAAACCGTGTCACTAAAATGTTCAATATCCGATGAGAGCAGTCGCGATTAAGAAAGGTCAGTTGCGAGGAAGCGCGCCGCCGATATCGACTCCCCAGGAAATGGGCACACTTCGGTGTGACGCCTGCGGTGAACAATTCACGGTTTACCACGATGTCCAGTTCGCAGATAGAGCCAAGGCTGATGTTCAAGCTCACTGGCTCGAAAAGACTCTGGCGGAGGAACATGAGCGCGACCGCAAACACCCAGACCGAATCGAGTTGCCTGAATAGCGCAACAGTTGGCTCGCTTACCGCACCGTATGGACGCTGAGATGAGCCAGGTTCTCCCGCAGGTCATCCAACAGCAGCTAAGATCTGGTGCAGAAGTGAGCTGATTCGCAGACTGACGTGATCTTAATCACAGACCAGCGGCGTCGGGGGTGCGATCCTCCGGAACCATTAGTAAGGAAAGTGGGGTGAAGTGATGGAGAATCTCTCGTTGATTCTTGCGATTTCGAAGCTGGCGAGCAGGCTGGGTTCACGCTGGAGCAGATGATCGATATGCTGGATACCGGGCTTGAAGTTGAAACTCTTCTGGAGTTGATCTGCTTGCGGCTTAACCCCGCTGCAACGACACCGGACCACGTAGTGTCTCGATATCGCTGGGTGTTGTAGCGATTCCCATGTGGCTCCGGCGTGTTTTTGTATTCATTGTCGTGGCATGGGTTGCGACTGCTCTGATCCTGTACTACTCAAAGAGGAAGTGACTTCCAATACCCATTGACACTACCTGCCCATTGGTATTCAATTACCGCGTCTCTCCTCCCGAACGCGCACCTTCCCGCCCGCTGAGACTCAGGCCCTAACACCAGACAATCTACGTCTTCCTCTCGACAGCTCATTCAGGAATGAGCACGCTTAGAGGAGGCAACATGAAACGCATCAGGGATTCGAAACAATATGTTGTTCGGTTAGGATTGATAGCAATCCTAGCCGCAGTTTGCACTCTGGTTCCATCTGCTTCGGGTCAAACGATGCCCGAAGCGTTACCCGCCGGCGCTTCAGCCAACGTTTGGTTCGCCGGTGGCGAAGCAATCGTGGAAACTCCGCAGCTGGAACAGATCGTCCCAACCACTTCGCTCGCACCCACACCATGGGGAACGCCGGTGCAGGTCACCAAGAAATGGAACAGCGACTACAACGCTGGGTTGGCAGCCGGTCGACACTGCAACCTCATATGTAGTCGAGGCGGCCTATTTGTCTGGCAGCAGCTGGACCTCCTATCCACCAGTCACAGTCACTGGCAACAGCAACTCCTTTTACACATTCAATTGTTTTGCTGCTCACCAAGGACAAAGTGACATTCGCGGGGATTCGTTGCGGAGCACAGGCTTCCCACACGCAGCAAGTGAATTGCAGTGGATTTTCCATTCAGAGCCAGTTTACGGGTGATGAGTGTAATCGGGTTTTCGCCAACTACTTCTCGAGACAACAGCGACCAGAAAAATCCAGGACAGCACGATAAAAGCCGTAAAGAAGAAGTAGAGCAAATGTACGGCTCCTTTGCTGGATTCACCCGATCCTCAGTGTGCATCCTTATGCGCCAAAATTGCTAGCAACAGCTGTTGCAAATTATCTAGCAAGAGCTATTGGAGGTTCCCCAATGAACAATCTAAAGGTGAGGTTGGGCTTTATTGCATTACTGGTGTGTGACACGAGTCAGACAACGCGATACGTCACTGGCTGTCTTCAAAAGGGTCACGACGCCGATGAGTATCATTTGATTGCAGAAAACGCGAAGTGGCATCTCAAGAGTGATAACGTCAGATTATCGGATCATGTCGGACACAAGGTCAAAGTTGCAGGTGTGGTTTCAAATCAACCCTTTCACGGTATGAAAGAAGATCTAAAAGCCGAGGTGGAAAAAACCCCTACCGAGACTGGTGTGCTGACTGTTACAAATCTGGAAATCGTCAGCGACACCTGCAATTAGGGGCTCACCGGGAAGCACCTGGTTTTAGAGCTTTGGATTGCCGCGTATGCGGCGATCCCAGCGCTTATCCCAACTCAACAGTTTCATGTAAAAGGTGGCGCTCAACGCCATTTGGCTACGAAGCTACGCAAGCCCAGCGTTGGCTTAGGTGCCAACCATCATGGCAGGAGCCCCTCTTTCATGCTGCGATCAAGGAAGGGCTGGCAACCCGTAGCCGAGCTACTACAACTGTACCTGTCTCGGTAGACTTGATTTCCAAGCTGCCGCCCAGATGTCGGAGTCGCTCGCGCATTCCCCTGATTCCGACCCCCGCCGCGCCCTCTGAGTCCAAGACTTGCCGCTTCTCCAGCGGTATGCCTTTGCCTCTATCCTCTACTTCTAGGGTGACTTCGCTGTCGGAATGAGTAATACAAATTCTGGCGACCGGGCTTCCGGAATGACGATGGATGTTGGTAAGGCACTCCTGAACGATTCGGAAAATCGCGGTTTCCAAATCCTGCGGGAGACGCCCCAACTTCTCCGGGATCTCCAAATCGACTCTGATCTTGCTGCGTTCTGTAAACCCATCCAGATACGAACGCAGACCCGAGGCGAGCCCCACTTCATCAAGCAGAGGGGGATGCAGCAAATGGGAGATGGTGCGTAGTTCTCTTGACAGTTCCTGAACAAGATAGATACTTTCCTGGATTGCCTTGGCAGAACGGGGAGCGATGTTGCCGTTTTCAGACTCCGCTAACGACAAGTTCATACCCAAGGCGGCGAGTAGCTGCCCGGAGCTGTCGTGCAACTCGCGCGCAATGCGGCGCCGCTCCTGATCTTGCAGGTGCAGCAATTGACCAGAAAGTAGACGTAGACTCTCTTCCGCTCGCTTTCTCTCGGTAATGTCACGGATGGCACTCGTAACCAGGGTGCCCTCGTCCGTCTGTAGCGGACTAAGGCTAATCTCCACCGGAAATTCCCGTCCATCCCGATGCAAACCAAAGAGCTCCAGCCCGGCACCCATTGAGCGCACTCGCGGTTCGCCAAAGAAACCGGTTCGGCGTCCAGGATGCATGCTGCGAAAACGTTCCGGCACCAGCATCTCGATTTCTTTCCCCAGTAGCTCTTCCCGTGGATAACCGAACAAGTTCTCCACCTGGGCATTTGCCAAGGCGATCTTGCCCGCAGCATTGACTACCACCATCGCGTCTGGTGCCGCCTCCAGCAGTCCCCGGAATTTTGCCTCCGCTCGCTCACGTTCACGGACTGCCTCTGACTCGGCGCGAAGGCGCTCTTCTGCGAGAAGCCGCCTTTCAACTTCGGCGCGAGCTAGTTCTTGACTTCTTGCCGCCCCCCTCATCACTCGCACAACCAACACATACACGACAAGGGACAGGGCTGCGATTGCCAGGCAGGCGAGAACTATGGCCCATTGGCCGCGATTGGCAAGAGTTGCCCGTACCGCAAGCAGCCGATCTTCCTCCTTCTCCATCCCAGCTACTATGTTGCGCAGTTCATCCATCCTCTGCCGGCCGACACCGGAAAGCACAAGCTGGCCCGCTTCCAGATCGCGGCCTTCTTTGTCTAGCTGAATGGTTTGTTGCAAAACGGCGAGCTCCTCTTTTTCGATTCGCCGAAGCTCAGACATCTTCTGTTGTTGAGGGGCACTGGTTTTCGTCAGGCTGTCAAGCCTAGCCAGTCGGGCATCGATTTGAGAGGTCGCTTCTTGGTACGGCTCCAAGTAGACTGGATCATCCGTAATCAGGTACCCACGCTGGCCTGTTTCCGCATCGACCACAAGGCGAAGAACGGCACTCAACTCTTCCTTCACTTCGTGGTTTCTCTGAACCTGATCGTTTAGTCGGTCATAACCCAAGGCGGCTCGGCAGGTGTACGCTACCACCCCGAGGGTGAGGAACAACCCGACCGTGAGGATTAGAAGCAGGCGTCGCTGCAGAGTGGCTAGCATAGGGTCGCCTCCGACTTTTTAAAAGTCGCCAGAATTCCAACGACTGCGACGGCATGGGCCGCCCAATTGCGACGTGACATTGGTTCCCGGTGCGAAAGGTCGATGTCCATGATCCCAGCCTTTCCATTCGGCAAGCGTGTGGGAGAGGACACAACGGACGAAACAATCATGTGGTAACTAGCCCCTAAAGTAAAGCGGAGTTTGGCGGGAAACCTGTCGAATCGATAACCGATAGTAGCTTCGAGGCCCTCGGGCGCTGGAGGGGCCAGATCGAATGTCTTGGAGTCTCTAGGAACATTGCAAATCCACATTGACTGAAGTTATTGAATCTAAAGTCAGATGGCCTCGTCTATAGTGCGACTTACGGAAACTGCGCCCTTCAATTGCGGTGTCTGCCGGATGTCGTTCGGCAGCTCAAAGCGTAAGGGCTTGATGTAGCACTTGTCTGGCTCTGCCCTTGAAGCGCCACGATCGGCCTGCCAGAAGGTCCGGAGCCTCTGCATGCCTTTCACCATCTTAATCGCGGATGACAGCCCATTCATTCGCAAGGCCTTGTGTAGCGTCTTCGAGCGGGAAGAGGACTTCGACGTTTGTAGGCGAGGCAGAAAACGGAAAGGAGGCAGTGAAAAAAGCTCAGGAATTGCACACTGATTTGATTCTGCTAGACCTTTCGATGCCGGTGATGAACGGGCTAGACGCGACACGTGTTCTGAAACAGATGATGCCGGAAGTGCCAGTCATCATGTTCAGGGCGTACAGAGGTTCTTCCACCGAGAAAGTAGCCCGCACCGTGGGCGCGTCTGCGCTCGTCTCAAAGTTCGAGCACATGTCTGTCTTGCTCGGCAAGGCGCGCACTGTGCTCGAACCCCGAACAATTACTCTCGTTCCGTCCACTCTCCGCCAGCAGTCGTCGCTGGTAAGAAAGTGTACTGTTTACATTTTCGACAAACTGGAGGTTACGCAATGATGCACGATTTTGAACTTGCCAGAGGTGACATCCGCGGTGATCCAACGGGCTTGCAGGTCAGCATAGAAGACGTTGATATCTAAGATTACGTCCATTTCTCGGTCATTCGAAGGAGCGATTCGGGATCGGGAGAAGCTGAGGCGGAATCGGGACAAAAGTCCCATGTGGCTTTCGCCCATCGCTCTTCTAGGGCGCCATTAACTCGGTACTTGTCAACGTGAAAGACCGCTTGAAATGCCATCTGCATTACGTTTTGGCTTTGACTCCAACGAAGTCGCAGCGGTAGCGTGGTGCTTTCAATACGAATAGCCCTTCCGCCGCCTCGCCCGTAGCGGGTTCCTTTCACCTTTAACCAGAGAAAGGAGCAAGAGCGGTCCCCATGTGGACCCGCCTTCCCTCCGCCAAAAGCAGACACTGCAATGAAGGCCAGGACGTGAACACGCCGGCCCGATCCTTGTGTGATCGTCCTCAGCGACGGCTCGTCACAGTCTCTGGCCATGTCTTCCAAATTAACAGCATCTTGTGGATGCCTTCATTGTTCAGGCCGAATGCCGTCTCTTGTCCGACCTTGGTTCATCTTCATGCGTATCGACATGATCGCCGGTGTCGCGGGCTTTCGAGGCGTCGAAAGGTCGGAACAGAAAACGTAAGCTCAAGAGATAATCGACCTTCTCCAAAAGGCTGACCATGGGCTCGGACTTGGGGATGAAGCAATCGACTCCTTCAAGCTCGCTTAACGGCAGGCACTCATCACTGGATAAGAGCGCGACCGGAACTTCTGGTTTGGACTCCTTCATGCGCACCGCGGCCCTGCCACCATTCATTTCTGGCATGTTGTAGTCGAGGAGCACTAAGTCCACCGAATGCGACGCGAAAGTTTGCACCGCTTCTTTGCCGTTGGTCGCGATCAGGACCCGATATCCGTTTTCTTCAAGCAGCATTTTCTCGCCTTCTAGCATGCTCGGTGTGTCATCGACACAGAGGATTACTGGTTTCATGGGAATACTCCAAAAGATCTTTGGCCTGAGTGTTGGCGCATTCCGGTGGCGCTGTCCGAGGCGGTGCGAGCCTGGCCTCGAAGGTAGGCTTTCAGTGCTTCTGTCGACAGCGGCGACCGGCGGCGGGCATACCTTTCTAAGCCTATCGATTGGCAGCTACGGTAACTTCGTTGCTCAAGATCTCCGCCGCTTCGGCAAGCGTTAACCCGTCGGGAACCGTTCGGAAGTCGCTGCGATATTCCTTCTCATTCACATCAATTGTTTTAAAGAAGAGCGCCTTGCCTTTCATGTCTACTTCCATGAAGGTGAGATCCCATTGACCGGGTGAAAGCTCACGCTGTTCAACGTTAAAATGACCGCCCTTCTCCAAATGCCCCAGCAACCCACCGGCGAAGTTCACGTCCGCAACAAGCTGCCCGCGTATACGCACCAGTCTTCGCTGGGTTTCATGCACCCACAACTCCCCTTCCATTTCGTGGAAGACACGAGCTTCGCGTGAAGGGGGCTGAAAACTTGGATTAGGCCGGTAATTCAGTTTGATCACGTCTCCGTCCCGACTCGCAAAGATGAAGGTGAGAGCATCTGGAAGCATCTTGAAAAATGCTTTGCATTGCTCCGCATCTTTTTTCCTCGTTTGTTCGAGCTTTTGCTGCTCTGCAGGATTTCGGACTAGGTTCCCAATCCTTTCTTTCTCTTCCTGTTGCTCTTTGGCGCTGAGCGGCTGTCCGTCAACTGCCACCAATCGGTCGAGCGAGCCCTGCCCCGTCTGAACAACTTCTTTTGCTTTCTTCTTGCCTTGTTGTTCTCTCTCCACGCGGTACATCCAGCGACCGCGACTTTCACCTTGAGGCTTGAGTTCGTTAGCGACTATCGCGCGTACCAAGTCATTGGCCGATATCGGCGCGCCAGAAGAGGCGGACTGACTAAACTCTGCAGCGATTGGCAAAAAGGCAATCAAACCAGCAAGAGTGCATCTTCCGAGAAAAGGCAATGACATTGCTTCTCCTGCCTTTCTAAAGCGTGTCGTTCGACGAAGGTGTCGCTCGCAGGAAGCTGCGGCTGCCCGAGGGGTTCAACGTCCAACTCACAGAAAAGTCCCTCCTGCGTTAGTCTCGACGAAGGGCAAACATTCCATTGCCGGCTACGCCGCTGGCTTCAGGCTGCCAGGGCGTACCGGCGATCCGCGTTGGCCAGGAGTTCCATCATTTCATGAAAAGTGGCAATGTCGAGTTGCTCAATTGAGTTGACGAGTTCCAGCCTGTCACGCACAGATCTAGCAGGATTGAACAACTTGAATTGAATGTTGTGGCTGTCAGCCCATCGTTGCAGAAACAGGAGCATCCCTAGACCGGCGTCTTCTATTGCGAGTACTCCCGAAAGATCAAGCACAATAATTCGCGCGTTTCGTAGCGACGTCACTGCTTCCCGCAATTTGACGGAGGCTTCGCTCAGCGCGACTCTGCCTTCGCACTCAACGACCGCCAGCTCACCTATTCTCTCAATGTGAATAGCCAGCATGGCTTCCTCCCAGCTTTCTCACTGCCCTGAGAGCACGAGTCGTGCCATCAGATTGCAGCCTGTTTTGTGACGGGTAAACCGCTGCGCCGGCGAGGAGTGGAACTTTCGGGAGGCGACCGAGAAAATCTGCGCTACAGCAATCGCTGTACCTCAGCACGACTCGATGCCCCCGAGTTCATAACAGAATAGATCGACCTGGGCCTTCCAAGTATGGTGCTCACAACGAACGCCACAAAACGGTCTCACAATTGCCCGGCTCTTATTCCGCAACTCGATGACCGAGTTGTGTCATTGGTGCTGACGAAGTCGCACGCGGCCTTCTTCTGCAAACGTGCGGCGCTTGTTTGCGACCGACGGACTCTTGGGCAGCACGGTCCGCAAAGAGACAACTCTTCGGGCACGCAACGTGCATGGGTTCTTCGACAGACGGCCCCAGCCCGAAGGGAGAACAAGGTTATGAGATACGTATGACCAAGCCTCCCCCAGTCTGCAAACAGCAATTAACCAAAAAGGTGCCCACCGAGACCGTACCGTGCGCCTGCGGTCGGCGGATAAGAGGGCTGCCGCTTGATCTACGCGATCTTATCGGAGATGCCGACTAGCCACTTCGCGCCTTGTTCCGACACTTTACGGTAAATTGCAATATTGCAATTGAGTCGTTCCGACGGGGCTATCCGGGTGCTTCTGGTAGCGCATACTCAGAACATACAATCCGATTTCCCGCGTACTTGACCTCAACCACGGTATTGGTCAGATCTCTTGCGCCGATATGCTCGAGTGCCACGCTGAAGAGTTCTTGCTGACGAAGAGGCGTCACACTGGGAACAATAACGATTACCCCAGGATGCAACGGTTCTTGTCCATGGAGAGCAAGAAAGTCGGAACGATTGTTCGTTACAAACCGTGTAGTCCTGTGCACGAATGGTAGTCATGAGCTGCCAGTCTTTCGAACTACCGAGACCAAGATAGTTGACGTGATCGGCAACGTGACCGGCAGCATGCGCTAGTTCAACCAGAGAAGTGTGCAGGCATTCATCGATCAAAAGTTTCACCGTGCCCCCGAAAGGGCACGGGCCCGCCGGGTTGCATGAATCGGTTTTTGCTTCGCCCACGGTCGAAAAGCCGGACGCCCGCGGCGCGGAAAGGCTTGGACATAAAGAGGAGCGAGGTCGATCTTTTCTCTATCAAGAGCTGGGTAACCCTCTAGGATCTCTTCTGGCCTTGCCCCTTGCGTCAACATGTCAGCTATAAGTTCAACCGGAATGCGCGTCCCACGATACACGGGCGTACCGCGCATAATCTGAGGGTCGAAAATAATTATGTTCGCTGCACGCTCAAGTTTCTTGAGCTCCTGGTCGAGTTCCAGTCGCACCGACTTCACCTGAATTAGCAGGGCTGAACCCTCGGTAAGAACTACGGCGTCAATTCCGGGAGATGACTCAATCTTCTTAGCGATTGCCCGACGGGCGGCCATCGGCAATAGGCGAACGCCTTCCGCTTCGAGGCGCAGATATAAGACCTGCTCACGGCTCAACATTCGTTGTATCGAACGGCCAATGCGAAGCCGTCGCGGCCGAATGAGGCGACGTTCGATAACTTTATGCACGGCAGGCAGCGGCAGATTTGCAACCGCCGAAGCCTGTGCCGGAGTATATTCGATGGTCTCCATGGAAATATTCTACCCCCAATGGGTCAGAATTAACAGCATTCGATGATACCAACCCATACCGATCTCCCCCGTTCGATCACTGGCGCTGTGAGAATTTCCTTTGCGCCACGAGGGAAAATGCGCAATTCGTCCGCCAGCGGCCAGCTGAGAATTTCCTCCGCTGGTATCAATTCTCGGGTTGCGAGCTTCTTGCAGGCTGCTTCTGCCAACTTTATGAGGTCTGCCTCTGCGCGCTTGACCACTCTTCTTCAAGGGGGAGTCCACAAGTCCACATTCCGCGATCGCAGCTTGCCTGCGCCAATGGGACAAAGCTTTTGACAACCTCGGGGCGTCTCCCTGTTCGCTTGCTTCGGCCTCATGGTGCTTCAGGAACACAAACCGGCTGTAACATCGTAGGCCCATGACACCGGAAGACAAGATATGTTGGCGGGGCGACAGACGGAGATTCATGCAGCCCGCGATCGTAAGTTGGAACAAGCTCGCGGCAACAGCAACTTCGTCGGCAGCAGGCAACGCCCTCGCTGTTTGCATGGCCCGAGTCTGCCGGTACAATGACTGCGCCGGGTGAAACAGAAGCGGGCGCTGCGGTGACGCAACCATGCTGAGGGATCATCTGTCGGGGCTCATCGAGCCGATGGTCGACCGCAAGAGAGCTTCTCCGCTCTGTGGTCATCCCAAAGGCAGGACCAAACGGGGGATCTCCAGGTCCACTGCGTTGGCGATCGTCGCTCTGAAGCGATCCTGGCGCCAACTTTTTTCCTGGAAAACGGGGCGACGGGCAGAAAACGGAAACTGGCCTGGGTTGGAAGTGACCACTGCGGCTCCGCACTCTCGCGCGGTTGGCACCGCGCAGCACCGGAGTCATCGGACGATAGCCCGACGCCTCGGAAAATCCCCGCTCCGCAGGGGCGGAATCTTTGCACTGACGGAGAACGCCGCTTCTTCCAGTTTCACGCTGAGCCAAGACATGGCCATGTAACCTGCGGGCGTCATATCGTCTTACTCTGCGAGTGGGGCTCATGTGAGGGCTAATCTGCCACAAGTGTCGCTATTCAGGCGTTCTCGCAAGCTTGCGTTTTCCATTCGCCTTGTTGCGGGTCGATGAGCGCTTCTATGAGAAGGTCCCAAACGTCAAGGCCGACGTGACGGCCCTCCTTACTTTTCTTGTTCTTGGACTGTGGTATCGGGGCCGGCGCTCACTGTTCAGAATGGGTCACGGGCTGCTCGGAAAACTAAGCCGCTGGTGCGCCGGTGGGTCGGTGTCCTATTGCGGGAGGTCTATTCGGCGCAGCATTTCGGCGTAGCGCGGGTCGGAACGAAGAGAATCGTACTCGGGACGCCGAATGTACCAATTCGCGCCGGTCGGATCATCTTCCAAAAAGTGATTCAACTCGCGAAAGGCTTCGTCTTTCCTTCCCAGCATCGCGTAGTCAAGCGCGAAACGCCAGGCCAAACGCCTACATCGCGATTCTAGGTCGGTCCGGTAGTATGCCTCCTTTCCGGTTCCAAAATCCAGCTTTGCGTCCTCCGGGCAAAAAGCTGAGCGTAGCTGCTGTGCAGTGGAGTAGTTACCCAGATACGCCTCCAACTCCGCAAACCGCTCCGACGCGATTTCGAACTTGGGGTCCAACTCCAACGTCTTGTGAAACTGTTCGCGAGCTTCGTCGAAGCGCTTGGCAATCATGAGTTCAACGCCGAGGTTTGTGTTGATGACCTCAGAGAGGGGATCAAGCTGCAAGGCCTTACGGTACTCAGTTGTCGCTTCGTCAAAGCGCTTCTGCGGAAGCAGGTAGTCTTTCGCATAGAAATAATGCGCATTGGCATCATTCGGGTTGGTCTCGAATGCGGCGTTGAATTCCCGCTCTGCAGACGCCCAATCGAAAGTGCTCGCGTTCACCACGGCCAACGCAACGTGAACCGCACTCAACGTCGGGTCCAGTTGGACCGCCCTTTCTGCTTCCGCTTTGCCACTGGGAAGAGTTCTTGATTCCTCAGGTGGCAAGTAGCCGCGCCCTACATCATAGGCAATGGCCAGAGATGCATACGCCTGGGCATAGGAAGGGTCCAGGGCTACGGCGTGCTGAAAATTCTCAATCGCCCGCCTGAAGCCGGATTCTGTCCGCTGGGCGAGGAAGAATCGTCCCCTGAGATAGAGTTGATAGGCTTCCTGGTTCTGCGTTCCAGGCCCCATCACCCGCTGTTTCTCCCCCTCGCTCGGCTGCAAGCGCAACCTTGATGCAATCTCGCGCCCAATATCGCTCTGCAAGGAGGAAAGATCCTTCATCGTGCGCTTAAACTGCTGTCCCCGCGTGCCGTCCGAAACTCTGACAAGCTCGGCTTGAATCGTCAGATCGTCTCCGTGCTGAACAATGTGGCCTGTAACGACGGCATCGACTTTCAGCGTAGCTCCCACCTTCTGCGGATCACTCTCCTTGCCCTTGAAGCGGAAGACTGTAGTGCGGGCCATGACGCGGAGTGTGGACACTTGCGAAAGGTCATTGATCACCCCTTCGGTAATGCCGTCTACCAAGTACTCATCCGTGCCCTGCCCCGGATTGGCCGTGAACGGAAGAACTGCCAAACTCTCCACCGAGGAGTGACCGCTTCTCTGGCGAAGTCTTAGAATGCCCTCCGCCACTCCCAGCAATACGATCAGAACACCAACACCAACCCACGTCCTCCACCGCGCTGCCACAGAAGCTGGGGACCTCTGGACACTGTCAGCGGCGAGGGGTACGGTAGCGGCTTGGGAGGTGGAGAGTGCCGCACTTCGCCCAGAATCGCTTGCGTTTTCAAACGGGAGAACTGCTACTGAATCGAGGAACTCTGAGCCAGGGAAAGGGCCTCTCTTGCTCACCTCTTCGTTCCCAGTCCCTGTAAACGACTGGATCAGATCAGGCGATGCGGGTGTGCTTAAAGTCTCTTCTGACGCTTCAACCTGGCAAAGGAATCGATAACCAACGGTCGGCACAGTGGCGATGTAGCGGGGCTCGTGGGTGTCGTCTCCGAGCAACCTTCGCAATGTGGCGATACTGCGCGTAAGCGAGTTGTCCGAGACCGAACAGTCATTCCAGACACCTTTCAGAATTTCGTCTTTCGTCACCAAGCGGCCGGGGTTCCGCAAGAGGAATAGCAGCACACGAAAGGCCTTAGGCTCAACCGGCACCGTCTCGCCGATCTTGACGAGAAGGAACTCGCGTTCGGTAACCTTCATGTTTCCGAACTTGAAAACAAAGAACTTGCCGTCCGTCACAAATCCGTCACTCTTTTTCATAAAAAGGTAAGCGAGCCGTCACGAGCCGTCACGACCGCGTGCAAACAGAGAGCGACATTGCACTCAGCCAGTCTGGCTGAGGTGATCGCCCATGTCGCTCAAGAAGGTTCTTTGCTTTCATCAGTGTCGCCGCCATAAGCCCAGCCACGCTTCAGGCACCACTGCATCGTCTGAGGAGTGTCGCCATTATACGTTGGCAGCCGGACACTCCACTACTAGACTGGCGCTCGAAACGTTCGCCGCTTTGCTGTTTATTTGGATATTCACCGTTCCCACCATCGCGCAGAGGCTGCAAAAGGCTGCCGCACCCAACTCCGAGATCACGATTTCTGTGCATGACTACGCAGATGTTCCGCCCTTGCGGTTGGCGGCAGCGGAAGCGGAAGCTCGCCGAATCTTCGGGCTGGCAGGCGTAAAGACGGTATGGTTGTCTTGTTCACCGAAATTGGAGAAATCCCAGTCAGCGGACTGCTCCACCGTTGACGCAACTCATCTTGTGTTGAAAATCCTCTCGGGCAAGACCACCGTTCATGTGCATGACCGCGACGATGTGTTAGGAAACGCTCTTCTAGCTGATAATGGCGTGGGCTACTATGCTTACGCCTTTCTTGACCATATCGAAACATTGGAGCAACACCTCGGCTTTCCGGTACTAGGCTACGTGTTAGCTCACGAAATAGGACACTTGTTGTTAGGCTCGAATTCCCATTCCGTCAATGGGATCATGTCGCCCCATTGGAATGGTCCGGAGTTGCGCAGAATCTCTGAAGGAAGCCTATTGTTTCTTCCAAACGAATCTCGGATCCTTCGGGAGGGGTTGAGACTTCGTAAGGTAGATATACCTGCCGTCGCTGGTGACCCAGCCCCCAAAAACTGGGCGCTGGGTATCGCTGTTCATAATGACCGACCGCAGAGGCGGTATTCGGGACTGCTCGCAAGCCTGAGGAGCGAGGGCAGGCAAACAATCACCACTACTGCGCTCGATGGAACACGTAAAAGAATACAGCCACACTGAAGCAGCCAAACGCATACACGAATGACTGGAGCAGAGTTACCGCAGGAACCAAGTCCCCCAGCACATTAAGGAAGGTGACGACGAACGTCCACAATAGGAGAGCCGTCATCAATATCGTCCCGATCAGCGCCAGCAATGCCGCACCCTTGAGTGTCATGGTCGGAGTATGAACGCTGGCAGTGTCGGGCGCAACTTCGGCTCCTGTGTTGGGGCTGGTCGAAGCGTACTAATATTTCCGCGAGCAGCGGGAGTCCTACTTTGGCGCTTCCTTCGAACGCAGTGCGCCGAACAAGAACGCCTCGGAGTTCGGTCGAAACGACCCCTGCCCTGCGGGTCGGGCAAGAAATAAAAGAAATGCTGTGGGATTGCGACGGTGAACTGAGAGCCCGCGCTACATGTTAGCTGGAATTGTGCCAACCCAAAGTGCGATAGTATGGCGCGAGAAAGTCCGAGGGGAATCACCATGACTTGGGTTCTTGCTATGACATTCATTTTCGCAGGATTTTTGACGCCGCTTTCCGCCGCTCCTTCATCCTCATCGGCTGGCGTGCTGCTAGTCGCCAACAAAGGCGACCAGACTCTTGGTCTCGTTGACCCGGATAGCGGGCGGCAGGTTGCAACCATCGTGGAGGGAGGGTTCACTGGACATGAAGTTGTCGCCTCTCCCGATGGCAAGAAGGCATTCGTGCCCATCTACGGCAACTCTGGAGTCGGTATGACCGGCACGGACGGAAGCACAATCGCTGTGATCGATCTCGGCGAGCACAAGCTGATCCACACAGTTGATTTTGGACACGGTGTCAGGCCCCATTGCGCTGTGTTCGGCCCCAAGGACGGTCTGCTGTATGTCACTACCGAGCTAGACAAATCTGTAGCCGTCATCGACCCACAATCCCTAAAGATTGTCGGGAGCGTTCCGACCGGGCAAGCAGAATCCCACATGCTGGCGATCAGCCCGGATGGGCGCAAGGGCTACACTGCGAATGTGGGTCCGGGGACTGTATCGGTGCTCGATCTCACAGGACGAAAAACCCTCACGGTAATTCCCGTCGCGGGACACATTCAGCGCATTTCGCTTTCTCCTGACGGGCACTGGGCATTTACCTCGGACACTGAGAAACCTCGGCTGGCGGTAATCAATACCGCAACGAATAAGGTTGATCGCTGGATCACATTGCCCGGCACGGGTTACGGAACCGCCCCCACACCGGATGGGAAATGGCTGTTAGTTGCAATTCCGAGCACGAATGAAGTTGCAGCGGTCGATGTGCCGACCATGCGAGTAGTGCGGACGATTAAAGTGCCACCTTCCCCTCAGGAGGTGCTGGTACGACCAGATGGTATGGTGGCTTACGTTTCCTGCTCCGCTAGCCACCAGATTGCTGCGATCGAGATCAACGATTGGAGTGTGAAGCTAATCGAAGCCGGACGCGGGGCGGATGGTCTGGCTTGGGCGAAGTGATTTTCGGCTATGCAGCAACGTTCCCAAGGTTGGGCATAACGATCCGTGCCCATGTAGGACGGGGAAGAAGTACAAATGCTGCGGCGGCCACGGTGGACTGAGTTGCCTGCGACCTCTTATAGCCAGATCCTCGCAAACTCAACGTAATTCCATTCTCCCGATTGGACAGCAGCTTGAGAAGGCCTGCCTCCCCAGAACAGCTGCAGTCGGGTTATGGTTTCTGCCTGCAATCCGCGAGTTCCCGCATAGAATAGGGCCTTACCCACGGAGATCGAGGGAGCGAAAATGGCTGCAACGCCCGGCACAGTTTCGCCGACGAGTGACGACGCCCTGACGGTCTGCGCCATCAGCCTGTTGGCGGCAATGCTCGCTGATGTAATACACGAGGGGCTGGGACACGGGGCTCTGGTTCTGAAGGGAAGTTCGCACGCATGAGGTACCGGAGGATGACGTTGCCGAGGAATATCTGGATGAAAAATAGAGAGTGAGAGGCTCTCTCCGCGCCTGTAAGATTCGGATCCTTCCATAATCCGGAACCAGTTGTCGCACAGAATCTTGTATCGCAGGATCGTAGGGTGGTGAAAAGCTAACGCGACAAGGTAGCAGTCCTCATGCACGGCCTGTCCATGTTCGTCGATTTTGCACTCTTCAAGCGATACCTCAGATCCACAAATCCAACACTCGTGAACCGGTTTCTTTAGGAATGCCATGGCGGCCTCCAAAATGAATCCATCAGGTTGCACCAGGCGAGGTACATTCGCTTCGAGCGATTGCTCGTCGCGCGCGATCGCGGGCGACAACAGAAAACCGTGACGATACATCGAGGCCGCGGCCTCGTTCATCTGTTTCCCGCTTGACTCGCTGCCCGAGACCGGGAGTGGGCTTACTCGTTCCCCCTTTGAAATGCTGGCTGGAGCAACACCCTGGAAGGTCGCTTGGAGGATGTTTCTCAGCGGCTACGAGGTCAGGGCGGCAACCGACGACAAACAATTCGCGGTGCTCTCCAGTTCCAGACCTTTCGGCAGCGGCTCGCCGACGGTGCGCACAACATCGGCACGGACCGGCGCAATGTATTCCCGCAGTGGCCGCAAGAAAATATCGTCTGCAACTCTGGCTGACTTAAGTCCTGCAATAGCGGATCGCACGACGTCCTGGCTGATGTCTCGGGTGCGATGATCGACCCGTCTGCCCAGTTGAACGACCGCAGACGCCGTCTCATGCGTTAGCTCACGCAAGGCCAGCAGTGCAGTGATCCAGTCAACCGCAGTCTCTGCAGGAATCACACAATATGACAATCGGGTCTGGACGCGACTTCCCGCCGGTCGCGGGGATCACGGCCACGCCGCTCGAAGCGCGGTGAGCGCGAAGCATAAGCA